>Ga0081539_10003032_pt1 | contig 21771 bp, 21 predicted proteins | sample TabmetS4T2R2_FD_71023 | JGI IMG/M metagenome (GOLD analysis project Ga0081539, IMG submission 71023) | Tabebuia heterophylla rhizosphere microbial communities from the University of Puerto Rico - S4T2R2 | ecosystem: Host-associated > Plants > Roots > Rhizosphere ...
GGGGTAGATGACGTAGGTCTGCCCCCGGGCCAGGAACCAGAAGATGGCCACGAACTGCAGGACCATCGCCGACATGAGGAACACCATGTACAGGGCCATGCCCATGACGGCGAAGGGCAGCGCGAACAGCGCCTTCCAGTAGTTGAAGTCCGGGGCCAGGGGGTGGTCGGTGCGGATCAGGTAGCCCCGGTACTCGGGGGCCACCCGGGGGTCGCCGCCGAGGATGCTCCACCAGTCCAGCCCGCGGTTGGACCGGTACATCATGTACAGGATCGGGAACAGCAGGGCGCAGAGGATGCCGAGGACCAGCAGCAACCGCAGGAGCTTCCGGATGGTGTATCGGAGTGGCTGACTCACGGACCCCCGCCTTCCTGCCGCATGCTGACGCCGACCGTCCTGCTCACGCCTGGGTACGAGTATGACCGCCGCTCCCTGATCCCGCTATAGGAGGGGGTCCCCCTCTGGCCTGGGGTGGGGGACAGCGCCTAGACTGCCAGCCTGACCACCCAAGGAGGTTCACCCGCCCGTGCCCGGCCTCGCGGTCATCGCCCACACCGTCTGGGGCGCGGCCGGGCCCAGCCTCCACGACCCCCGCAACCGGCTCGGCGACGCCCTCGGCCGCCGCCTCGACCTGGCCGTGGCCGTGGAGAGCGGCCGGATCACCGCCGTCGTCCCGGCCGCCGATGCTGGCTCGCTCGGGGCCGACCGGGTGGTCGACCTGGGCGACGCCACCCTGATGCCCGGGTTCGTGGACGCCCACGTGCACCTGTCGGCCACCGGCCTGGCCGACCACGGGGCCGACCTGCGCGACGCCCGCTCGGTGGCCGAGCTGCTGGACATCGTCCGGGCGGCCGCCGCCCGGTCGGAGGACGGCCTGCTGTGGGGCGACGGCTACGACGAGACCCGCTTCGACCTCCCCGAGCTGCCCACCCCGGCCGAGCTGGCCGACGCGGCCGGCGGGCGGCCGGTGTACCTGTCACGGGTCGACGGCCACCAGGGGCTGGCCACGCTGGACGTGCTCGGCGACTCGGGCGCTCTGGAGGCGGCCGGCTGCGACCGGGACGAGGCCGGCGAGGCCACCGGGGTGACCAGGGGGGAGGCCAACCACCTGGCCCGCGGCCACGCCCTGGCCAGCCTGCCCGCGGCCACCCTGCTGGCCGCCCAGGACGCCGCCCTGTGCCAGGCGGCCCGGCGCGGGGTGGTCTGCGTGCACGAGATGGGCGGGCCCGACATCGCCGGCCGGCGCGACTTCGAGCTGCTCCTGGACCGGGTCGAGGCCCTGCCCATCGAGGTCGTCGGCTACTGGGGCGACCTCGACCTCGAGTACGTGGCCGACCGCAAGCTGGCCCAGGTCGGTGGGGACCTGTTCCTGGACGGCTCGCTCGGCTCCCACACGGCCGCGCTGTCCACCCCGTACGAGGACCGGCCGGACACCCGCGGGGTCCTGTACCACAGCGACGACGAGCTGACCGAGCTGTACGTGCGGGCCAGCCAGGCCGGGATCCAGGTCGGGGTCCACGCCATCGGGGACGTGGCCATCGGCCAGGCCCTGCGCTGCGCCCGCCGGGCCATGAAGGCGGTCGGCCCGACCGCCTTCATGGAATGCCGGCACCGGATCGAGCACGTCGAGCTGCTCGGCGCCGACGGCGCCGACCGCATGGCCTCCCTCGGGCTGGCGGCCAGCGTCCAGCCGGCCTTCGACGCCGCCTGGGGCGGGGCCGAGGGCATGTACGCCCGCCGCCTCGGCCCGCGGCGGGCCAAGAGCATGAACCCGTTCGCCGACCTGTGGCGGCGCGGGGTGCCGACCGGCGGCTCCTCCGACAGCCACGTCACCCCCCTCGACCCCTGGCACGGGATCGCCTCGGCCGTCCACCACCACCGTCCCAGCCAGCGCCTTGGGCTGCCGGTGGCCCTGGAGGTGTTCACCTTCGGCGGGCGCGTCCTGGCCCGCCAGGAGCGGATCTCGGGCACCATCGAGCCTGGTCAGCGGGCCGACCTGACCGCCTTCCCTGGTGATGTCCTGGCCGCCGACCCGGCCGGCCTGGAGGGCGGCGAGGCGATCTTCACCATGGTCGCCGGCCGCCTCGCCCACGGGCCGGACGAGCTGGCCGTCCCGGCCGCCCGGAGCTTCGGCGGCTGGACCTGAACCCCTGGGTAGACTCGACCTCGCACGTCCTTGCGCACGGCCGAACCGTCTTGCACCGAAGGGAGCCCCCAATGCCTGCGTTCCGTGTCACCTACGCCACCCTCTCGGCCGACAACGAGGAGCTCCACGCCGCCTACGAGGAGGGCGTGCGGACCGCCAAGGCGTGGCTCGGCCAGACCATCCCGGTGGTGGTCGACGGCCAGCCCCGCACCGACGGCGAGACCTTCACCCTGACCAGCCCCAACGACGCCAAGCTGGAGCTGGCGACCGTGCACGAGGCCACCGGGCGCGACGTCGACGACGCCGTCACCGCCGCCCGGGCGGCCTTCCCGGCCTGGGCGGGGCTGCCCTGGCAGGACCGGGTGACCCTGCTGCGGGCGGCCGCCGACCTCATCAGCGAGCGCTCCAACGAGCTGGCCGCCCTCATGACCATGGAGGTCGGCAAGAACCGGCTGGAGGCCCTCGGCGACGTCGAGGAGTCGGCCGACCTGATCCGCTACTACTGCCAGCAGATGGAGGACAACGAGGGGTTCGCCCACAAGATGGGCCAGCTCTCGGCCGACGAGCACACCCGCTCGGTCCTCAAGCCCTACGGGGTGTGGGCCGTCATCAGCCCGTTCAACTTCCCCATGGCCCTGGCGGCCGGGCCGGCCGGGGGCGCCCTGGTCGCCGGCAACACCGTGGTCCTCAAGCCATCCCCGCAGGGGTCGTTCACCGGCTACAAGCTGTACGAGTGCCTGCGCGACGCCGGCCTGCCGGCGGGGGTGTTCCACTTCCTGCCCGGCGACGACGACGCCGGCAAGCTGGTCGTGGACCACAAGGGCGTCGACGGCATCACCTTCACCGGCTCCTACGCGGTCGGCATGAAGATCTACAAGGAGTTCTCCAAGGGCGTGCCCCGGCCGGCGGTGTGCGAGATGGGCGGCAAGAACCCGGCCATCGTCTCGGCCAAGGCCGACCTGGACCTGGCCGCCGAGGGGGTGCTGCGCTCGGCCTTCGGCTTCTCCGGCCAGAAGTGCTCGGCCTGCTCGCGGGTGTACGTGGAGCGGTCGGTGGCCAACGAGTTCGCCGGCAGGCTGGCTGACCGGGCGGCCGCGCTGCGGGTCGGCGACCCCCTGGACCGCGACGCCTACCTGGGCCCGGTGATCGACACCGAGGCCGTCGACCGGTTCAAGGACGCGGTCAAGGAGGCCGGCAAGGAGGGCGGCCGGGTCCTGGCCGGTGGCGAGGTCCTCGCCGACGGGGTGCCCAAGGGCAACTACGTCGCCCCGACCGTGGTCACCGACCTGCCGGCCGACAGCCGCCTGTTCCGGGACGAGCTGTTCGTGCCGTTCGTGGCCGTGGCCGCGGTCGACTCGCTGGACGAGGCCCTGAAGCTGGCCAACGACACCGAGTACGGCCTGACCGCCGGCTTCTACTCCCAGGACCAGGCCGAGGTCGAGGAGTTCCTGGACCGGATCGAGGCCGGGGTGGTGTACGTCAACCGCAGGGCCGGGGCCACCACCGGGGCCTGGCCGGGCGTGCAGCCGTTCGGGGGCTGGAAGGGGTCGGGCAGCTCCGGCAAGGCCGGCGGCGGCCTCTACTACGTGCAGCAGTTCATGCGCGAGCAGTCCCAGACGGTGGTCGGTTGACCGCGGTCGCACCGGCCTGGCTGGACCCGTCCCGGCCGGTGCCGGACCTCAGGACCGAGGTGCCGGGGCCGGAGGGCCGCCGGGTGCTGGCCAGGGACGCGGCCGTGACCAGCCCGTCGCTGCCCCGTGCGTACCCGATGGTGCCCCGCCGCGGGAGCGGCGCGGTGGTCGAGGACGTCGACGGCAACCTGTTCCTCGACTTCAACGCCGGCATCGCCGTGTGCTCCACCGGCCACGCCCACCCGCGGGTGGTCGAGGCCGTGGCCCGCCAGGCCGCCGACCTCCTCCATTACTCGGCCAGCGACTTCTACCTGCCCATCTACTCCGAGTTCGCCGCCGCCCTGGTCGCGACGGCCCCCATGGGCGGGCGGGTGCGGGCCTTCCTTACCAACTCCGGCACCGAGGCCGTCGAGGGGGCGCTCAAGCTGGCCCGGGCGGCCACCGGCCGCCAGTACGTGGTCAGCTTCTACGGCGCCTTCCACGGCCGCAGCTACGGCTCGGTGAGCCTCACCGCCTCCAAGGCCAGGTACCACGCCGGGTTCGGGCCATTGCTGGGTGGGGTGCTGCACGCCCCCTACGGGTACTGCCACCGGTGCCCGCTGAACCTGACCTTCCCCGACTGCGGGCACGCCACCGTCGACTGGCTCACCGACACGCTGTTCCGCTACGAGGTCGACCCGGCCGAGGTCGCGGCCGTCTTCGTCGAGCCCATCCAGGGCGAAGGCGGCTACATCCCGCCCCCGCCGGGCTGGCTGGCCAAGCTCAAGGCCGTGTGCGAGCGCCACGGCATCCTGTTCGTGGCCGACGAGGTCCAGTCGGGGATGGGCCGCACCGGTCGCATGTGGGCCATCGAGCACAGCGGGGTCGAGCCCGACATCCTGATCGCCGCCAAGGGGATCGCCTCCGGCCTGCCCCTGGGCGCGTTCATGGCCCGCGACGAGCTGTGGCGCTGGCCCAAGGGCGCCCACGGCTCGACCTACGGGGGCAGCCCGGTCCCGTGCGCGGCCGGCCTGGCCACCCTGGAGGTCGTCGAGGACGAGGGCCTGCTGGCCAACGCCACCGCCCAGGGCGACCTGCTCCGCGAGGGCCTCGACCGCCTCCACCGCCGCTTCGGCTGGCTGGTCGAGGACGTCCGCGGGGTCGGCCTCATGCTCGGGGCCGAGTTTCCCTCGGGGAAGCTGGCCGAGGAGGTCCAGCTGGCCTGCTTCCGCCGCGGCCTGCTCGTCCTGGAGGCGGGGGAGTCGGCCGTGCGCCTGTCCCCGCCCCTGGTCGTCACCCCCGACCACTGCCACACCGCCCTGCGCCTGTTCACCGAGGCCGTCGAGGAGGTCGCCGCCTCCCTCCCCGCCCCCGAGTCCGCGGCGGCGGAGGTGGTGGATGAGGGGTTCGCTCGACAGGAGACAAGCCCCCGATGACGCCACCGCCCCGCAACCTGCAGCAACGCCGGCGGGACACCCTGGACCGGCTCGACGGCGACGTCGACGCCTGGGTGGCCACCGCCGACGCGGCCGACGGCACGCCCTACCTGGTGCCGCTGTCGTTCCTCTGGGACGGCCGCGCCCTGGTGATCGCCACGCCGTCCTCCAGCCCGACCGCCCGCAACCTGCAGGCCACCGGCAAGGCCCGCCTCGGCATCGGCCCGACCCGCGACCTCGTCCTCGTCGAGGGGACAGTGGGGGAGGTCCTGCCCGCCGCCGAGGTCCCGGAGGAGCTCGGCGACGCCTTCGCGGCCAAGGCCGGGTTCGACCCACGCCAGCTCAGCGGCTACCGCTACTTCCGGATCCACCCCCAGCGGCTCCAGGCCTGGCGCGAGGCCAACGAGCTCGAGGGCCGCGAGCTCATGGCCGGCGGCCAGTGGCGGGGCTAGGAGCAGACGACATGGGCCAGAGCAGCAAGGTCGCGAGCATGGCGGATGCGGTCGGGGAGCTGGTGCGGGACGGCGACACGCTCGCCATCGAGGGGTTCACGCACCTGATCTCGTTCGCGGCCGGGCACGAGGTGATCCGCCAGCGCAAGCGGGACCTGACCCTGTGCCGGCTGACCCCCGACGTGGTCTACGACCAGATGATCGGGGCCGGGGTGGCGTCCAAGCTGGTGTTCTCGTGGATGGGGAACCCGGGGGTGGGGTCGCTGCACGCCATCCGGCGGCGGGTCGAGCACCACGACCCGGCGCCGCTGGCGCTGGAGGAGTACAGCCACTTCGGGATGGTCGGGCGCTATGCCGCCGGGGCGGCCAACCTGCCGTTCTGGCCGCTGCGGTCCTACTTCGAGACCGATCTGCCCAGGGTGAACCCGAACATCCGGCCGCTGGCCTCGCCGTTCGGGGGCGAGCCGGTGTTCGCGGTCCCGCCCCTGCACCCGGACGTCGCCATCGTCCACGCCCAGCGGGCCGACGCCGCCGGCAACACCCAGATCTGGGGGCTGACCGGCTGCCAGAAGGAGGCGGCGTTCGCGGCCGCCCGGGTGATCGTGGTCGTCGAGGAGCTGGTCGACGCCGAGGTCGTCCGGGCCGACCCCAACCGGACCCTGATCCCGGGGATCAAGGTCGACGCGGTGGTGGTCTGCCGGCGCGGGGCCCATCCCTCCTACGCCCAGGGCTACTACGACCGCGACAACCGGTTCTACCTGGAGTGGGACCGGATCAGCCGCGACCCGGCGGCCCTCGACGGCTGGCTGGAGGAGTGGGTGTACGGGACGGCGACCCACGAGGAGTACGTGGAGAAGCTGGGGGCCGAGCGGTGGGCCGAGCTGACCCCGGCCCCGGCCCTGTCCGGGTCGGTCGACTACGGGGACTACCGGTGAGCCGGAGGGGTCCGGACCCCCAGGGGGTGTCCCGGTGAGGCAGTGGTCCAAGTCGGAGATGCTGGTGGTGGCCGGGGCGCGGGCGCTGGCCGGCAAGCGGGTGTGCTTCGTCGGCATCGGGCTGCCGAACATCGCCGTGGCCCTGGCCCAGCGGACCGTCGCCCCCGGGATCGAGCTGATCTACGAGTCCGGGGTGTACGGGGCCCGGCCGGCCCGTCTGCCCCTGTCCATCGGCGACCCGTGCCTGGTCACCGGGGCGACCGCCGCCATGAGCATGGTCGAGCTGTTCAGCTACTACCTCCAGGGCGGGCTGGTCGACGTCGGCTTCCTCGGCGCCGCCCAGCTCGACCGGTTCGGCAACATCAACACCACCGTGATCGGCGACTACGAACAGCCGAAGGTGCGGCTCCCCGGGTCGGGCGGGGCGTGCGAGATCGCCATCAACGCCCGCGAGGTGTTCGTGCTCATGCGCCAGTCGGCCCGGTCGTTCGTGGAGCGGATCGACTTCCGGACCAGCCCCGGCAACCTGGGTGGGGCCGCCCTGCGGGCCGCCCAGGGCTGGCAGGGCCAGGGCCCGTCGGTGGTCGTCACCGACCTCGGCCGCTACGGGTTCGACCCCGGCACCGGCGAGATGGTCCTGGCCGCCGTCCACCCCGGGGTGACGGTCGACGACGTCCGGGCGGCCACCGGCTGGGACCTGAAGGTCGCCGACGACCTCGAGGTGACCCCGGACCCCACCGACGAGGAGCTGCGGCTCATCCGCGAGGAGCTCGACTCGGACGGGGTGTACGTCAAGGGATGAGCCACGTCTTCGCCCGGGGGAGCGGGCTGCCGACGGTGGCCCGGGCCGAGGGCTGCCAGCTGTGGGACACCGACGGCCGCCGCTGGCTGGACGGAGCCGGGGGGGCGATCGTGGTCGGGATCGGCCACGGCGAGGCGTCGGTGGCCGAGGCCGTCGCCGCCCAGATGGGGCGGGTCGCCTACGCCCACGGCACCATGTTCGCCTCCGAGGCCCTGGCGGCCTACGCCGGCGAGCTGGCCCCGCTGCTGCCCCTTGACGACCCGCGGATCTACCCGGTGTCGGGGGGCAGCGAGGCGGTCGAGACCGCCCTCAAGATGGCCCGCGCCTACCACCTGGCCCGCGGCGAGGACCGCCACCGGGTGATCGGCCGCCGGGGCAGTTACCACGGCAACACCCGCGGGGCCCTGGACGTCGGCGGCCGCGAGCCCTTGCGGCGGCCCTACCTGCCCTGGCTGGGCCAGGCCAGCCACACCCTGGCCGCCTATGAGTACCGCTGCCCGTTCCCTGCCACCCATCCGGCCGGCTGCGGGGCCCGCTACGCCGAGGCCCTGGAACGGGAGATCCTGGCCTCGCCGCCAGGGGCGGTGGCCGCGTTCGTGGCCGAGCCGGTCGCCGGGGCCGGGCTGGGGGCGGCCGTCCCCCCCGACGACTACTGGCCGGCGGTGACCGAGGTCTGCCGCCGCCACGGCGTGCTGGTGATCGCCGACGAGGTCATGACCGGGTTCGGCCGCACCGGCCGCTGGTTCGCCTGCGACCACTGGGGGGTCCGGCCGGACATCCTGGTCCTGGCCAAGGGGGCCGCGTCCGGCTACTGGCCGCTGGGGCTGGCCGTGGCCTCCGGCCGGGTCCACGACAGCATCGGCGCGGGCGGGTTCACCCACGGCCTCACCTACTCCCACCACGTGGTCGGCGCCGCCGCCGGCCGGGCCGTGCTCCGGGTCCTGCGCGAGCGTCACCTGGTCGAGGCGGCCGAGGTCCAGGGCAAGCGGCTCCGCGCCGGGCTGGAGGCCCGCCTCGGCGACCACCCGGCCGCGGGGGACATCCGCGGGCTGGGGCTGCTGGTCGCCGTGGAGCTGGTCGCCGACCGGGGCAGCCGGGCGCCGTTCCCAAGGTCGGCCCGGGTGACCGAGCGGGTGGTGGCCGCGGCCCGCGAGCGGGGCCTGCTGCTGTACTCGTCCAGCGGGTGCGTGGACGGGACCGAGGGCGACCTGGTCATGCTCGGGCCGCCGCTGGTGGTCAGCGACGCCGAGGTGGACGAGATGGTCGAGCTCACCGCGCAGGCGGTGGATGCCGCGAAGCTTCCGGGGGCGGAGGGTCGGGGAGTTGTGGGACCATGACGGGTGCCGGGGGTGGGACCAGGCGGCGAGGGAGCGCGTGGCGGAGGACAGGCAGCCGGGGCGGTGGGGACCGCCCGGTCATGGCCCGACCGACCCGAACGGCCCGGGACGGGGTCGGCGGGGGGTGCTGGCGGCCGCGCTCGCGATCGTCCTGCTGGGGCTGGTGGCGGTCGGGAGTCTTCGTGGGCCGCTGGGCAGCGGGAGGGGACGGCCCCACTATCCGGCCGACCTGGTCGACAGCCTGATCCTGCTGCTGGTCCTGGCCATGCTGGCCGCCGGGGTGCTGGCGGTGATGGCGTTCTGGGCCGACCGGCGGATGATCGGGCGGCGGCCCCGGGCGGGCGGCACCTTCACCCTGCTGGTGCCAATGGCCGCGGTGGTGCTGCTGTGGCTGTTCCGGGACCTGTTCGGGCTGGGCGAGGGACGGGACGACCCGCCGGTCACCACACTGCCCGACCAGAGCACGCTGGATTCGACGGTGCCATCGCCCGAACCCGGGGTGGTGCCGCTGGTCGTGGCCGGGCTGGCCCTGGCGGCGATGGTCGGGCTGGTGGTCGCCCAGCTGCTGGCCGATCGGCGCCGCCGCGGGCCGCCCCGGTCGCCGGCCGAGCGGCTGGTCGAGCTGCTCGACGACACCCTGGAGGACCTCGAACGCGACCCCGACCCGCGGCGGGCGGTGATCGCCGCCTGGGCGCGGATGGAGCGTGGGCTGGCCGCGGTCGGCCTGCCCCGGCACCCCGCCGAGGCGCCCTTCGAATACGCCGGCCGGGTGCTCGAGTCGGCCCTGGCCCGGCCCGGCTCGGTCCACCGGCTGACCGGGCTGTTCGAGCGGGCCAAGTTCAGCCGCCACGCCGTCGGCGAGGAGGACCGTCACGAGGCCATCGCCGCCCTGCGGGCGGTCCGCCGGGAGGTGGCCGAGGCGGTCGAAGCGGCCGCCGAGGCCGATGCGGCCCAGGCCGGAGGCGACCGGCCGTGATCGGGGCGGTCGTGCGGGCGATGGTGGTGACGGTGATCGCCACCATCGCCCTGGCGGCGATGGTGCAGCTCGCGCCGACCCGGCAGCCGCTCGTCGTCGCCATCTACCTGCTGGTCATGGGCGGGGTGACCGTGCAGGTGCTGGTCGCCTGGCTGCGGGTGACCTACCCGCGGCCGCCGGCGTCGGCGTTCGACGCCGCCCTGGCGGCTCGGCCGGCGCCGTACCGGCCACCGGCCGAGCTGGACCGGCTGGCCCGGCTACTGGCCCTGTCCAGCGCCAGCGCCCTGCACGCCCACACCCGGCTGCGCTCCGAGCTGCGGCCGGTGGCCGCCGACCGGCTGCGGTGGTCGCTGGCGGTCGACCTCGACGCCGACCCGGGGTCCGCCCGGGCCGCGCTCGGGGACGCGGGGTGGGCGCTGCTGGCCCGGGACCCGCGTGCCGTGCCGGACCGGGACGCCCCTGGGGTGCCGCCGGCGGGGCTGGCCGAGCTGATCGGCAACCTGGAGCGGATCGGCGGGACCGGCCACCCGGGCAGCCCGGCGAACCGGGAGGGGCGGTCGTGAGCGGGGGTCTCGGGGAGCTCCAGCGGCTCGCCGGCCGCGTGCTCGACGAGGTCGAGCGGGCCGTGGTCGGCAAGCGCGACGCTCTCGAGCTGGTGCTGCTCGGGCTGCTGGCCGACGGGCACGTGCTCCTGGACGACTACCCGGGGCTGGCCAAGACCCTGATCGCCCGGTCGTTCGCGGGGGTGACCTCGCTCGGCTTCGCCCGGGTGCAGTTCACCCCCGACCTGATGCCCTCGGACGTGACCGGGTCCTCGGTCTACAACCAGCGCCTGGGCGACTTCGAGTTCCGGCCCGGGCCGGTGTTCACCAACCTGCTGCTCGGGGACGAGATCAACCGCTCCCCGCCCAAGACCCAGGCCGCCCTGCTGGAGGCCATGCAGGAGCGGCAGGTGACCATCGACGGGGTCAGCCGCCCCCTGGAGCGCCCGTTCCTGGTCGTGGCCACCCAGAACCCGATCGAGTTCGAGGGCACCTACCCGCTGCCCGAGGCCCAGCTGGACCGGTTCCTGCTGCGGCTGTCGGTCGGGTACCCGTCGGCCGAGGCCGAGTGGCGGATGCTGGAGCGCCGCCTGGAGCGGGCCGCCGACGAGGTCGAGCTCGCCCAGGTGGCGACCCCGGCCGACGTGCTGGCCATGCAGCGGGCGGTCGAGGAGGTCCATGTGGCCGAGAGCGTCGGCCGCTACATCGTCGAGCTGGTCGGCGCCACCCGGGCCAGCCCGCGCGTCCAGGTCGGGTCCAGCCCCCGGGGCAGCCTGGCCCTGCTCAAGGTGGCCAGGGCCAAGGCCGCCCTCGCCGGGCGCGACTTCGTCACCCCCGAGGACGTCAAGGCGGTCGCCGTGCCCACCCTGGCCCACCGGCTGATCCTCCGCCCCGAGCTGTGGGTGCGCCGGGTCCGCACCGAGGACGTGGTCGCCGAGCTGCTCGAGCAGGTCCCGACCCCGCCCCCGGAGGCCGAGCCGGCCCCGGTCCGGACCCACCCCGGCGGGTGACGGCCGAGCGTGACCCGCCGCCCCAGCGACAAGATCGCCGCCTACGTCGGGGTGGCGGCCCTGACCCTGCTGGCCGGGTTGTCGCTGGGCCGGCCCGAGCTGGTGGCCATCGCCGCACCCCTGGCCGTGCTGGTGGTGGCCGGCCTGGCCGGGGCCCGCGACCCCGAGCTGGACGCCGAGGTCCGGGTCGACCGGGAACGCGCCCTGGTCGGCGACCAGGTCACCGTGTCCCTGGACCTGCGGGCCGTCGCCAGGGTCGAGCGCCTGGAGGTGCTGCTGGTCGTCCCCCCGGGCATGGAAGGCCCGGACGGGGGGACGAGGACCTGGGCGGTAGCTGTGCGCCTCGCCGCGGGCGAGCGGCGGACCCTGGAGATCCCGGTGACCTGCCGCCGCTGGGGCGCCTACTGGCTCGGCAATGTCCACCTGCGAGCCCATGACCGGTTCCGGCTGTTCACCTGGGAGCGGCACCTGGACCGCCCTGCCCCCCTCAAGGTGTTCCCCGTCCCCGAGGCCCTGCGGGCCCTCGTCCGCCCGTTCGAGACCCAGGTCACCACCGGCAGCCACGTCGCCGCCTCCCGGGGCGACGGCATCGAGTTCGCCGACCTGCGCCCGTTCCTGCCCGGGGACCGGCCCCGCTCGATCAACTGGCGGGCCACCGCCCGCCGGGGCGCCCTCATGGTCAACCAGCGCCATCCCGAGCGGGCCACCGAGGTGGTGCTGTTCCTGGACAGCTTCCTGGACGTCCGCGGAGCCGCCGGCAGCACCCTCGACCAGGCGGTGGGTGCGGCCGCCTCGCTGGCCTCGGCGTACCTGCGCCAGCGGGACCGGGTCGGCCTGGTCAGCTTCGGCGGGTTCGTGCAGTGGCTCCAGCCGGGCAGCGGCCAAGCCGCCCTCTACCGGCTCCTCGACACCCTGATGGAGACCCAGGTCTTCGCCACCGCGGCCTGGAAGGGCATCCGGCACCTGCCGCCGCGCACCCTGCCGGCCAAGGCCATGATCGTCGCCCTGACCCCACTGGTCGACGAGCGCGGGGTCGCGGCCCTGTTCGATCTCCTGGCCCGCGGCTACGACCTGGCCGTGGTCGACATCTCCCCGCTGACCCCGGCCGGGCCGGCCGGCGTCGGCGAGTGGGGGGAGCTGGCCCAGCGCCTCTGGGCCCTGGAGCGCGAGACCCTGCGCCACCGCTACCAGCGCCTCGGCGCGGCCGTGGTCGAGTGGACCGAGGCGACCACCCTGCAGCAGGTCCTCCTGGAGGTGGAGGCATGCCGGCGCCACGCCGGGCTCGCACCCGGTTGACCTGCGGGCTGGCCGCCACCGCGGTCGCGGCCGGGCTGGCGGCCGCGCCCCTGGCCGCGGTCACCGGACCGCTGCGCCAGGCCCTGGCCTGGCTGGCCACCCTCGGCGTGGTCCTGGCGGCCGCGGCCGCCCTGCGGCTGGGCTCCCTGCTCGGGCCGGCCCTGGTCGTGCTCGTGGCCGAGCAGGCCATCGTGGCCGCCCGCGGCGGCGCCCGCATCGACGCCGCCGCCCCCCTGGTCGGGGCCGGGCTGCTGCTGTACGCCGAGCTGGCCTCCTGGGCCCGCGAGGCCAGCCCACGCGTCCACGACGAGCGCGCCGTCCTCACCACCAGGGCGGGCGTGGTCGCGGCCAGCATCGTGGCCGCCGTGGTCGTCGGCGCGCTGGTCCTGCTGGCCGCCGCCCTCCCGGCCGGCGGGGGCCTGGCCCGCCTGGCCGTTGGCGTGGTCGCCACCACGGCCACCCTGGCCCTGGTCGTCATGGTCGCCCGGCCCACCGCCACCCGGGCCCCGCGCGGCTGAGGCCGCCGGCACAAGGCCCGGCGCTCCGCCCGACCCGGCCTGGGACCATCGTCACCGGGCGGCTGTGACCTTCGGCACACGTCCATCCTCGCCTTTGCTTGGCTCTCTAGAGTTGCCGTTCTCGGTGGTCAGGGGCCCGAGCGGCTCGTATGTGGCCGAGTGGCTGGCAGGGCTGATCGACGGCTGGGGCCGCTGGCAGGACTGTGTGTGGCTGCGCGCGCCCGGCACCCAGCCGCTGGCTCTGGCCGGGCCGCTGCTGCAGGCCTGCCGCTACCGCTGGGCCGGCGACGACCAGCACCAGCCCGGCGCCGGGCCAGCCGGGCCGCGTGCATGCGGCCCTGCGGCTGGCCCCACGCGGGGGGATCGTGGTGCTGGAGCTGGAGGGCGGGACCGCGCCCGGGCTGGCCCGCCTGGGCGAGGCCGTCCGCACCGTCGCCGGCGACCGGGGCGTGCGGGTGATCGCCGTCACCCAGCCCCGCATGCCCGGGATCGCCCTGGCCGGCCCGGCCCCGGTGGTGGCCGCGGCCGAGCTGGGCCGGCTGCCGCCACCCGACCGGGCCGCCGCCCGCCGCCCGCAGCCCTCGACGGGGCAGGCGAACAGGAGCTCGACGCCGTCGTCGACCTCGATCGTCAGCTGGGGTGTCGGATGCATGGACCCGGGGTGCCACCCGGACGGCCGGCCAAACCGGCCCCGCGGGCCCGGATCAGGCGGCCTGGTCGGGGCGGTCCCGGGACGGAGGCCCGCTGGGCGGGGGGCGGTTGGCGCCGGGCATGCGAGCCTGGGCCTGGTGCTTGAGGTCGGTGGCGCGTGCGCGCACCCAGGTCAGGACGCGCTGGGCCCACTTGAACTCGGCCGACAGCACCACCAGGCCGAGGAGGATGACGGCGATCCCGGGGCCAGGCAGCACGAGCATGGCGGCCCCGGCCACCAGCAGGGTCATCCCGACCAGGAACACCCCGCCGCGCCGGACCGCCCGGGTCAGCACCTGCAGCAACGGTTCCACCCGGGCCTACCCCCTTCGCCGTCCCCGCCAGGGTACCAGGCAGGGCGGTCAAGGGCGGATAAGCGAGCCGGAGGGGGTGCCGCCGCCGATGGCCTTCCCGGTATGCTCCGGATCGTCCAGGCCAGACGCTCGCGACGAAGCGAAGGAGGCCGGAGCATGGGTGCCGGGGAGTACTGGAACCCCAAGACCGAGACCCTCCGACGGGATGAGCTGGCCGCCCTCCAGCTGGCCAAGCTGCGCCGGCTGTGCGACTGGGCGGCCGCCCGCAGCCCGTTCTACCAGCGCTCCTTCAAGCAGGCGGGGTTCGAGCCGGGCCAGCTGAAGACCCTGGACGACCTGCGCCGGCTGCCCATGCTGACCCGGGAGGAGTGGATGGCCTCCCAGGGCGAGCGGCCGCCGTTCGGGCTGCTGCCGGTGGCCGGCCGGGAGGCGGCGATCCGCTGGCACACCACCTCGGGCACCACCGGGCGGGAACCCATCCGGGTCCTTGACACGGCCAGGGACTGGGCCTGGCAGGCCGAGATGTGGTGCTACGGCCTGTGGGGGTTCGGGGTCCGCCCGGCCGACACCGCGTATGTCGCCTTCGGCTACGGGTCGTTCATCGGCTTCTGGGGGCTGCACTACGGCATGGAGAAGATGGGCGTGCTCAACATCCCCGGCGGCGCCCAGACCACCGAGGGCCGGGTCAAGCAGCTCGTGGACTTCGGGGCCACGGTCGTCGCCTCCACCCCCACCTACGCCCTGCGCCTGGCCCAGGAGGCCGAACGGCTCGGCGTCGACCTGGCCGCCAGCCCGGTCCAGAGGCTGGTCCTGTCCGGCGAACCGGCCGGGTCGATCCCCCAGACCAAGGCCCTGATCGAGCGGCTCTGGGGGGCCAAGGCGGGCGACACCGCCGGCATGACCGAGATCGGCACCATCATGATCTTCGAGTGCCGCCAGCAGCCGGGCGGCACCCACATCATCGAGGACCACTACATCGAGGAGGTCGTCGACCCGGCCAGCGGCGAGCCGGTCGGCTACGGTGAGCCGGGGGAGCGGGTGGTGACCTCGTTCGGCCGCGGCATCATCCCCCTGCTCCGCTACCGCACCGCCGACCTGGTGGCCAGGGTGCCGGCCTCGCGCTGTGCCTGCGGGCGCGGGTTCGACCTGTACGAGGGCGGCATCCTCGGCCGGGTCGACGACATGAAGCTGGTCCGGGGCACCAACGTCTACCCCCGGGCGGTCGAGGGGATCGTGCGCGAGTTCGACCACGTCGAGGAGTTCCAGCTCCGCCTGACCCGCGAGGGCCACTTCGACCGGATCGCCCTGCGGGTCGAGCCGTCCCCCGGCCTGGCCGACGCCGACTGGGAGGACATGGCCGGCCGGCTGGCCAAGGCGCTGGCCGAGGCCCACGAGGGACTGCGGTTCGAGGTCGAGCGGGCCGCCGAGGGCGAGCTGCCCCGCTTCGAGCTCAAGGCGCGGCGGACCGTGGACGAGCGCGACATCCCGATCGGAGGCTGACATGGCAACCACCGACCTGCTCGGGCGGCCCACCACCGAGGTCGAGGACGAGCTGCTGGTCCTGTACGGGCGCTGCAAGGCGCTGCTGGAACGCGACGACCTGGCCCCGTGCGTGCGGGCCGGGGTGCGGGCGGCCACGGTCGGGCTCTGGAACGCCGTCAACGACCTCGCCCTGGCGCACGAGCAGCTCCTCGACCTGGGCGCCTGAGCCATGCCGGTCTCCGAGCGCCACTCCAAGCTGGTCTACGACGCCCTGGTCGCGGCCGGGGTGGAGGTCGTCTCGGCCCTGCCCGAGACCTGGCTGGTCCACCTCATCCGCCTGGCCGAGGACGACCCGGGCATGATCCTGGTCCGCCTGGCCAAGGAGGAGGAGGGGGTCGGGGTCTCGGCCGGGGCGCATCTGGCCGGGCGCCGCTCGGCCATGCTGATGCAGAACCACGGCCTGCTCCAGTCGGTCAACGGCATCGTCTCGCTGGCCCAGCTGTACAAGCTCCCCCTGCTCATGCTCGTCTCCGACCGCGGCCACCTGGGCGAGCCCGACCCCTGGCAGACACAGGGCGGCAAGGCGACCCGGCCGATCCTGGACGCCCTCGGGATCGTCACCGACGAGCTCCGCGACCCCGCGACCGTCCAGCTCCAGGTGGCCAGGGCCTCGACCCTGGCCGAGGCGTCGCTGTCGCCGGTGGCCCTGCTGCTCACCCGCGACCTGATGTGGGAGGCGCTGGCGTGAAGCGAGCCGACTGCCTGGAGGCGATCTACGACGAGCTGGCCGGCTGCGCGGTCGTCACCATCATGGGGGCGGTGGCGGTCGAGCTGTACTCGCTCGGGCACCGGCCCAACTTCTTCTACCTGGAGCACGCCATGGGGCTGGCCTCCTCGATGGGGCTGGGGATCGCCCTGTCCCAGCCCGGCCGCAAGGTGGTGGTCCTGGACGGCGACGGGTCGGTGCTGATGAACCTGGGCGGCCTCACCACCCTGGCCCGCTACGCCCCGCCGAACCTGACCCACATCGTCTTCGACAACCACAGCCTGCTCAGCGTGGGCGGGTTCCCGACCGCCACCGCCACCGGCTCCGACCTGGCCGGGATCGCCCGGGCGGCCGGCATCGGCAAGGCGGCCACCGTCACCGACCTGGAGGCGTTCCGGACGGCCGCGGTCGAGGCCATCAGCACGCCCGAGCTGGCCTGCCTGGTCGCCAAGGTCGAGGCGGTCGGCCCCACGAGCTTCCACATGGACCTGCACCTGCTCGAGAACCGCTTCGAGTTCCAGCGGTACCTGCGACCCGACGCCCCCGACCCCCAAGGAGCCCCCCCGTGACCGACGCCGTCCAGCAGCTGGTGGCCGCCCTCGCCGCCGGGCAGGTCGAGGTGGTCGACCTGACCCAGCCGCTGTCGGAGGAGACCCCGATCCTCCGGCTGCCCGAGCCCTTCGCCAACACGCCCAGGTTCCGGCGGTGGGAGCTATCCCGCTACGACGAGCGCGGCCCGGCCTGGTACTGGAACGCCTTCGAGAGCGGCGAGCACACCGGCACCCACCTGGACGCCCCCATCCACTGGGTCTCGGGCCAGGAGCTGGACGACGTCAGCCAGATCCCCCCGGCCCGCCTCATCGGGCCGGCGGCGGTCATCGACCACGCCGACCGGGCCGCCACCAACCCCGACCACCTGCTCACCGTCGAGGACGTGGAGGCGTTCGAGGCCGCCCACGGCACCCTGCCCGAGGGCGGCTGGCTGCTGTACCGGACCGGCTGGGACGCCCGCGCCCACGACGAGGCCGCCTTCCTCAACGCCGACGACACCGGCCCCCACACGCCCGGGGTCGAGGTGGCCTGCGCCCGCTGGCTGGCCGGCGAGCGGGCCATCCTCGGCCTCGGGGTCGAGACCGTCGGCACCGACGCCGGCGCCGCCCACAGCTTCGACCCGCCGTTCCCCTGCCACGCCTTCCTGCTCGGCTCGGGCAAGTACGGCCTCACCCAGCTGGGCAACCTCGACCGCCTCCCGCCCACCGGCGCCCTGGTCGTCGCCGCCCCCCTCAGGATCGTCCGCGGCTCCGGCAGCCCGGCCCGCGTGCTCGCCCTGGTTCCCCGCCAGGCGGCCTGACCAGCGGCTACCCGGTGGCGGGCTCGGTCGGGGTGACGACCGAGAAGTGGCCGCCGGACGGGTCGACGAGGACGGCGATGCGGCCGTAGGTGGTGTCGAACGGCGGGGCGCCGACCGCGCCGCCGAGGTCGGTGGCCCGCCGGGCGGCGTCGTCGGTGTCGCGGACGGCGAAGTACGTCATCCAGTGGGCCGGGATCTCGCCCCACTCCGGGGTCATCTCGAGCATGCCCCCGACCGTGCGGCCGCCCAGCTTCCAGGTCACGTAGTTGATCCCGGGGGCGTCCAGGGGCTCGGCCTCCCAGCCGAACACCTCGCCGTAGAAGCGCCGGCAGGCCTCGAAGGCCCGGGTGTTCACCTCCCACCAGGTCATCGCCCCCGGCTCGTGGACCACCCCGGCGCCCCGGTGCTCGCCGGCCTGCCAGACCCCGACCGCGGCCCCGCCCGGGTCGCCGATCAGGGCCAGCCTGCCCGAGGGGCCGAGGGTGGTGGGCTCCAGCAGGACCTGCCCGCCGGCCCGGGCCGCCTTGGCGGTGACCTCGTCGGCGTCGCCGGCCACCCAGACGTTCCAGTGGCTCCGGATCCCCTGGGCCCGCAGCTCGTCCGACATGGGCCCGGCGGCGGCCGCGTCCCGGCCGTCGAGGCGGAAGAACCGGTAGGCCCCCTGGCCGTCGGGCATCGGGGTGTCGTAGGCCTCCCAGCCGAACAGGCCAAGGTAGAACGGGGTGGCCGCCTCCAGGTCGGTGCTGACCAGGTCGACCCAGCCGATCGTCCCCGGGGTGTGCGAGTCGACGTGCGGCATGGCGTGCCCTCCCGCTGCGGTGCCCCTTGCGTGGTGCCCGACCAGGCTAGCCGCTGTCCTTGGTCGGGAGCCAGAAGCGCACGGTCGTCCCCTGGCCGGAGGCGCTGTCGACCCGGCACCAGCCGTCGGCCATGGTCGCCCGCTCGGACATGCTGGTCAGGCCGACGTGGCCGCGCCGCGGGGTCGACCGCACCCGGTCCGGGTCGAAGCCCTCGCCGTCGTCGGTGACGCTGACCAGCAGCCCGCCCCGGGCCTCCTCGAGGCGGACCTCGACCCGGCCGGCGCGGGCGTGGACGCGCACGTTGGTGAGGGCCTCCTGGCAGATGCGGTAGGCGATCACCCGGACCTCGGCCGGGGGCTCCTGCTCGGTGTCGTCGCGGAGCTCGGCGACAAACCCGCCCTGTCGGGCCGCCTCGGCCAGGTACTCGCGCAGGGCCGCGGCCAGGCCGTCGTCGTCGAGCTGGGCCGGGCGCAGGTCGAAGACCAGGGTCCGCAGCCGGGTCAGGCTGGAGGACACCGCCTCCTCGAGGTGGTCGAGCAGGTCGCGCTGGTAGTCGTCGGACAGCTGGTCGCGGAAGGTGGTCAGCATCAGGCGGGCGGCGGCGATGGTCTGGATGGCGTCGTCGTGGACCTCGCCGGCGATGCGGCGCCGCTCCTCCTCCTGGGCCCACACCACCCGCCCCAGCAGCCAGCGGCGCTGCTGGTCGAGCCGGAGCAGGCGCTCGTGGGCCTGGTGGCGCTCGGTGACGTCGCGCAGCTCGACCACCCGGCCGGTGACCCGACCGCTGCCCCGGTCGGGCAGGGGGGTGGTGGTGAGCTCGAAGCGGCGGCCGCCCAGCTGCACCTCCTCGGGCAGGGCCGGGTCGTCGGCCCGCTCGACCACCGACGGGTCCACCTCCAGCAGCTGCTCGACCGGACGGCCGACGGCCTGGCCGGCGGGCGCGGCAAGGGCCCGCTCGGCGGCCGGGTTGAGCTTGACCACCCGCCGGAAGGGGTCGAGGACCAGGACCCCGTCCTGCATGGTCTCGAACACCGAGCGCTGGGCGACCGGGGCCAGGTCGAGCAGCCGGAACCGGAACAGCCCCCAGACCAGCACCGCCCCGGTGAGGACGAACAGGAACGGGGTCGGCTCGACCTGCCCGAACGGGCCCAGGTTGAGGTTGTGGGCCACGTTGGCCACGCTGGGCAGGAGCACGGCCACGATCAGGACTAGGCTCTGGCGCCAGTAGCGCCGCGACAGCCGGGTCAGGGTCCAGACCAGGACCCCGGTGGAGCCCCAGACGACCAGGTTGGCGTAGACCAGGAACGGCCAGAACAGGGGCCCGACCTGGGCGATGGCCCGGGACGGGTCGGCGGCCGCCCCGGGCGGGTAGTAGCGGACCAGGTCGTGGGTGGCCTGGACGGCGAGCAGGGCCACGGTGGCCACCGGGACCACGGCCAGGGCGGCCATGGTCTGTCGGGTAACCAGCCGCTCGCGGCCGGTGTACTGCATCACGAAGGCGTAGAAGGCCACCGGGAGCAGGGCGATCCCCAGCCACTTGGCGTCGCCCCAGAACCGCCGGGCGTCCAGGCTGGTCGAGCCCAGCTCCAGGGCGTAGGCCAGCCCCCACCAGCCGGCCGCGGCCAGCATCACGGCCAGGCTGTGACCGGCCGAGGCCCGCCGGTGCCGCCAGACGTACAGGGTGTAGCCCGCCAGGCAGAGGCCGCCAGCGAGCGCGACCGCGCTGAAGGTCCAGTGCGAGCTCAAAACGGCGGGATGACCTGACCTTTCGACCTGCTTGGTCCGTTCGGACTAAGCAGGGAATGGTATGCCATTCACTCCGGTTGGGCTAGAGCACCGGGGCATCGGCGAACTGGCGGGTGCGGCTGGGGCGGACGAACACGATCTGGCCCTGGGCGAGCTCGAGCTCGTCGGCGTCCTCCCGCGACAGCTGGGCCTGGAGGCGCTGGCCGTCGTGCAGCACCAGGTCGGCCCGGACCTCGAAGCCCAGGTGGACCAGGCGCTCGACCATGGCCTCGGCGGTGGTCCCGTTGGGCTGGCGCCGGACCTCGATGTCGTGGGGGCGGATGAACAGCTCGCCCAGGCGGGTGACCGGGCCGACAAAGCCCATCACGAACGCGTTGGCCGGGTGCTCGTAGAGGTCGCGGGGGCCGCCGACCTGCTCGATGCGGCCGTGGTGCATGACCACGATCCGGTCGGCCACCTCCATGGCCTCCTCCTGGTCGTGGGTGACGAACACGGTGGTCACGTGGACCTCGTCGTGGAGGTGGCGCAGCCACGCCCGCAGCTCCTTGCGGACGCGGGCGTCCAGGGCCCCGAACGGCTCGTCGAGCAGGAGCACGCTCGGCTGGGTGGCCAGGGAGCGGGCCAGGGCCATGCGCTGGCGCTGGCCGCCCGACAGCTGGGCCGGGTAGCGGTCGGCCAGGCCGGGCAGCTGGACCAGCTCCAGCAGCTCGTCGACCCGGGCCCGGATCTCGGCCTTGGGCCGGCGAGCCACCTTGAGCCCGAAGGCGACGTTCTCGCGCACGGTCATGTGCTTGAACGCGGCGTAGTGCTGGAACACGAACCCGACCCCGCGGCGCTGGGGGGGCAGGGCGGTGGCGTCGCGGCCGTCGATCTCGACCGTGCCGGCGTCGGGTCGCTCCAGGCCGGCGATCACCCGCAGCAGGGTCGACTTGCCGCTGCCCGAGGGGCCGAGGAGAGCGGTCAGGGAGCCGCTGGGGATCTCCACCGACACGTCGTCGAGGGCGGTGAAGTCCCCGAAGCGGGCGGTCGCGTTGCGCACGAGAATGGACATCTAGCGGCCTTTCTGGAGCCGGGTCATGGCCAGCAGAACGAGCAGGGCGAGCACGGCCAGGGTGAGCGAGGCGGCGTAGGCGCCGGTGAGGTCGAAGGCCTCGAAGCGGTTCTCCACGTACAGGGTCAGGGTCTCGGTCTGGCCGGCCAGGCGGCCCGACACGATCGTGACCGCGCCGAACTCGCCCAGGGCCCGGGCGGTGGTCAGGACCACCCCGTAGGCCACCCCCCAGCGGATGGCCGGCAGGGTGACCCGCAGGAACGCCCGCAGCGGGGACGCCCCCAGGGTCCAGGCGGCCTCCTCCTGCTCGGTCCCGACCTCCCGCAGCACCGGGGAGACCTCCCGGACCACATACGGCAGGGACACGAACACCGTGGCCAGGACCATGCCCGGCAGGGAGAAGATGACCTGGATGCCCCGTTCGGCCAGCCACGAGCCGAGCCAGCCGGCCTGGCCGTAGACCAGGATCAGGGCCAGGCCGATGACCACCGGGGAGATGGCGAAGGGGACG
>Ga0081539_10003033_pt1 | contig 21767 bp, 23 predicted proteins | sample TabmetS4T2R2_FD_71023 | JGI IMG/M metagenome (GOLD analysis project Ga0081539, IMG submission 71023) | Tabebuia heterophylla rhizosphere microbial communities from the University of Puerto Rico - S4T2R2 | ecosystem: Host-associated > Plants > Roots > Rhizosphere ...
GGGTACTGCGCGCGGACCTTGCGGATCAGCCACTCCCAGAACGGGATCGGCTTCGTGTGCGGGTTGTCGACGCGGAAGACGCGGACGCCGTGGGTGACCCAGAACAGCACGACGTCCAGCAGCGCCTGCCAGAGGCCCCGCCAATCCTCCGACTGCCAGTTGACGTTGTAGATGTCCTGGTACTTCTTGGGCGGGTTCTCCGCGTACTTCAGCGTGCCGTCGGGGCGGCGGTTGAACCACTCCGGATGGTCGGAGAGCCACGGATGATCGGCCGAGCAGTTGATGGCGAAGTCCAGGGCGATCTCCACACCCACGCGCCTGGCCTCGGCGACGAGGTCGTCGAAGTCGTCGAGCGTGCCGAGGTCCGGATGGATGGCGTCGTGGCCCCCGGTCGCGTCGCCGGTCGCGTACGGGCTTCCCGGATCGTCGGGCCCCGCGACGAGGGAGTTGTTGCGCCCCTTGCGGTTCGTCGTGCCGATCGGATGGATCGGCGGGAAGTAGAGCACGTCGAAGCCGAGCTCGGCGATCCGCGGGAGCTGCTCGCGGACGCCGGCGAAGCCGCCCCACGAGCGCGGGAACAGCTCGTACCAGGCTCCGAAGCGAGCGCGTTCGCGGTCGACGTCCAGCTCGACGGGCTGGGGCAGGATCGTGGACTCCAGGCGGTCGGGCGATCGTTGGGCGGCCTCCAGAAGGTCGAGGGCCAGCGCGGCCTCCGCCCGCGTGTGCGTGGGCGCCTTGGCGTCGCGCACGACGCTGAGCGTGCGCTCGAGCGTGATCCGGTCGCCGTCGTCGGCGACCTTCACCGCGCGCTCGAGGAGCACCACGCCCTCGGACAGCTCGCCGGACAGGTCCTCCTGTCTGGCGGCGACCTTGCGCTCGAGCTCGTCGCGCCAGGACGCGAACGCGTCGGTCCACGCCTCGATCGTGAACGTCCAGCGGCCGGGGCGGTCGACGGGGAAGGCGCCCTCCCAGCGCACGCCGGCGTGCGCCGCGTCGACGTGGTGCATGGGCGCCTCGCTCCAGCCCGTCTCGCCGGGCCCGCGCCAGCGGACGACCGCGCGAAGGACATCGTGGCCGTCGCGGAAGATGTCGGCCGACACCTGCACGGAGTCGCCGACGGTTCGCTTGGCGGGGTAGCGCCCGCAGTCCACGACGGGGCTCGGATGCTCGATCTGGATCCGCGGGGGCGGTTGACGCTCTGCTCGCGTGGGCACGAAGACACGTCTATCCCACGTTCGCCAGGATCGAAACGGCATGGCCCAGGACGGACAATCGAGATCGGCCGGTGTGCAGCTGCATCCGACGTCGCTGCCTTCGGGCCGTTTGGACGACGACGCCTACGCGTTCGTCGACTGGCTGAGCGCCGCCGGGCAGTCCTGGTGGCAGATGCTGCCGCTCGGTCCGCCCGACCGCTACGGCTCCCCCTACAAGGCCCGCTCGGCGTTCGCCGCATGGCCTGGGCTGCTGGCGGATCCGCAGGCCCGCGTGGCCGACGACGAGGTCGACGCGTTCCGCTCGCGCGAGGCCTACTGGATCGGCGGCTGGGAGTCGTTCGCCGGCGGTCGGCGCGCCGTGGTCGACCAGGTGCGCTTCGACCGCGAGTGGGCGGCGCTGCGCGCATACGCGGCGCAGCGCGGCGTGCGGCTCATCGGTGATGTCCCGATCTACGTCGCGCCGGGCGGCGCCGACCACCGGACGTGGCCGGAGCTCTTCCGCGACGGGGTGCAGGCGGGCGTCCCGCCGGACGCGTTCACCGCCAAGGGACAGCTCTGGGGCAACCCCGTGTTCGACTGGCCGGCGCTGCGCCGCCGCCGCTACCGCTGGTGGATCGAGCGTCTGCGCCGGACGTTCTCGCTCGTCGACATGACCCGCATCGACCACTTCCGCGGGTTCGTCGCGTACTGGGCGGTCCCGGCGGGCGCGCGCGACGCCATCCGCGGCCGCTGGATCCGCGGCCCAGGCGCCGCGCCGTTCCGTGCCGCACGGCGCGAGCTGGGCGAGCTCAGCGTGATCGCCGAGGATCTCGGCGTCATCACCGAGCCCGTCGACCGGCTGCGGCGCGCACTCGGCTTCCCGGGCATGGTCGTGCTGCAGTTCGGGTTCGACGACGGCAACTCCGCGCACCATCCCGACCACCACTCCGAGCACAGCGTCGTGTACACCGGCACGCACGACAACGACACGGCGCGCGCGTGGCTGGAGAGCGCGCCGCCGGGCGTCCGCAAGCGGGTGCAGGAGGCGTTCGCCGCGGCCCGCGTCGAGGACGACGACCCGTGGTGGTCGCTCATCCGCCTCGCGCATTCCTCGCCCGCGCGGATGGCCATGGTGCAGATGCAGGACGTCCTCGGGCTGGGCTCGGCGGGACGCATGAACGTGCCCGGCACGGCGCGCGGCTCATGGCGGTGGCGACTGCAGCCGGGGGCGTTGACCGAGGAGCTTGCGGCGCGGTTGCGGGCGTCGACCGAGGCGGCAGACCGCGCCTAGACTCGCGGCCGATGGCGGCGCCGACATCACCCAGCGAGATCCACGACGTCAACGTCCGCTACCACGACGCCGCGGCGGCGGGCTACGACAGCAAGTGGGGAGTCGACTACGGCGAGGTCGGCCGGACGCAGGTGCTCGGCAAGGTGCGCAAGCTGCTCGGCCCCGATCTCGGGGGGCTGTTCTCGCGCTCCCTGGAGATCGGCGCGGGTACCGGCTACTTCACGCTGCACGTGCTCGCCGCCGGCGTCGTGCAGGAGGCCGTCGCGACCGACATCTCCCCCGGGATGATCGAGGTCCTCGAGGGAAACGCGCAGCGCATGGGCCTCGAGCTCAAGACCGCGGCGTGCGCGGCGGAGGAGCTGCCGTTCGAGGACGACTCGTTCGACCTCGTGCTGGGCCACGCGGTCCTGCACCACATCCCCGACCTCCCCCGCGCGTTTGCCGAGATGCGCCGCGTCCTGCGTCCCGGCGGGACCGTGCTGTTCGCCGGCGAGCCCTCCGCGCGCGGGGACCGGCTCGCGGCCATCCCGAAGCGCGCCGCGCTGCGCGCGGCGCCGGCGTGGCGCCGCCTCATGGGCGCGCGCCCCGCGCCGCCCCACCACGCCGGCGAGGAGGGAGGCGAGGCGCTCGAGCCCTTCGTCGACGTGCACGCGTTCGTGCCCGCGGATCTGGAGCGCGCCGCCGCCGCGGGCGGACTCACCGACGTGCGCGTGCGGGGCGAGGAGCTCCTCGCGAACTGGTTCGGCTGGTTCAACCGCACCCTGGAAGCCACGGCCGACGACGACGACGTCCCGTGGCTGTGGCGCCAGTACGCGTTCCGCGGCTATCTGGCGCTGCAGACGCTGGACCGCGCGATCCTCGAGCCTCGCCTGCCGGCGGGCATCTTCTACAACCTGATGCTCACCGCCCGGCGACCGTGAAGGGTCTACTAGCCCTCGGCGACTCGATCACCGTGGGCGAGGGGTCCTGGGCCCAGTGGCTCGCGCGTGCGCTGGACCTGCACTACACGTCGTACGCGGTCAACGGCGCCGTCGTCGCGGACGTCCTGCGCGACCAGCTCCCGCGCGTGCGCGGCGACTACGACGTGGGCTGCCTGTACGCGGGCGTCAACGACGCGCGCGGTCCGCGCTTCGATCCCGACGCGTTCGAGCGCGGGTTCCTGGCCGTCGCCCGCGGCCTGCGGGAGCACAGCACGCGGCTGCTGCTCCTCACGCTGCCGCTGCGACTCGGCCGTCCGACCGCCGCCCCGAAGCCCGCGATCGCCAACGCCGCGATCCGGCGGGTGGCCCGATCGACGGGCGCGACGCTGTGCGAGCTCGAGGACTTCCACGGCGGCGTCGAGGTCCTGCCCGACGCCGTGCACCCCACGGCCGTCGGTCAGGTCGTCATCGCCGATCGCGCCGCCCGTGTGCTCGGCGCGCCCGTCATGCCTTCCGAGCTGGCCGGACTGCCCGCCGAACGCCGCGGATAGATCGCCGAGCGTGGACGCGCCAGTTCAAGGGCGCACATGGACGAACCGACTACCCGAGGAACGTGCCTTTCCCGAATGGGTCCGCCGCTGCATTCGATCGCCTCGCCCGCCTGGCCGCGAGCGCGATCGGCGCACGCGCGGGCGCGATCGCCCTGCACGACCGGGATTCGCTCGCGATCCGCGGCGTCCACGTCCCCGACTGGACGCCGCCCGGGGACGTGGAGCCGAGCCCCGAATGCCGGCTCGTCACGAACACGGGCGCGACCATCGCCGTCGAGGACGGCTGGCGCCACCAGGACGTCCCCGCCGAGCTCGGGCTCGACTCCTACCTCGGCGTGCCCGTCCGCCGGGCCGACGGAACCCTCGGCGGCACGGTCTGCGTCATGGACGGCGCCCGCACCTGGAGCGAGCACGACGTCTCCCTGCTCCGCGACGTCGCCGCGTCGGTCGCCGTGGAGCTCGACCTGCATGCGGCCGCCGAGACCGCGCGGCGCGAGCAGCGCGTCGCCGCGGCGGTGCTCGACGTCGCCACCGACTGCCTGATCCGCGTGGACGGCGCAGGCGCCGTCGTGGCCTGGAGCCCGAGCGCCGAGCGCACGTTCGGCTACACGGCGCAGGAGTGCCTCGGGCATTCGCTGACCGACCTGCTCTCGCCCCTCGACCGGCTCGACGCCTACACCACCGGGCTCGCCGAGATGCTGGCCGGCGCGCACACCGAGCGCCGCCGCGTCGAGGTCGTCGCCGTGCACCGCGACGGCCATCACATGCCGGTCGAGCTCACGATCGTCCCAGCGGGGCCCGACCTCTTCCTCGCCGGCGTGCGCGACCTCACCGAGCTGCGCGCCGCCGAGGAGCGCATCGAGGACGCCGAGCGGCGGTTCCGCACGCTCGTCGAGAACATCGCCGCCGTCACCTACATCTGGACCTACGAAGGCAACGGGCACATCCACTACATGAGCCCGCAGATCGAGGAGATGACCGGCCTGCCGGTCGAGCACTTCCTCGGCGACGTCGCCGGATGGCTCGGCGTGATCCACGCGGACGACCGCGAGCGCGTCGCGCAGCAGCTGGTCGAGGACGCGGAGGCCGAGCGACCGTTCGAGTGCGAGTACCGGATCGTCGCGCGCGACGGGACGGTGCGCTGGATCTGGGATCGCGAAACGATCGTCCGCGACGACGATGGGCGCCCCGCGTACGGCCAGGGCGTCATGATGGACATCACCTCCACGCGGGAGGCGCAGGAGGCGCTGGAGACGACGCAACGGCGGCTTGCGACCGTCATCGCGGCGGCGCCGATGATCCTGAGCTCGATCGATCCGGACGGGGTCATCAGGTTCACGGAGGGACGAGGCCTGGAGACGCTGAACGTCGACCCGGCGGACATCATCGGCCGGTCCGCCTTCGACTTCATGTCCGGAGCGGCGGAGGAGGCGATGCACCGCGCGCTCGCCGGCGAGGAGGCCTCCGCGTCGTTCATGGCGGAGAACGGCGTGGCACTGGACATCTCCCTGCGGCCGGTCATCGGCGCGGACGGGGAGGTGACGAGCGTCGTGTCCGTCGCGCTCGACGTGACGTCGCGGCGGCAGAACGAGGCCCGCCTGCACCACCTCGCCCATCACGACCTCCTCACGGGCGCGCCGAACCGCGCGTACCTCGAGCGGGAGATCGCAGAGCGCGAGGCCCAGGACGACACCGTCGCGGTCCTCGTGGTCGACGTCGACGCCTTCAAGAACGTCAACGACAGCCTCGGGCACGCGGCCGGCGACCAGGTGCTGCGCGAGCTCGGCCAGCGCCTCAGCTCCGTCGCCCAGCGCCACGGCGCCTTCCTCGCCCGGCCCGGCGCCGACGAGTTCGCTCTGCTCCTCGGCGACGAGGACGCCGACCGCCTCCGCGACGACACGGAGACGCTCGCGGCAGCGGCGCTGATCGCGGTCCGCGAGCCGATCGCCGTCGCGGACTCCGAGTTCGTCGTCAGCGCCACGAGCGGCGCGGCGATCGGCACCTCGGACCCGGCCGAGCTGCTGCGCCACGCGGACGTCGCGCTGGGCCTGGCGAAGGGCACGGGCAGCCCGCTTGCGTGGTACACCGGCGAGGACGAGGACGCGCGCGAGCGTCTGACCCTCACCGCGCGGATCCGTCACGCCCTCGCCAACGGCGAGATGATGCTGCACTACCAGCCGATCCACGATCTGGAGACCGGCTCCACCTCGGGCGTGGAGGCGCTGATCCGCTGGAACGATCCCGAGCGCGGGCTCGTGCCGCCGGATCAGTTCATCCCGGCGGCCGAGGCCTCGGGGCTCATCGAGGACATCGGACTCTGGGTGGTCGACGAGGTCTGCCGTCAGTCGCGCCTCTGGGCGGACGAGGGCCTCACGCCGGCGATCGGGCTGAACGTCGCTCCGCGCGAGCTGCGTCGCGAGGGCTACGCGCAGGATGTCGCGGAGGCGGCCCGGCGCCACGGCGCGGACCCGACCAAGCTCGTGCTGGAGATCACCGAGCGCGCCGCCATGCGCGAGCCGGAGCGCACGGACAAGATGGTGCATGACCTCAAGGCGCTCGGCCTGCGCGTCGCGATCGACGACTTCGGCGCCGATCACTCGTCGCTCGCTCGCCTGCGGGCCATGCAGGTCGACATCCTCAAGATCGACCGCAGCTTCCTGACCGGGGTGCCGGAGGAGCGTGCGGCCGCCTCGATCGTCACGGCGATCCTGTCGCTCGCCCGCGCGCTCGGCATGCACGCCGTCGCCGAGGGCGTCGAGACGGCAGAGCAGCTGCGCTTCCTCGGCGAGAACGGGTGCCGCCGCGCGCAGGGGTACCACGTCGCGCGCCCGATGCCCGCTCAGCAGGCGACCGAGTTCCTGCGCGAGCAGGCCGCCCGGCTGGCGATGACGCTGCGCCAGGCCGCGTAGAGCAGCGCTCGTACTCTGGGGGGATGGCCATCCCCACGAGCTCGGGCCTGCGGGTCAGCGTCCTCGACCAGTCGCCGGTCTCGGAGGGCTCGAGCGGCAGCCAGGCGCTGCGCAACTCGATCGACCTCGCCCGGCTCGCGGACGAGCTCCGCTACCACCGCTACTGGGTCGCCGAGCACCACGGCGGCGGCATGGTGGCGGGGCCCTCGCCCGAGGTGCTGATCGGGCCGATCGCCGCCGCCACGACGCGGCTGCGCGTCGGCAGCGGCGGGGTGATGCTGCCGCACTACAGCCCGCTGAAGGTGGCCGAGTCGTTCAGCGTGCTCAGCGGCCTGTTCCCGGGGCGCATCGACCTGGGGATCGGGCGGGCGCCGGGGACGGACGCCATGACGATGTTCGCCCTGCAGCGCGACCGCCGCCATGCGGCTCCCGACGACTTCCCCGAGCAGCTCGCCGAGCTGCTGGCGCTGCTCGAGGACAGGATGCCGCCGGACCATCCGTTCGCCCGGCTGACGGAGCTGCCGGGGCTTCCCGAGGCGCCGGTGCCGTGGCTCCTCGGATCCTCCATGCAGAGCGCGCTGTGGGCCGCCGAGCTGGGCCTGCCGTACGCGTTCGCCGACTTCATCAACCCCCGCGGCGCCGGATACGCGCAGCTCTATCGCGAGCGCTTCGAGCCGTCCCAGCGCCTGGAGACGCCGCGCACCGCGGTCGGCGTGTGGGCGCTGGCCGCCGACTCCCCCGAGGAGGCCGAGCGCCTGGCGACGAGCGCGCGGATGGGCTTCACGCTCCTGCGCCGCGGCCGGCTCATCCCGGTCCCGCCGGTCGAGAAGGCGCAGCGCTTCCTCGCCGAGGAGGAGCGCCTCGGCCGCCCGCTGCCCGACCGCCGCTGGCTCGTCGGGACGGCGGAGACCGTCCGCGACGGCCTGGTGGACGTCGCCCGCGAGTACGGCGCCGAGGAGGTGATCGTCGTGACGATCACCCATTCGCACGAGGCGCGCCGGCGCTCCTACGAGCTGCTCGCCGACGCGTTCGGGCTTCGGTTGCCGGGGTCCGAGGCGCGCGCGGCGGCGTAGGCCCGCGGGTCCGTGCGCGTGCTCCTGCTGCGCCTGCGGCGAGGGGTCGAGCTGGGGCGCGGCGTCCGCGTGGCGCGCGGCGTCCGCGTCGAGGTCGCCCGCGGCGCGCGCCTGGAGGTCGGCGATCGCTGCGTGCTGGGTCCGCACAGCCGGCTCGTCGTCCGCGCCGGGGTGCTGCGTCTCGGGGCGTTCGTCGTCCTCGGCGACGGGTGCCGGCTGGTGGTGCACGCCGGCGTGACGCTCGGCGACGGCTGCCTCCTCGGTCCGCAGGCGGCGATCATCGACGCGGCGCACTCCTTCGACGACGCGGAGAGCCCGATCCGCCGGCAGCCGCTCGCCGCCGCGCCGGTGGTCATCGGCGCAGGCGTGGTGTTCGAGCCGGGCGCGGCGGTGCTCGCCGGCGCCGTCGTCCCGGACGGCGCCGTGCTCGCAGCCCGCTCGGTGACTAGACCCGCTGGATGATCGTCCCGGTCCCGAGGCCGCCGCCGCAGCACATCGTCACGAGCCCGACCTCCTTGTCGGTGCGCTCCAGCTCGTGCAGCAGCGTCGTGATGAGCCGGGCGCCGGTCGACCCGAGCGCGTGACCGAGCGCGATCGCCCCGCCGTTGACGTTGACGCGATCCATGTCGGGCTGCAGCTCGCGCTGCCACGCCGCCAGCACCGACGCGAACGCCTCGTTGACCTCGAACAGGTCGATGTCGTCGACCGTCATGCCGTTGCGGTCCAGGAGCTTGCGCGTCGCGGGGATCGGGCCGGTCAGCATGATGACCGGGTCGACGCCGACTGTCGTCTGGTCGACGATCCGCGCGCGCGGGCGCAGTCCCAGCGCATCCGCCTTCTCGCGCGTCATGAGAAGCACGGCCGCCGCGCCGTCGGAGATCTGCGACGAGTTCCCCGCGGTGATCTTGCCGTCCTCCTTGAAGGCGGGCTTGAGCTCGGCCAGCTTCTCGATCGTCGTGTCCGGCCGGATGCCCTGGTCGGTGACGTACGTGTCGCCGTTGACGGCGAAGGGGATAATCTCGCGCTCGAAGCGGCCCTCCTCCGTCGCCCGCGCGGCGAGGCGCTGGGATCGCGCGCCCAGCTCGTCGAGCTCGGACCGCGGGATCTCCCACTGGTCGGCGATCATCTCGGCGCTCAGTCCCTGGGGGACGAGCGCATGGCGGTCCATGAGCTCCTGCGGATAGGGATGACCCACGCGGTCGGCGAACTCGAGCCCGACGAACATCGGCACGTGGCCCATGTGCTCGACACCGCCGCCGACCGCGACGTCATGGACGCCGGAGGCGATGAGCGCGGCCGCGAAGTTCACCGCCTGCTGGGCCGAGCCGCACTGGCGATCGACGGTCGTGGCGGGCGTCTCCACCGGCAGCCCGGCCTGCAGCCACGCGTTGCGGGCGACGTTGAAGGCCTGCTCCCCGAACTGCTGCACGCAGCCGGCGACGACATCCTCGACCTCGTGCGGATCGATGCCCGCGCGCTCGATGAGCGTGCTGTAGGCGGTGGCGAGCAGGGCGTTCGCGTGGACGTCGCGGTAGTAGCCCTTCTCGGGGTGCCCGCGCCCGATGGGCGTCCGCACCGCTTCGACGATGACAACCTCTCGACCGGACTGCGGCATGGGCTCAGATCGCTCCTCTCGTGGTCGCGCGGGAGGGACGATATCGGGTTGACTGATCAGTCAACCAACCGGATTCGGCCTCCTCCAAATTGTTGAGCGCAGATGAAGCGCATCTTTAGGACGTCTTGAGGAAGCCGCGGATCATTCCGTGTGCGACGTACCTCGCAACGCACCTCCTCCCAGAAGCAGATGACGGGCCCGCGCCGCGGGCCCGTCGTCGTGCTCTCGGTCGCTAAGCGACCTCAGGCGCTGCGGGTCAGGCGCCCGGCGAGGGCGATGATCGCCTCGTCGCATCCTGGGCGGCCGACGATCTGCAGCCCGACGGGCAGGCCATCCACCACGCCGGCGGGGACGCTCAGCGCCGGGAACGGACCCTGCGCGAACGGCACGGCGCAGGACAGCAGCGCCTGACGGACCGAGACCTCGCGACCGCCGCCGAGCTCCACCGTCTCCCGGCCGCGCAGCGGCGCGACGACGGGCGCCGCCGGCGCGAGCAGCACCTCGTGCTGTGCGAGGGCGAACGCCACGTCTCCCGCGATCTCGCCGCGACGAACGGCCGCCCGCTCGCGCGCCTCGGGCGAGATCCCGGCCGCTGATGCGGCGCGGTCGCGGACGACCTCCGACAGGCGGGCGCGGTCGACGGCCAGCTCCTCGAGCGACCGATCGCCTTCCGGCACCTGGATGTCGTTGTGCACCTGCGCGGCGTCGGCGATGTCGAGCTCGACCGGCTCGACGTCGAGTCCCAGACGCGCGATCGCCTCGCGCAGCACCACGGCGACGTCCGGGTGGCAGACCTCGCGTCCCAGCAGCGCCTCGACCGTCGCGCCGCGCGCGGGCGGCTCCGGCGGCGCGGCGTCCGGCGGCTCGGCGGCGAGCACGGCGAACATGCACGCGAGGGCCTCCGCGGTCGGCGCGATGGGACCGACGACGTCGTAGGTCGGCGCAAGCGGCAGGACGCCGTCGCGCGGCACCCGGCCCGGCGTCGGGCGCAGGGCCAGCACCCCGCACAGCGCCGCCGGCACACGCAGGGAGCCGCTCGTGTCCGAGCCGATCGCGACCGCGGCGTGGCCGGCGGCGACCGCGACGGTGGAGCCCGACGACGACCCGCCCGGGAGACGATCGGGATCGAGCGGGTGCCGGCAGGGCGGATGGTGCGGGTTCGTGCCGTCGATGCCGAACGCGAACTCGTTCGTCGCCGTCTTGCCGAGCACGATCCCGCCGGCGGCGCGGACGCGGGCGACGGCCGGCGCGTCGGTCTCGGGGACGCGCCGCCATCCGTCGCCGCCGCCGGTCGTCGGCCAGCCGGCGGCATCGATGATGTCCTTCACCGCCACCGGCACGCCAAGCAGCGGCGCGTCCTCGCCCGCCGTTCGCAGCGCGTCGGCGGCGCTCGCCTGCCTGCGCGCGCCGTCCGGGTCAAGCGCGAGCCATGCCCCGAGGTCGTCCTCCTCGATGCGAGCCAGCGCCCGCTCGACCGCCTCGCGAGCGCTCATCGAACCAAGGAGCCCCACCCGGGGAACCCTAGAGCTGGTCGATCCGCTCAGCCAGCGCGCGGTCCTTCTCGGTGACGCCGCCCTCGCTGTGCGTGCTGAGCGTCAGGCGCACGTTGTTCCAGCCGTGGACGAGGATGTCCGGATGGTGGTTGGCCTCCTCGGCCAGGTCGGCGACCTTGTTGACGAACGCCATCGCGCCGGCGAAGTCCTTGAACTGGAAGTCCCGCACCAGCGCGTCTCCGTCTTCGCTCCACTCGGCCATGACTACCCTCCTGATCGTGCGCATCGTCAGCCTTGTCCCCCACGCCACGGAGCTGCTCTTCGCCCTCGAGCTGGGCGATCAGGTGGTCGGGGTGACGCACGAGTGTGACTACCCCGAGGATGCGCTGGAGCTGCCCAAGATCACGCGCGACGTCCTGCCCTCGGGGCTGACGACCGCAGAGATCGACGCCGCGGTCCGCGAGCGCACCGCACGGGGGCAGTCGATCTACGAGCTCGACGAGGAGGAGCTGCACGAGGCCGAGCCCGACCTCATCATCACCCAGTCGCTGTGCACCGTCTGCGCGGTCGAGGTGGGCGAAGTGCGCAGGATCGCCAAGAGCATGGCCAACCCGCCGCGGGTCATCTCGCTGGACCCAAGGACATACGGCGAGACGCTCGGCGACGTCCGGACCGTCGCGCAGGCCACCGGCGCGCGCGACGCCGCGCTCGAGCTCATCGCGCGGACCAGTCGCCGCGTCGACGCGGTGCGCCTCGCCGTCCGCCAGGCGGAGCGCCCGACGGTCGCCGCGCTCGAATGGCTCGACCCCGTGTTCGTCGCCGGGCATTGGACGCCGCAGCTCATCGAGATGGCCGGCGGACAGGACGTGCTCGGGTTCCCCGGCGAGCACTCCGAGGAGTCCACGTGGGAGGCGGTGCGCGCGTCGCACCCCGACGTCGTCCTCGTGATGCCCTGCGGATACGACGTCGCCCGTTCGCACGAGGAGGCGCTCGACCACGCCGACGAGCTGCGCTCGGTGGGCGCGGGCGAGATCGTCGCGATGGACGCGGCCGCCACGTTCTCGCGCCCCGGCCCGCGCCTCGTGGACGGCCTGGAGCTCCTCGCACACGTCCTGCATCCGGATCTCGTCGAGGAGCCGGTCGCCGCCGCGGCGGGCCGGCCGCTGACTGTCGAGTTGCCATGAGCCTGCGCGCGGTCACGTTCGACTTCTGGCAGACCCTCGCCCGCGAGCCGCAGGAGTCGCTCCTGCACCCACGGCGCGTGCGGCTGTGGGACGAGCTCCTGGAACGGCTCGGGCGTGCACAGCCGCGGGAGCGCATCGACGCGGCGATCCGCGCCGTCGCCGGCCACCGCGAGCGCGAGTGGCGCGCGGGGCGGCTGTTCAGCGCGGCCGAGGCGGCGGCCGTCGCCGCGGCCGACCTCGACCCCGACATCGACGAGAAGACCACGGAGGCGCTCGTGGACGCGTTCGTCGGCTCGGGGGACGGCATCGAGCTCGAGCTCACGCCCGGCGTGGAGGAGGCGCTCGCGAACCTCGACGAGGCGGGCGTGCGGCTCGGCATCGTCTGCGACGTCGGGTTCACGAGCGGCCGCCAGCTGCGCGCTGTGCTCGACCGTGCCGGCATCCTCGGCCGGTTCGATGGGTGGGCGTTCTCCGACGAGGTCGGCGCCTACAAGCCCGATCCGGCGATCTTCCGCCATGCTCTGGAGGAGATCGGCCGCGTCGCGCCGGACCAGGCCGCTCACATCGGCGACCTGCGCCGCACCGACGTCGCCGGCTCGCGGGCGATGGGCATGGTGTCGATCCGCTATCGGGGCGCGAACGACGACCCACCCGAGGACGGCCCGGAGGCCGACCACGTGCTCGACCACCACGCCGAGCTCGTGCCGATGCTCCGCGACGAGGGGCTGCTGTGAGCGCCCGCAGGCTCGTCCCGCTCGACGGCCCGTCGCGGACGGTCGCGGGCGAGGCTGCGCCGGACCTCATCCACCCCGTCGTCGGCTATCGCCAGTGGCGGCTACACGGGGGCGAGCTGCGCTCCGTCTACACGCGGGACCTCTGGAAGCCGGGCGCGATGATCGCGCGGTGCCACGCGAAGGCGGCCCATCCCGATCCGCCCCCGGCCACCGGATGCGCCTGCGGCTTCTACGCGCGCTACACGCCCGTGCCGCGCACGGCTTCGGCGGGCACGGCCGATCTGGTGGCGGGAGCGGTCGCGCTCTCGGGACGCTTGGAGCTGCACGCGCGGGGCATGCGCGGCGAGCAGGCCATCGTCGTCGCGCTCGCGCTCCCGCTGCTGCCGGGGCCGAAGCGCCGTCGCGTGCGCAAGATCGCCGGCGACCTCGGCGTCCCCGCCGTCCCCGCTCGCCGGCTGGCGGCGACGGCGCTGCGGCATGGCATGCCCATCCCGCCCGCGATGCGCCCGCCGGACCTGACGCCGAACAAGCGCGCGGCTCCCGGCACGCCGGATCCCGCCCGGCTGCACGCGGTCGGGGATCGCGGGGCTCCTCCGCGCCGGTAGCAGCGGGCGTTCCGCTCCGCCGGGCGGTGTCCAGCGCGACCGTGGATCGCGTTCTCGGCGTGGCCGGGTCGGCACCGAGGGGATACCGGGGTGGCGGGGACTCGGGCGTCGCCGGGGCTCGGGCGTCGCCGCCCCTCCCAGCGCGACGCATCCCTCCACCCCACCTCCACGGAAGCAGCTAGCCCGTGGCTAGACCTTTTGCTAGCCACCCGCTAGCGCCTTTCGACGCACCTCGAGGGGCGGCGTCGTGGGCGGTGGCCCGACGCGAGATGAACTGACCCGGACCCTCGGCCGACGAAGGCGCCCGTGGTCCAGCGCGACCGTGTATGGCGTTCTCGGCGTGGCTGGGTTGGCACCGAGGGGATACCCGGGGGTGCCTGGGCTCGGGCGTTGCCGGCCCTCTCGACCGCCCGGTCGACGTTCTGCATCGCATCCGATGCAGAAGGTCGACCGGGTGCGGACCGCGGCCGGCGCGCGGACAGTGGAGGCCGACCCCGTCGGCGCCCCGACCCCTGCCTCCCCTCGATGCCCTCCAGCGCCGCACGCACACGAGCCCCGCCCGAGCGGGACGCACGGCGCCCGGGCAACCCGTCAGAGACCGACCTCTGACCGCGCGTAGACGATGCAGACCACGGCGAGGATCACGCCGAGCGCGACCGTGGCCGCGAGCGCGGGCGTCTGCATGCCGCGGCGGCGGTCCCCCACCTCGAAGAGCAGCAGCGCGGCGACGCCGCCCGCGAGGAGCCCGCCGATGTGTCCGCCGATCGAGATGCCGGGGATGAGAAGGGTGATGCCGAGGTTCAGGACGAGCGTCATCCCAAGGCCGGACTGCATGGGATCGATGCCGCGGGAGCGCATCGCGATGATCCCGGCAGCGAGCAGGCCGAACGCGGCGCCCGACGCACCGACCGTGTACGAGTTGAACGACACGAGCAGCGCCCCGAGCGAGCCGCCGAGGAGCGACACGAAGTACAGCGCGCCGAAGCGCAGCTTGCCGATCGCGGGCTCGAGCATCGTGCCGAGGAAGTAGACGAAGTACATGTTGAAGGCGATGTGGAGCAGGCCGCCGTGCAGGAACCCGCCGGTGACGATGCGCCACCAGTCGCCGTCCGCCACGAGCGGACCGGCGAGCGCGCCGTCCCGGAACACCGTGCCCGACGTCGCGTCGAAGCCGCCCGCCCCGGTCGCGATCTGGGCGACGAAGACCAGGACGTTGACGGCGATGATCGCGTAGGTGAGCTGTGGCTCGGTGCTCGTCGAGCGGAGTGTCCGCACCTGCGTGCGCTGGCTCGAGCACTCGGGGCAGCGCATGCCGACGGGCGTCGGCGTCATGCAGTCAGGGCAGATCGGCCGGCCGCAGTTGGAGCAATGCACCCCTGTCTCGCGACGGGGATGCCGGTAGCACGTCTCCGTCGCCGTGGCGCCTTCCATCGACCGCGAAGCTAGCACCCGTGGCTCAAGACAGCCTTAGCTGAGCGTGGCCGCGAGGACCGGCTTGGTGGTCGGTCGCTCGCTGCCGCCGTCGGGCTCCGAGCTCACCATGACCGTCTCCACGTCCTTCACGTCCGTGACCGACGCGGTCCCGTGCCCGGAGCGGTCGACCTCGAAGAGCGACCCGGCCGGCACCGGCTCGGTCTCGCCCTCGTGCACCAGCCAGACCTGGTAAACGCGGCCCGGGCCGGCCGCGGGCATGCCGTCGACGACCAGCTCGCCGCGCCCGTCGTCGATCTCCAGCCGGGCTCGGGTGCCCGCCATGTCGGCGCCGGTGACCTGCGCCGCGACGGTCCGGGCCGGCTCGCCCCCGTCGCCCGCGACGAGCAGTCCCGCCGCAAGCCCGGCGAGCAGCAGCGCGCACGCCGCGGCCGCGAGGGGGACCGGGCGCAGGAGACCGACCCAACGCCGCGCTCGCCGCCGCTCCGCCGGCCGGTCGGCGCTCGGGTCCACGGCATGGAGAAGCTGCGCCTCGGAGTCGACGACGGCCATGATCCGCGAGCGCAGCTCGGCCGGCGGGGCCTCCGGCTCGACGGCGAACGGCAGGGCGTCCGCGACGGGGCGCAGCTCCTCGACCTCCTTGCGAGCGACGGCTGACGTCTCCAGCAGCCGCTGGAAGTCGCGGGCCTCCTCCTCGCTCAGCGCGCCCAGCACCCAGGCGGCGGCGTCGTCGCGGATGCGGTCCTCGTCCGCGCTCATGGTGCCACCCCCTCCCTGTCCAGCTCGTGACGCATTCGCTGCAGTCCGAGCCGCATGCGGCCCTTCACGGTGCCGAGCGGCGCGTCGATCGCCTCGGCGATCTCCGTGTGGGTGTACCCGCTGAAGTACGCCAGCTCGACCACGCGTCGTTGATCGGGCGGCAGCACGTCCAGCGCCGCGCGCACGAAGCGCGCGTCGTCGCTCGAGATCACCTGTGCGTCCGTGCGCTCTGCGGAGGCGACGGTGCGGTCCAGGCCCTCGTCGCTCGCCCGGCGGCGCTCGTGGACGAGCGTGCGGCGCAGCGCATCGATCGCGCGGTTGTGCACGATCCCCAGGATCCACGAGCGCACGGACCCGCGCGCCGCGTCGTAGCGAGCGGCGCCGCGCCACAGGGCGAGGAACGCCTCTTGGACAACGTCCTCGGCCAGGCCGCGCGTGCCCACCATGCGGTAGGCGAGCCCGAACGCGGCGTCGCAATGGCGGTCGTAGACGAGCGAGAACGCCTTGGAGTCGGCGCGCCGCACCAGCCGCATGAGCTCTTCGTCGGCAAGGACGCCGAGGTCGCTGGAGTCACGGCCGGAGGATCGAATGCGCATCGCCACTGCAACCTTCGCACGTGGCGTGGATCCGGATCAGCGGCGAACGACTCTTCGCGCCTCGCCCGCGACCGCCCTGGCGGTCCGCGCCGCCAGGTCGGCGGGCCCGCGGGCCAGCTGGTTGCGGCGTCGCTGCGTGGCCTTGACCCGCAGGATGACGAGCGCCGTGCCCGCGGTCGCCCCGATGGCGAGCGCGATGACGGGCCGCATCCAGTTGCGCGGATCGCGCATCGCGGAGAGCTCCCAGCCCTCCAGCTCCACCACCGCGAGCTCCGTTAGCTCGACCAGCGTCTGCTCCAACCTGCGGGACAGCCCGTCCGGCGGGTCGATCGGCCGCAGCGCGCGGCTCAGCAGAGTCTCGATGTCAGCTCCTGGTGTGCTCATCACCAACAATCCCTTCGAGCTGCCTGATGGCGCGGTGCAGCAGGACCTTCGTGGCCCCGTCGGTCTTTCCCAGCGCCCGTGCGATCTCTCGGTTGTCCATTCCCAGCGCGAAGCGCATGATGAGCGCTTCGCGCCGATCGTTCGGCAGTTCCTTCACTCCTGCCAGGATCCGTGCAAGCTCGTCGCGCCCCTCCACGAGGTCCTCGGTCGTGTGGACCGCGGACAGGCCCGACGTGTCGTCGATCGTCGTCTGCGGTCGCCGCGACCGGTCGCGGTACAGGTTCGCGGCGAGGTTGTGCGCGATGCGGATCAGCCATGGCCGCAGCGGACGCCCGTCGGACTCCGCCTGGGCACGCTCGAAGTGCCGGTACGCCTGAAGGAACGTCTGCTCGGTGAGGTCCTCCGCATCGTGGTGGTTGCCCACTCGGTAGTACGCGTAGGAGTACACGTCGCGGAGATGGCTTCGGTAGAGCTCCGCGAACTGATCGTCGAGCTCCGCCTTGGTTCGGGGCGGGGCAGCCACGTGCGCAGGCTACCTCCCTCACTAGGCGGCCCTTGCACCGGTGGGCACGAAATCGTCGTCGCCGGCGGCCGCCTCGTGCACGCCGGGCGCCCCGCCGATGGCCACCCACTCGTGCTCGACGGCGGGCCAGATGCGGTCCGTGACCGCCTTCGCGAGCTGCGGCGATGGATCGGCGACCCGCGGGAAGCGCAGCGGCAGGCCGCAGCTCAGCGTGACGCGCCTGGGCCGGAACACCCAGCCGCGCCGCACGTCCTCGGTGCCGATGACGGCGAGCGGCACGACCGGCGCCGCGGTCCGCAGCGCGAGGCGCCCGACGCCCCGGCGCGGCGTGCCCAGCGGGCCCGGGCGCACGCGCGTGCCCTCCGGGAAGATCACGATGCAGTCGCCACGCTGCAGGATCGCCTCGGCAGTGGCCATCGCCTCGGCGTCCTGCTTGCCCCGATCGATCGGAAAGGCCCCGAGCGCGCTGAGGATCCATGCGATGACCGGATGCGCGAACAGCTCGCGCTTGGCGACGAAGTACACCGGGCGGCGGACGAGGCAGGCGATGAGGAACGGGTCCAGGAAGGACCGGTGGTTGGAGGCCAGGATGACCGGGCCGGTCGTCGGGATCCGCTCGCGGTGGCGGCGCCGCATCCGGAAGTAGAGGTGGAAGGTCGGCTGGAACGTGCCGCGCACGATCCAGTAGGCCACGGGGTTCACCCCGCGTCCACGCGCCCGTGCCAGCAAGCGACCCCGCCGATCCACGCTCTGCATACCCACCCCTCAGAGGCCCGTTACAGTCCTCGACGGGATGCCTACGGACCGTTCACAAGCGGCGCGCGGGGCGGCCGCCGGAGCGGTCGCCGCGAGCGTGTGGGCGCTCCAGCAGCCCCTGGACCGACGGGTGTTCCGGGTGCCCTACGACGACACCGAGCTGCTCGGCAAGCTCGTCACGCGGGGGCGCGGCTGGCCCGTCGCCGGCGTCGCCCTCCACGTGCTCAACGGCGCGGCGTTCGGCGCGCTGTACGCGCGCGTGGCCCCGGGACTCCCGCTGCCCGCCTGGGCTCGCGGACCGGCCGCGGCCGTCGCCGAGCATCTCGCTTCGTGGCCGCTCACCGCGGTCTCCGACCGCATCCACCCGGCGCGCAAGGAGCTCCCGGCGCTGGCGGGCAACCCGCGCGCGTTCGGCCAGGCGCTGTGGCGCCATCTCCTCTTCGGGACGGTGCTGGGAGAGCTCGAGCGCCGGCTCAACTCGCCCTCCGGTCGCGACGAGCCGAGCGTCGAGGACCTCGCGCGCTCCAACGGGCACGGCGACATCCAGCACGCGTCGCCCGCGATCGCGCGCTGAGCCGCCACCCCTGCGCAAGCGCGTGTGCGTTGTCCCGGACGTGGGAAACTGTTCTGCGTGATGGAAGGGAACGGCGCGCAGCGCGAGCCCGACGCGGAGAGCTGGTTCACCGGCCGGGACTCGTGGTTCACGGCCGGGCAAGCCGGCGATCGCCCGACGTCGCCGCTCCCGTCCCCGGCATCGATCGCGACGATCCACGAGCCGGCGCGCGATACCCCGGTCCACGAGGAGACCGACGTGCTCGTGGTCGGCGGCGGTCCGGCGGGCACCGCCGCGGCGCTGGCCGCACGGCGGATGGGTCAGCGCGTCACGGTCGTCGAGCGCTACGGCGACCTCGGCGGCCTCTCGGCCGGCGGGCTCGTCATCTGGATCGACCGCATGACCGACTGGGAGGGCAACCAGGTCATCCGCGGGGTCGGCTCCGAGCTCCTCGAGCGGCTCCCGAAGGACGCGGTCGCCGGCCCCGGGCCGGAGCTGTGGGGCTCGACCGATCCCGACGAGGTCGCGTACTGGCGCGAGCGCCTGTCGGCGTTCCGCGACACGGTCTGCCGCTCTCCGATGATCGATCCCGAGTGGCTCAAGATCGTCTCCCACGAGCTCCTCGTGAGCGAGGGCGTGCGCGTGCTGCTGCACTCCTGGGTGGTCGCGGCCATCACGGACGGCGATGCGGTGCGCGGCGCGATCTTCGAGAGCAAGGAGGGGCGCAGGGCGATCCTCGCCAAGGTGGTGGTCGACGCCACGGGCGACCTCGACGTGATCGCCCAGGCAGGCGGCGCCTACGTCACCGACACCGAGGAGGGCGGCGGCGGCAACGTCCAGCACTGCATCAACACCGCGTTCATGTGGGCGGGCGTCGACTTCGGGCGCTGGCTGGAGTTCAAGCAGGGCGACCCGGAGGGGCACCGCGCCTTCACCAAGCGCGGCGGTGAGCTGCTCGGCTACCTGGAGTCGCCCTACGTCGGGTGGCGCGACGACGTGGTCGTGTTCATGGGCCCGCGCCTCGCCGGCTACAGCGGGGTGGACGTCGAGCACCTGAGCGCGGTGGAGCTCGAGTCCCGCCGGCGGATGGTCGCGCACCTGGACTTCTTCCGCCGCAACGCGCCCGGCTTCGAGCGCGCGTGGATCATGCTCGCGGCGCCGCAGATGGGCGTCCGGATGACGCGGCGGCTCGCGGGCCTGCGTCCGCTGACGAAGGACGACTGGCGGGCCGGTGTCCGCCACGACGACGAGATCGGCGTCTCGCCGTCCCCTTCGCAGCGGATCGCGACCATCTCGGTGCCGTACCGGGCGCTCGTGCCCGAGCGGCTCGACGGCGTGCTGGCCGGCGGGCGCCACGTCGCAAGCGACGCCCCGACGCAGTCGTTCATGCGCGAGATCCCGCAGTGCTGGATGACCGGGCAGGCCGCCGGCGCGGCCGCCGCGCTCGCCGCGGGCACGGGCGCATCGCCGCGTGCGCTGGACGTGGCCGAGCTGCGCTGTCAGCTTCGCGCACAGGACGTGTTCCTCCACGACACGGGGGTGCTCGCGGGCCGGTGACGTACGTCATCACCGATGCATGCATCGGCACGACGGACCGGTCGTGCCAGGACGTCTGCCCGGTCGACTGCATCCACGAGACCGACCGGATGCTCGTGATCGACCCGGAGGAGTGCATCGACTGCGGGTACTGCGAGCCGTCCTGCCCGGTGTCCGCGATCTACCCGGCCGACGCGGTCCCCGGCGACCAGCGACCGTTCGTGGCGATCAACGCGGCGTGGCCCGTCGGAGGACGCGACGAGGTCGAGGGGTTGCTCGCCGACCATCTCGAAGCGAGCTCGTAGACACGATTCCGCGCACGTAGCGCGCCTTTCCGTCCTGCCAGCAGTCTTTCCGCCGGTGCGTTGTCTACCGTTTCGCGCCATGATGCGTTCAGCCGCCGGTTTCTTCGACGCGGCGCCACTCGAGCTCGAGTGCCCCGTCTGCGGAGCGAGCGTGCAACTCACCCTCGGACAGGGGCGCCGCGGTCAGCGCGTACTGTGCGCCCAGGGCCACGCCGTCACGGCGGGCGACGCTCCCGCGCTGGATCGCGAGCTGAGCAGGCTCGAGAAGCGGATCGATTCCACGGGGCACTTCGGGCGCCTCGGTCGCGAGCCCGCGGCGCGATAGCGTCGCGCGGCGTGGCCGCGTTCACGGTCCGCTTCCCTCCGCAGGACATCGGCAGCCCCGACGAGGAGGCCTTCGAGGTCGCATTCGCCGACGGGCACGTCGAGCGCTTCACGATGCACGACTACGCGCGCGTCTATGCGGTCCCGGGGCTGTACGAGGAGGTCGTGCAGCACACCCTGCAGTGCGCGACGCCCGACCGCGTTGCCGCGCTGCTCGCCGACGCCGCCCGCGGCCTTGGACGGCGGCCGGCCGACGTGCGGGTGCTCGACCTCGGCGCCGGCAACGGCGTGTCGGGCGCTGCGCTCGCGGCCGCCGGCATGCGGCCGGTCGTGGCGGTCGACCTCGAGCCGCAGGCGCGCGTCGCGACGCTGCGCGACCGGCCCGGCCTCTACGAGCTCGTCCTGACCGGTGACGCGGCGACGCTCGACGGGTCCGATGTCGAGGCGGTGCGCGCCCTGCGGCCGAACGCGCTCACGCTCGTCGGGGCGCTCGGCGACGACCACGTCGGGCTGGCGGGCCTCACCGCGGCGGCGCGGCTCCTGGAGCCCGACTCACTCGTCGCGTACGCCTATCCCGACTACGAGGACGATGACGAGCTGTTGGCAGCGCTCGCGGCCGTCGGCGGGGTGACCGAGATCGGCCGCGAGCGCTACCGGCACCGCAGGACCGCCGCGGGCGGCGAGCGCATCTGGCAGGCGGCGGCTGTGCGGATTGGGGCCCAGCTCTGAGCTGGTGCCTAGTGGAGGAAGAGGAAGCTGCAGCTCCGGCGCTCCTGCGCCTGAGCGGTGCGGATGCGCTGCATACCGCGGCGCATGCGAGCGACAGCCGCATTGCAATCCAGCGAAGTCTGACCCTGAAGTTGAGCCTGATGCTGAGCGACGATCAAGGTCGTCGCCGTCGGGGCGAAACTGCGGGAGATGCAGGAGTTCTGGGGCGACACGGTGGCTCCTTCAGGACGTGGGGTGAGCACGTCGTGAACGCTACGGAGCGCCCATCTGCACTTCTGTCACGGCGACGCGCGACGAAGTGTC
>Ga0081539_10003034_pt1 | contig 21758 bp, 19 predicted proteins | sample TabmetS4T2R2_FD_71023 | JGI IMG/M metagenome (GOLD analysis project Ga0081539, IMG submission 71023) | Tabebuia heterophylla rhizosphere microbial communities from the University of Puerto Rico - S4T2R2 | ecosystem: Host-associated > Plants > Roots > Rhizosphere ...
CCGCGATTTCCTCCAACGGGCGAAGGCGAGCGTGCGACCGTCCGGGGAGAAGACCGGAAGGTAGCCACCGCGGGTGCCGGGAATCCGGCGGGCGTCACTGCCGTCGGCGCCGACCAGCCAGATACCGCGTTTCGAGCTGAAGGCCACGAAGCGACCGTCGGGCGACCAGCTCGGGGCTTCCCCGGCCGAGAGCCCGCGTCGCAGGTCGGGCCGGCTCCGCAGTAGCGAGCGCTCCCCGGTGCCTTTCGCGGTCACCGTCACCAGGTCGCCGGCTTCGTCGCTCGCCCTCACTTTCGAGACCAGCAGGCGTGGCTGCTCACCCGTCGCCGCGGCGGCCACGGATCCGCCCAGGAGCGCCAGCAACAGCGCCAGGCTCACGACCCGGCTCAGCATTCGATCCGTCCCGCCTCACGACCCGGCCCGGGCTGCCAGACCGGGTCGTGGAAGGCGATTCCCAGCGTGAAGGCGACCTTGCGCCGACAGGTTCCGTCGCGGTTGATCTCGACGATCGAGCTGCCGATCCCCCGGCTCAACAGCGACCCCTCCCGGGCCGGGAGCTGGGTGAAGGCGAGCCGCTCGCCTGACGGATCCCAGCTCGGACTCTCCTCAGACTTCCCCGGCGTATGGGTCAACCGCCGCAGGGTTCGGCCGCGGGCATCCAGAACGAAGAGGTCGGTTTTCGGACTCGGTTTCCGATCGCCCCCGGCGGACGGTCGGCGGACGTATTTGGCAACGGCGATCTCGGAGCCGTCGGGCGAGAAGGTGGGGTCGATCGCGTTCTCGGTGATCCGGCGTGCGGGACCGCCTCGAACCGGCAGCACGACCACTTCAGATCCACCCTCGGACTGCAGTTCGACGGCCAGATTTTTCCCGTCGGGGGAGAACGAGGCCGGAATCGTCAGCTTCCCGTCCCGCCACGGCGTCAGTTGCTGCGCTTGCCCGCCCTTCGCCGGCACCAGCCAGATCGACGACCGGAGGGAGCTCTTTCCCTTTCCTTTCGCCAGGCGAATGCTGAGTCGGGTGAAGGCGATCGACTTTCCGTCGGGCGTGAACACGGGCGCGAAGCCTTCGCCGGCGCCGCGCAGGGGGCGCGGTTCGACGTGGTCGGCCGAGGTGATCAGGATCGAGAAGACGAACAGGCCGCCGATCGCGAGCGCCGAGCCGTCAGGCGAAAACGCAAGCCGTTCGGGTCCGAGCAGGAAGGATTCGACCTCGGCGACCTTGAACCAGCGCTCGCCGCTCGGCTCGGCGCTGATCGCCTGCGGGCCGTAGACCGGCGGGCCTTCCCTGAAGTAGAAGAGCCGCGGCCCCGGGGGCCACTCGGCCGCCTGCGCGGCGGGCAGGGCGATGCCCAGGGCCAGGGCGAGCAGGCCGAGACCGAGTCCGATTCGTTTCCCCAGCACGCGGGGATCCTTGCACTATTCGGTCAACAGACGAGCGGAGCGGTCTCGCGGCCGACTCCTGGCTGCCAGACGGGGCCGTAGAACGCGGGGGCGGCGCGGCCCCTGCCGCCGGTGACGCGGCGGGCGCAGCTGCCGTCGGCGTTGGCCTGCAGCAGGGTGCTGCCGAAGCCGAGGCCGCCGGGGCCGGGGACGCGGAGGAAGGCGACGCGTTCGCCATTCGGGCTCCAGCTCGGCTGGGACTCCTGCGCGGTCCTGGTCTGGGTCAGGCGCCGCGGTTGGGAGCCGTCGGCGCGGACCACGTAGAGCTCGCCGACCACGGCCGGTCCGTCGCCGGTCGCGACCTGTCGGTTGTCGCGGTAGTCGATCAGTGCGATCCTGGTTCCGTCGGGCGAGTAAGCGGGCTGCTCGGCCCGCCGGGCGATCAGGCGCAGGGGACCACCGGCGAGTGGTCGGGCGAGGACTTCCGAGGACCAACCGGGTTCGCGGTCGCGCTCCAGCAGCAGGGTGGCGCCGTCCGGGGAGAAGGCCGCCGGGGTGTTGGCGAGCCCGTTCCGCCAGGGCGTCAGCCGCCGCGGGCGCCCCCCTTGCAGCGGGACGATCCAGGCGGTGGCGCTCGAGTAGTAGCCGAAGGCGACCGGGTCCCTGGGGTTGAAGCGGAAGTTCAGCTTCGCGCGCTGGAAGGCGAGCAGGCTGCCGTCGGCGCTCAACACCGGTCGAGCGCCCCCCGCGGTGCCCGGGATCTCCCGGGGCGCGCCCCCTTCGGCCCCGACCGTGAACAAGCGCGTCCTGCCGTCCCCTCGCAGCTCCCCGTTCGCGTCGACCCGATACCCGGCGAAGACCAGGCTCGAGCCGTCGGCGGACCAGGCAGGCCCCGCGAAGGGAACGGGCCGCACGCCGACCAGCGGTATGACGCGGCGGCTCGAGCCGTCGGCCGCGACCGTCGCCAGACGGGTCATCGGCGGCTCCGCCAGCCATTCGGTGAAGGCCAAGCGCGGCCCCGGCCCGACCGCGGCCGAAGCCGAGGCGGCAAGCGCCAGCGACGCGGCCAGGAGGGCGGCGAAGGTGAGGGCCCGCGCGAACACGGGCCGAAGTATCAGCAGTCGATCGGACCCGCCACCGCCGGCGGGACCTACTCGGCCAGCAGCGGCAACAGGGCGCCGAGCTTGACCTCGGTCTCGGCCAGCTCGGCGGCGGGGTCGGAGCCGGCGACGACGCCGACGCCGGCAAAGAGATGGGCCTCGCGGTCGCGCAGGAGGGCGCTGCGGAGGGCGACGCAAAACTCGCCGTCCTCGGTCGCGTCCATCCAGCCGACCGGGGCGGCGTACCAGCCGCGGTCCATGCCCTCGAGGTCGGCGATCACGCGGGCCGCGGGGGGCCAGGGCTCGCCGCCGACCGCCGGGGTCGGGTGCAGCATGCCGGCGAGCTCGATCGCCGAGCGCGGGTCGGTCAGTTGGGCGATTACCGGCGTCGCCAGGTGCTGGATGTTCGCCACCTTGACGATCTCCGGCTCGGCCGCGGTCTCGACCCAGACGGCGTGCGGGCGCAGGGCGCGGACGATGCGCTCGCTGACGATCCGCTGCTCGCGCCGGTCCTTGTCGCTGCGCAGCAGCTGCTCGCCGAGGTGGTCGTCGACCGCCGGATCGGAGCTGCGGCGGGTCGAGCCGGCGAGGGCGACGGTGGAAACGCCAGCGCCGGAGCGGCGGACCAGGAGCTCGGGGCTGGCGCCGATGAAGGCGGCCTCGGGGGTGCCGACGCAGAAGCAGAAGCAGGCCGGGAACTGCTCGCGCAGCGCCCCGAAGAGGGCGGCGGTGTCGTGGGCGGCGGCGGCCTCGATGATCACCTCGCGGGCGAGCACGACCTTGCTCATCTCACCGGCCTCGATCCGCTCTGTGGCCGCCGCGACCGCGGCTTCGAACTCGGCCGGCGGGCGGGCGCTGCGGATCCCGGCGTGGGCGGTCGGGTGCGGATCGATCAGTGGCATCGGAGCGTCCGCCCGCAGACCGGCGAGGCGCGCCTCCAGGCCCGCCTGCACGCGCTCGGCCTCGTCCCCCGGCCCGACCACCGCGTTGACGGTGAGGAAGCTGCGCCCGCCGCTGCGGCAGAGCGAGAGCTCGGGCAGGACCAGCGAGGCCGGCGGCAGCGAGGACCAGGTCGAGCTGGCGCCGCCGTCGGGGTCGAAGGCGAAGCCGCCGAGCCAGACCGGCCCGGCGCCGGCGGGCAGGCCCCGCGGCTCGTCCAGCACCGCGTCTCCCCCGGTCCGCAGGCACTCGCGCGCGAGCTCCTTGAAGCGCGCCTCCCCGCGCGAGGCCGCCTCGTGCGCGATCCCGAGCCCGGCCAGGGCGAAGTCGCGGTCGGGCTGCTCCCAGCAGAACCAGCGATCGGAGGCGAGCCGCGAGGCGAAGACGGCGGCGCAGGGATCGGCGACGTCGACCTCGGCCGTGACGCTGACCAGCGTCCGGCGCCTCCGCCCTATGCTGCGCTCGACGAGCCCCCGCAGGGTCTCAGTCTTGACCACGCGCTATGGCGATCTCGCCGGTGCGGACCATCTCGACCAGGCCGTGCGGGCGGACCATCCGCTCGAAGGCCTCGATCTTGTCGGCCGAGCCGGTGACCTCGATCGTCATCGTGCGGCGGGCGACGTCGACGATCTTGGCGCGGAAGATCTCGGCGAACTGGATGATCTCGGCCCGGTTCTCGACCGCCGAGGAGACCTTGAACAGGGCCATCTCCCGGGCCACCGTCTCCTCCGGCTCCATGTCGCGGATTTTCAGGACGTTGATCAGCTTGTGCAGCTGCTTGGTCACCTGGTCGATCGGGTGGACCGCCCCGTCGAGGGTGAGCGTGATCCGCGAGATGCTCGGGTCGTCGGTCGGCCCGACCGCGAGCGTGTCGATGTTGAAGCCGCGGCGCGAGAAGAGGCCGGCGACGCGGGCCAGCACGCCGGGCTTGTTCTCGACCAGGATCGAGAGCACGTGCTTGCGGCCGCTGAGCTGGCCGGGGACGTGCAGGTCCTCCAGTTTGACGGCCTGGGGAGTGCCCGCCTCCATCAGCTCACCTGGCTCCCGCGCGGCGCCTCGACCATGTCGCGGGCGGCGTTGCCCGGCGGGATCATCGGGTAGCAGTTCTCCTCGCGGGTGACCTGGACGTCGACCAGGACCGGGCCGTCGGTCTCCAGCGCCCTGGTCATCGTCTCCTCGAGGTCGGCGGAGTTCTCGCAGCGCAGGCCGGTGGCGCCGAAGGCCTCGGCCAGCTTCACCCAGTCGGGGCTGCCGGTCATGTCGACGCCGCTGTAGCGGCGGTCCCAGAACAGCTCCTGCCACTGGCGGACCATGCCCATGTAGCCGTTGTTCATCAGGAAGACCTTGACCGGGACCTGCTCGGTCACGCAGGTCGCCAGCTCCTGGATGTTCATGATCAGGCTGCCGTCGCCGGCGATGCAGACCACCTGCTCGTCCGGGCAGGCGACCTTGGCGCCGATCGCCGCCGGCAGGCCGAAGCCCATCGTGCCAAGCCCGCCGGAGTTGATCCAGTGGCGCGGCTGGTCGAAGCCGTAGTACTGCGCCGCCCACATCTGGTGCTGGCCGACGTCGGAGGTGAGGATCGCTTCGCCGCCGGTGGCGCGGTGCATCGCCTCGATCATGAACTGGGGCTTGATCTCCCCGTCCACGCCGGGCTCGTAGTAGAGCGGGTGCTCCTGCTGCCAGCCGCGCAGCGTGTCCCACCAGGCGTCGAGGCGGCTGGGGTCGGTCTGCAGCGCCCGGTACTCGCGGGTCAGCTTCGGCAGGACCAGCTTGACGTCGCCGACGATCGGGATGTGGGCGCCGATGTTCTTCGAGATCTCCGCCGGGTCGATGTCGATGTGGATGACTTTGGCGTTCGGCGCGAACTCGCTCAGTTTGCCGGTGATGCGGTCGTCGAAGCGGGCCCCGATCGCGACGATCAGGTCGGCTTTGTCCATCGCGTAGTTGGCGGTGAAGGTGCCGTGCATGCCGAGCATTCCCAGCCAGGCCTCGCCCGAGGCCGGGTAGCCGCCGAGGCCCATAAGGGTCGAGGTGACCGGGAAGCGGTCCGAGCCGGCGAGCTCGCGCAGCTCCTCGGAGGCGTTGGCGTTGATCACGCCGCCGCCGGTGTAGAGAATCGGCCGGCGGGAGTTGGCCAGCGCTTTGGCGGCGATCCGGATCTGCTTCACGTTGCCGTCGGTCGAGGGCTGGTAGCCGGGCAGGTCGACCGGATCGGTCCGCGGCTCGTAGTCGATGTCGGCGCGCGAGAGGTCCTGCGGGATGTCGAGCAGCACCGGCCCGGGGCGCCCGGTGCCGGCGATGTGGAAGGCCTCGTGGACGTACTCGGGGATCTGGCGCGGGTCGGTGACCTGGAAGGAGTGCTTGACGAAGGGCAGCGTCGCCCCCAGCACGTCGGCCTCCTGGAAGCCGTCGGTGCCGATCAGCTCGGTTTTCACCTGGCCGGTGATGAACACGGTCGGGACCGAGTCGAGCATCGCGTCGGCGATCGCCGTGATCAGGTTGGTCGCCCCGGGCCCGGAGGTGGCGAAGGCGACGCCGACTTTCCCGGAGGCCTTGGCGTAGCCCTCGGCCGCGTGTCCGGCGCCCTGCTCGTGGCGGGTCTGGACGTGGCGGAAGGGCGCGTCGACCAGCGCGTCATAGGTCGGCAGGTTGGCCCCGCCGGGGATCCCGAAGACGTGCTTGACGCCCTCGGCCTGCAGTGATTCAACCAGCGTGTCGGCAGCTCTCATCGAACCTTCGATGCTACCAGCGGCGGGCGCTCCGCCGGGCGTGCCCGGGCGGGCCGGTTTTACGCCTGCGCGGCGGGCGCGCTCGCCGGGTTCCAGCGGGTGCGCGGATCGATCGACGCGGTGGCGACGACGTTCGCCTTGTAGCGCTCGATCGCGTGCAGCAGGGACTCGACCAGCTCCTCCCCGAGCAGGGTCGGTTCGAGGCCGAGGTCGAGCAGCTTCGTGTGGACCGCGTTGTAGTAGTGCTCTTCTTTCTCGACCCGCGGGTTGTCGAGGTGCTCGATCTCCACCGTGTAGTCGAGGTGCTCGGCCGCGACCTTCACTTTCTCGGCCAGCTGCAGGACCGAGAACTGCTCGGTGAACTGGTTGAAGACGCGGAACTCGCCGGCCTCGGCCGGGTTCGCGACCGCCAGCTCGACGCAGTTGAGGGTGTCGCGGATGTTGAGGAAGCCGCGGGTCTGCTGGCCGGCGCCGTAGACCGTCAGCGGGTGGCCGACGACCGCCTGCAGGCAGAAGCGGTTGAGCACGGTGCCGAACAGCTCGTCGTAGTCGAAGCGGGTGATCAGGCGCTCGTCGCGGGCGGTCTCCTCGGTCTCGACCCCGTAGACGACGCCCTGGTTGAGGTCGGTCGCGCGCAGGCCCCAGGTGCGGCAGGCGAAGTGGATGTTGGTCGAGTCGTGGACCTTCGAGCAGTGGTACAGCGAGCCCGGCAGCTTCGGGAACGGCATCCGCTTGGCGGTCCTGCCCTTGTGGGTGATGTCGATGTAGCCCTCCTCGATGTCGATGTCGGGCTGGCCGTACTCCCCCATCGTCCCGAGCTTCACGAGGTGCGCGTCCGGCACGTGGTCGCGCATGCTGAACAGCAGGTTGAGGTTGCCGACGACGTTCGCCTGCTGGGTCTCGACCGCGGTCTCGCGGGAGATCATCGAGTAGGGCGCCGAGGGCTGCTGGCCGTAGTGGACGACCGCCTCGGGCTTGGTCTCGGCGACCACCGCGTCGAGGAACTCGCCGTCCTCGACGGTGCCGACGAAGCTGCGAATGCGGTCGCCGCTGATCTCCTCCCAGGCGGCGATCCGGGTCTCGAGGTCGGCGATCGGGGTGAGCGAATCCGAGCCCGCGTCGCCGACCCAGCGGCGGCGGGCGAAGTTGTCGACGACGGAGACCTCGTGGCCACGGGCGGAGAACCGCAGAGCCGTCGGCCACCCCAGGTAGCCGTCGCCCCCGAGGATCAGAACACGCATAAGCGGGGCAGCTTAGTTGAATCCGGGGGATGCCAAGCGGACTGGTGGCGCGCAACGGGGGGCGGATCGGGGTCGCGCTGCTGGTCGCAATCCTCCTGCTCGGCCTCGGTTTACGCCTCGGCTATGCCTGGGACGGGCGGGCGCCCGTCTACGACGCCCAGGCCTACGCGGCGATCGCCGACAACCTCGCCGACGGCGAGGGCTTCAGCGTCGGCGCCGGGGCGACGCAGCCCTCGAGCAACTACTCCCCCGGCCTGCCGCTGTTCGTGGCCGGGCTCTACGTGGTGACGGGGGGCGAGCACGAAGGGCTGGCCCGGGTCGTGCTGGCGGTGGTCGCGGCGCTGGCGGTGCCGTTCACGTACTTGCTCGGGCGAAGGCTTGCGGGCCCCGCCGATCACCCACCCCCGCTGGGTGTGGCGGGCGATCGGGCGGGCGTCGTGGCGGGATTGATCGGGGCGCTGGCGGTGGCGGTGTATCCGGCGTTCCTTGAGTACGGCGGGATGCTGATGAGCGAGCCGCTGGCGGCGACGCTGCTGTCCGGTGGCGTCCTGGCCCTGTTCTGGGGCTGGGATGCAGTGCGCGAGGCCGGAGAGATCGCTTGGAAGCGCTGGCTCGTCTCCGGCCTAGCGCTCGGCGCTCTCGCCCTCGTCCGTCCCGAGTACCTCGGCGTCGGCATCCTGCTCGCGCTCGTCGTTTTCGCCTCCGGTTTCGCGCTCCGTTTGCCTTTCTTCGCCCAGAGGGCGAAAAAGGACAAAGCGAGCCGGGGTTGGCAGCGCTGGCTGGGGGCGGCGGGGCTCGTGCTGGTGGGGATGGGGGTGGTGATCCTGCCGTGGACGATCCGCAACGCAGTGGCCCTCGACCGGCTGGTGCCGGTCTCGACCGGCGGCGGGCAGGTGCTCTACGCGGGGACCTACCTGCCCTCGGACGGGGATCCGGAAAAGGTCGGGGCCGGGGTCGTCGCGGAAAATCCGCAGCTGTTCGGGCCGGATGCGCTCGAGAACCTGCGCCTGGAGCAGATCCTCGCGCGCCTCGCCGCGGCGACCTACCCGCAGCTGGAAACCGACCGGGCGCTCTCGCGGATGGGGCGCGAACAGCTCTGGGACGACGTCAGCGCGGAGCCGCTCGAATACGCCGGCTTCCTCGCGACCAAGATCGGGCGGGTCTGGTCGCACGGGCCGCGGCAGATCATGCGCGAGCCGGTCTGGGAGGCGCTGCACTGGGCGCTGCTCGCCGTCGGCCTGCTCGGGCTCGGGGTTCTCGCCTGGCGGCGCCGCTGGGAGGCTTTGGTGATCGCCACCGTCTTCCTCGCGATCACCGCGATCAGCGCCCTGCTGGTCGCCTCCCCGCGCCGGGTCCTGGTGATGCTGCCGCTGCTAGCCGCCTGCGCCGGCTACGGCGCGGTCTGGCTCGGGACTCAGATGTGGAAGGTCGGCTTGCGGCCTTCCCAGAAGAGATCCTCGAATTCGCCGGCTTCGATCGCGTAGGTGAAGGGCCCGTGGTAGCTGCCGAGGTCGAAGACGGCGCTGCCGGATTTGTCGGCCCGCTTGCCCTTCGTCCCCGGGACCTCGTAGCCCGAGTCGTCGACCACGTAGAGCGTCAGCGGCGCCTTGCCGGCCCCTTTGACCGTGACCTTTACCTTGCCGCCGCCGAGCTTGCGCACCGTCACCGCGAGCTGACGGGAGACGTCGGCCTGCGCTTTGGCGCCGGCGGCTTCGAAGTAGATCGTCTGTTTTCCGTCGGTCTTCGCCGAGTAGGAGAATTTGCCGGCCGCGTTGGCGTTGACGGTCAGCGTCTTGAACTTTTCGATCGAGTAGTAGCCGCCCTTCGGGACCCATTTGCTCAGGGTCACGGTGACCGGGCCGGAGAGCGGCTTGTTCGAGTCGTCGCGGAGAACGCCTTCGATCGTCCGCGCTTTCCCGGGCGCCGACGCGCAGAGGACGGTCCCGGCGCTGTCCTTGTTCTTGGGGCCCTTGCCGCCGCACTTCAGGCTGATGCTGGCGGCGGAGGCCGAGGCGGCAAACACGAGCACCGCGAGCGCGGTGAGGACGAGGGCGGCACGACGAGCGATCACTTGAGTTCCTCTCTGCGGCGGGATATCCGAGGCCGGCAGCATATTCTGGGCCGGCTTTGAGCGCCATTGCCAACTGGATCCGCGGGCTGCCCGATCGTCACGGGCGCAAGACCCTGATCGCCCTCGCGGCGATCCTCGCGGTCGGCTTCGTGGCGCGCGCCTACGTGGTCGTCAACCCGGTCGAGCACCCGGCGGACGACTCCCGCGCCTACTTCGCCCTGGCCAAGGCCCTCTACACCGAAGGCAGCTTCGGCGGTCCCGAATTCGAGGACTCCAGCGATTGGTCGCCGGGGGCGCCGCTGCTCTACTCGGCCGCCTTCTACCTGACCGGGGGCGCGCGCGAAGGGACCGCGCGGATCGTCGAGATGCTCTGCGGACTTGCCGCGATCCTCGTCGTCTACGCGCTCGGAAAACGCCTCGGCGGCCGACGCGTCGGCCTCTTCGCCGCCGCCGCGGTCGCGATCTACCCGCCGTTCATCCACTCCACCGGCGAGCTGATGAGCGAGCCGCCGGCGATCCTCACCCTGCCCGCGGCGATCCTCGCCTTCCTCTGGGCCAGCGAGCGCGAGCGGCCCTGGTACGCCTGGCTGGCCCCCGGCGCGCTGTTCGGGCTGACCGCGATGTTCCGGCCCGAATACCTCTTCGTCGGCCTCGTCCTCGTCGTCGCCGCCGCCTTCCGCCCGACCGGAGCCGGCTGGGAGCGCCGCGCGAGCACCGCCCTGGTGATGGCGGCCGGCCTAATCGTCGTGATCCTCCCCTGGGCGATCCGCAACCAGGTAGTGCTCGACCGCACGGTGCCGATCTCGACCGGCGGCGGCAAGGCGCTCTACGTCGGCACCTTCCTCCCGGCCGACGGCGAATACCAGAAGGTCAAGGCGCTGCTGGTGAAGCGCTACGAAGGCGTGGAGCTCGACCCGCACTCCCAGGCGCTGGAGGAAATCAACCCGACGCCGCTGTTCGACAAGGTCGCCGAAGAACGCCATCCCGACCTCGAACGCGACGAGGCGCTCGGCAAGGTCGGCAAAGAAAACTTCTCCGAGTACCTCTCCGATGAACCGATCGAATACCTGGCGATGACCGCGCGCAAGGTCGGCCGCATGTGGTCGAGCGGGGTCGGCGAGGCGATGAGCAGCACGCTCGGCCGGGTGCTCCAGATCGCCCTCGTCCTCGCCGGGCTCGGCGGCCTGCTGCTGCTCGGGCTGCGCCGCCGCTGGTGGGAGCTGGTCGCGCTGGCGACGCCGATCGTCCTCGTCACCGCGGTCGGGGCGGTCTCCCTCGCGGCCCCGCGCCGCAACGAGGTGCTGATGACGCTGGTCTTCCCAGTTGCCGGTTTGGCGCTGTTCTGGGTGGTCTCGGCCCTATCCTCTGGCCGCTCATGGCGCTCCTCACCGCAGGCATCTTCCCCGCCGAACTGACCGCGCTGCGCGGCGTCGGCCTGGCGATCGCCGCGATCCTGATCGTCTACGCGGTCGCCCGCCGCCGCTCGCTGCGCAACGCCGACGTGCTGCTGCTGCTCGGCTCCGGGATCGCCCTGGCGCTGGTCTCCGGGACCGAAATCGTCAACGGCCTGCTCTCCGCCTTCTCCTTCGAAAAAGGCAACGGCGGCCGCATTCTCGGCCTCGCCGTGTTCGCGATCTTCATCCTCTTCCTGCTCTGCCTGCGGGCGCTCTCGGTGGCGGCGCGCAACTCGCGCCAGCTCTCGGCGGCGCTCGAGGGCCTCGCCTGGGAGGAGTTCCGCCAGGCGGGGCTGCCGGAGCGCTTCCGCGGCAAGGTCGCGATCCTGATCCCCGCCTACAACGAGGCCGAGAACGTCGGCACCGTGCTCGACCAGATGCCGGCCGCGGTCTGCGGGGTCGGGACCGAGGTCCTGGTCGTCGACGACGGCTCCCGCGACGGCACCGGCGACGTCGCCGCCGAGCACGGCGCCAGCGTCGCCCGCCACGTCACCAACCGCGGCGGCGGCGCGGCCCTGCGAACCGGCTACCGGCTGATGGTCGAATCCGGGGCCGAGGTCGTGGTCACCCTCGACGCCGACGGCCAGCACCGCCCGGACGAGATGGAGCGCCTGGTCAAACCGGTGCTCGACGGCGAAGTCGACGTCGCCCACGGGTCGCGGGTTCTCGGCCACGCGGACCGCAACCACTTCGCGCGCGAGCTCGGGATCGTCTTCTTCAACCGCCTGGTCTCCACCATCACCCGCACCCACGTCACCGACTGCTCCAACGGCTACCGCGCCGTGCGCACCACGGTGCTGCCGCAGCTGGTCCTGCGCCAGGAGCAGTTCCACACCTCCGAGTTCATGATCGAGGCGATCAAGCGCGGGATCCCGGCCAGGGAGATCCCGATAACGGTCGAACAGCGCCTGCACGGACACTCGAAGAAGCCGGCGGTCTTCCGCTACGGCGTCGGCTTCGCCAACGCGATCGTCCGCACGTGGCTGCGCTGAACCCCCAGCGGGCGCGGATTCTGATCGGCGGCTTGATCGCCGCCGGGTTGATCTTCACGGTGCTGGTCCTGGCCCTCGACGAGGACGGCCGCCCCGGCTTCCCCGCCGGGTTACGGCTGCCGGCCGAGACCGCGGAAGGGGCTTCGTGGTCGCCCGACGGGCGCTGGATCGCGATCCCGAACCGCGCCGGGGTGTTGCTGCGGGCCGCCGACGGTGATTCCGTGCGCCAGTTGCGAGCGCCGCGAACGCCGCGTTACAAGGGCTGGATTCCCGGCCGGATCGGCTGGTCGAGCGAAGGCAAGCGGCTGCGCTACGTGACCACGGTCGGGCCCGAAGAGAGCAAGGGCTCCTGGGTGACGGAGGTCCCGACGAACGGTGGAGCGGTGCGCCAGGTGAGCCTGGGAACCGACGTGCTCGACGCCGACTGGGGCTCGCGCGGCTGGCCGCTCGTCTACGTGCCCGCGGCGGGGGGAATCTGGTCGCTGGCCTCCTTCGGTGCCGAGCCGGTGAAGCTCCTCGACCGCCCGGGTCGCGAGGAAGAGCCGCGGGTCTCCCCCGACGGGACGCGCATCCTCTTCACCCTGACGCCACAGGAACAACCGGACGAACTGTGGATCGCCCGCGCCGATGGCAGCGGCGCGCGTCACATCGGCGGTAGATTCTCGTTCCTCCACGCCAGCTGGGCACCCGACAGCCGGCGGATCGCGGTGATCGGCGCCGGCGCCAGAACCAACGGCGCCCCCTGGCTCTACGTCGTCGCGGCTCGCACCGGCACCCGGCGGATCGTGCGGTTTACCGCGGGAGCAGCCTGGTACCCAGCCTGGACGCCAGGGGGCCGCTGGATCACCTACGCGCTCCGCGAAGGCCAGATCCAAAAGACCCGGCCGCGCGGCGAGGTCGTGGAGCTTGCCGACTTCCGCGGTGAATTGGTGAGCAACCTGCTCTGGTCGCCGGACGGCAAGAAGCTCGCATACAGCAGCGTCGAGGCCCCGGAGCCCCCCTGAGGCCAGCAGACAGCTACTTGACCCCCGGGTGGCGGACCGCCGCCGGGTCGGGCAGGTAGAGGTCGGTGCCGCAGCGCGGGCAGACCTGGACGTAGAGCTTCAGCGCCTTCTTGCAGTTCGGGCACTGGCGTTCGGGTTCGTCCTTCTCGACCCGGTAGAGGATCACCGCGATCAGCCCGAGCAGCGGCAGGACGCTGCCGATCACCAGCCAGATGAAGAAGGAGCTGCCCTTGGCGCGACCGATGATCCCGGTCGCGATGCCGAAGGAGAAGGCGATCACGAGGTATTCCACGCATGCCATTCTTGCGCGTCGGCATCGGCCTTACGTCCAGCCCGGGCCGCTCGCGTCAAGGAGCGCCCAGCGGGGCCGAGAACAGTCAGGAAGCCCGATCCGGGCGCAGCGGCCATGGCGATTCCCCAGGCGACCCCCAGCGCGGCAGGAAAAAGCAAGCGGCAGCGCCGCCAGAAGAAGCACGTCTGGAAGGACAAGCACTGGCGCTGGGTCGAAGACGGCCAGGGCGGCTGGCGCAAACAGGGCTACATCGTCCGCCACAAGCACAAGCCGAAGAAAAACCACAAACGCGGACCGGGCAAGCGGCCGCCGAACCGGGTCGCCGCGCCGCCGCCGGTCAACCCCGACCCGCGGCCGCCGGGCACCTACCAGGGCAGCTTCGGCCGCGAGCAGGCGGTGCGGCTGCTGAACCGGGCCGGCTTCGGACCGACCCCCGGCCAGGCCGAGCAGCTGGCCTCGATGGGCCTGCTGAACGCCGTCTACTCGCTGACCCGCCCGAGCGGCGGCGCGGTGCTGAGCGGACCGGCGCCGGTCGACGACGACGGCTACCCGATCGCCCCCGCCGATGCCTGGGGACACGACCACCTCTGGTGGCTCGACCGCATGGTCCGCAGCAACCAGTCCGGGGTCGAGCGCCTGGCGCTGATCTTCCACGACTGGTTCGCGACCTCGCTGGCCGGCGTTTCCAAACAGCAGCAGATGATCGACCAGTCGAATCTCTTCCGCGGCGCCGGCTTCGGCTCCTTCCTCGACCTCTTCAAGGCGGTGACGATCGACCCGGCGATGCTGCAGTGGCTGAACGGCAGCGGCAGCCACAAGAGCGCCCCGAACGAGAACTACGCGCGCGAGATGATGGAGCTGTTCTCGCTTGGGGCCGACTCGGGCGCCTACACCGAGAACGATATCCGCGAAGCGGCGCGAGCCCTGACCGGGTGGCGCAACGACTGGTCGGCCGAGCTCGGCTCCCACAACTTCCGCTTCGATCCCAAACGCTGGGACACCGGCGTGAAGACGATCTTCGGCAGAGCCGGCAACTGGGGCTGGGAAGACGCGGTCCGGCTCTGCGTCGAGCACCCGCTCCACCCCACCTTCTTCGTCGAGAAGCTCTGGAGCTACTTCGTCGCCGACCCGCCCTCGGCGGCGATGCGCGAGAGCCTGATCTCCACCTACCTCGGCAACGGCACCCAGGTGCGGCCGGTGCTGGAGCAGATCCTCGCCAGCCCCGAGTTCTACGAATCCGGGCCGATGGTGAAGCCGCCGATCGTCCACCTGGCGGGGATGATGCGGGCGCTCGGGCGCTACGTCGACACCTACGCCTGGCGCTGGCTCTGCGACCCGGCCGGCCAGGTGCTCTTCTGGCCGCCCAACGTCTCCGGTTGGGACGACACCCGCTGGCTCGACACCTCGACGATGCGGGCGCGCTGGAACATCGTCCACTACGTGCTCGAGGACATCTCGGTCGATGCCTGGAACGACCCCTACCCGACCGCCGAGACGGCCGAGGAAGCGCTGAACCGGGCGATCGCCTCCTGGTCGGGGCCGGCGTTGCGGGCCGAGCACCGGGCCGAGCTCTTCGACTTCGCCCAGCGCTCGGAGAAATTGATCGTCGCCAACTGGCAGAAAGGCCCCTACCGCGCGATGCGCCAGAACTCGCTGCTGCAACTGATCGGCATCAGCCCCGACCTGATCTTGCAATGAGCCAACGCCAATGAGCCACCAGCCGACCCACAACTGCTGCAACAACTACACCCGCTCCCAGCTGCTGCGGGCGGGCGCCGCCGAAGCCGGCAGGGGCCTGCCGTCGATCGAGGCGGGGATGCCGGAGCCGGCCGGGACCGGGCTTACCCGGCGCAGCCTGCTCTGGCGCGGCGCCGGGCTGGCGCTCGCGGTCTACGGCGCCTCGAAGATCCCGCTCTCGGCCTTCGAGACGGGGATGGCGCAGGCGGCGCAGGGCGACAAGATCCTGCTCTCGATCTTCTTCGACGGCGGGATCGACTCGATGGGCGTGCTGGCGCCGGTCGGCGACTCGAAATACGCGAGCCTGCGGCCCAGCCTGGCGGCGAAACCCGGCGACGGGGCGAGCTTCAGCGAGGACCCCGGCCTGCAGTGGCACCCGGCCGCGGGGCCGCTGGCGACCCTGCACGCGGAGGGCAAGGTGAGCGTCTTCCCGGCGATCGGCTACGACCACCCCGACCAGTCGCACTTCACCTCGCGCCACTACTACGAGATCGGCGAGCTGGAGATCGGCTTCCGCACCGGCTGGCTCGGCCGCTACCTCGATTCGGTCGGCGACGAAGAGAACCCCCTGCAGGGGCTCTCGATGGACGGGGCGCTCTCGCCGATGATCGCGACCGCGCAGAAGCCGGTGGCGGCGATCGACAGCGTCGACGGCTACGACCTCTGGTCGGCGGTTTCCGACCCGGTGCGCGGCGAGATGTACAAAAGCTTCGGCAAATTCGGGGCGATGCCGGCCGACTCGAAAGGCATGTCGCAGGTGCGCCGGGCGACCGCCCAGACCGACAAGCTGCGGGTAGATCTCGGCGGCGTCGGGGACTTCACCAGTCCCGTCACCTATCCCGACACCTGGTTCGCGCACAAGCTCGCCGGTCTCGCCGCCTACATCGACATCGGGCTGCCGATCCGGGTGGCGACGATCCGCGCTTCCGGCGGCTATGACACCCACGCCGGCCAGGCCGAGGACCTCGACCGCAATCTCGGCGAGACGCTCGAAGGCGTGCTCGCCTTCCAGCGCGACCTCGAAGCCCGCGGCCTCGACGACCGGGTGATGATCGAGATGTGGAGCGAGTTCGGCCGCCGGCCGGAGGAGAACGGCTCGGCCGGGACCGACCACGGCGCCGCCGGCTGCGCCTTCGTGATCGGCTCGAAAGCCAAAGGCGAGATGGTCGGCGAGTTCCCCGGCCTCTCAAGCCTCGACAACTACGGAAACCTGAAAGTGACCAGCGACTTCCGCGGGATGTACTGCGCGCTGCTCGAGCAGTGGCTCGGCCACGACGCCGGCCCGATCATCCCCGGCGCCTCCGGCTTCACCCAGCCGACCCTGGTGAAGGCATGAGGCGCGCGGCCCTGGCCGCGATCTGCGCGGCACTGACCGTGGCGCTGCTGACGCCCAGCGCCGGCGCCGGCGCCACCGCAACGCCGGGTGGTCGCCATTTCAACCGCGTAGCGGTTGAAATGGCGACCACCCAGTGCGTGGCGTGGGAGAAGCACCACAAGCGGGTTGTGAAGCGGGTGCGGCGCAGGGGTGAGTGGAAGCGGATGGTGCGGGTGAAGCGCTGGCGGACCTGCAAGCGGCGGGCCGCGCCGGCGCCGGAAACGCCGGCCGCGCCGGCGCCCACGCCGCCGGCCCAGCCGCAGCCCGAGCCGGAAGAGCCGACGATCCCGCGCCTTGGGGTGAAAGCGGTCGAGTGGGCCTACACGCTCTCGCGGCCCGAAGTCCCGGCCGGCGAGGTCGTGGTCGAGCTCAACAACATGGGCGAGGACCCGCACAACCTCAACCTCCAGCTCGAGGACGGCAGCGGGCCGGAAGAGAAGATCACCACCGTCGGGCCCAGCGCCCAGGGCATCGCCAAATTCAGTCTTCCCGCCGGCGCCTACCGCCTCTGGTGCGACCTCGACGGCCACGAAGCCGCCGGGATGAAAGCGACGCTCATCGTCACCGGATAGGCCTGTCGAGTTCCTCACGCGCGTCCGTGAGGAACTCGACACTCAGGCCAGGGGCTTCGGGTGGCCGATCGAGCCGACCTCGGAGATGTCGCGCTTGAACGGCAGCGAGGCGGTCCAGTCGAGCACCGCGCGGGCCTTGCGGGCGGTCCCGGGGATCTGAGACATGTGGTAACTGCGGGCCAGCCACCAGGCGGGAAAGCCCCGGAAGGTCCGGTCGCCGATCCGGCCGACCGCCTTGTAGCGGCCGAGGTTGACGAAGGAAGCCTCGGAGCGGTATTCGAAGGGCCGCGCCGAGCCGATCCCGAACTCGGCGGCGATGTTGCGGGCGACGACCGGGCCCTGGCGAACCGCGTGCTGAGCGGTCGGTGGGCAGAGGCCGCCGCGCGGGTCGGGAGCGGCGGCGCAGTCGCCGATCGCCCAGACTGAATCCATGCCCTGCACCCGCAGGTAGGAGTCGACCGGAACCCGGCCGCGCTCGTCCAGGGGCAGGCTCAGCTGCTTGAGGATCGGCTGCGGAGCGACGCCGGCGGTCCAGACGACGGTCTGGGTCGCCAGGCGCTCGCCGCTGGAGAGGCGGGCGAAGTCGGCGCCAACCTCCTCCAGCGTCGTCTCCAGGCGGATGTCGATGCCGCGCCCGCGCAGCTCGCGCAGCGCGTATTCGGCCAGCTCGAGGTCGATCTCCGGCAGCACCCGGTCGACGGCCTCGACCAGAACCCAGCGCATCCCGTGCAGGCGGGCACGCGGGTAGCGGTCCATCGCATCGGCGGCGAAGTCCTGCAGCTCGGCCAGCGCCTCGAGGCCGGCGTAGCCGCCACCGACGAAAACGTAGGTCAGCAGTTCTTCGCGCCGTGCCGGGTCCTCGGTCGCGTTTGCTTCCTCCAGCGTTTCGATCACGTGGTTGCGCAGGTAGATCGCGTCGGCCAGCGACTTGAAGCCGACCGCGTGCTCGGCCAGGCCCGGCACCGGGAGGACGCGGGAGACCGAGCCGAGGCTGAGCAGCAGCTGGTCGTAGGGCAAGGTCTCAAGCGGCCCGTGCTTGGGCGCCAGCTGCACCGTCTTCGCCTCGGGGTCGTGGCCGACGATCGAGCCGAGGCGCAGGTAGGTCCGCTTGAGGATGTCGCGCAGCGGCGTCGTCACATGGCGCGGCTCCAAGGTGCCCGCGGCGGCCTCGGGCAGAAAAGGCGTGTACAGAGCGAAGTTCTGCTCGTTCGCCATCAGCAGCCGCGCCGACTGCTTCGGCAGCACCCGCTCCAGCTCCCGCGCCGCCGCCGCGCCCCCGAAGCCACCACCAGCTATGACCACATTCCAAGCCATAGCTGGGATTTTAGCACTTTGTAACAAGTTGTTACAAAGTCACACCAGCTACAAGCCAATCGGTTGCGAAGGAAACGGGGTTCATCGCATCGGTCCCGCGTGGAGGGTCGGGGGGACCCTGGACCGAACCTCCAGATCTGTGAGGGGAAGGGTCCCCCCGACCCTCGCACTCAACCCAGCTGCTGCTGGATCAGGCGGTTGACTTCGCCGCCGTCGGCGCGGCCTTTGGTTTCGCGCATCACCTGGCCGACGATCGCGCCGATCGCCTTGTTGTTGCCTTCGCGGATCTTCGCGGCGGCGTCGGGGTTGGCCGCGATCGCGGCGGCGACGATCGACTCCAGCTCGCCGTCGTCGGAGCTCATCTGGGCGAGGCCCTCGCGCTCGACGATCGCGGCGGGGTCTCCCCCTTCCTCGACCAGGGCCGCCAGCACGGTCTTGCCGCTGCCGTGGGAGATCTTCTTCTCGGCGACCAGCCCGACCAGGGAGGCCAGCGCTTCGGGGGTCACCTTCGAGCCGGCGGCGCCGGTCTCCGAGTCGGCCGCGCGCAGGGCCGCGGCGAGCTCGCCGGTCACCCAGTTGCCGACCACCCGCGCCTCCACCGCGCTCGCCGCCGCGGCGACCTGCTCGAAGTAGCCGGCGGTCTCCGGGTCGGTCGCCAGCACGGTGGCGACGTCGGCGCTGAGGCCCTCGCCTTCGTAGCGGGCGATCCGCGCCGCCGGCAGCTCCGGCAGCGCCTCGCGGGCCTCGCGCAGCATCTCCTCGGTGGGAACGATCGGGACCAGGTCGGGCTCCGGGAAGTAGCGGTAGTCGTGCGCCTCCTCCTTCGAGCGCAGCGGCGTCAGGTCGCCGCTGCGGGGGTCGAAGTGGAGCGTCTCCTGGACCACCTTGCCGCCGGCCTCAACCACCTCGCGCTGGCGCTGCAGCTCGGCTTCGATCCCGCGCTGCAGGAAGCGGAAGCTGTTCATGTTCTTCAGCTCGGTCTTCGTCCCCAGCTCCTCCGACCCGGCCGGCCGCACGGAGACGTTGGCGTCGACCCGCAGGCTGCCCTCCTCCATGTTCACGTCGGAGACGCCGAGCTGGCGCACGGTCTCGCGCAGCAGCCGCGCCCACTGGGCGGCTTCGGCGGCGTCGCGCAGGTCGGGCTCGGTGACGATCTCGACCAGCGGCGTGCCGCCGCGGTTGAAGTCGACCAGCGAGTGGGCGGAGCCGTGGATCCGCCCCGACTCGCCGAGGTGGATCGTCTTCGCCGCGTCCTCCTCGAGGTGGGCGCGGTGGATGCGGACGTCGCCGAGCCGGCCAGGACCGCAGATCGGGATGTCGTACTGGCTGATCTGGTAGGCCTTGGGGCTGTCGGGATAGAAGTAGTTCTTGCGGTGGAAGATCGAGCGCGGGGCGATCTCGCACTCCAGCGCCATCCCGATCTGCAGCGCGTAGAGGATCGCCTGCTCGTTGGCGACCGGCAGCACGCCCGGGTGGGCGAGGCAGACCGGGCAGGTGTGGGTGTTCGGCTCCTCGCCGAAGGAGAGTTCGCAGCCGCAGAACATCTTCGTCTTGGTCGCCAGCTGGACGTGGATCTCCAGCCCGATCACCGCTTCGAGGTCGCTCACGCCGGCTCCCCTCCCCCGTTCAGGTACGGGATCCCGGGCGTGCTCGCGGCGAACCCGATCGAGCCCTCCAGCGCGAAGGCCGCCTCCAGCAGCTTCTGCTCGGCGAAGGCCGGCGCCGCGATCTGAAACCCGACCGGCAACTCCGGGCCGCCGCCCTCGGGCTGGGCGAGGCCGGCGGGGATCGAGATCGCCGGGATCCCGGCCAGGCTCATCGGCACCGTGAAGAAGTCGTTTAGGTACATCTCCAGCGGGTCGGCGGTCTTCTCGCCGAGCCCGAAGGCGACCGAGGGCGAGGTCGGGGTGACGACGAAGTCGACCCCGGCGAAGGCGGCGGCGAAGTCCTGCGCGATCCGCGTCCGCACCTTCTGCGCCTGCCCGTAGTAGGCGTCGTAATAGCCGGAGGAGAGCGCGTAGGTGCCGAGCATGATCCGCCGCTTCACCTCGGGCCCGAAGCCCTCGGCGCGGGTCGTCTCGTACATCTCGATCAGGTCGCCGTCGCCGTCGGCCCGCATCCCGTAACGGACGCCGTCGTAGCGGGCCAGGTTGGAGGACGCCTCGGCGGGGGCGAGCACGTAGTAGGCGGAGATCCCGTGCTCGGCGCTCGGCAGCGTCACCTCGGCGATCTCGCCGCCGAGCTCCTCGATCCGCTTCAGCGTCGCCTCGAAGACCGCGCGCACGCCGGCGTCGATCGCGTCGCTGGCGAGCTCGGCGGGGACGCCGAAGCGCAGGCCCTTGAGGTCCTCGGCGCCGGGGGCGAGGATCCCGCCCTCGATCCCGACCGAGGTCGAGTCGCAGGGGTCGCGCCCCTCCAGCGCCGCCAGCAGCAGCGCCGCGTCGGTGACGTCGCGGGTCAGCGGCCCGCACTGGTCGAGCGAGGAGGCGAAAGCGATCATCCCGAAGCGGGAGATCGAGCCGTAGGTCGGCTTCAGGCCGACGATCCCGCAGAGCGAGGCGGGCTGGCGGATCGAGCCGCCGGTGTCGGTCCCGATCGCGCAGGGCGCGAGCCCGCCGGCGACGACGGCGGCCGAGCCGCCGGAGGAGCCGCCGGGAACGCGGCCCCGATCCCAGGGGTTGAGGACCGGCCCGTAGGCGGAGTTCTCGTTCGAGGACCCCATCGCGAACTCGTCCATGTTCGTCTTGCCGAGCACCCGGGCGCCCGCGGCGTCGAGCTGGCGCACGGCGTGGGCGGTGTAGGGCGGGATGTAGCCCTCGAGGATCTTCGAGCCGGCGGTGGTCGGCGAGCCCTCGGTGGCGAAGATGTCCTTGACCGCGACCGGGATCCCGCTCAGCGGCCCCTCGGCGACCTGGTAGTCGCCGGCGTTCTCGACCGAGAACAGGTAGGCGTTCAGCTCGTCGCCGGCGGCGGCCGCCATCCAGGCGGCGAAGTACTCCTCGCGCGAGATCTCCCCGGCGGCGATCTTCGCCGCCGCCGCGGCGACGGTCAGCTCGAGCAGCCCGGACATCAGTCGGCCTGCGGCGAGGGGACGCGGAAGGCGCCGTCGACCGGCTCGGGAGCGTTGGCGAGCGCCGCCTCGCGCGGCAGGCTGGGCCGCGGCACATCGGCGCGCAGGACGTTCTCCAGGGCGACCACGTGCGAGGTCGGCTCGACCCCCTCGAGGTCCATCTGCGAGATCCGGTCGACGTGGCCCAGGATGTCGGAGAGCTCCTCGGCCATCCGCTCGACTTCCTCGTCGGAGAGCCTCAGGCGGGCCAGCTTGGCGACGTGCAGTACCTGCTCGCGGTCGATCACGCCGGAGATTCTATGAAGCGGACCGGGAAGAGCACCGGGTGGTCGCCATTTGTCGGGCCCGCCCTGACAAATGGCGACCACCCGGTCAGGCGGGGATCACGCCCGCCTCGACGGCGGGCGCGGCGTAGGCGGCGGCGAGCGTCGCCACGGTCTCGTGGGCGTTCAGCCCGCTCGGGGTGGGGACGACCCAGAGCGC
>Ga0081539_10003035_pt1 | contig 21755 bp, 19 predicted proteins | sample TabmetS4T2R2_FD_71023 | JGI IMG/M metagenome (GOLD analysis project Ga0081539, IMG submission 71023) | Tabebuia heterophylla rhizosphere microbial communities from the University of Puerto Rico - S4T2R2 | ecosystem: Host-associated > Plants > Roots > Rhizosphere ...
AGGCCAAGGGCAGCGTCAAGACAAAGCGCAAAGCCGCAGGATGGAACCCCGACTTCCTTCTCGAAATCCTCCAGCACAAATGACCGTTAACCTCGATTCCGAGCCGTGCCTCGATAACTTTTACCGTGTTGGTGGAGTCTTGCGGGCGCCGGGTCCGTTCGAACAACTTGGCGGCTTCCTCATCTTCCGAGCTCACGCCGTACGATTTGCAGGTGCCGCTCTCGAATGGCGGCCAAAATCGATGATGGGCGCATCGTCAACAATTGAAGGTCCGGTTTCGCATTTCAGCCGATCTGCTCATGTGGAAGGGTTACGCACGCTGGCCGCAGAGCCACGTCATCGCAGTAGAGGGCGGCATCCGTAACCCTTCACAACAACGGCCGCTGCTAACGACAGGAATTTGCCTGTAGCCTTCCCACGGAGCGCTCGCGACACTCTCGTCTTGGATGCGAACTGGCGCGCCGGCCTCGAAAAGTCGCAGTGTCGTTGCAGCGGGTAAAGTTGGAAGAACCTACACGCGGCCTGAACCAATTGATTCTAAATAGACTTTGGCGCGCCGGAGGAGATGAAACTGGGCACCGCTATGTCGTTGTAGGTGCCATATAATTCTCGGGCCTTGCGACCCGCCGCATGTAACTCGCCAACAATTATCCGTCGAATTCCGCCTGTGATGACGCGCCGCATCATTGCGGCTATGTTCTGGGATGAATTTCGGGGAGGCGACGATGACCATCGGGCCATTTGAAGAACTCATGCTCCGCATCCGGGGGTTTCAGGTTTCTCAAATGGTGTTTCTCGCGGCGAGGCTGCGCTTGGCTGACCGCGTGGGGGATGCTGGTCGAACTGTCACCGAGCTGTCGGCGGAGAGTGGCGCCAATCCCGAAATGCTGCTGCGCCTGTGCCGGGCTCTCGCTGCCTTCGGAATTTTTGCGGTGGACGGGTCTGGCAGGGTAAACCAGACCCAACAATCAGCGTATCTGAGAAGTGACGCTTCGCCGACCCTGTACCACGCGGCACTCTACTGGGGCATGCCGAGCACCTGGGCCGCTTGGGGCAACTTGCACCATACGATCATGACAGGTGAGCCTGCCTTCGAGGCGCAGTTTGGCATGCCGAACTTCGAATATCTAAAGGCCAATCCCAACGAGAGCGCAGTTTTCGACGAGTTCATGCGGCACAGCCCCGACGATCGCCATGCGGCGGTCGCGGCGGCCTATGACTTCTCTGACACCGGCGTCGTAATAGATATCGGGGGTGGGAACGGTGCCCTCTTGCGAGCCATACTGGACGCACACCACGGGGTACGCGGCATCCTCGCCGATCAGTCAGCAGTAGTCGCTGGAGCAGCGCGGGTCCTTGGGAAGCAGGTCAGCCGCTGTGAAATCGTCGCTATCGATTTCTTCGCCGGTGTGCCCAACGGTGGCGATATCTACACCATGGCCCAAATACTCCACGACTGGAGCGACGAGAGCTGCCTCAAAATTCTGAACAATTGCCGCGCAGCGATGAGGCGGGGTGGGCGCCTGCTTGTGATAGAGCGCGTTCTCGATGGCATGTCAGGACAAGGCCTGCCGATGAGCTTCCTCGCCGACATGACAATGATGGTCTTGTTTCCGGGAGCCAAGGAAAGGACGCTTGCGGAGTTCGGACGCCTGTTTCGCGAAAGCGGATTGAGGAAACCGCAAGTCATCCCCACCCGCTCTGCATTCAGTATCTTGGAAACCGGCCTCGCCTAGGCATCTGTCCCAAGGCGTGATGATTTTGTGGTTCGAATCCTGTCGGGTGAAGTGGCGCACCCGACAGGATTCGAACCCGTGACCTCTGCCTTCGGAGGGCGCTTTATCGCTTTCGCCATGGTACGCCATCGCATCCGAAACCACCACTAAATCAATGTTTTATGGATGCTGACACCGCCGACTGTATCCGTTTCTAGCCTTGAGCTTGGCCCCATTTGGTTGCATTATGGTTGCAAGTGCCCAATCGCGAGAGGACCATGCCCAAGCTCACCAAACGCGCAATCGAGAGTTTTCGGCCGGATGGCGCCAAGACGGGAACCCTCTACTGGGACACCGAGCTCAGGGGGTTCGGCGTCAGGGTGTTCCCGTCCGGACGGAGGACATTTGTAGTCAAGTTCCGCACTCGTAGTGGACGCCAGCGGTGGCTGAAGATTGGCACCTATGGTCCGCTGACTGCAGAGCGGGCGCGCGACCTCGCCAAGATCGAGCTTGCCAAGGTCGTGGAAGGCAAGGATCCGGCGACACTGCGGCACGAGCTGCGAAATGCGATGTCCGTCTCCCAACTCTGCGACCTCTACATGGAGGCAGCCTCGGCTGGCTTGGTTCTTGGCCGCAAGGGCTTGCCCAAGAAGCAAAGCACGCTGTCAACGGATCGATCCCGCATCGACGCACATATCAAGCCACTACTGGGACAGCTCAAGGCCAAGGCAGTCACGCGAACGGACATAGAGTTGTTCAAGACAGGCGTCGTGACCGGAAAGAGCATCAGGGACGAGAAACTCGGGCCACGGCGCCGGTCGATCGTCAAAGGCGGCAAGGGGGCGCTGACGCGAACATTGGGGCTGCTTGGCGCCATCTTTGCCTGGGGCATCGATCACGGGCATGTCGAGCAGAATCCCGTACGTGGGGTTCGCCGCTTTGCGGACGCGCAGAAGAAGGCGCTCCTAAGCGGCGATCAGTATCGTGCATTGGCAGATGCTCTTCAGGCACTCGAGCAGAAGCGGGACCGCCACGGAGCACCCAGGCACAGCCACATCGGTATCGCCGCCATCCGGTTCATTGCGCTGAGCGGCGTCCGGCGCGGCGAATGTCAGCAGCTGCGGTGGGATGAAGTAGATGCCTTGGGAACTTGCCTTGCCCTCGGCGACACCAAGACTGGCGCATCGTTACGGCCGCTCAGCCGGGCTGCATTTGCAGTGATAGATGGTTTGAAGCCGATCTCAGACCATGTGTTCGCTGCAGGGCCTGAGCAAAAGGGTTACCAAGGGCTGCCTGGCCTTTGGGAGACAGTTCAGAAATCGGCACGCCTTTCGGCCGCGACCGCAGCCAAGCGTCGCGGCGACAGTATCCCTGAGGCTGGTCCGCTTGACGCTGTGACCTTGCACAGTCTTCGCCACAGTTTTGCGGGTATTGCGGAGCAACTCGGTGCAACGATCCCGACGATCGCTGCGATGCTGGGTCACCGAGTAAACGGGGTGACTGGTGGCTATATCCTGAAGCGGGTGGACAGCTTGCTGATCGAGGCCGCGAACCGAGTGGGCGACCATATTGCCGCGCTGATGCGTGGCGAAGCGCCGTCTGCACAAGTGGTACAGTTCCGCTCCAGGGGCAGGAACGCGGAACCACTGGCCGAAACCAGCTTACGGAGTAGAGTTTCAAGATGAGGGACGAGCCCGGAAGCGATATTCTTTTCTCGGTTCATAAGGTTGTGGCCGGGCTTCACAAAGCTGATCTGGTTGATGAGGCGACGATGCGCGAGTTTGATCTCATGTGTCTTCCGGTAGCCAAGCGGCCAAACCTTGTGTGCGTCCGATCCTTGCGCCGACGTGGCCAGAATAGGAAACGCTGAGTTTGACTGGTGTTAATTTTACTAACCAGAGTGACGCCAACTGACATATTTTCAAACTGGCGCTCGGTTTGAATATGAGCTAAAAAGCTCACCATGAGTGCGCAAAAAGCAGGAAAGCTGAAGCAGCTCGAGCGCCTCCTCCCAGAGGGCCTGCTCGTGGACTCTGCTTGGCTTTCCGCTCGCGGCTACTCCACCTCCCTGCGCACCAAATATGTCGCCTCGGGCTGGCTCGAACAGCCGGCACGCCGGGTCTATCGGCGACCCCGCGGACAGCTGAGGTGGCAGCAGGTTGTCATCTCGCTGCAGACGCTGCTCGGCCATCGCCTTGCCGTTGGTGGCCGGACGGCCCTCGAACTGCAGGGCTATGCCCATTACCTCTCGCAAGGCAGTTGCGAAATCCACATTCACGGGCCGACAAAACCGCCGAACTGGCTCGCCACGCTGCCGCTTGAGGAGCGGTTTGTCTACCGCAACAGCGTGCCGCTCTTCGGGAGCGACCTTGAGGAGGTTACCACCTTCCCTCCCCTCGTTCCGGATCACGCTGGCAAGCAGGACGATCGATCTGTCCAGGATGCCGGATTGCGCTCGCTTGCCTGGGGACAATGGGATTGGCCACTGACGGTTTCGGCATCTGAACGTGCGATCCTCGAGCTTCTCGACGAACTGCCAGATCATGAAAGCTTCCATCAGGTCGACGTGCTGATGGAGGGACTGAGCGACCTTGCTCCGCGGCGGCTGCAGAAGCTGCTTGTCCGCTGCCGAAGCGTGAAGGTGAAGCGCCTCTTCTTCTTCTTTGCCGATCGGCATCGCCACGCATGGCTTAAGCACGTCGAACGTGCAGCGATCGATCTGGGCTCGGGCAAGCGCATGCTGGTCAAGGAGGGGAAGTTCGATCCCACTTACCAGATCACCGTGCCGAAGGAGCTGGACGAGGCACGCTGATGGCTTTTGCTGATGCCTACCGCAACCAGGTCGCACTCCTGATCCGCACGCTGCCTTCCGTCACGGCGGAAGAGTGTTTCGCGATGAAGGGCGGCACGGCCATCAATCTCTTCATCCGCGAGCTGCCTCGGCTCTCGGTGGATATCGACCTCACCTATCTGCCGGTTCAGGATCGTGGGACCTCGCTCGCCGCGATCGATATGGCGATGCTGCGCATCGCCGAGCGCATCACCGAAGTTGTCCGTGGCGCCCGCGTCGCACCTTCGCGCTCGGGCGAGAATGTCGTCACCAAGCTCGTGGTCCGCGGCGATGGCGCGCAGATCAAGATCGAGGTCACGCCGGTCTTGCGGGGCTGCGTGTTCGAGCCCGAGATGCGTCCTGTCTCACCTAGCGTCGAAGACGAGTTCGGTTTTGCGGAAATGCGGATCGTCTCCTTCCCTGATCTCTATGCCGGGAAGATCGTCGCTGCGCTCGACCGGCAGCATCCGCGCGACCTGTTCGACGTGCGCGATCTCCTGGCGAACGAAGGCATCGACGAGGCGCTGCGCCGGGCCTTTCTCGTCTACCTTATCAGCCACGACCGCCCTATGGCCGAGGTGCTGGCGGTTCGGCGCAAGGACATCAAGGCTGAGTTCGAGCGCGGCTTCGTCGGCATGACGCGACAAGCGGTCAAACTCGACGACCTTCTGGCGGCGCGTGAAGCTCTAGTCAGCGAGATCGTCGGCTCGATGCCCGACGCTCACCGCCGATTTCTATTGGCGTTCGAACAGGGCGAGCCCGATTGGTCCGCTATCGGCCTGAGTGCCGCCGCCGATCTGCCGGCCGTGCGATGGCGGCAACAGAATCTCAACGGCCTGAGTACCGAGAAGCGCGGGAGGTTGGTGAAACAGCTCGAAGAGGTCCTGGCGAGATAGGCCCGAAACGATGGTGGAGATGGCCGGTGACTGGACCGATGAGCAGAACGACGCGATCGTCGTGGATTACTTCGCAATGCTCGCCGACGACCTTACCGGACGGCCCTATAGCAAGGCCGAGCATAACCGGATGCTGCAGGCGGTGATCGGCCGGCCACGCGGTTCGATCGAATACAAGCACCAAAACATCAGCGCAGTGCTCAAGGGGCTTGGGGAGGACTGGATCCCCGGTTACAAGCCCGCCTTCAATTTCCAGGCCTCACTCGTCGACGCGGTCGTGCGCTGGCTCGATCGACATCCGGACTGGCTCGCGCGGGTTGCGCGGGTCGGAATTGGCCCATCGCCATCGGCGCTTCGGGAGGAAGCGATCTTGTGGATCGGTCCGCCGCCGACGCACAGCAATGCGCCTCCCCCTGACGAGCTCGAGCAAATGACCGCCATCGCCCGGAAGTATGACGTTGCTGAGCGAGACGCCCGCAACCGGGCGCTCGGTCGCGCCGGCGAAGAGCGCGTCCTCGACCATGAGCGCGCCAGCCTGCTCGCTGCCGGCCGGACCGATCTTGTAGAACGGATCCGATGGGTCTCACATGTCGATGGCGACGGCGCTGGCTATGACATCCGGAGCTTCGATACGGACGGCAGTGATCGGCTGATCGAGGTGAAGACAACCAATGGCTGGGAGCGCACGCCGTTTCACATCACGCGCAACGAGCTCGCCGTTGCTGAGGCGCATCGCAACGACTGGCGGCTGGTACGACTATGGAATTTCTCCCGTGAGCCGCGGGCGTTCGAACTGCGGTCGCCTTTGGAGGCACATGTATCGTTGATGGCGATCAGCTATCAGGCGAGTTTCTCATGAGGGGCCGAAAGCGGCTAGCGGCTTCTGGTGCTAGTCTCCCGAATTCACATGCAGTGGGGGTTTGAACGGATCCGATGACGGATCGTTACGCTCTGTCGAGAGGGCAAACGGGTTGGAGCATGAATACCGCATTCCTCCTAATGGCTCAGTACGATGGAAAGGCCATAATCCCGATCGACGAAGTTTGCCGAGACTACTTCTTCCATCTCACGCCAACCAAGTTGATTCGAAAGATATCGGCTGGAGAGATCGCACTCCCGCTCGTTCGGATCGAAGACAGCCAAAAGCAAAGGGCGTCCATCTGAACGACTTGGCCCAATACATCGATCAGCGGACTGAGGCCGCCCGGAAGGAAATGAGGAGTTTGATCGGGTAGCGACTCTGAGACCAGACAGCCCCGTTCCATTGGCGCTGCGGATCGTCTCACAAGCAGCGAACGCTTTGGTTGAACGACCGAGCAAATCAACAAAGTGCCTGGTCGCCGGTACTGCATTCGGTACAGCATGACTTCAACAAGCGGCTGCATACCATTGAGGCAGAACAGCTTGCTTTGCTAATCCGTCCAATCCGATATTGATTGACCGTAGCGTCCTGCGTGCCACCGGCCGTCGGTCATTTGCCTACGCTTCGCTCGATAGCGCATTGCGCGCGGCGTACAGTTCGGCGATGAAGTCGGTGATCAGCGTCGAGTTGATGCCGTCTGGTGGGCGCAGGATCAGCGCACGGAAATGCACGGCCGGTTCAAATGGCTTGGCGACGATGCCGGCGATCATGCGGTCGGCAATGACGGAAGGATTGACCAGGCCAATCCCCATGCCCTTCGCCGCGAGGATGGCGATGGTCAGGCCGTAGGGTGTCTCGATCAGGATGCGCGGCCGCACGCCGTGCGCAGCCAAAATCTTGTCCATTGCGACTCGCGCGGTGTCCTCTGGCGACAGAGCCAGAAAAGCCTCGTCGGCGAGATCGGCCGGCGCGATCACGGACTTCCGAGCCAGCCGGTGGTTCTTCGGCATTATGCAGACGGCGCGCGGCGTAGTGAAGACGCTGTGAAGCACGCCGCTCGTGTCGACCTCATCGGCCGCGAGCCCGATGTCGAAACTGCCGGACGCCACCAGATCACGCACGACGTTGGAGGTTCGAACCTGATAGCTGATGCGCACCTGCGGATGTTGGCGCGAGAAGGCCACGATAGCGCGCGGCACCAGCCCGTGCCCGAGTGCCGACAGGCTGGCGACGCGGATGGTTCCGGTGCCGACCTCCTTGATCTGAGCAGCGCGCAGCTTGAGCCGGTCGAGCCCGACCAGGTTGGCCTTCACCTCGGCATGGAACAATTGGCCTTCGCGTGTCGGTACCAGCCGGCCGCGTATGCGGTCGAACAGCCTGAAACCGAGTTCGGCCTCTAGCTTGGCGAGCGAACGGCTGATGGCCGGTTGCGAGGTGTCGAGCAGTGTCGCCGCCGCGCCGGCGCCTCGCGTGATCATGATGGCGTTGAAGACGTCGACGTCGCGCAGGTTCATTCCCGATCCATATCAAAAACGAATGAACTTTATCGCTGCGGCCATAGATGGCAATGGGCGAGCGGGCTAGGTTCCGCTCATGACCCGAGGCGACGACACTTTGCACGTTCATCCTCCCAAGCGCTCGGAGGAGCCGTTCCAAGCCGTGGCAATGCCGGTCGAGCGGGCTTCGACCGTTCTCTTTGACGATCTGGAATCCTTCGAGCGCCGCGTCGAACGTCTGTACGACGGCTTCAGCTACGGGCTTTACGGCACGCCGACCAGCCGCCAGCTGGAAGACCATATTGCGATGTTGGAAGGTGGATCGCGGGCTCTCGTTGTCCCCTCCGGCATGGCGGCCATAACACTGGCGACAATGGCGGTCTGCCGGGGCGGCGAACGGGTTCTTATCCCGGAGACGCTTTACGGTCCGGCACGTGACATGGCCCAGCGCTTTCTCAGGCCCCTCGGCATCGAGGCCGTTTCCTACGATCCAAAGCTCGATGCGGGTATCGCGGCGCTGATCGATGGCAGGACGCGGCTGGTTTGGGTGGAGTCGCCGGGATCGGCTACCTTCGAGGTCCAGGACGTGCCGGCCATCGTGGCTATAGCCCACAGTGCCGGTGCGCTTGTCGCGGCCGACAACACCTGGGCCTCGCACTTACTGTTCAAGCCGCTCGACCATGGCGTCGACATCTCAATGCAGGCGCTTTCCAAACACGCAAGCGGCCATGGCGACCTCCTGATGGGCTCGGTCGCGGTACGCGACGAGACCCTATTCCGGTGTCTGAAGGATACGGCGCGTTTCCTCGGCTACGGCGTCTCGCCGGAGGACTGCGCGCTGTGCGAGCGTGGCCTGATGACCATGCCGCTGCGCATGCGTCACGCCAACGGCACCGCACGGGAGGTGATGTCATGGCTTTCCGGACGCACGGAAGTCGCGCAGATACTGCATCCTAGCCAGCCTGGTCATCCCGGCCACGCGATCTGGAAACGCGACTTCGCAGGATCGGCAGGTGTGTTCTCCTTCGTGTTGCGGCCGGAACTGGCGCCGATGCAATCCGAGGCCCTGCGTCGCATGCGGCTGTTCAGGCTTGGAGCGAGCTGGGGCGGCGTGCATTCGCTGATCGCCGTCAGCGATCCGCGGAAAGGCCGCGCCAGCCTTGATTGGCTGAGGCCAGGCCCGGTCTGGCGTCTGTCGATCGGCCTTGAGGCGCTCGACGATCTTCTGGCCGATCTTTCGCAGGCCTTCGAACTCTTTGCCGAGGCGTTGCGGAATGGAACCGCCGCAGCCGATGGCAAGGCGGCCGAATGACAACAACTCAACGACAAGGGGAATGAACATGAACAGCAGAAGTTTGAAATGGCTCACTGGTGTGGCGATAGGACTGGCCGGCCTGACATCAGGCGCCGGCGATGCGGCAGCGCAAGCTGTCGTCGATAAGATCAAGGAGCGCGGCTACGTCAGCTGCGGCGCCAGCCAAGGGGTGCCGGGCCTCTCTCGGCCGGACGAGAAGGGGTACTATCGCGGCTTCGATTCCGACATCTGCCGCACTTTCGCGGTCGCCATCCTTGGCGACAAAGACAGTATCCGCTACGTCCCGCTCAACGCGGGTCAGCGTTTTCCGGCGCTGCAGACTGGAGAGATCGACATTCTGTCGCGCACGTCTACCATCACCTACAGTCGCGATACGGTCGTCCGCTTCGTCTGGATCAACCTCTACGACACGGATGGCCTTCTCGTCCGCAAGGCCGACAACATTACCGAGCCCAGACTGCTCGACGGAAAGACCGTATGCCTGCAAGGCGGAGGCAGCTTGACGGAAAAAGCGATCGAGGAAACCGAGGAGGAATTCGAGATCACGATGAAGAAGGTCTACTACGACTCGACCATTCAAGCGCGCGATGCCTTCTTCGGTGGTCGCTGCGATTCCTACGTCACTGATGGAACTGCGGCAGCCGGACAGCGTGCTTCGGTGGCCAAGAATCCGGACGACTACGACATCATCAAGGTCGGCAATGCTGCCGAGCCCAATGGCGTGGCGGTCGCCCGAGGCGATGATCAGCTTTTCGACGTGGTGCGCTGGACAGTGAATGCCCTGTTCTGGGCTGAGGCCAACGGCATCACGTCGCAGAACATCGATGAAAAGCTTGCCTCTGGAAATTCGGAGGTCAAACGGGTGCTGGGCGAAGAACCGGGCTTTGGCAAACCGCTCGGGCTGGACGACAAATGGGCCTATAACGTCATCAAGCAGATGGGTAACTACGCCGAAATCTGGGACCGCAATCTCGGCAAGGACAGCCCGCTCAAGGTTGAACGCGGCTTGAACGCGCTGTGGAAGGACGGCGGTCTCAACTATCCCTTCCCTTGGGATTGAGCCTTGTATGCGGGGAGCGTGCGACGCGCTCCCCGTTCCCTATCCAACACCGTGAACCCGCGAGGTCGGCATGTTGAGCGACGCCAAGACCAGATCGATCATCATTCAGGGTGCTTTGGTCGCCGTTGTCGTCGCTTTCGCTGCCCTGCTCGTCAGCACGACCTTCGCCAATCTCAGGGCGCGAGGCATCCCGATCGGCTTCGATTTCCTGACGATGCCATCCAGGATCGTCATCTCGGAAGCGATCCTCACCTACAAGTCGCGGGATCCCTACTATTGGGCGATCGTGACGGGGCTGGTCAATACGGTCTTCATCTCCGCCCTTGTCATCGTCTTCTCGTCCGTGCTCGGCCTTGTCGTCGGCATCACCAGGCTGAGCAGCAATCCGCTGGCGGCAGGCACCTGCCGCGTCTGGGTAGAGGTAGCGCGCAATTCGCCACCGATCGTCCTCCTGATCTTTCTTTATTCGCTGTGGTGGAAAGTGCTGCCGCCGGTCGGCGAAGCGCTCAACCCTTTGCCAGGTGTTTACGCATCCATGCGCGGCGTTGTGGTGCCAGCCGTCAGCGTGGACATCGGCACGACAGGGTTGCTCATCACCGTGCTCGCTATGGGTCTGGCTGTCATTGGCTGGATAGCGGCGCGAAAGGTACGGTTGCCGCCGTTGGCCGTGCCAGCCATGCTGGCGGGCGTCGTGGCAGGATTCTGGCTCACCGATATTCGGTTCTCAGTCGACTTCCCGGTCTTCACGGGCTCGAACTTCCAGGGCGGCGGGGAACTCACACCTGAACTCAGCACGATCCTCCTCGGGCTGACCATCTACGCGACCGGCTTCGTCGCCGAGATTGTGCGGGGTGGCATTCTGTCGGTTGGCCGCGGCCAGTGGGACGCCGGCCACTCCCTCGGCCTTTCGCGCGGAAAAATCCTGCGCCTGATCGTCATCCCGCAAATGCTGCGGGTGATCGTCCCGCCACTCAACAGCCAGTACATCAACGTCGTCAAGAATTCGACCCTGGCGATCGCCGTCGGCTACCCGGACTTCCTCGCAGTCATGAACACCATCATCAGCAAGTCCAGCCATTCGATCGAGGGCGTGTTCATCATCCTGGGCGTCTATCTCGCCCTTAACCTGACCCTGTCGAGCGTGGCCAATTGGTATAACCGCCGCATTGCCGTCGTGGAGCGCTAAACAGTGAAGGCCTTGTCGCTTCCCCTGCCCGCAGAGCCCGTCGCCAACGAGGTCCGATTCCCCGCCTTGCGCCGCACTCTCGGACTCCTGTTCGGCACGCCGTTGAATGCCGCACTCACACTGGTGTTCGGCGCTCTGCTCGTTGTCACGGTGCCGCCGATGTTGCGCTGGCTGGCGATCGACGCCGTGCTCTTCGATCCTGATCCGAATGCCTGCCGGGTGGCCACAGGGGCGTGCTGGAGCTTCATCTACGCCAAGTCGGGGCAGCTTCTGTTCGGCATCTATCCGTTCGAGGAGCGTTGGCGCCCTGCCATCGTGTGCGTCATCATCCTGGCACTGCTGGGCTGGTCGGTGCGGCCGGCCAGTTGGACCCCTCGGCTGCTGGCGCTCTGGGTGGCTGCCTTCGCGCTGATCGTCTGGCTGATGGGCGGCGGCTTCGGTCTGGCCGAGGTGCCTACCTCCTCCTGGGGCGGCCTGCCGGTGACGCTCATCCTCACCGTCGTCGCCATCGGCGTCGCCTTCCCGGTCGGCATCCTACTGGCCCTGGCCAGGCGCTCGAACATGCCGGCGCTGCGGATTGGCGCCGTAGTCCTGATCGAATCGGTGCGCGGGCTGCCGCTCCTGTCCATCCTGTTCGTGGCGTCGATCATGATGCCGCTTTTCTTGCCCGAGGCGCTGCTGCCCGGCAAATTCGTGCGCGCGCTGGTTGCCCTCACCATTTTTGCTGCGGCCTATCTGGCAGAGGTGATCCGCGGCGGCCTGCAGGCCATCCCCACGGGGCAATACGAAGCGGCTGCGGCGCTCGGCTTGCCCTTCTGGCACACGCAATATCTCGTCATCCTGCCTCAGGCGATCCGGGTGGCGATCCCGGCGCTCGCCAACACGATCATCGTCATGATCAAGAACACCAGCCTTGTCCTGGTCGTCGGGCTGTTCGATCTGATCAGCTCCGGCAAAGCGGCGCTGGCTGACCCGGAATGGCCCTCGCCGGCTGCCGAGACATTTCTGTTCATCGGCGCGATCTTCTTTTTGTTGTCCTTTTCGTTCGCCCGCTTCGCCGACTTTCTGGAGCGGCGCGGCCCAGCCGCCCACTAGGAAAATGGCCATGACGCTACCTTCAATGCCCGCTGCAAGGGACTTCCAGCCATTGCCTGCTCACAGCGATCCTGCCGCGGTCGAGATCACTGGCATGAGCAAGTGGTACGGAATGTTCCGTGCGCTAAAGGACATCAATCTCACCGTTGGCCGCAGAGAAAAGCTGGTGATTTGCGGCCCGTCCGGCTCAGGCAAGTCGACCATGATCCGCTGCATCAATCGGCTGGAGGAGCATCAGGAGGGACGCATTGTCGTGGACGGCATCGAACTGGCCAACGACCTGAAGAAGATCGACGAGATCCGCCGCGAGGTCGGAATGGTGTTCCAGCACTTCAACCTGTTCCCGCATCTGACGATCCTGGAGAACTTGACGCTTGCGCCGATTTGGGTACGCAAAACGCGGCGCCAGGAAGCTGAGCAGATCGCCATGCGCTATCTGGAGCGTGTGAAGATCCCGGATCAGGCGCACAAGTATCCCGGCCAGCTTTCGGGCGGTCAGCAGCAGCGAGCGGCCATCGCGCGCTCTCTTTGCATGAGCCCGAAGATCATGCTGTTCGACGAGCCGACTTCGGCGCTCGATCCGGAAATGGTCAAGGAGGTACTCGACACGATGGTCTCGCTGGCCGAGGAGGGCATGACCATGCTGTGCGTCACGCATGAGATGGGATTTGCCCGTCAAGTCGCCGACCGCGTCGTTTTCATGGACCAGGGGGAGATCATCGAGATCAACACCCCGGCCGCGTTCTTCTCGAATCCGCGCCACGAGCGCACGAAAGTGTTCCTCGGCCAGATCCTGAACTAGCCACCGTAAGGTTTCAGTCAGGTCTTTCGACTCAATTTTTCGCCAGTCGCGAGTTCCAAAATCGGCATCATCAAAGCGAAGAGCTCCGCTTGAGATGAAATGCCACATTTGCTGTAGAGTTGCTTGCGGAACACTTTCACCGTTTGTGGGCTTACACTAAGAAGAAGTCCGATCGAAGGTGAAGAGTGCCCCTGGAGGATCAAGAGAGCTACCTCCGCCTGCCGTCTGCTCAGCAATACCTCGTGTTGCGAACGTACCGCGGCAATGAGGCTATCCGTGATCGAAGTTGGGTTCACTTTGACAGGCGGCGGCATTGCGGACGCGGCCCAATGGGCGCTGAGCAACGACATGATGACTGGCTCGTGACGACGCAAGAATTCCTCCGATTTCTGCGTGAAGTCTTGCCCGGAGGAACCATCCTTTCCCATTGAGATGGTTATGGTCGTGTTTTCGCCGACCGGCAGGACGACCGAGATCTCGTCGGTGATGCCGATGCGGCCATAGTACCACTTGAAATAGCGGCTCCGGCGGAACTGATCGGGTGCGACGTCGAGCAGACGATAGAGTCCCGCCTTCCCCCGCCTGAGATGGAAATGGTAGATCGGATCCAGCAGATAGGCGGCCGGTAGGTATTGCTCGGCGACATAGCGGAAGACGTCCGGACCGTAGATCCTCTTATAGAGGACGTCAGGAACGCTGGTGCCATTGAAGGCGATGACGATCACGTTGTCGTAGTCGAGGCAGTGACGGAGATACTCCGTCACTGCCGGATAGAACTCGCTTTTGCCCACCGCCTCGATGGCGTGCGCAAGGCAGCCGAAAACCTCATTTGTCGCCATCCATACCCCGTTGGGGGTATATACCCCCAAGAGACGATACCCTTAGATGAAAAAAAAGAAAATAGGGGTATGCACGCATGTCGAGCTCGCGGCCGAAACGGCCAGCCGATCCAGATTCCACGCGGGAGAATTCATCCGCATGAGGCGTGCGGTCGATCACGGCGCAATGGCTGTGGCCGGCTATACAGTGCCCTGGCACGCGCCCAGGGGCAGGACCGTCGGTCTTCATCTGTCGTCGTCGAAGGAAATAAGCAACGTGCGCGTGGTCCGGCTGGATACACCTCAGCCGGCGCATATTGGATGGCGCGTCCAGCCCGCCACCGAGCCGCCGGCCCACCGGAGCTTCGAGCACGGCTCGTTCTTGCGCGTGTCAGCGTCCGAGCTTGCCAAGCCGGACGAGATCGATGGCGTGTCGTTCGAAGTGTATCTGACCCGCAATGCGGGCGACCGCACAATCGTCGAAACAGATACTTTTCGGCTTAGTCTGCAGCGGGGCGGTCTGGTTCTCCAGTATGACGGCCGGCGGCTTCTGGCAAACGAGGCCATACCTGCTCGTGCCTGGCTGCGGATCGAAATCCGGGCGGCCGGGAACGGCCTATCGCTGAAGATCGAATCCCATGACCTGCTTGCGCCTTTGCATCTGCATCGTCGCTTCGAGGTTTCCTGGAGACGGCCGTCGCAGGATCTCCTTTTCGGGGCAAGCGCGTCCGTGGACACACCGACCCTCAACGCCAAATTCTCATCCATCGCGCTGCTTGGCGGCTCGGATGGCATCGCCTGGACGTTTCCCGCCCTTCTTCCTGCCGCTCCGATCGCTTCGAAGGGAAAGGCGACGCTTTTCCTGGAAGCCGTCAACCAGCCCACCTTCTGCATGACCTCGCCGCGCTGGAATGGCACGAGCTTCGATCCGCGGCTGGTCCCTTCCCATTACGATGCGGTGCATTGCCACGACGATGACATGGGACCGCTGGAGTGGCCCGTCTCCTACGCCGTCGATCTGCCTGCCGAGGCCGAGGCGGGGATATACGCCTTCGACGTCGAATATGACGGCGGTTCGGAGCGCATCGTCTTCTTCGTCGTTTCCTCGACGCCGCGCGCACCGCTGCTGTTCCTCGTGCCGACCGCCACTTACCTCGCCTATGCCGACGAGTACCTGCCAGCGCATCTTTACGAGTGGAAATGCGAGGATCGCGGGCACCGCTTCGCGATCGATAACAATCTGAGGTCGCTTTACGACTACCATAGCGATGTCAGCGGGGTATCGATTTCGTCCTACCGGAAGCCCAAGGCGACGCTACGGGACGATTACAACTATCCCCTCTGTGGTTGCCCGCACAACCTGCCGGTCGACCTGCATTTCCTCCGCTTCTGCCACCGCAACGGCATCGCCTTCGACCTCATCACCGACCATTGCCTGCACGAGCGTGGCCTTGCCGGGCTTCAGGGCTACGCGGCAGTCGTGACCGGCAGCCACCCCGAATACATGTCGGTGGAGATGGAGGATGCACTGCGCCGATTCGCGGCCAGCGGCGGAAGCATCGCCTATCTCGGCGGCAACGGCTTTGCCGGGAAGGTGGCCTTCACGGACGACCTGATGGAGCTGCGCCGTTCGCCCCTCGAGGCCGGCCGCACCTGGGACGGCCAGATCGCCGAGCAGTCGCTTTCCATCACCAACGAGCCCGGCGGGCATCTGCGCGCCAGTGGGCGTGGCGAATTCTCGCTGACTGGAGGCGCGATCTCGCTGATGGGCTTCGACGGTGCCCGGCCGTTCACGCGTACATCGCAAAGCTATGGGTCGTCCGCTTCCTGGCTTTTCGAGGGCGTCGTCGGCGAGACGTTCGGCGATGAGGGGATCGTCCTCGGCGCGGCAGCCGGCTATGAGGTCGACGCCACCGACAAGCATCTGGGCACGTCGCCCGACACGATAATCATCGCCCGCGCGGCCGGCTTTCCCGACAGCTTCGCGCACGACGCCACACGGTGGTACGAGCGTGGTGAAAGCGAGCGCAAGGAGCGCCGATGCGCGGAAATGACGCTCCGCCATCTGGCTGCCGGCGGGCTGATCTTTTCGGCCAGCTCCGTCGCCTGGTGCGGCGCCCTGCCGGCGAGCGGCACGAACGACGTCGGAAGAATTACAGTGAATTTGCTTGGGCGTCTCGCTTCGGCAAAGGACCGGCCGGTCTCGCGGGAAAACACCGAGCCTGAAACATGATCGGCGACCGACCGGCGCGGCAACGGCAATAACCATGGGAACAAGGATCTACGTCATGGGAAATATCAGAAAGTACCTCGTCGGCGCGGCCGCGGTGCTGGCCGTCATGGCCGGCTTGCCGGCTGCAGTCCAGCCCTCGCTGGCCGAGGACCTGCCGGTGGAACCCGGCGTCTTCAAGCTCGCCGTCTCGCCTTGGCTGGGCTATGGCATGTGGTACATCGCGCAGGAGAAGGGCTTCTTCAAAGCGAACGGTCTTGAAGGCGTCGAGCTCATCAACTTCGTCGAGGACAAGGACATGGGTGCTGCCGTGGCCGCCGGCCAGCTCGACGGCGACAACGAGTCCATCCAGCAGCTCCTGGCAAAGGTCCAGGCCGGCATTCCAATCAAGGGCGTTCTCCTGCTCGACGCCAGCACCAAGGCCGACGCGATCCTTGTGAACGACCAGGTCAAAGGCGTGGCCGATCTCAAGGGCAAGCAGGTGGCCTTCGAGAAGGGTTCGACGAGCGACCTGCTCCTGAACTACATCCTGCAGAAGAACGGCATGACGATCGATGACGTCAGCGCTCTGCCCATGCCTGCCGCCAATGCTGGAACGGCGATCATTTCCGGGACCGTCCCCGCGGCTGTGACCTATGAGCCCTATATCTCTGCGGCGGTGGCTGCCGACAAGACAATCAAGATCCTGGCCGAGGCCGGCGAAGCGCCGGGCCTGATCAGCGACGTTCTGGTGATCCCTGACAATGTCCTTGAGGACAAGCCGGGCCAAGTTCAGGCCATACTCAAGAGCTGGGATCAGGCGCTGGAATACTATCGCGCCCACACCGAAGAAGGGCGCGCTATCATCGCCAAAGGCGTCGGCGCAGAGCCGGCCGATCTCGTGACGGCCTTTGACGGCGTCTCCTACTATTCGGTCAGTGAAAGCCAGGATGCACTCAACGGCCTGTTCAAATCGGATACCTATCCGGGCATCGTGAAGGCTGCCATTGCAGCCAAGCTGATCGACCAGGACATCCCCTACGACAAGTCCATCGACGCAAGAGTTGCACAGCCCAAGTAGGATTCTAGGTGCCAGGCGGGCCGTGACGGCCCGCCTCCATCTACCCGACAGGACGCGAACATATGCCAGACAACGACGTCCAGGTGGCGTTGACATTCGATTTCGACGCTTATTCGACTTGGATAAGCAGCCATCGGGCTACCTCACCAAGCATGCTCTCGCGCGGCGAGTTCGACCCGATCGGCGCGCGACGCATCCTAGCGGTGCTCGAACAGGCGAAGGCAGCGGCGACCTTCTTCGTGCCGGGTCACTCTGCGCTTGCCTTTCCTCCGGTCGTACGCGCCATTCGCGATGCCGGCCATGAGATCGGCCATCACGGGTGGGTCCACGAGAACCCTGTCACCTTGACGCGAGAAGAGGAGCGCGCCGTTCTCCAGAAAGGACTGGAGGCGCTGGATAGCGTCGCGGGTGTCCGGCCTTGCGGCTACCGCTCGCCGGCATGGGACAACAGCCCCTCGACCATCGAGTTCCTGCTCGAACTGGGCTTCGAATACGAAAGCTCGATGATGGGCAATGACCACGAGCCTTATTGGTGCCGGGTCGGCGATTCGTGGTCCACGACGGAAGAATTCCTCTTCGGTCGCCCCGTCGACCTGATCGAACTGCCTGTGGCATGGCATCTGGACGACTTCCCGCAATTCGAATTCCTGGCGACGGAAAGAGGCTACCTGCCGGGTGGCCGCGCGCCGTCGACGGCGCTCGAGATATGGAAGGCGGAGTTCGATTTCCTCTATCGCAGGCTGGGCGCCGGGATCATGGTCGTGACCATGCATCCCCAGATCATGGGCCGCGGGCACCGGCTGCTGATGCTGGAGCAATTCATCGCCTATATCGCGTCCCATGAGAACGCCGGCTTTACGACATGCCGGGACTATGTGCGGCGATGGCGCAAGGGCCGCTCGCCGTGCCTTCCGGCGGACGCAGGCGCCAACCGCCTGGACGCCGAATGAAGACGGCGATCGTTACCGGTGCCGCCGGCGGGATCGGCGGCGCGACAACCGCGCGTTTTGCAGAGGCGGGTGTCACGGTCGTCGCACTCGACCGCGCGTTCGATTGCGTGACCGAGCGCCGCGCAGGCAAAGGCCGCGTGCTGTCGCTGCCCTTTGATGTTGCCAGCGAGGCGGACTGGAACAACATCGTCGAGGCAGTTGCCAATAGGTTCGGCCATATCGACGCGCTGGTGAACAACGCGGCGGTATTCAATCCGGACCCCTTCCTCGAAGAGGATGTGGCCGGCTTCAAGGCCGTGGCCGACGTCAACCAGCTCGGCACTTTCCTTGGAATGCGGGCAGCCGTGTCCCTCATGTCGGCGAGTGGCGGGGCGATCGTCAATGTCTGCTCCACCGGCGGATTGCGAGGGTTCAGCGGTGCCTTTGCCTATTCGGCATCGAAATGGGCGATCCGGGGCATGACGAAGGTGGCGGCGCTGGAGCTTGCCGGCCGTGGGATCCGCGTCAATGCCGTCCACCCGGGCCTTGTCGATACGCCCATGCTTGCGGAGAACACTGCCGAGAACATCGCGCAGATGACTAATGCGGTCCCGTTGAACCGGCTGGCAAAGCCGGGGGAAGTCGCACATCTAGTGATGTTTCTGGCTTCGCCCGGAAGCGAATACATCACGGGCTCCGAATTCACGATCGATGGCGGTCAGACGATCTAGGGCGGATGGGGCAGAGGCAACCGAATGGAGCAGCGGTTTCAGGGAAAGTCGGCGGTGGTGAGCGGCGCGGGAAATGGAATAGGCCTTGCGACCGCCAGCCGGTTATGGGCTGAAGGCGCGCAGGTCCTCTCCGTCGACAGGAACGCCGACTATCTCGCGGAGGTCATGGAGCCGAAGCTGGAGGTCGATCTGGCGCGCGATGAGGGACCGGCGCGGGTGGTCGGAGCCGCAAGGCAAGCCTTCGGCACGATCGACATTCTGGTGAACAATGCCGGGGTCGCCGGTCCGAAAGCGCTGGCCGACAGTGACGACGCGCTGATCGACCATGTCATGGGCATCAACATCCGCGCCGTCATGCGGCTCACGCGCGACATGCTCCCCGTCATGACCAAACCCGGCGGCGCGATCGTTAATGTCTGCTCCGTATTTGGCGAGGTTGGCTTTCCCAGCACCGCGGCGTACGCCGCATCGAAAGGCGCGCTCTCGCAGCTCACGCGCCAACTCGCGTCCGACCTGTCGGCCAAAGGGATTCGCGTCAACGGGGTCGCCCCTGGCGTCATCAACACGCCGATCGTCGCCCAACGCATCGCGACGGACGCCTGGTACAGGCGCGCCATGATCGAGACGACACCGATCCAGCGCGTCGGCACGGCCGAGGACGTCGCCGGCGGCATCCTGTTCCTGTGCAGCGCCGACGCGGAGTTCATCACGGGCCATATCCTCAATATCGACGGCGGCTGGCTTGCCGCCCGCGTATCACGCTGAGAACGAGATCAAGATGACATCCGTCGCAATCCATGAGCTCGCGAAGCTCTCCTCGGCCGAGCGCTCCGAGTTGCTCGAGCGCACCGAAACCGAACTCTCGGCCTATCTGAGGGACGTCGAACCCATCATTGCCGCCGTACGCGAGAAAGGCGACGCAGCGCTCGTCGAATTCGCGGCGCGCTTTGACGGCGTCAGGCTGGAGCCAAACGCACTGAAGGTCGCCGCGGCCCTGATCGCGTCGGCCGCAGACGAACTCGATCGGGAGATGGCCCAGGCGATCCGGCTCTCGGTAGCGCAGGTCAGGCGCTTCCACGAGGCGCAGATGCCGGAACAGCTGTGGCTGAGCGAGCAGACGCAGGGAGCGTTGATCGGCGACCGATGGACTCCCATCGATTCAGTCGCTTGCTACGTCCCGCGGGGAAAGGGCTTCTTCCCGTCGAGCGCGATCATGACCGCCGTGCCAGCAATGGTTGCTGGCGCGAGACGCGTCGTCCTCCTCACGCCGCCAGGTCCCGATGGCACAGCCGACGCAGCCACCCGGTTCATCGCTTCCCTGATCGGCATAACCGAAATCTATCTGTGCGGCGGGGCGCAGGCCGTGGCCGCCGTGGCGTATGGCACCGAGACCGTGCCGCGCTGCGTCAAGATCGTCGGCCCCGGCAGCCCATGGATCAGCGCCGCGCGCCAGCTCCTTTCGAGCCGGATCGATCCGGGCAGCCCGGCCGGACCGAGCGAATTGCTGGTCTATGCCGACAACTCGGTTCCTGCCGAGCTTGCCGCGCTCGAACTGCTGGTCGAGTCCGAGCACGGCCCGGACTCCTCCGCGTTCGTGGTGACGGCGGACCGGGCGGTCGCTGAAGCGATAGCCTCTACCGTCGTCACCCAATGGCCGACGCTCGGCGACTATCGCGCCGGCTTCTCCCGTACTGTCCTCGGTGGTCGCAATGGCGGCATTGTGCTTGCTCCCTCGGTTGATGTCGCGTTCGACTTCATCAACGACTATGCCGCCGAGCATCTCTGCGTGCTATCGAGCGCCGCCTTCGATCTGCTGCCCAAGATACGCAACGCCGGCGAAATCCTGCTCGGCCCCTACTCCGCCATACCGGTTGCGAATTTCGTCCTCGGCCCGAGTCACGTTCTGCCGACCGGTGGCCGCGCCGCGACCGCCTCGCCGCTTTCCGTGTTCGATTTCATGAAGCGTTCGTCGATCGCCTATGTCTCCCGTGCGGCCTATGAGCGGCTCGCGCCGGCCGCCCGCGCCTTCGCGCGCTACGAAGGCTTCGCGGCACATCAGAATTCGGTGTCGGAGCTCCGCGACCGTATCCTTTCGGGCGACACGCTCTCCCCTACACAGTGACCGAACCAACCATGATCGCTCAGACCGATAAGAGACGAACGCCGCAGCAGATCCGCCCGAGCAGCCGCAAGTCGGTCTTCAGCATGGGCGCGGACTTCCCGGCGTCGAGATATATCCTCATCTCGGCAAGCGCCTTCCTGGTCCTGATTGCGGTTTGGCTTCTGGTCACCGGGTTTGGCCTGCTCAAGCCTATCTTCCTGCCGTCGCCTGCCGCAGTTCTCAGCCGCCTCGGCAAGCTCGCCGCGGACGGAACCCTGGCAAGCGATGTAGGCGACAGCGTTTACCGCATCATGGTCGGCTTTCTGATCGCGTCGGTCATGGCGCTCGCTACGGCGATCCTGATCGGCGCTTACCGGTTCTGGGAAGCGGCCATCGAGCCCTTCCTCGATTTCATCCGCTACATGCCGGTCGTTGCCTTCGTACCGCTGACCATCCTGTGGAGCGGAACCAGCGATGCGCAGAAGTTCCTGATCATATGGATCGGCACCTACTTCCAGCAGGCGCTCATGTTCAAGGACAACATCAAGCGCGTGCCCGCGGATTTCGTCGGCTTCGGGCGAACCCTCGGCATGAGCGACTTCCGTGTCCTGATGCGCATCGTCGTGCCT
>Ga0081539_10003036_pt1 | contig 21749 bp, 26 predicted proteins | sample TabmetS4T2R2_FD_71023 | JGI IMG/M metagenome (GOLD analysis project Ga0081539, IMG submission 71023) | Tabebuia heterophylla rhizosphere microbial communities from the University of Puerto Rico - S4T2R2 | ecosystem: Host-associated > Plants > Roots > Rhizosphere ...
ACCCCGCCCCGCCGAGATAGTCGGAGACCATCCCGGCGAGGCGGCTGTCGTCGTCGATCATCAGGATGCGTTCGGCCATCACCTCAGTATCGGGCCGCGGCACCCTCGATGTCATCCGTGCCTCTTAGCCGCGATGCCAACCGCGACGCTCGTTCCAGCTCTTGAAGAAAGCCTGGCGCTGCGAGGCGTTCAGCACGTTGCCGGCATCGACCAGCGCCTGGGTGAAGCGCTTGGAGCTCGCATCGGCGATCTTCATCTGCTCGGCGCGGATCTGCTCGATCCTGGCCGCATCGATGGTCGGCGCCTGCATCGCCGCTTCCATCGCCTTGCGGTTCTCGACCCGCTGGTTGTGGAAGCCCTTCATGTCCTTGAAGGCAGTCTGCAGGATCTCCGTGACCTTCTTCTTCTGGTCGGCCGTGGCGTCGGTGCTGCCGAGCGCCTTGTCCACGCGCTTCTCGATGCGCTGTTGGAACTTGGCCGGATCGAAGGCCTGGCCATCGGTCTTGGCGAAGGCGACGCCGCCGGCGGTGGCCGCGATGGTGCCGGCCAACAGGGCCGCCATCATCGTCGTGAGGCTCTTGCGCCGGGTCTTGAGGTCGTTTGCCATGTCACTCTCCTTGTCTGGGGTTGGGGTTCCCCGTGACGGTGATATGGAGCGCGACCGTTTCGCCTCCCTCTCGGCGGTGTAAAGTTCTGTAAAGATGACCACGATCAAGACCGAGCGGCTTTGCCTGCGGCCCCTGGTGCCCGGCGACGCCGAAGCCTATGCCACCGTGCGCTGCCATCCCGAGGTGGCGAAGTGGCTGCCGCCGGTGGCGGGCGAGCCGGTCGAGGCTGTGCGCGGCACGATCGGCCGCTTTGCCGCTGCCTGGCAGGAGCGGCGGTACGCACCATGGGGCGTCTTTCTCGGTGACCGGCTGATCGGCCATGGCGGCCTGAATTTCGTGCCTGAGTTCGACAAGACCGAGGTGCTGTGGGCGCTGCATCCTGCCGCCTGGGGTCACGGGTACGCCACCGAGGTGGCACGCGCGGCCCTCTCCTATGGCTTCGGCACGCTGAAGCTCGACCTGATCTTCGCCATCACCCTGCCCGACAATCGGCCCTCGCAGGCGGTGATGAAGCGGCTTGGCCTCACCTATCGCCGCCGCGTCGACTACAAGTCGTTCACCGACATCGTCTGGTATGACATCGGGCGCGAAGCCTGGCAGGCACGCTAGCTAGCCGCGGGTCGCCTCGGGAAGGTCGATCTGGAATGTCGCTCCTTCCTCGCTGGGCAGCAGCGACAGCGTGCCGCCGGCTTCGCGCACGATGCCGTAGGACAGCGACAGGCCAAGGCCGGTGCCCTGTCCGGTCGGCTTCGACGTAAAGAAAGGCTCGAAGATGCGCTCGCGAATCTCGTGCGCGACGCCGGGTCCATTGTCCGCCACGGTGATGAGCACGTGGCCGTTGTCGCCGCGCGACGTCGCGAGCACGATGGTCTTGTCGGGGCGCATCGATTGCTGGAGCGCATCTCGGGCATTGACCAGCAGGTTGACCAGGGCCTGCTCCAGCAGGTTCTGATGGCTGCGCACCCGCAGCGGCTGCTGGCCCAGCTCCTCGCGAACGATGATGCCGGCGTTGCGCAGGCGCTGGCCGACCAGGGTGAGCGCACCGCGGCAGGCCTCGCGCACGTCGAAGTCGGCGGGCTCGCCCTCGGGCGTGCGTCCGAACACGCGCATGCGGGCGATGATCGAGGCGGCGCGGTCGACCTGGGCCATGATGCGCCCGAGCTTGCCGGCGACGAACGGCCGGAGCTCGGCATCGTCCATGGGCGGCCGGAAGCCCGCCGGCCGGGGTTCCGCCGGCGCCATCTCGGACAGGGCGTTCTGCGCCGCCATCTTGATGACGTTGAGCGGCTGGCTGAGCTCGTGCGCCATGCCGGTCGTCATCTCGCCCAGGGTGACGAGCTTGGCCGTCTGCGCAATCGCCTGCCGGGCCTGGTGGCGCAGCGTCTCGTCGTGGCCCATCAGGATCGTGCAGTCGCCGATCTCCGGCAGCGAGCGATGCGACAGCGAGAAATGCAGGTAGTGCGTGGCCTCGCCGGGCCGCACGACCTGGAGGTCGACCTCGATGCCACGCGAGTCCGTGCCGGCGGCGAAGGCGAGGATCGGGGCGGCGCCGTGCACCGCCTCATCGCGCAGGATGTCGTCGGGCGCGTTGCCGCGCGCGACCAGCTCGCGAAAGCGGTCGTTGCAGTAGATCACCTGCCCCTGCTGGTCGAGCACCGCGCACAATGCCGCCGGCGTGTCGATCAAGGCCGCCAGCAGCCGGCGCTCCGTGGCGAGCCGCGCCGCCGCTTCGCTGCGCGCGCTGAGGCGCAGGATCTGGGCGGTGACGAGAACCGCGACGGCGCTCAACAGCAACGCGAGCGTGAGGATGAAGTAGAGGCGCTCCCGCCATTGGCCGAGAAAGGTCTTGTCGCCGATCGTCACCGTGACGAGCACCGGGAAGCCCTCGACCGCGCGCGACGAGATGATGCGCGTTTCCGATTCCGAAGGGTTCCACCATTTCGGTTCGTGAGTGACCTGCGCGGCGCCGGATAGGCCTTCACGGATCATGCGGATCGCAGCGGCGTTGGCGAAGGTCTTGCCCAGCAAATCGGGCGTCTTCAATGTGGTCGCGAGCAGTGCGCCATCGAGGCGGAACAGGGACACCGAGCTGTCCTCACCCAGCGAGATCAAGCGAAACAGGTTGGAGAAATACTCCGACTCGACGCCGACCACGGCGACGCCCAGCAGCTGGTCGGTCTTGGATTTGATCCTGCGCGACAGATAGAAGGTCCAGCGCTTGCTGTTCAGGTCGGTCAGCGCCCGGCTGATCGACACCGGCGGGCTGTTCGGGCCGATCTGGGCCAGGAAGGTCTCGCGTTCTCCGATGTAGATCGATGGCGCCGGCCAGCCGCTCGACGAGCTGAGCAGATAGCCCTGCTTGTTGAAGATCGAGGCGGCGCCGACCTGCGGCAAGCCGGCCAGGCGGTCGCGTATGGCTTCGTGGAAGCGATGCTGCTTCATCGCCTCGGCGAACTGCTGCTCCGAGGCGATGTCCTCGTCGGCGATCCAGTCGAGCATGGATCGCAGCATGAGATCGGTCGCAACCAGGGTCTGCTGGGCGTAGGCCGCGGTGGTCAGGCTGAAATTCGCCGCCGTCCGCTTCCAGTCGTCGACGGCATCCCGGTAGCTTTGCCAGATCACGCCGCCGGTGACGCTCCACAACAGGACGATGTTGAGAGCGGCAACGACGAGGATTCCGCGTCCGCTCGAGCTCCAGAATGGGCCTTGCTCGCGGCGCCCGGCGAGCCGCGTCTGCAACAAGTTGTCTAGCTGGCTCAAAGGGTCCCTCCCGAGGAGACGCTTTGCACAGACAGCGGGCGCACAAAACCGGGCGGCAAAAATGCGCCGCCAACCCCACGCCCCAATATGCACCGCTTGACGGCGAGGCGTTCCCGCAAAAGTATCCAATCCGGATGCATTCGCCGGGAGCGAGGCAAAATGGACAGGCCGGAGACGACCGCCCAGGACGAACGATCGCTCGACGTCCTGGTCGTCGATGATGACCAGGAGGCCGTCGAGGAGCTCGTCGAGTACCTCAGCAAGGCCAACCTGCGCTGCCGGCCCGCCGCCGACGGCTGGGCGGCCCTGCAGGTGCTGGCCGATGGATATCGGCCGCAGGTCGTCGTGACCGACCTGCGGATGCCCGAGCTGAGCGGCATGGAGTTCGCCGAACGGTTGAGCCAGCTCGGCGAAGGCGAGCGGCCCGAGATCATTTTCGTCAGCGGCAATGCCGGTTTTGACGATGCCGTGCAGGCGATCAGGCTTGGGGCACGCGACATGCTGACCAAGCCGATCGACGGCCCCCGCCTGGTCCGGGCGGTGAAATCAGCCCAGCACGCCCGGCAGATGAGGCTGCGCGCCAAGGAAACGCCGACGCCAGCCGCGCCTGGGGCCAAGCCGAAGGCGGCCGAGGACGGTGGTCCGGTCGCCCGCAAGCGCGCTGCCTTGAGCGAGCTCAAGACCATGCGCCGGCTGCGCAGCCAGTACTTTCCCGCCGAGCTGTTCTCCGATCCGTGCTGGGAGATGCTGCTCGATCTCTACGACGCCGCGCTTGCCGGCGCCGAGGTGACGGTGACCAGCCTGGGCGCCGCTTCCGGCGTGCCGCAGACGACCGCCCTTCGACGAATGGAGACATTGCAGGCCCACCACCTTATCGTTCGGACCGAGGATAGGGCCGACAAGCGCCGGACCATCATCAAGCTCAGCGATGCTGGCATGCATGCCGTCGAGAATTTCTTCGAAACCTATCTCGGGCGTCGGACCTGAGAGCGGTGAAGGTAAAATTTACTTGAGAATGCAAAAAGAGGTTGACCTCCCCTTCGGGTCGGTCCTTAAATTCCGATAAGCGGCTGTGTAATTTTACCGTACGTGAGGGGAAAACCCTCCTGCACCGAGACAGGCGCTTTCTGGGATACGGGCAATGAACATCCTGGTTGTCGAGGACGACGCGGACCTCTGCGTCGAGATCGTCGAATACCTGGAACGCCGCAACCATCGGGTGAGCGGATGCGGCACGATGGCTGTCGCTCGCCAGGTGCTTGTCGAGCTGGTCGGCAAGGGTGAGCTCGACGGGGTCGTCTGCGACGTCGGGCTGCCGGATGGCGATGGCCTGCGCCTCTACATGGAAAGCGTGGCGCACGCGCCGAATTGCCGGTGGATCCTGATGTCGGGCGCGCACGACATGGAGCGCCTCAGGCTGGTGCTCAAGGACCTGAGAACCAAGCCGGTCGTCCTGGAGAAGCCGCTGCCTCTGAAGACGTTGTGCGAGGCGCTCGAAGAAGGCTTCGAACGCTGACCTGTCGTCCCTGATTCGAACGATCCCGGATACATTTCGCAGCGCTGATTTGGCCCGTAAATCCGGCATTTTGCGGCCGAGTTACACCGACATCTCCGATCCGGAGCAAATCGTCCCTCCACAGCGGACCGGTTGTGCAGCGACAGGCGCGTCTCGTGCTGCCAAAGACGAACTGCACAAGCGTGGAGGGTTCGTATGGTCATCGCAGGCAAAGCAGTTCTCGCCTTCGGCATCATCTCGGTGTTCGGCGCCGCCGTGCACAACAACCATCGCGCCAACGCCGCCAGTCCCCCGGTTGTCACCGTGGAAACGGCGGCGGCGTACGAAGGGTTCACCAGCACCGCACGGGAGTTGCCGCGCGGCTATCTGGGGAATCCCACCACGTCGCCTCTCGCGGGTTTCACCCCCGCGATGCTTCCACCCGCCCGTCCGATCTTGCGCTCGGACACCCATCCCGTCGCGCCACCTGTCAAAAGCAACGTGGCGTTCTCAGACGATGGAAGGCGATTGGCCCTCAACTGAGGCTTCGGGCCCCGGCCCGTTGCCGTAAATGGATCAACGTAGCCATAAGGATCATCAGCAAGCATCTGCCAACCCTTCCCAAGTTCCTGACCATCGCCGCCTTCTCGGCTCTGCTCGGCGCCTGTCACGACGACGCCCGTCCGACAACGTCCGCGATGGCACTCACCTCAACCGAGGAAGTCGCGAGCCTGCGCGGCAGCAGCCCGGGCGATACCCGACATGATCCCTTGGCCCAGCAGCCCGAGGTCCTGGCGATCCGCCTGGGTTTCGGCTTCGAGATCGGCGAGCGCGCCAAGATCCTCCGCGCCGTCAGCGACTACCAGCAGGGCATCGACAAGGGCACCGTCATGGCACTCGCGGCCAGCCGCAAGCTGCCGGTGTCCTCGTTCAACTGGTGTGGAAGCTGACGATCAGCCGAGTGGGCGACGTTTCCCCGGCTCGCCGGAATCGTCGCCCCTGAGCACGGCCGAAGCCGCGCGATGGACGGCGGGACCGCCCGCCGCCAGCACCGATCCATCCGAGTTGATGTCGAGCTCGCCGCCCTGCCAGTCGGTGATCAGGCCGCCCGCTCCCTTGACGACCGGCACGAGGGCCGCGAAGTCGTACAGCTTGAGGGAATTCTCGACCACCAGGTCGACATGTCCCGAGGCCAGCAGGCCATAGGCGTAGCAGTCGCCACCCCAGCGGAAGAGTTTTACCCGCTGCGTCAGCGCCGCGTGGCGCTTCTCCCAGTCGCCGGGGAACATGATCGGCGCCGTCGAATACATGTAGGCGTTCGCGAGGTCGGTGCAGCCCCGCACCTGGATCGGCTTGCCGTTGAAGGTCGAGCGTTCGCCCGCGACGCCGAGCCAGCGCTCCTTCAGAATCGGCTGGTCGATGATGCCCAGAACCGGCTTGCCGTGATGCAGGAGCGCGATCAGCGTCCCGAAGATCGGCAGGCCGGTGATGAAGGCTTTCGTGCCGTCGATCGGATCGAGCACCCAGACGTAGTCGGCGTCGGTCCGCACCGCGCCGTGCTCCTCGCCGAACACGCCGTGCTGCGGCACGTGCTCGGTGAGCAGCGCGCGCATGGCCGTCTCGGCCTCGCGGTCGGCGATGGTGACGGGGCTCGCATCGGTCTTGTCGTCGACCGCGACGGCGGTGCGGAAATAGCGGTTGGCGATCGGCCGCGCGGCGTCGGCGAGGCGCCCGGCCAGCGCGACCAGCTCGGCGGGAACCGACCCGGCCACGTCCTTGCTCGGCCTTACGGCAGCGGCTTGGGCGAAGCCGCCATGCTGCGCAGGTAGGCGATCACGTCGGCGCGCTCCTGCTCCTTGGGCAGACCGGCGAAGGCCATCTTGGTGCCCTTGATGTACGCCGTGGGCTTGAAGATCATGTGGTCGATGTCTTCGTACGTCCAATCGCCGCCCTTGGCCTGCATGCCCGACGAGTAGCTGAAGCCCTCGTGGCTGCCCTTCTTGCGGCCGACGACTTCCCAAAGATTGGGACCAACCTTGTTCGGCCCGCCCTTGTCGATGGTGTGGCAGGTGAAGCACTGCTTCTGAAAGATCGCCTTGCCCGCCTCGACGTTGGCGCCGGCGAGCTTGGGCCCGATCGGCGGCAGCTCCTGCGCGGGAGCTGCAGCGGCGGCCGTCTGCGGCGCCTCGTCGGAGACCGCGATCGCGGGCTTTTCGAGCTTGTGCGGATGAACCAGGGCGTTGGAAACCTTGCCCACCACCATCGCGAACAGCGCCGAAGCGAGAACGCAGCCCGCAACCGTGTTGAAACTGGCCATAGTCGGATCCCGAAGCGCCCAAAATTCCGGACGTTGCTGTAGCACGCCCTCAGTGCGGCCAGTAGTATCCGATCACGGCCTCGCGCTCGCGCGGCGAAACGTCGCAAGTGCCGGATATTGCGGGGTTTTTCGCTCTTCGGCGCAGTCTCGTCGGGCGATTGACGGGACTGATCCGGTGGGCGAAACAACCCGCCTTGAATAGGCGGGCGGCGCGAGTTTGGGGGTCGACGAGATGGCAAAGGGGCGGACAACCCGCAGCGACAGAGGCCGCGGCAGCACGGCGAGCAACACCATCGCCTTCCAGGGCGAGGCCGGCGCCAACTCCGACATGGCCTGCCGCTCGGCCTTTCCCTACATGACGACCCTGCCGTGCCCGACCTTCGAGACGGCGATGGCCGCGGTCCAGGCCGGCAAGGCCGAGCTTGCGATGATCCCGGTCGAGAACTCGATCGCAGGGCGCGTCGCCGACCTGCACAGCCTCTTGCCGCATACCAGGCTCAAGATCGTCGCCGAGCATTTCCAACGCGTCGAGCACTGCCTGGTGGCGCAGCCCGGCGCGACGCTGAAATCGATCAAGACGGTCAAAAGCCACGTCCAGGCGTTGTCGCAGTGCCGCAACTTCCTGAAGAAGCACCGCTTCTCGCCGCTGGTCCATGGCGACACCGCGGGGGCGGCGCGCGAGATCGCCGAGGATGGCGACACGAGCGTCGGCGCCATCGCCTCCTCGCTGGCAGCCCGGATCTACAACCTGAAGGTCCTGGCGCGCAACATCGAGGACGCCGACCACAACACCACGCGCATGCTGGTGTTCTCGCGCGACGATGCCCAGCCCGACTGGCGCACCGTGCAGTGCATGACCGCCTTCCTGTTCCGCGTGAAGAGCGTGCCGGCCGCGCTCTACAAGGCGCTGGGCGGCTTCGCCACCAACGGCGTCAACATCGTGAAGCTCGAGAGCTACCTGTCGGGCGCGCATTTCGAGCAGGCGCAGTTCTATGCCGAGGTCGAGGGTCATCCCGCGCAGCGCGGGCTGAAACTCGCGCTGGAGGAACTCGGCTTCTTCTCCGAGGAGTTCAAGCCGCTCGGCTCCTTCCCGGTCCATCCCTTCCGCCGCAAGGGCTGGGAAGCCCCGACGCGTCCCGGTACCTGATCGCCATGCCGCAGCAGCCCGTCCGTATCGCTCCCTCGATCCTGTCGGCCGATTTCGCCGCCCTGGGCTCCGAAATCGAGGCGGTCACGGCGGCCGGCGCCGACTGGATCCATGTCGATGTCATGGACAACCACTTCGTGCCCAACCTCACCATCGGCCCGATGGTGGTGAAGGCGCTCAAGCCGCACAGCAAGCTGCCGTTCGACTGCCATCTCATGGTGACGCCGGTCGACCCGTTGGTGCCGGCTTTCGTCGAGGCCGGCGCCGACACGATCTCCTTCCATCCCGAGGCAGGCCCGCACGTCCATCGCACCATCCAGCTGATCAAGAGCCACGGCAAACGGGCGGGCTGCGTGCTCAATCCGGCAACGCCGCTCGCCGCCATCGAGAACGTGCTGGGCGATCTCGACCTGGTGCTGGTGATGAGCGTCAATCCAGGCTTCGGCGGCCAGGCCTTCATCGACAGCCAGCTCGCCAAGATCGCGGCCTTGCGCAAGGCGATCGACGCCCTGGGCAAGCCGATCGACCTCGAGGTCGATGGCGGCGTCAACGCCGAAACCGCCAGGCGCTGCATCAAGGCCGGCGCCGACGCGCTGGTGGCGGGCACCGCCGTGTTCTCGGGCGGGCCGGCCAAGTACGCCGCCAACATCAAGGCGCTGCGCGCATGAGGATCACGCGGCAGGCCCTAGCGATCGCGCGCCTCCAGACCGGCTCCGGCGCCGCCGAGGACAAGGCGCGGGTCGTCGCGTGGGATCGCCTCAACAGCATGCTCTCGACGCTCGATTCCAAGACGTCGGTGCTGCTGCGCTTCAATGCCATTGTCGTTGCCGCGCTGGCCTATGTCCTGATCATCAGCGCCACCGAACCGTTCATGGGAACCAACGCGACCGTGCAGCTGGTGGGCAAGTTGATCGGCCATGGCAGCCTGCTGGCCAGCGTTGTCAGCTGCGGCCTGGCCTTCCCAGTGATCAACGTGCAGTGGGATTTCTTCGGCCTGCGGCTCGACCGGCTGACCGAGGCCGAATCGCCTTTCGACGATGCCGCCCTGGACCGCATGGGCGACCTCGTCGCCCATCGCACGCGTCTCTATTCCTGGGCATGGCGGCTGGCCGTTGTCGGCGGAATCGGCTTCGCGATTCTCGTCGGCATCGGCACCCTGCACTGAAAGCGAAGAGTCCATGGCCGACATCATCCTTCACCACTATGCCGCCTCGCCCTTCGCGGAGAAGGTGCGCGTCGCGCTTGGCCTGAAACAAGCGGCCTGGAAGTCCGTCGACATTCCGAACATCATGCCCAAGCCCGAGCTGATGCCGCTGACCGGCGGCTATCGCAAGACGCCGGTGATGCAGATCGGTGCCGACATCTATTGCGACACCCAGCTCATCATGCTCGAGCTCGACAGGCGGCTGCCCACGCCGGGCCTCCTGCCCAAGGGCCGCGAAGGCGAGGCGCGCGCGATCACGATGTGGGCCGATCGCACCATCTTCGGACCGGCGGTCGGCGTGGTCATGAGCCAGATCCCGATCGAGGGCAGGTTCGGCGAGGCCTTCAAGAAGGACCGCAGCGAATTCTCCGGCCGCAACTTCGATCCCGAGCGCTTGCGCGCGGCATTGCCGGTGATGCGCGACCAGACCTATGCCCTGCTGTCCCTGGCCAGGGCGATGCTGGGCGATGGCCGCAAGTTCCTGCTGGGTTCAGAGCCCTGCCTGGCCGACTGCGCGCTCTACAATCCGGTGTGGTTCATCCAAAGCCAGCTCGGCGAGAGCGCCGCGCCGCTCGACCGGCTGCCCGAAATCGTCGCCTGGTCGCAGCGCATGAAGGCGTTGGGCGGCGGCAAGCGCACCGACGTCCCGGCCGGCGACGCGCTCGCCATCGCCAAGGCGGCCGAACCCGGGGCCACGTCGATCGACGTCGACGATCCCAGCGGGCTCAAGGCCGGCCAGAAGGTCAGCGTCACGCCGGACGACACCGGCCGGGTGCCGGTCGAGGGCAACTTGGTCGGCCTCACGTCCGATCGTGTCTCGATCCAGCGCAGCGATCCACGCGTCGGCGACGTCGTGGTCCACTTCCCGCGCGCGGGCTTCGTCGTCGTCCCGCTATAGCGAGATCTCGCCTTTCAGCACCGGCACGCAGCCGCCACCGACGCTGGCGCGGATGCCGTCGGGCGCGCGCCAGGCTGTGCAGGCAAGCAGGCTCGGCCGGCCCATCTCGACGCCCTGCGTGATGTCGTAGCGCGCCTTGTCGGCGGTGCCGAGCGACAGCAGCAGGGCAGCGAGCGGCGTTGCCGCGCTGCCCGTGGCGGCATCCTCGATGGTACCGGAGAGCGGCGAGAACATGCGGGCGCGCAGCCGCGTCGCCTCGGCGCTCTCGCCGTCATGGGCGTAGAGGTAAAGCGGCAGCCGGCGGGGACCGCAGTGAGGGAAGACCTCATGCGCCGCCTTGAAGCGCGTTGTGTCGGGCGCCGCGCGGGTCAGCGCGTCGGGCGTGACTTCGGCGACGACGAAGGAGTTGCCGACCGACGCCGCGACAGGGCGATGGTTGGCGACGAGGACCTCGCTCATGTCAACGCCAACACAGCTCGCCACCAGGTCGGCCGGCATCTCCTCGCCGAGCGACAGCGGCTGCGGAGCGGCGATGGTGACGGTGCCGGCGCTGTCGGCGCGAACCTCGACCAGGCCCGCGATTTCTTCGAAGCGCAGCAGGCCCTCGCGACCGCGTCCCATGCCGGCCAGCACCCAGCCGGTGCCGACATTGGGATGACCCGCGAACGGCATCTCGGCGGTGCGGTTGAAGATGCGCACACGCGCGGTGTTTGCCGTGTCGGCGGGCGGCAGGACAAACGTCGTTTCGCTGAGATTGAACTCCGCGGCCAGCGACTGCATCTCGCCGTCGCTGAGACCCCGGGCGTCGGGAAAAACCGCCAGCGGATTGCCGCCGAAGCGACGGTCGGTGAAGACGTCGACCGTGACGAAGGAAAAGGTGCGCATGACGAAACTCGCTGTCACCCCGCACGGAGCGAGGGGCCTTCAGGGAACAGGAAAGGTCCCTCGCTTCGCTCGGGATGACAACAGTCGTTCAAACGACCTCGACGCCGATCTCGGCGGCGATGCGGCGCAGGCCCGCAATCGAGCGCGCGGTGGCGTTGCGCCCATCCTGCGGGCAGTGGGTCTCGATGCTGGCCAGCACCTCCTTGGTCTCGACCCTGCTCAGCAGGCGCCTGAGCTCGGCCGGCCACGGCACGTCGCCGTCACCCAGCGGCACGGTGCGGTTTGCCGTGAGGTCGCGGTCCTTGAGGTGGATGGCGGTCGTGAGGGGGGCGAGGACGGCGATGTCGGCATCGCTCGGCCTCTCGCCGGTCGACCAGGCATTGGCGATGTCGACCAGGGGCCGCAGGTAACGCAGCTTTGGCTGGGTATCCTCCTCGAATTCCTCCTCCTCGCCGGGAGGGGCCTCCTTGGCGGCCTTCTCGTCGGCCATGAAGAAGGCGGCAAGCTCGGCGATATTGCCGACATTGCAGACCGGCTCGTTCTCGAGCTGCAGGGTGATGTCGTAGTGGCCGGCCAGGCCCAGCAGCTTGGTCAGCTGGTCGGTCAGCCTGCCGAGATCGGCCGGCTGGAAGCCGCCGTAGCGCAGGTAGCTGAAAATTCGCATGTGGGGTGCGCCCAGGATCACCGCGATCTGCATGGCATGCGCCACCCAGTCCTCGATCGGGCATTCCTTGGGATCGAAGGCGAAATCGACCTTGCCGTTGCTGGTCGATTTGCCGGGAGCCCTCCACTTGAACGCCGGCGACACGAAGGCCGGCACGGTGATCCCGGCCTTTTCCAGCGTCCGGCTGATATGGATGACCTCCTCGGTCTTCATGCTGAGGAGGTTGCGCCCGCCCACGGTGCGCATGTCGAGGCGCTGCAGGCCGTGTTCGTGGGCAAAGGAGATCATTTCATCCAGGGACGGGCCTATTTCGTCGCCGATGACGGATAACTGGAGGCGCGGAAGAGTCATGTCGCCAGCCTACTATGGCTCCACAACTTTGGCTAAAGTCGAATGTGCGACCGATGGAGATGGCATGAGCGACGACACGGCGATCTTCGTGGGAGCGAGCGATGCCGACCAATTCCTCCTCCTGAAATACGCCAACCGGCACGGCCTGATCGCCGGCGCCACCGGCACCGGCAAGACGGTTACCCTGCAGACGATCGCCGAGGGTTTCTCCGCCTACGGCGTTCCTGTCTTCATGGCCGACGTCAAAGGCGATTTGTCCGGCGTCGGCCAGGCCGGTGGCGACAATCCGCGCGCGCTCGAGCGGGCCAGGCAGCTCAAGATCGAAGGCTATGCCGGCCGCGCCTTCCCGACGATCTACTGGGACCTGTTCGGCGAGAAGGGCCATCCCGTGCGCACCACCGTTACGGAGATCGGCCCCGTCCTGATGGCCCGCCTGCTCCAGCTCAATGGCACGCAGGAAGGCGTCCTGAACATCGTCTTCAAGGTCGCCGACGAGCAGGGCCTGCTACTGCTCGACTTCAAGGACCTGCAGTCGGTCCTGCAATGGACGGCCGAGAACGCCGGCTCGCTCACCACCAAGTACGGCAACGTCAGCAAGCAGACCGTCGGCACCATCCAGCGCGCGCTGCTCACGCTCGAGCAGCAGGGCGGCGAGCGCTTCTTCGGCGAGCCGGCGCTCGACCTCAAGGACATGATCAGCCGTGACGCCTCGGGCGCGGGCTACGTCAACATCCTCGCCGCCGACAAGCTGATGCAGAGCCCGCGCCTCTACGCCACGTTCCTGCTGTGGCTCTTGTCGGAGCTGTTCGAGGTCATGCCCGAGATCGGCGATGTCGAGCGGCCGAAGTTCGTCTTCTTCTTCGACGAGGCGCATCTTCTGTTCGACGACGCGCCCAAGGCGCTCTTGGACAAGATCGAGCAGGTCGTGCGGCTGATCCGCTCCAAGGGCGTCGGCGTCTACTTCATCACCCAGAACCCGCTCGATATCCCGGAGTCGGTGCTGGGCCAGCTCGGCAATCGCGTGCAGCACGCCCTGCGCGCCTTCACGCCCAAGGACCAGAAGGCGGTGAAGACGGCCGCCGAGACCTTCCGGCCCAACAAGAAGTTCAATGCTGCCGAGGCCATCGTCGAGCTGGGAGTCGGCGAGGCGCTGGTCTCGTTCCTCGACGCCAAAGGCGTGCCCGAACCGGTCGAGCGATGCCTCATTGCGCCGCCCCGCGGCCGCATCGGTCCGGCCACCGATGCCGAGCGTGCGGCGGGGCTGAAGGCGAGCCCGCTTGCCGGCAAGTACGACCGGACAGTCGATCGCGAATCGGCCTACGAGGTCCTGAACGGCCGCGCGAACGCCGGCAAGGTGGAGCATGAAGAACCACCGGCTGCGCCCGCTGCGGGACGGCGTGGCCAGTACGATGCGTCGCCGCCCGCTGGTGGCTCGGGTCCGTGGGGGCGTACCCGGATCCCGCAGACGGAGCCGCAAGAGGAGCCACCGCCGCCGAAGGCGCGGCCGCGGGCCAGCCAACCGCGGCTGCCCACTGAACCCCGGCCGACGCGAACGCCCGCGAGCCGCAGCGATTCCATCGGCACGACCATCGCCAAGACCGCGACCCGCACCGTGACCAACGTTCTGGTGCGCGAGGCCACCAAGGCGGTCATGAAGAACGGCGGCTCGATCCTGCGCGGTGTGCTGGGGTCGATCCTGAAGTAGCGCTTTAGCCCTCGATCACGAGGGTGCCGTCCATGTCCTCGTGGCCGTCGCCGCAGAAGACGTCGCACAGGAAGCCGAAGCTGCCGGCCTTGTCCGGCATGAGCGGCACGCGCGTCTCCTGACCCGGCACGATGTCGGTGCGGATGCCGAAGTCGGGCATCTTGAAGCCATGGATGCGATCCTCGGACGTCAGCACCAGCACCAATGGCTGGCCGCGCCTGGCCGTGACCTTGTTCGGATGGAATTCGAACTTCTTGGCGCTGATGCGAATCTCGACGGGCTGGTCTGCCGCGAGACGCGCGGCTCCGCCCAGCGCGCTGCCGGCCAGCAGCGCGACCACTGTCCTGCGGTACATGGTTCAGCCCTTGGTGACCGGCAGCTCGAGCAGGGTCACCTTGTCGGCGACGCCGACGTCGCGCGTGCCCAGCCCTTTGCCCGGAGTCGCCGCATCGTAGGCGAGCGGCGCGCGCTTGGGCTGCGAGCCCGGCGCGGGCAGGGCGAAGATCAGCGAGTTGGCGGCATGATGGGCGATGTGGCCCGTCATGTGGTGATGCTCCTGGTGGATGTGGCCGTAGAACACGACGACGTTCTTGAAAGGCATCAGAAGCTCGATCGCCTTGCCGCCGTCGGCCGTCGTCCAGTCCCACTGCGGCTGCAGGTCGAACAGGGGGCGATGGGTCAGGACGATGATGCGGTCGTCGGGCTTGCGCTGCTTGAGGTCGGCGGCGAGCCAGGCGAGCTGCTCGTCGCCGAGCTTGGCCGCCGGATCCGAGACATTGTCGAGGGCGATGAAATGCACGCCCTTGTGGTCGAAGGTGTAGTGCGTGGCGCCAAAGAACTCCTTGTAAGCCTCGCCTTTGTCCAGGGAGGCATCATGCTCACCCGGCATGAAGCGCACGTCTTTCACCGAGAGCGCCGAGACGATCTCGCGGAAGCGCTTCATGCGCTCGCGGCGGACTTTGGGATCTTCCGTGGTGTGGGTGAGGTCGCCGGTGAAGACGATGAAGTCCGGCTGCTTGGCGAGGCCATTCACCGTGGCCACGGCCTTCTCCAACGTGTGTTCGGCATCGGGGTTTGCAGCCCCGCTGTAGCCCCAATGGGTGTCCGAGAACTGCACGAAGTGGAAGTCGCCGGCCTGGGCGTCGGCCTCGCGGCCGGGAAACAATCCGGCGGTGAAGGCGACGCCGGCCAGGCCGGCAAGCTTGAGGAAATCGCGACGGTCCGTGTGCTGCATGGAGGCCTCCAGTAGAACTGATGGCCTCTACCGCCCCCCGGGCGACGCTATTCCATGACGGAATAAATTCGTCCGTCATCCGGTATTGCTACTCTATGCGCTGCATGTCCGAGGCGCCGAAACCCGACGCGGCGACGGTCGAACGCTTTCGCGCCGTCGTTCTGCCGCACCTCGACGCAGCCTACGGTTTTGCGCGCTGGCTGGCGCGCGATCCGGTGGTGGCGCAGGACCTGGCGCAGGAGGCGATGCTGCGCGCGCTACGCTACTTCCACGCCTTCCGCGGCGAGGAGGCGCGGCCCTGGCTGCTGCGCATCGTGCGCAACACCTGGAGCGACCTGCGCGCGCGCAAGGGCATGTCCGACCGCCCGCTGGACGAGATCGACGACAGGCCTGCCGATGGTCCCGATCCTGAGCAGAGCGCGCTCGCGGGCGACCGGCGCCGCCAGATTGCCTCGGCCCTGGCAGCCCTGCCGGCCGAGGCGCGCGAGATCCTCGTGCTGCGCGAGATCGAGGATCTTCCCTACAAGCATATCGCGTCGGTGCTCGACCTGCCGGTCGGCACCGTCATGTCGCGGCTGGCGCGGGCGCGCGAGAAACTGGCGGCCGAGCTCAGCAATCGCCTGGGAAGGAAAGGTCATGGACTGTCCGACCTGTGAAGCCATGGTCGACGCCTATGTCGATGGCGAACTGTCGGCGACCGAGAACGCCGCCTTCGAGCAGGCGCTCGCCGAGTGCCCGGGTTGCCGGGCGCGGCTCGAGGCGGCGCGCGACATGAGCCGGCTGTTGCGCGAGATGCCGGCCGAGCCGGCGTCCGACCTGCTGCGCGCCCGCATCGAGCGCGAGCTGCGCTCGATTGCCGGTCGGCCGAGGGAGCGGGAGCGCGAGCGTGTCCGCTGGCTGGCGCTGGCCGCCGGCCTGATCGTGGCGCTGGGCGTGGGCTGGATCGGCGGCAGCATGCTGGGCCAGGGCATACGCGAGACCGACGAACTCGTGGCGGGCTACCTGCGCGTGGCCATGAGCGACAGCGGCGTCGAGGTCGCCTCGTCCGATCGTCATACGGTGAAGCCGTGGTTCGCCGGCCGCATCGACTACGCGCCGCCGGTGCACGATCTCACGGCGGCGGGCTTCCCGCTGCTCGGCGGCCGTGTCGACCTGATCGATGGGCGCAAGGTCGCGGTCCTGGTGTATCGCCGCAACCAGCATCGCATCGCGCTCACCCTGTGGCCGGCGTCGGGTGGGAACACGACGCCGAGCGTCGATCAGCGCGACGGCTTCGCCTTGGCCGACTGGCGGCGCGGCGGCTTCGCGATGCGTGCGGTCGCCGACCTGTCGCCGGCGGAAATTAAGACGTTCGCGGCGGCCGTCGACCAGGCGGTCGCGGCGGACCGCTGATCAGGCGAGCTTGTCGAGCTCCTTGACGATGGCGTCGCCCATTTCCTGGGTGCCGACCTTCTTCACGCCGTCGGCCTTGCCGCCAGCCAGAAGATCGGCGGTGCGGTAGCCGGCCTTCAGCACGTTCTCGACGGCCGTCTCGACCAGGTCGGCTTCCTTGCCGAGGTCGAACGAGTAACGCAGCATCATGGCGTAGGAGAGCGTCTCGGCCAGCGGATTGGCCAGGCCCTTGCCGGCAATGTCGGGCGCGCTGCCGTGGATCGGCTCGTACAGCGCCTTGCGCCGGCCGGTGGCGTCGGGCGCGCCGAGCGAAGCCGACGGCAGCATGCCGAGCGAGCCGGTCAGCATCGACGCTTCGTCCGACAGGATGTCGCCGAACAGGTTGTCGGTGACGATGACGTCGAACTGGCCGGGCGCGCGCAGCAGCTGCATGGCGAGCGCATCGGCGTACATGTGCTCGAGCTTCACGTCGGAGTACTTCTCCTTGTGCAGCTTGGCCGCCTCCTCGCGCCACAGCACGCCGGTGTGCATGACGTTGGCCTTCTCCGACGACATCACCTTGTTCTTGCGCTTGCGCGCCAGCTCGAAGGCGACGGCACAGACGCGGCGGATCTCGCCCGCCGTGTAGCGCTGGGTGTCGAACGCCTCGACTTCGCCCTGGGCGTTGGTATGCCGTCCGCGCGGCTCGCCGAAATAGACGCCGCTGGTCAGCTCGCGGATGATCATTATGTCGAGGCCCTTGACGATCTCGGGCTTGAGCGAGCTCGCATCGATCAGCGCGTCGAACACCTTGGCCGGGCGCAGGTTGGCGAAGAGGTCCATGTCCTTGCGCAGCCGCAAGAGCCCGCGCTCGGGCTTCTTGTTGAATTCGACATTGTCCCACTTCGGCCCGCCGACCGAGCCGAACAGCACGGCGTCGGCCTCGAGCGCCGTCTTCATGGCGTCGTCGCTGAGCGGCACGCCGTGCTTGTCGAGAGCGGCGCCGCCCACCACGTCTTCCTTGATGTCGAAGCCGACCGCGCGCTTCTTGCCCATCCAGGCGATGATCTTGCGCACTTCGTTCATGACTTCGGGGCCGATGCCGTCACCGGGCAGCACCAGCAGATTGCGATTGGACGCCATTGTCTTCTTTCTCTCGCTAATGACCGCTCGTCAGGAGGCGGCGTGCAGCCAGGGCTGTGCTTCCTTCTGGCGCGCCTCGAAGTCGTCGATCTCCGACTTCTTCTCCATGGTGAGGCCGATGTCATCGAGGCCGTTCAGCAGGCAGTGCTTGCGGAACGGATCGATGTCGAAATGCACCGTGCCGCCGTCGGGTCCCTTGATCTCCTGCTTCTCGAGGTCGATTTCGATGATGGCGTTGGAGCCGCGGCTCGCATCGTCCATCAGCTTGTCGATGATCTCCTTCGGCATCTTGATCGGCAGCACGCCGTTCTTGAAGCAGTTGTTGTAGAAGATGTCGGCGAAATCCTCGGAGATGATGCAGCGGATGCCGAAGTCGAGCAGCGCCCACGGCGCGTGCTCGCGGCTCGAGCCGCAGCCGAAGTTGGGGCCGGCGACCAGGATCTTGGCGTTCTGGTAGGCCGGCTGGTCGAGGATGAAGTCCTTCTTCTGGCCGTCGGCCGTCCAGCGCATCTCGTAGAACAGGCCGTCCTTCAGCCCGGTGCGCTTGATGGTCTTCAGGAACTGCTTGGGAATGATCATGTCGGTGTCGACATTGACCATCGGCAGCGGTGCGGCGACGCCGCGCAGCGTCGTGAATTTTTCCATGAGCTCCCTCGCGAAACGCCGGAATAAACGGGCTTTTACCGGCCGGGTCAAGCGGGCCAGACCCGGGCTAGGGGCGGGTCAGGATTGCGCCCGCCATCTTGTCGTGCAGGCCCTGTTTGCGGACGGAAAAGGCCACGGCCACGCAGGCAATCAGGGCAAAGAACGAGACCAGCCAGCTCACGCCGATGCCGAGCAGGGCGACCAGGGTCGGCAGGTAGATGGGCCAGGTGCGGATGGTGGCGGCGAGCAGCGACAGGCGCCCGCCCTCGGCATTGGAGACGCGGATACCCAGCATTCTCTTGCCGAGCGTGGCCTGCGCCGAGGAGGTCTCCTGGAACACGAAGTAGGCCCAGACGAGCACGGCATAGACGATCACTCGGTCAGGGGTGAGCAGGGCATTCATCATGTTGAGGAACGCCTGGTAGTCCGGCTTTGCCGGCAGCTGCGGGATCTGCTGATCAGGCAGAGCCAATTCGATGACTTTCCAGGCCACCGTGAGGATGACCGCATCGACGATGGCCGCCACCACCCGGAGCCAGAAGCCGGCATAGCGCACCGCCGTTTCCGGCGGGCGGGCATCCCAGACCGGCGGCGGCGGCGGGACGGAGCCTGAGGTCGGCACACTTGGCATGTCGGTCTCCTGGCGGAACTCGTCAGGGAGACTTTATCACGAGCGTGTCGGCCAGAATATCGTGCAGCGCCCGCTTGCGGTTGGTGAAGCCAGCCATGATGTAGCCGATCAGAAGCGGCACCGCCGGCGTGGCGATGGCCTTGGCGAAGTGACGGGCGGTGGCGCGGCCGAAGGAGAGTTGCGTGCCGTCGAAACGCACGATGCGCAGGCCGAGCGCCCTCTTGCCGAGCGTGGCGCCGCGTGGCGAACTGCTCATCAGCGCTTCGTAGAGCCAGTTGATGATGATGAGCGCAACCAGGAGCAGTGCCGTTGTGCCGACAATGGCGGCGGACTCTTCCGGTTCTGTCCAATGATCCCAATGAATGACGACCAGGACCGCAATCGCCATTGCGAATGGGACCGAAAGAACCAGCGCGTCGATCACGTAGGCGACGAAGCGGATCCAGAATCCGGCAGGTGGTGCGCCCTCCACCGCCACCATCGGTCGGTCGGACCAGACTGGCGGCGGTGGGACGTTGGTCAAGGCGATGGCCTTACTGGTAGTCGCGCACGTCGGCCAGCGTGCCCTTGATGGCGGCGGCTGCCGCCATCGCCGGGCTCACCAGATGGGTGCGGCCACCGCGGCCCTGCCGGCCCTCGAAGTTGCGGTTCGAGGTCGAAGCGCAGCGCTGGCCTGGCTCAAGCCGGTCGGCGTTCATGGCGAGGCACATCGAGCAGCCCTGGATGCGCCATTCGAAACCCGCCTCGAGGAAGATCTTGTCGAGACCTTCCTTCTCGGCCTCGGCCTTCACCAGGCCGGAGCCCGGCACGACCATGGCCGACACGCCAGCCGCCACCTTGCGGCCGCGCGCGATCTCGGCGGCGGCGCGCAGGTCCTCGATACGACCGTTGGTGCACGAGCCGATGAACACGCGGTCGATCGGCACGTCGACCAGGCGCGTGCCCGGCGTCAGGCCCATGTAGGCGAGCGAGCGCGCCCACGCCTCGCGACGGTTCTCGTCCGGCGCATTGGCCGGGTCGGGAATGACGTCGGTGATCGGCAGAGCGTCCTGCGGGCTGGTGCCCCAGGTCACCATCGGCGGGATGTCCGCCGCGATGAGGTCGAGCTGGCTGTCGAAGGTCGCGCCCTTGTCGCTCGGCAGGCGGCGCCACTGGCCGAGCGCCAGGTCCCACGCACCGCCCTTGGGCGCGTACGGCCGGCCTTCGAGGTACTTGAAGGTCGTGTCGTCGGGCGCGATCAGGCCGGCGCGGGCGCCCGCCTCGATCGACATGTTGCAGACCGTCATGCGGCCTTCCATCGTCATCTCGCGGATGGCGCGGCCGGCATACTCGATCACGTAGCCGGTTCCGCCGGCGGTGCCGAGCTTGCCGATGATGGCGAGGATCACGTCCTTGGCCGTGACGCCGAGCGGCAGGCTGCCTTCGACGGCAACGCGCATGTTCTTGGCCGGCTTCTGGATCAGCGTCTGGGTGGCGAGCACGTGCTCGACCTCCGAGGTGCCGATACCGAAGGCCAGTGCACCAAAGGCGCCGTGCGTGGAAGTGTGGCTGTCGCCGCACACGATGGTCATGCCCGGCAAGGTTAGGCCCTGCTCGGGCCCGATCACGTGGACGATGCCGCGGCGAGCGTCGTTCATGTCGAAGTAGGGCACGCCGAACTCGGCGACGTTCTTCTCCAGCGTCTCGACCTGGATGCGCGATTCTTCATCCATGCCGCCCTCGCCGACCGGCGTGGTCGGCGTGTTGTGGTCGGCCACGGCGATGGTGGCGTCGGGCCGGCGCACCGCGCGGCCGGCCATGCGCAGGCCTTCGAAGGCCTGTGGGCTCGTCACCTCGTGGACGAGGTGACGGTCGACGTAGATGACGCAGGTGCCGTCGTCCTGGCGATTGACGACGTGGGCGTCCCAGATCTTCTCGAACAGGGTACGCGGCGGCGGAGGAGGCGGTGGCGGCGTGGCCGACTTCTTGCGGAACGCCATGGTCGCCTACTTCTTTCCGCCGCCCTTGGCGGCACGCACGTTCTTTTCCTCCTTGGGCTTTTCCTTCTTGAGCCGCTCGCGGCGCGGGTTCTTGGTCTCGTCGGCCTGTTCGGCGACCAGCTCGCGCTGGGCCTCGACGTCCTCGGCGATGCGGCTCGCCTTGCCGCGCAGGTCGCGCAGGTAATAGAGCTTGGCGCGGCGCACGACGCCCTTGCGGACGACCTCGATCTCCCAGATGCCCGGGCTGTAGAGCGGGAACACGCGCTCGACGCCTTCGCCGAACGAGATCTTGCGCACCGTGAACGAGGAGTTCACGCCGGCGTTCTTGCGGCCGATGCACAGGCCTTCGTAGACCTGAATGCGCTCGCGGTTGCCTTCCTGAACCTTGACGTGCACGCGCAGCGTGTCGCCGGGTTCGAAACGCGGCACCGGCCGATCGGCCGTCACCTTGTCCATCTGGGCCTGGGCCAGCGTATCGAGAATGTTCATCGCATCCATCCTTTCGTCACTTCTCTTCGTTCGTCCTCGCGGTCGCCCGCCGGCCCCACAGATCGGGCCGCCGCCGACGCGTAATCTCTTCCCGCTGGTTCCGCCGCCACTCCGCCACCTTGCCGTGATGGCCCGAGACCAGAACCTCCGGCACGCGCCGTTCGGTTCCGTCGGGCCCGGTCCAGCTCGCGGGCCTCGTGTACTGCGGATACTCCAGCAATCC
>Ga0081539_10003037_pt1 | contig 21741 bp, 20 predicted proteins | sample TabmetS4T2R2_FD_71023 | JGI IMG/M metagenome (GOLD analysis project Ga0081539, IMG submission 71023) | Tabebuia heterophylla rhizosphere microbial communities from the University of Puerto Rico - S4T2R2 | ecosystem: Host-associated > Plants > Roots > Rhizosphere ...
ACTCATTCCTCAGGTCATCCCTCCCCTGCCACGGTGCCGGTGGCGACCACCGGAGAAGTGCCAGGCAGGGGCGCGAATCGCGCGGACAACCGTGCGTCCGCGGCCACCCGCACCACCAGGCGGCCGTGCCACCGCTCGGCTGTCGCCGGGAAGTCCTCACGGTAGTGGCCACCGCGGGTCTCCTCGCGCAGCGCTGCCACCCACGTGAGTGCCGTAGCGAAAGCATGCAGATTGGTGGTCTCCCATTCCGCCGTACCCGGCGTGGTGAGCCGCTGACTGCGACGCGGTGCCTCCTGCGCCAAGGTGGCCAGGGTCCTCGCCGCCGCCGCGAGCCCCTCCGCCGAACGGATCACCCCCGGGCCGGACGTCGCCGCGCGCTGGACGACGTCGCGTGCCGTTGCGGGAAGCAGCAGCGCGCGTCCAGGGCGTGACGCCGGCTCGCCCTGGGCCAGGTCGCCGTCGCCCAGCCGCTCGGTCAGGTCATCGGCGATCCGGTGCGCGAAGACCAGACCCTCCAGCAGCGAGTTGCTGGCCAGCCGGTTGGCCCCGTGCACGCCAGTGCACGAGACCTCGCCGACGGCGTAGAGACCGGGAAGGCTCGAGCGGCCGCGTCGGTCCACCCGCACCCCACCGGAGTGGTAGTGCTGAGCGGGCGCAACCGGCACCAGGTCCTCTGCCAAGTCGTAGCCGTGCCCCGACAGCGCGGCGACGATGGTCGGGAAGCGGCGGCGCAGGAACCTGCCCCCGAGCTGCCGGGCGTCCAGATAGACGTGCTCGGTCCCGGTCGCGGCCATGCGGCGCACGATCGCCTTGGCGACGACGTCACGCGGAGCCAGCTCCGCGAGCTCGTGCACCTCCGGCATGAAGCGCACGCCGTCGGCGTCCAGCAGCACTGCGCCCTCACCGCGCACCGCCTCCGAAATCAGCGGCTGCTGGCCCCGTGCCGACTGACCGAGCCACAGCACAGTGGGGTGGAATTGGACGAACTCCAGATCCGCCACTTCCGCGCCGGCCCGCAACGCCGCGGCGATGCCATCGCCCGTCGCCTCCCGCGGATTCGTCGTCGACCGGAACACCTGACCGATGCCTCCGGTGGCCAGCACGACGGCGCGCCCCAGCGCCGCGCCCACGCCGTCCCGGGTGCCCTCGCCGATCACATGCAGGGTGACGCCGCAGGCCCGCGGTCCGTCCGGGCCGGCCGCCGTCAGTACCTCCAGGACGACGGCGTGCTCGAGCACCTCGATGCCGGGGTCGTCGCGCACGGCATCCAGCGCCGCGATCAGGGCTCGCGAGATCTCCGCCCCCGTCGCGTCGCCGCCCGCGTGGGCGATCCGGTCGCGATGGTGACCTCCCTCGCGGGTCAGCGCGATCTCCCCGTCCGCCGTCCGGTCGAAGTTCGCGCCGAGCGCGACGAGCTCCCGCACGCGCTGCGGGCCCTCGGTCACGAGCGCCCGGACGGCGTCCTCGTCACACAGGCCCGCACCGGCGACCAGCGTGTCGGCCAGGTGCTCCTCCGGGGAGTCCTCCGGGTCGAGTGCCGCCGCGATGCCGCCCTGCGCCCAGCGGGTCGATCCGGAGTCCAGAACGGTCTTGGTGACCAGTAGGACCCGGTTCACCCGTTGGCGCAGCCGCAGCGCCGCCGTCAACCCCGCGATGCCCGACCCGACGACGATGACGTCGGCCTGGGTGATCCAGCCGGGCTCCGGGGCGGCCAGCCGGGTGACCAGCGCGGGCCCGTCGTTCCAGACCGTCACCGTGCCGCCCCACCGTGGTCGCTCGGGGGGCGGCCGACCACGAGCGGAAGGTTGTCGATCAGGCGGGTCCGCCCGATCCGCCCGGCAACGGCCAGCAGGGCGTCACCCCGGTACCACTCCGGGACGTCCTCCAGTGTGTCCGGGTGGACCAGGACCAAATAGTCCACCAGGCACAACGGCTCACGGACCAGGACCTCGCGCGCCGCGCGGCGGACCGCGCTGGCACCCTCCCCGGCCACCGCGGCACCCGCCTGCAGGGCGCGGGGCAGGCACAGCGCCACCTCGCGGTCGAACGGCGTGAGATAGGTGTTCCTGCTGCTCATGGCCAGGCCGTCGGGCTCGCGAACGGTCGGGACCGCCACGACCTCACAGTCGAAGTCGAGGTCGCGGACCATCCGGCGGATCAAGAGCAGCTGCTGAGCGTCCTTCTGCCCGAAGAGCGCCTGATCGGGCCGCGTGAGATGAAGCAGCTTGGCCACGACGGTGAGGACGCCGTCGAAGTGACCGGGCCGCGAGGCCCCCTCCAGAACGTCACCCAGGCGCCCCGCGCTTACCCGCACCCCAGGGTCCCCGTCGCGATAGACGACGTCCGGCCCCGGCGCGAAGACCAGGTCGACGCCCTCGCGGACGCACAGCGTCATGTCGTCGTCCAAGGTTCTCGGGTACTTCGCGAGGTCCTCGTTGGGCCCGAACTGCAACGGGTTGAGGAAGATCGTCACGATCACCGCTCCGGCGCTCGACCGCGCCCTGCGGATCAGCTCGGCGTGCCCTTCGTGCAGCGCCCCCATGGTCATCACCACGGCGACGGGGCCGGGCAGGCCCTCCCTGGCCTTGGCCAAGTCCGCCCGGGTGTGGACCAGCACGGGTCCGGCCACAACGCCTCCTTCGATCACGATCGCCCGATCACGCTATCCGCCGGGGCAAAGGCCGGTTCGCCCGGCTCGAATTAGCAGGCGTTTCGACCCCCTTTGTGGGTCAAAACGCCTGGTAATTCACGGCGTCGGGCCGGTGTCACCCAAGACGTCCAGCAGCGCCTCCGCGGCTCCGGGCTGCAGCCGCCCGGACGCCAGCGAGCGATCGGCGGTGGTACGCGCGAGCGCCCGGTAGGTCTCCAGCGCGCCCGGCAGGCCCGCGGCCCCGATCGCGGAGACATGGGCCGAGACGGTTCCTGCGTCGCCGCGGGCGACCGGGCCGGTGAGCGCGGCGTCCCCAGCCCGCAAGGCGTTGTCCAGGGCGGCCGACAGCAGCGGGCCGAGCACCCGCCCGGCCGGTTCCACGCCGGCGGCACGCAGCAGATCCAGCGCCTGCGCGACCAGCGTGACCAGGTGGTTCGCCCCGTGGGCCAGGGCGGCGTGGTACAGCGGGCGCAGTTCCTCCTCTACCACCACCGGCTCGGCGCCCATCTCGACGACCAGGGCCTGCGCGATCGGCAGTACCGGGCCGGGGGCGGTGACGCCGAAGCAGCAGTCGGTCAGCCGAACCAGATCGAGGCTGGTTCCCGTGAACGTCATCGCCGGGTGCAGCGCCAGCGGGATGGCGCCCGCCGACACGGCGGGTTGCAGCACCCGCCATCCGTAGCGGCCGGAGGTATGCGCCACCAGCTGCCCGGCTTGCCAGGCGCCCGTGGTGGCCAGGCCGCCGACCAGGTCGGGGAGGGCGTCATCCGGGACGGCGAGCAGGACCAGCTCGGCCCGCTCGACGACGTCGGGCACCTCCAGCAAAGGGATGCCGGGAAGCATCACCTCGGCGCGTTCCCGGCTCGCCGCCGACACACCGGACACCCCGACCACCGCGTGGCCCGCGGCGCGCAACGCCGAGCCCAGGACCGCGCCGACGCGCCCTGCGCCGACGACCCCGATCCCGAGACGTCCGGGCCGACGCGCCGGCGGATCTGCCGGCTGTTCGGCAGGCTGATCCGCCGGCTCATCGGCCGGCTGATCGGCCGGCTCATCGGCAGGGTCGGCCGGCGTCGGGCCGTTGTCACTCATGACTGTGCAGGTTAACCGGCGGGCAGTCGTCGCCCCGTCAGGACGATGGGCGCCCCGCGGCTCTACCCTGGCCGCCGTGGGCCGTCACGAGCGCATCGCCGAGCTGACCGAGCTCGGGCATCCCGGGCTGGAGGTCGCCGACCTGGCGACGGGGCCGGGGCGAACGGTGCGGGCCATGCTGGCCGTCGCCACCGATCCGGTCCGCATCCACGCCGTCGACACCGCATCCTCGCTGGACGACGAGGTGCTGCACGACGCCCGGGTGCGCTCGGTGATCGCCGAGCTGGAAGAGCGGCTGCCCTTCGCCGACGCGACCCTGGACCGCGTCGTATCGCTGAACGTCGCCGAGCACTTGGCGGACCCGGCAGCTCACCTCGTGGAGTGCCATCGGGCCCTGAAGATCGGCGGGCTGTTGGTGCTGGCGCACAGTGACTGGGACACCGCGCTGTTCGCCGCCGACGACGACACGCTGACCCGGACCCTCGTCGACCGGTTCGTGTCCACCGTGCCGCGGTGGGCCGACCGGGCCGACGGGTTCATGGGCCGCAAGCTGGTCGGCCTGGCGCTCGGGTCACCCTTCGAGCTCGTCAGCGTGTCCACCTGGGCGGACTGTCACCGCCGCTTCGACCGGGATTCGGTCAGCTGGAAGGTGGCCATGGGCGTCCTGGCCGCTGCGAAGGACGACGCCGACCTCGCGCCCCGAGCCGCCGCCTGGGTCGAGGGGCTGGCCCGCAAGGCGGAGGCGGGCGAGTTCCTGTTCTCGGTCACCGATGTAGCGCTGGTGCTGCGCCGTACGGACTGAACGGCCGTCATATGGCCTGGCCCACCTGGCAGTCCGCGTGGCACGCGGCGCTGTACGGACCGGAGGGGTTCTACCGGCGCCCTGAGGGGCCGGCCGGTCATTTCCGGACCGCCGCCCATGCGGCGCCCGACGAACTGGCCGCGGCGCTGGGTCGACTGGCCGCCGAGCACGGCTGCGCGGCGCTGGTCGACGTCGGGGCCGGCCGAGGGGAGTTGCTGACCGCGCTTGCGGCGGACGCAGCGCCGTTGCGGCTGTACGGGGTGGACGTGGTCGGGCGCCCGCCGGGGCTACCGCCAGAGGTCGGCTGGTCGGCCGGACTGAGCGCCCTGCCGGACGACGAGCTCGCCGGGGCGCTCGTCGTCTGCTGGGAGCTGCTCGACGTCGTCCCGTGCCCGGTCCTTGAGGTGGACGGCGACGGCGTTCCGCGGAATGTCCACGTCGAGCCGTCCACCGGCCGGGAGGCGCTCGGAGCTGCCGCGGCCGAGGTGGATCTGGCCTGGCGGGACCGTTGGTGGCCCGGGCCGAGCGACGAGGGCGACCGGATCGAGATCGGGCGCCCCCGGGACGAGCTGTGGGCCGGGCTCGTCCGCCGGACCGCCGCGGCCGCGGGTGGCGGCGTCCTGCTCGCCGTCGACTACGCGCACGCGGCGGCCGCCCGCCCGCCGATGGGCAGCTTGGCCGGGTTCCGCGCGGGGCGGCAGGTGCCTCCCCGGCCCGACGGGTCGATGGACGTCACGGCGCACGTGGCACTGGATGCCGTGGCCGCCGCCGGAGCGGCGGCGGGGGCGCGGGACACCGTGCTCACGACGCAACAGGAGGCCCTCCAGAGGCTCGGCACTCGGAACGCGGAACTGCTCGACGCGGGATCGCTGGGCGGGTTCGGCTGGCTGCTGCAGCGCGCCGGGGAACGCTAGATGCTCCCGTTGCCGATGTGACCCAGACGCTGGGTCACATCGGCAACCCGGGTCCAGCGCAGGAGACCTAACGCTCCATCCAGCGCTCCGGGCCCGAGCTTGCGCGCGCGGCGCGGGCCCGGTCCACCTGCTCGGCCAGCAACCGCGCTGCCGTGGCCGCATCGAGGTGCGGGACCTCGGGGGACACCGGCCCCGGCGTGGAGTGCAGGGTGAACGACACCAACCGGAGCCGCCGCTGCAACGGCCCCTGACGCAGCCCGACGCTCTGCGTGCGCGCGTGCGGGACGACGTCGAGCGCGCGCCGCAGCCGCCCGCGGCGGATGAGCAGAGCCGCCGAGGTGACTCGGAAACCCGTACGCCGCCACGCGATCGGGTCCACCCAACGGGCTCGGCGCGGGACGACGACGTATCCCGCGGTCGGAGTCGAGCCGGACAGCCCGGCGTCGACCACCTCGCCCGGGTGCTCACCGGGCTGCACTCCGGCGTCGGGGAGGACGAGGGACAGCACGGCGATCGCCTCCGCCCGCGACCCCACGGGCAGGAGCGTGCTCTCCGTGCCCGGTGCGTCCTCCGCGGAGGAACCGCCGTAGCCCGCGACGTTCGCGTGCACCTGCCACCAGTCCGGGATCCGCCACAGCAACGGCTGGCTCAGCCGGACCGCCTGCACCCGGCCCGGCGGGACGGTCTGGGTCCTGTGCTCCAGCAGCCCGTGGCGCAGCCGCAGCCCGTCCGGGGACGTCGCCACCAGGAAACCGAACTGCCCGGCGAAGCGCTGCCACAGCAGGCTGATCGCCCCGAATGCGGTGGGGACGATCCCGAGCAGCGGGCCGACGTTCCCGATCGCCAGCGCGACCACGATAAGGAGCGGGGTCCCGAGAGCCAGCGCCAGCGACGGACCCGACAGTGCCAGCGACAGCACCAGGCGGGGTGCACCCACCGACACCGCGACCTGCTCCGGGGCCTCCGGCGCCTCGTCGGTGTCGTAGCGGACGCCGGCCGCCCGGGCCAGCAGGTGGTTACGCAGGCTTTGCGCCTGCCCGTCGGTCAGATAGGAGAGGCTCACGGCCGAGCCGGATCCGCCGGCCACCTCCAGGGTCAGACGGGCCAGTCCGGTCAGTCGCGCGAGGAAGGGCTGCACGACGTCGACCGCCTGCAACCGGTCCAGCCGCGCCTGGCGGTGCTGGCGGAAGAGGACACCGGTGTACAGCTCCAGCGCCTCGGGACCGACGCGGAACCGGCTCATTCGCCAGGACAGCACCGAGTACACGACGCCGACCGCCAGAACGACCAGGATGATCGCGCCACCACCGGCCAGCAGTCGGCCGTTGACGTCGGGCGGGGTGTTGAAGTCCCCGCTGAGCAGGTTGTCCGCGCCGTTCTGGACACCGATGACCAGAACGACCACGAGAATGCGCCAGGAGCGCAGCGCCGGGGTGAGCGGATGCAGCCGGTGCCATTCGCCGTCGGCGTACGCCTGCCGACCCTGCGCGCCTGACATCCCTAGAGCCCGGCGAGCCGCGCCTCGCCTCGCGAGGCGAGGCGATCCCGCAACCGGGCGGCCTCCTCCGGCGGCAGCCCGGGGATTCGCGCGTCGGTGTGCGCGGACGCGGTGTGCAGCTGAACCTGCGCGATCCCGAAGGCGCGATCGACCGGCCCGGCCTGGACGTCGACGTACTGCATGCGACCGTAGGGCACGACGACCAGCTGCCGGACCAGGACGCCGTGCCGCACCAACAGGTCGTCCTCCCGCTCGGCGTAGCCCCACGCGTCCACCTGCCGCCCGATCAGCACCCAGGCCCACGCCGCGAGTGCCAGCCCCGCCAGCGGAATCAGCCACAGCGCCGGCCAGCCGACCAGCGCCGCCAGCACGGCGCCGGCCGCCACCAACACCGCGAGGGGCAGGGCCGACAAGATGCGGCGCGCCGTCGCGAGCCGAGGTGAGACCGGCGTCCACATCACGCCGTCGGGATCGAACGCCGACGTCGACACGCCTGCAGCATGTCACAGCGCGCCACGGCGGCCGACGGCCGTCCGACGGACCCGGCGTGGGAGACTCCACCCGTGGACGTGGTGTCGACGGACTCACCGACGGGTCAGGTCGAGCGGGGGCAGCGACAGCTCACCGTCGGGGTCGGGGCCGGCGGCCTGGCGACGTCGGACATGGTGCTCAACATCGGCCCGCAGCATCCGGCGACCCACGGCGTCCTGCGGCTGCGCCTCGTCGTCGACGGCGAGCGGGTGGTCAGCGCCGAGCCGATCGTCGGCTACATGCACCGTGGTGCCGAGAAGCTCTTCGAGGTGCGCGACTACCGCCAGATCATCGTCCTGGCCAACCGGCACGACTGGCTGTCCGCGTTCGCCAACGAGCTCGGCGTCGTGCTGGCCGCTGAGCAGATGCTGGGCATGGAGGTGCCGGAGCGCGCCGTGTGGGCCCGCACACTGCTGGCGGAGCTGAACCGGGTGCTGAACCACCTGATGTTCCTCGGGTCCTATCCGCTGGAGCTGGGCGCGATCACGCCGGTCTTCTACGCCTTCCGCGAGCGCGAGGAGTTGCAGGCCGTCATGGAGGAGATCTCCGGCGGCCGGATGCATTACATGTTCAACCGGGTGGGCGGGCTGAAGGAGGACCTGCCCGCGGGCTGGCTGTCCCGCGTGCTCACCGCCACCGCCGGGGTGCGACGGCGCATGCCGCAACTGGAATCACTCGTCGTAGGCAACGAGATCCTTCGTGCCCGCACCCGGGGCGTCGGCGTCCTGTCCCGCGAGCTGGGGGCGGCGTACGGCGTGAGTGGGCCGATCGCCCGGGCCAGCGGACTCGACCTGGATCTTCGCCGCGATGAGCCGTACCTGGCCTACGGAGAGCTGTTCTCCCCCGATGGCCCGGGGCGCGTCGTGACCAGGTCGGAGGGGGACTGCCTGGCCCGCTTCGAGGTCCTGCTGGAGCAGTTGCACGTCTCACTCGACCTCGCCGAGGCCTGCGTCGACCGCCTGCGGTCACTGCCGCCGGGCCCGGTCAACGTCCGGCTGCCGAAGGTGCTCCGCGTGCCGGAGGGTCACGTCTACCGGTGGACCGAGAACCCGTTGGGAATCAACGGGTATTACCTGGTGTCCCGGGGTGACAAGGTGCCCTGGCGGCTCAAGCTGCGCTCGGCGTCGTTCAACAACATCCAGGTGCTCAGCGAACTGCTGCCGGGCTGCCTGATCGCCGACCTGGTCGCCGTCCTCGGGTCCACGTTCTTCGTGGTGGGCGACATCGACAAGTAGGCCGGCGTCTCGCGAGCCGGCTACAGGAGCCCTTTGGCCGTCAAGTAGGCCTTGGCGACGTCCTCCGGCTTTCGCTGCTGCCCGTCGACCTGGAGGTTCAGCAGCGCCAGGTCCTGCGTGGTCAGGACGCCGGAAAGCGGGTTGAGCACGTCGGCGACCTCTGCCGTCCCGGCCGACGCCGTGTTCACCACCGGGACGAGGTTGTCGGCGAGCTGCAGCTTCTTGTCGTCGGCGAGCAGCGTCAGCCCCTGCTGGTGCAGCGTGGCGTCGGTGGTCGCGACCAGCGCCAGATCCGCCCTGCCGGCCAGTACCGCCTGCTTGGCCTGCGGGCTGCCGAAGCCGAGCGGAAGCAGCTTGCTCACCTGCAGCCCGTAGGTGCGTTCCAGGCCGGGCTGGCAGAGCGGCCTGCGGGCGCAGGCCGCGGTGGCGGCCAGCACGACGGAAGGTTTGACCGCCGCCAGTTGCGACAGTGCCGTGATCCGATGCGCGGCGGCGAACGTCGTGGCCACCGCGTAGCCAGTCTGGTCGGCCGCCGGTGCGGGCTGGAGGACGGTGAGCCCGGCCTTCGCAGCCAGCGGCCGCATTGCGGCCACCGTGGCGGCGGCGTCGGACGTCGCGATCGTCGCCGCCTGCGGCCCGTTGGCTCGCCCGTTGAGGTACTCGGCGAACGTCGCCGCGTACTCCGGCACGACATCGACCTCGCCGGACTCCAGCGATGCGACGTATGCCTCGCGGCGGTCCGCCGACTTGTAGTCGACTTCGTACCCCGCAGCGGTCAAGAGCTGGCCGTACAGCGCCTCCATGATCTGCATCTCGGTGAACTGGGCGCCACCGACGGTCAGCCGTGCGGAGCGCGACGTCGTCGGCCGGTCGCCGAGCACGCCCGGGGCGCCCCGGCAGGCGGACAGCGCGAGGACGGCCAGCACGGCCGCCGCGCGCGCGATCCAGCGTCTGCGGGACACGGGCCGCCATCCTAGGCTCGACACCGTTGCTCGGCTCAGGACGGCTGGTCCTGGTCGTCGTCGGACGGCGGGACGCGGCACCAGCGCTGGACCAGCAGACCCGCGGCGGCCACCGCGACAGCGGCGAGCATGGCCAGCACGGCCAGCGTGAAGCGAGTCCGTCGGGCGCCGCCGAGATGCGGCAGGATCGACAACCATTGCGCGGCGTACCACCCGGCCAGTAACGCTCCGCCGTAGGCAGCCGCCTTCGCGAGCACCGCCGTGCGCGCCGCGACCAGCGGATCGAGCGGCCGCTCGGCGGAACCACGCACCCAACGCCGCACCGGCAAGCCCGCCGAGACGACCACGACGGCGAGCGCTGCCGTGCCCGCGACCGCCGTCCATGGCAGCGGCAGCGGCTCGTGGCCCGACCCGGTCCAGGCCTCGAGCAACACCCAACCGGTGGCGGTGGCCAGCACCGCGACCACCACGACGGTCCAGACCCGGGCCGGGCTCATTCCTCCTCCTCATCGATCGGCGGACCCGACGGTCGCAGGGTCAGGTCGGCGCGCAGGTAGACCCCCGCCCGGTCTGCGGCCAGCGGCAGCAGGCGGGCGATCGGGCGTGGCTCACCCGGCGCGGGCAGGGTCGCGGCGGGATCGGCTCGCAGCCAGGGATCCAGGACGAACGCGCGAAGGGCGGCCCGCGGGTGTGGCAGTTCGAGCCGGTCCGACCTGGCCACTACCGAGCCGTAGCTGATCACATCGATGTCCAGGGAGCGCGGCCCCCACCGCACCTCCCCCGACTCGGGCCCGCGCCGCCGCCCATGCGCCGCCTCGATCCGCTGAACCGCGGCCAGCAGCTGCACCGGCGAGAGTCGGGTCGAGACGAGCGCCACCGCATTGAGGTAATCCGGTTGCGGCGGCCCGCCGACCGGCGCCGTCTCGACCACCGCAGACACCGTGCGCAGCCGAATCCCCGGCGCCGCACCGAGATCGGCGACCGCCGACGCCAGCGTCGCCTCCCGGTCACCCAGGTTGGACCCGAGCGCCAGCACCGCCGGCATCTCGCCGTCCGGGACGATCTCCAGCTGTTCCGGCCGGATGGCCACCTCCGCCCGCCGCCGGTGGATGGCGACCACGACATCGCCGAACGTCTCCGGCACGGGCGCTTGCGGCTTGTGCACGGCGACGTCGACCGCCTCCACGAGCGGATCCTCCAGGCAACGCCGGGCAACCCGGTCGGCCAGCGTCTCCAGCAGGTTCACCGGTTCCCCGCGGATCATGTCGGCGACGGCCACGGCCAGCGACCCGTAGTCGACCGTGGCCGCCAGCTCGTCGCCCAGGGCGGCGCGCCGGGTGTCGAGGTACAGCGTGACGTCGACGGAGAAGTCTTGGCCCTCGCGGCGTTCGTGCTCGTACACCCCGTGGTGCCCGCGGGCGGTGAGCCCGACGAGCCGAATCCGGTCCTGCCCGGGCGGGTCTAGGTGGTCCGCCGCGCTCGCCTGCGGCTGCGAGCGGCCCGCGGCGCTCACCTGCGGCTCCGAGCGGCTCGCACGGCGGCGACCACGCGGACGGCGTCCGCGGTTGGTCGCACGTCGTGCACCCGCACACACCACACACCCGCCGTCGCCGCGAGTGCGGAGATGGCGGCCGACGCCGCGTCGCGCTGCTCGACCGGGGCGGGGTCGCCGTCGGGCCCGGCCAGAAGCGTGCCCAGGAAGCGCTTGCGGGAGGCGCCCAGGATAACCGGCGGCCCCAGCGCCACCAGCCGGTCCAGCCCGGCGAGCAACGCCCAGTTGTGCTCGGCCGTCTTGGCGAACCCGATCCCCGGATCCACCACCACGCACGCGGGATCCACCCCCGCCGCGATCAACGACTCCACCCGTGCGCCGAGTTCGGTCAGGACGTCGCTCACGACGTCGTCGTAGACGGCCAGGTTGTCCATGGCGGTGCTGTGACCGCGCCAGTGCATGGCAACGAAGGGCACCTTGGCGGCGGCCACGAGTCGCGGCATGGCGTCGTCGGCCTGCCCGCCACTGACGTCGTTGACCAGGACCGCTCCGGCCTCGAGCGCAGCATCCGCCACCGTCGCGCGCATTGTGTCGATGCTGACGTGGACGCCCGCCTCGGCCAGCCGCCGTATCACGGGCAGAACCCGACGCAGCTCTTCCCCCTGGGGGACCCGCTGCGCGCCTGGCCGGGTCGACTCACCGCCGACGTCGACCAGATCGGCCCCTTCGGCAAGCAGGCGGAGGCCGTGCTCGACGGCGGCGTCCGGATCCAGCCACAGCCCGCCATCGCTGAAGGAGTCCGGCGTGACGTTCAGCACGCCCATGACCAGGCAGCGGTCGACGTCGAGGGACGCAGGCAGGCCCACCGGTCCGGTCACGCCGGTCACCCTAACCGGCATGACCCGGTCACTGGTGTGATCGGGCCCTGTCGCGGGTGCCCCCGGTAGTCTGCGTCCCGGTGACCATGGAAGCCGGCGGGGAGATGGGCGGGGAAATCGGCGGGGAGAGGATCCAGGCTGACGGTGGAGGACGGTCGGCGTGGGCCGTCCCGTTCCTCGGCGTCACGGTCCTCGTGGTCCTCACCGCCTCCCTCCAGCTGACCGCTCCAACTCCTCATGATCAAGCACGGTTGACCGGCGCCGACGCCGCGCCTGCACCGCAGTCGACCGCACCGGACCCGGCGTGGCCACCGGCCCTTCAGGCCGGGCATGCGCCGTCGGCCAGCGGCGTGACCGTCACCCTGCGCGAGCTGCGCACGAACCGCCGCGGCGGCAGGATCACCGGCCTGTCCCGGCACGGACTGGCGGTCGGCTTCGAGGGGACCGGAACCGCGCGCCGGGCGGTGCGCTGGGACGGTGGGCGGGCCGTCCCGTTGCCGGACGGCAGCGCGAGACAGGTAGCCCCTCTCGTCAGCGCTGACGGCGTGATCGCATACCAGACCGGCTCGGGCCCGGCGGCCCTGGTGGACGGGGTGGTGCGGCGAGCGCGGGTGCCGCATCCGTCCGTGGTGGCGGCGCTGGGCGGCGACGGTCGCGTCCTCCTGCGCCGGGAGCACCGTGGCGTCACCACGGAGTACCTGTGGTCACCGGCGACCGGCTCCGTGGTCACCGCCCCCGCCCACGACGTCGCCACGCCGGCCGGCTGGCGGGACCGGTACCGGAATCTGCCCGGCCTCGGCGGCAAGGGGTCGGAGGTCACGGGAGTCGGATCCGACGGCACGGTCGTAGGGTTCGCCGACGCCGCGGACGGCGTGCGGCACGCGGTGGCGTGGGTGCCCAACGGCATCGTCGACCTCGGCGCGACGGCGGGCGGAGCAACAGAGTCGATCGCCGACGGGATCACGGGGTCGCGGGTGTACGGCCGCGTGACCGGGTCCGACGGCGTCAGCCGACCCGTGATCTGGACCCTGCACCGCTGACGCCGAGCGACGCGATGGCGCCGGACATGATCGAGTGTGCGGTTCCGCGCGACACGCGCGGCGAGTCGCCCCAGAAGTGCACACTCGATCTTCGCCAGGGTCCGGGCACCGAGGCACGGACACTCAAGCGCCGCGGATCAGCGACATCGCCTCAGCTCGGGTGGCCGGATCGCGCAGCTGGCCGCGGACCGCGGACGTCACGGTGCGCGACCCCGGCTTGCGGACGCCGCGCATCGACATGCACAGGTGCTCGCATTCGACGACCACGATGACGCCCTGCGGCTTGAGGTGCTCGACCAGGGCGTCGGCCACCTCGCTGGTCAGCCGCTCCTGCACCTGCGGACGGCGGGCGTAGATGTCGACCAGCCGGGCCAGCTTGCTCAGCCCGGTGATCTGGCCTTCGTGGTTAGGGATGTAGCCGACGTGCGCCACGCCGTGGAACGGCACGAGGTGATGCTCGCAGCAGGAGAACACCTCGATGTCCTTCACCAGAACCATTTCCTCATGCCCCAGGTCGAAGGTGCGCGCAAGGACCTGCGCGGGGTCCTGCCACAGACCGGAGAACATCTCCGCGTACGCCCGCGCGACGCGGGCCGGCGTCTCCCGCAGCCCGTCCCGCGTCGGATCCTCACCGATCGCGTAGAGGATCTCCTGGATCGCGCGTTCGACCCGGCTCGCGTCGTAGGGGCGCCGCCCACCGGGAACGGGCGAGAGGTCCGGACGCGCCGCGCTCAGCGCGGCTCCCCCGGTTCACCGCTGCCGGCGCCTGTCACGGCGTGCTCGCCGGAGCCATGGCCGTTGGATGCCGCACGCTCGGCGGGGCTGAGAACGGGCGGGATGTCGGACACGGCGCGCCGGTCGCTGGACAGCCACACCGGCCGCTCCGGCCGCTTCTGCACCGGGGCGAACACCTGAGCGAGCTCGTCCTTGTTCAGCGTCTCGCGCTCCAGCAGCGCCAGGACCAGGTCGTCCAGCACGCCGCGGTACTCCACCAGGATCTCCCACGCCTCGTCGTGGGCCGCCTCGATGAACCGGCGCACCTCGTCGTCGACGACGCCGGCCACCTCCTCGGAGTAGTCCCGCTCGTGGCCCATGTCCCGGCCGAGGAACACCTCACCGCTGCTGCGGCCCAGCTTGATCGCACCGACCCGCTCGGACATGCCGAACTGGGTGACCATCTTGCGCGCCAGGCCGGTGGCCTTCTCGATGTCGTTCGCCGCACCCGTGGTGGGGTCGTGGAAGACCAGTTCCTCCGCCACCCGGCCACCGAGGGCATACGCCAGCTGATCGAGCATCTCGTTGCGCGTCGTGGAGTACTTGTCGTCGGTGGGCAGCACCATCGTGTAGCCGAGAGCCCGGCCGCGCGGCAGGATCGTCACCTTCGTGACGGGGTCGGTGTGCCGCAGCGCCGCCGCGACGAGGGCGTGTCCACCCTCGTGGTAGGCGGTGATCTTCTTCTCCTTCTCGTTCATGATCCGGGTGCGCTTCTGCGGCCCGGCCACGACTCGGTCGATCGCCTCGTCCAGCGCCCGGTCGTCGATCACCCGGGCACCGGCGCGCGCCGTGAGCAGCGCGGCCTCGTTCAGCACGTTCGCCAGGTCGGCGCCGGTGAAACCGGGGGTGCGCCGGGCGACGGCCTTGAGATCGACGTTCGGCGCAGTCGGCTTCCCCTTGGCGTGCACCGTGAGGATCTTGTGCCGGCCCTGCATGTCCGGCGGCTCGACGGCGATCTGCCGGTCGAAGCGGCCGGGGCGCAGGAGCGCCGGGTCAAGGATGTCGGGCCGGTTGGTGGCCGCGATCAGGATCACGTTCGTCTTGACGTCGAAGCCGTCCATCTCGACCAGCAGCTGGTTCAGCGTCTGCTCGCGCTCGTCGTGCCCGCCGCCGAGCCCGGCGCCGCGGTGCCGCCCCACGGCGTCGATCTCGTCCACGAACACGATGGCGGGCGCGTTGGCCTTCGCCTGCTCGAACAGATCCCGCACCCGGCTGGCCCCGACGCCGACGAACATCTCGACGAAGTCCGAACCGGAGATCGAGTAGAACGGCACGCCGGCCTCACCGGCGACGGCCCGGGCGAGCAGCGTCTTTCCGGTGCCGGGCGGGCCGTACAGCAGGACTCCCTTGGGGATCTTCGCGCCGACCGCCTGGAACTTGGCCGGCTCGGCGAGAAACTCCTTGATCTCCTCGAGTTCCTCCACGGCCTCGTCCACGCCCGCGACGTCGGCGAACGTCACCTTGGGCATGTCCTTGCTGACCAGCCGGGCGCGGGACTTGCCGAAGTTCATGACCCGGGAGCCGCCACCCTGCATCTGGCCCATGAGGAACCAGAAGATCCCCAGGATCACGATGAGCGGGATGATCGTGACGAAGAGGCTGGACCACCAGGACTGGGTCGGCACCGAGTCGTCGTAGCCGTGCACTGGCGGATGCTGCTTGAGCAGGTCGATCAGCTGAACGCCGCGCGGCTCGATGTAGTACGTCTGCACCTTGCTGTAGCCGCTGACCTGGTTACCGCTGCTGAGCGTGAGCTCGAGTCGCTGGTCGCGATCCACCAGCTTCGCGCTGTCCACTTTGTCCTGCTGGATCAGCTCGATGGCGCGGTAGGTACTGATCTCCTTGTACTGATTCGGGGCGAACACGCGCGCGCCGATAAGGAGGATGACGACGGCGGCGATCACCCAGATCGCCGGCCCCCGGGTCAGTCGCTTGACGTCCATGCCGTGTCTTTACCTGGGGCCGCGGGCCCCGACCCTCCTGCTCGCGCACACGTTAGAAAGACGGTACACCGGGCATCGCGGCCCCTCAGATCGCGCGAGCACCCGGAGTTCCGTTCGGTACTAGTTACTGTCGGTGGAACGGACCGCGACGTTGACGTGTTCCGGTCCATCGATCCGCCCCGCCGCCGAAAATCGGCTTATCAGGACAAGTCGGCCCGGCGCTGCGTTATGACGTTGAATACACGTGGGGCGCCAGGGTGCCGACGAAGCGCAGGTTGCGATACCGCTCGGCGTAATCGAGGCCGTAGCCGACGACGAACTCGTTCGGGATGTCGAAGCCGACGTACCGCAGCTTCAGATCCACCTTCATGGCGTCCGGTTTGCGCAGCAGACTGCAGACCTCCACCGATGCCGGGCCGCGCGACCCGAGGTTCGCGACCAGCCAGGACAGCGTCAGGCCGGAGTCCACGATGTCCTCGACGATGAGCACGTGGCGGCCGGTGATGTCCCGGTCGAGATCCTTGAGGATCCGCACCACGCCGGAAGACTTGGTGCCGGACCCGTACGACGAGACCGCCATCCAGTCCGTCTCGACCTGCCGGTGCAGGGCGCGGGTCAGGTCGGCCATCAGCATGACGGCGCCCTTGAGGACGCCCACGAGCACCAGATCCAGGCCCTGGTAGTCGGCCTCGATCTGGGCGGCGAGCTCGTCCAGCCGGTCGCGGATCTGCTGCTCGGTCAGCAGGACGTGCTGCAAGTCGGACCCGATGTCAGCGGCTTCCACGTCACTCCCGGCCGGTGTCGTCGGCCCGCGACTGCGGGCTGGCGAGTCGAAGCCTCCCATACTCGACGCGGGCGACCACACCTCCCGGCAGATGTGTGCTCCGGCTGCCACCACCGGCGAGCAGGGCGTCCAGGGCGACGGCATGCGCCCGGGACAGCGCGCCGGCCGGGCAGCCCGCCGCCCGCGCGGCCGCCAGCATCGCGCGACGCCGGACGGCGGTCGGCGCAGCGCGCAGGAGTGCTGGGTCGAGGTCCCCCGACGCCGCGGGATCCGCGGCCGCGAGCAGGTCCGCACCGAGCGCGTCCAGCGCGTCCGCATCCTCCCGCAGCAGGTCCGCCGTGCGGGCCAGGGCGGCGGCCAGGCCCGGACCCAGCGCCTCCTCCAGCGTCCCGGCGGCGGCTCGCACCCGGGCCCGGGCGTAGGAGGGGTCGGCGTTGGCCGGATCGGACCACGGTGTCAGGCCCAGCTCGGCGCAGGCCTGGGCCGTGACCCGGCGTTCCAGATCCAGGAACGGACGACGGTACCGGCCACGGCGCGGGGCCATCCCGGCCAGCGATCGCGCCCCCGATCCGCGCGCCAGACCGAGCAGCACGGTCTCCGCCTGGTCGTCGAGCGTGTGCCCGAGCAGCACGGCGGCCGCCCCCAACTCCTCGGCCACGGCATCCAGCGCGCCATAGCGGGCCTCGCGCGCGGACGCCTCCGGGCCGCCCGGGCCGGTGGGCTCCACCGCAACCAGGTGCACCGGGTCGAGCCCGAGCGAGCGGCACTGTTCAGCCGCCCCTCGAGCCGCCGCGCTCGCCTCCGCGGACCAGCCGTGATCCACGGCCACGGCGCCGGCACGCAGCCCGGGGCGCGGCGCCATCCGGGCGGTGGCAGCGGCGAGCGCGAGTGAATCCGGGCCGCCGCTGCAGGCGACGAGGACAAGGTCACCGGCATCCAGGTCACCGAGCGCGTCACGGACCGCGATGCACACAGCCGTGACTGCCCTACCTTCCCGCCCCGGAGCACGCCCTTCGCCCGAGTCGGGAGCCGGCTCAGCGGCAGGGGCCGGCTCGGTGCTCAAGTGTGTACGCGGCGCACCCACGCCTGCGGGTCCGCGATCTCCTGCGGCAGTGGCAGCGTGTCCGGCGACCGCCACACCTGGTTGAACCCGTCGACGCCCACCTGCTGCTGAACGGCGCGCACGAAACGGGCGCCGTCGGCGTACTGACGCGCCTTGGCCTCCAGGCCGAGCAGGCGGCGCAGCACCTGGTCCACCGCACCCCGGCCCGCCCGGCGCCGGGCGAACCGTTCCCGGATCGTCGTGACGCTCGGCACTACCTGCGGGCCGACGTCGTCCATCACCACGTCCGCATGGCCTTCCAGCAAGGACATCACTGCGGTGACGCGGGCCAGCCGGGCCCGCTGTTCCGGCGTCTGGATGGCGTCCAGCAGGGGCGCGCCCGAACCGGTGCCGCGCAGCAGGTCGGGCAGGCTGCGCAGGGCGGACGCCAGCCGGTCGGCCAGCTGCGAGGGCTCGATCATCAGGTCGCCGATCAGCGACCGGACCTCCTCCAGCAGGTGACCCGCCAGCCACGGCGTCGCGGTGAACTGCACCCGGTGGGTCTCCTCGTGCAGGCACACCCAGAGCCGGAAGTCGGTCGGAATGACGTCCAGCTCCCGCTCCACCGCGACGATCGTCGGCGCCACCAGCAGCAGCCGGCCCTGGTCGCTGAAGGCGTCGTACTGCCCGAGGACCCGCGAGGAGAGGATGCCGAGCAGCGAGCCGACCTCGGCGCCCGTCACCCGCGACCCGATCGCGGCCACGCCCGCGGACGGCGCCTGGCCGCGACGCCGGTACGCCTCGGCCACGACCGGCTCCAGCAGCAGCCGGAACGCCGCGATGTTCGCCTTCGCCCAGCCGGGCCGATCCACGATCAGCACGCCGCCGCCCTCCGGCGCCGGAGCCTGCAGCCGGGTCACGGAACGAACGTGCGGTGCCGCCGTCTCCGCGGCGCCGCGCAGCTCACCGACGATGTCGGCGGCCTCCTGCCACGAGACGATGGGCCCGGGCCGCCCCACTCGGGCAGCCGTCCGCGCCGCGAAATCCCAGTCCACGACCAAGTCGATGGGCGGGACCTGCTCGCGCGGCTGCGCGCTGGTCGTCGCTTCCATCCCCCCACCGTACGTGCCGGGCATTGCGGGCGCGCTACGCGGCGTCCCCATACCGAGGGCCGTGCTGAAACGGGCCCTAGCGACAGCCGCAGCGAACGAGCGTGGAGACCACGGTGTCCAGGGCGCGCCGGGCAGGCTCCGTGGCCCCGACCTGGTCGGCCATGACGGCAAACACCAGCAGCCGCCCGTCGGCGTCCACCAGGGTCCCCGCCAGCGAACTGACGCCGGACAGCGTGCCGGTCTTGGCTCGGACCACGCCGGCCGCGCCACGCTGGGACCGCTGGTCGAATCGGTCGCTCAGCGTGCCGGAGACCCCCGCCACGGGCAGGCCGGTCAGCAGCGGGCGCAACTCGGGATGCTCGGACGAGGCAGCCAGCGCCAGAACCGACGTCAAGATCGCCGGTGACAAGCCGCTGCCGGCGCTGAGCCCGCTGCCATCGGCCAAGTGTGCGCCGGTGACCGGCACGCCGAGTGAGGCGACCTGGGCGATGACTGCCTCACCGGCTCCGGTGAAGGTCGCTGGGCGATTGCTGCCGGCCGCCACCAACCTGGCCAAGGCTTCAGCGAGCGTGTTGTCGCTCTGAGTCAGCGCGTACTCGACAAGATCCCCGATGCTGGCGGACCGCACGTCGCCCAGCGTCGGCGCGTGCGCGGGCGCCGTGGCCCGGGCCACGTCACCGGACACCGCGATTCCCCGCCGGACCAGGAGGGCAGCGAACTGCCGTGCCGCCGCCAGGGCCGGATCCGTCGCGCGGACGGTACGCCTATCGGCCCGCTGCCATCCTTCGTCCACCTCGATGGCGTGGATGGGTGCGACGTACCCATGGCCGACGTCGGTCCCCTTCCAGGCCGGTGAGACGGCCGGGCCGGTGAACAGCGTGTCATCCACCCGAAGGGTCACCCGGGTGATGCCCCGGGCCCGCAACGACGCCGCCGTGGCCGCGGCCAGGTCATCCAGCCCCGCCCGGCCGCGGACCGTCGCCGGATCGCCGCGACCTGATGCCAGCAGCACGTCGCCGCCGCCGACGAGGACGACCTCCTCCGGCGATCCGCCGGTCACGGCACGGGTGGTCAACGTGCTCTGCGGGCCGAGAAGAGACAGCGCGGCGGTGGCCGTGAGGAGCTTGGCCGTTGACGCGGGCGTCAGAATCCGGGACTGGCCGATGGCGACGAGATGCTGCCCCGTCTGCGGGTCCAGCACGTCGGCTGAGGCCGAGCTACCCAAGGCCTTGGATGCCAGGAGCGGACGGATGAGCCCGGTGAGGACCCCCGCGGACGGAGCAGCAGCCGACGTCGCGACATTCGGCAGCACCGCCGGGGCGGGCGCGGGCAGGACGGCGCCTGGCACCGTCTGCCGGTCCGCGGCGGCGGCCAGCGGCAGGCCCGCCCGAGTGCCCCCGGTAGCGGCCACGAGCGTCAGTACGACCAGCGCCCCCAGCACGCCGGAGAGCCCTGCGAGCAGGCGCCGGGTGACGTCGGACACCTTTGACCATCCCCTCCTGGGCGTGCGGCCAGACTAATCTGGCGCAAGGCTGCTCTCGCCCAAGGATTGGACGCGCAGTGGACTTCGACGTCACGATCGAAATTCCGAAAGGTACGCGGAACAAGTACGAGGTGGACCACGAAACCGGCCGGATCCGGCTGGATCGGATGTTGTTCACCTCCACCCGCTATCCCCACGACTACGGCTTCGTCGAGGGCACGCTGGGAGAGGACGGCGACCCGCTGGACGCGCTGGTCCTGCTGGAGGAGCCCACCTTTCCCGGATGCCTGATCCGTTGCCGAGCCGTCGGCATGTTCCACATGCGGGACGAGGCGGGCGGCGACGACAAGGTCCTGTGCATCCCGGCCGGAGACATCCGCATGGCGCACATCCAGGACCTGAGCGACATCTCGGAGTTCGACCGGCTGGAGATCCAGCACTTCTTCGAGACGTACAAGGATCTGGAGCCGGGCAAGAGCGTGGAGGGGGCGCGCTGGTGCGGGCGGGCCGAGGCCGAGGCCGAGATCGAGGCGTCCCGCCAGCGGCTGGCCGACTCGGCCGCCCACTAAGAGGGAGTGACGCGCCGGATGTGATCACGGGAACGTCCCCGGCACACGTCCCCGGTCCCGATCCAGCGTCCCCACGCCGCACCGGACAACGGCCATTACACACCGGATGCCAGCGAGTAAGGCGGCTCGGCGGAGCGTCGCAGATCAGGGGCGGCCGGCGTACGGCATGGCCTGTGCCCCACGACGGAGCGGTACCAGGCGCACGTTGAGCCCGGTGGCCGGCGCCTCGATCATCATCCCGCCACCCGCGTAGAGCGTCACGTGGTGGATCGTCCCAGGATCGGACGGGTCGTTCGCGTAGAAGATCAGGTCGCCCGGGCGCAACTCGCCGTAGGAGATCTTGCGTACCTGGCGGTACTGCATCCGCGACGAGTGCGGCAGCGCGACGCCGCCACGCTCCCACGCGCGCATGGTCAGCCCGGAGCAGTCGTAGCTGCCCGGCCCGGCGCCGCCCCACTGGTACGGCAGGCCGATCTGGTCACGCGCCCAGTCGACGGCACGTCGCCCGCCGGCCGCCGTTCCTGCCGACGACCCCGGGGGTGTGACGTCGGGGCCACCGCCGCTGTCCGGGGTTCCGGGCGTGTCTCCCGAGCCGCCGCCCGACCCACCGTCGCCCGACCCACCGTCGCCCGACCCACCGTCACCGGAGCCGCCGCCGGAGACGTCGCCGGAGCCGCCGCCTGAGCCGCCGCCGGCGCCAGAACCGTCGTCCGACCCGCCGGACCCGCCGTTGCCCGGCTGTTCCGCGCTCGTCGGGGGTGCGGCGTCGCGGCGCTCCCGCTCACGACGCTCCCGTTCCCGGCGTTCGGCCTCCTGCCTGGCCCGCTCCTCCTCGGCCAGCTTCTCGGCGATCAGGCCTTCCTGTCGCTGATGTTCGAGCGTCACAGACGTGTGCCGCAGTACGGCCAGCCGAGCGACGAGCTGCTCCTGGGTTGCCGTC
>Ga0081539_10003038_pt1 | contig 21740 bp, 16 predicted proteins | sample TabmetS4T2R2_FD_71023 | JGI IMG/M metagenome (GOLD analysis project Ga0081539, IMG submission 71023) | Tabebuia heterophylla rhizosphere microbial communities from the University of Puerto Rico - S4T2R2 | ecosystem: Host-associated > Plants > Roots > Rhizosphere ...
GTTCACGCGGTTGTGCGGGTTGGAAACCGTGACGATCCGCTATTTCAACGTCTTCGGGCCACGGCAGGATCCGTCGTCGCCGTACTCCGGGGTCATTTCACTGTTCATCAGCGCGATGTGCGAGAGACGCCGACCGACGATTTACGGCGACGGCGAGCACACGCGCGACTTCACCTACGTGGCCAACGTCGTCGACGGCGTCTTGCGTGCGGTAAGGGCGCCCGAGGCGAGCGGGGAAGTGATCAACGTCGCAACCGCCGGTCGCGTCTCGTTGAACCAGTTGTTTCGTGCCGTTCGCGATTTCGTCGGCACCGATGTGGAGCCGACCTACGCAGCGCCGCGCGCGGGCGACGTTCGCGATTCCCAGGCGGACATCAGCAAGGCGGCCCGCCTGCTTGGATACGCACCGATCGTGTCGTTCGAGAGCGGCCTCGAGAAGACGATCGCCTGGTACCGGGCATCGCAGCTGACCCCTGCATAAAGCTCGTCCGCGCACGCAGCCAGGCCAGGCCTTGCGGCGCGGTGGATTGGTCAGCCAAGTGGCACAAATTACCACTCTGCTTCCGACCAGACGGTCCAGCCGGCCCCTGAATCACGCGTAAACCACACGCGTTCAAACGGTTAGACACACCAGACAGGTATGGTCCAGCCCTTGCCCTGATGGAGGCTCAGGAGGATCGTGACCATGCGTCTGGTAACTGCCATTGCTCTGCTCGTCATGTTGACGGCGGTCGGCTGCGGAAGCTCGCCCACGTCACCATCGAGCAGCAGCGGCACGCTCCGCGTGATGCTGACAGACAGCCCGTTCACGGATGCCAAGTCGCTGCTCGTGACGTTTTCCGACGTGTCGGTGCATCGGTCGGACCAGCCTGACGACAGCGGGTGGACGAAGCTGACGTTCAGCAACAGCGCCACCAGCCGAACCTGTGACCTGAAGAAGCTGCAATCGGCGCAGGACGTTCTTGGAACCGGTTCGCCGGCGGCAGGCCACTACACGCAGATCCGGCTGACCGTATCCAGTGCGAAGCTGTTCTTCGACAACGCTGCGTCCGGCAACGCGTGCGACGCCACGATTGGAGCGCCGAACGGCCGCAGCGCCGACGTGACCATTCCGTCGGGCGAAGTCAAGCTCAATCGCGAGTTCGACGTGTCCTCGAGCGGCGCGACCACGATCACGCTCGATTTCGACGGTGACAGGTCGGTCCGCGAAACGGGCAACGGCCAGTTCACGATGTCGCCGGTCATCACGGTCGTCAGCGTGCAGTAAGTCCGCAACTGCAGTTCACAGTTCGATCGCCGCGTACTTGGCCCTTCTCGGGACGGATCAGCCGAACCTGCCCGTCGTCAACGAGATGCGGCGACGAACTGTGATCACGATAGCCGGCCGCTTCCTTGCCACATCGCCCAGCAACCCGGTCAGCCGATGGCTTCTTCCGTCCGACCCGACGTGGGGCGGGCCATCGGTCGCCGGGGACATCTGCGCGAGGGAACAGGTGACACATCACCTCCGTGGCAGGCCAACGCGCGTTACTCGAGAACCGTCACTCCGCACTCCCGCGGCGACGCCGTGCCTGCCTTTGCGGAGAGGAGAAGAGTGTCCATGATTCGCAGCAGTGCGTCCGCGCTCCTCGTACTTCTCTGCGCCACGGCAGCGTTTGCGCAGACATCGGCCAAACCGCCCGCCGCTGCGTCGAGCGCGGCGGTCTCGGCACCGGTCAACCTGAACACCGCCACCGTCACGCAGCTGGATGCGCTTCCGGGCGTCGGCAAGGCGACAGCGGAACGCATCATCGAGTACCGGCAGAAGAACGGCGGCTTCAAGAAGATCGAGGAGCTGATGAACGTCAAAGGCGTCGGCGAGAAGAGCTTCCTCAAGTTGAAGCCGCTCGTCACGGTGGCGGCGGCGCGGGGCGAGCACACGACGCAATAACCGCCAAGTTCGGATCGCTCGGGCGTTCGATTCGTTCGAAACGTTCTGCTCATTGTCGCCGGCTGACGTTCCAATGGACGCGATTACTCGGAAGTCGCCGGGCGCAAACCTCGAACGCCGCGAACAATTCGAACGTCTCGAACGATCCGAACGTTTCGAACGTTCCGATCGAGGTTATTCCTTGCTCGAGCTCGTGTTCGTGGCGGGCGTAACGGTCGTCGTCGCCGCGATGGCCATTCCGCAGACCCTTGCCTCGATCGAGCGATCGCGCGCGCTGGCTGCGACGCGTTATCTCGCCGGTCAGCTGGCGCTCGCGCGCTCGCAAGCGGTCGGCCGTGCGGCGACCGTCGCGCTGCGCTTCGAGATCGTCAACGGAGGCGTTGCGTACTCGGTGTTCAAGGACGGCAACCGCAATGGCGTGCGTGCGGCGGAGATCAGCGCGGGAATCGATCGTCAAATTGCCGCGACCGCGGCTGTGGCCGACCTGTTCCCGCGGGTGACCATCGTCAACGGAACCACGGATCCGCCCTCGTCGGGGGTTCAGTTGAGCGGAGGGAGCAGCATCTTGTCGTTCACGCCGTCGGGAACCGCAACCGCGGGCAGCATCTACATCCGAGGCGCGGACCGCACTCAGTACGCGATCCGCGTCTTGGGCGCTACCGGACGAACGCGCCTTCAGCGCTTCGATGATCGGCGGGGCGAGTGGGTAGCGATCTATTAGCGCGCGTTCGTGGAGTGACGGCGGTTCCAGTATCGCGTGATCGGGCAGCGCGGACCGTCCCGCCGAAACCGGCAATCGCATCGAACCAGGTCGATCCCGATCGGCGCGAGCGGCGCCGTACAGCGCGGCGGACACCGGACCGCCTCGAGCCCTTCAGTCGCGTGCGACTGCGCGCGGGGCGGGAGCTGGACGTCGTGAACATTTCGGATTTGGGCGTGCTCGTCGACGGTGTCGCGCGCCTGCATCCAGGCGCCCACGTCGACGTACACATCGTCACGCGAGACGGGCGCGTGCTCGTGCGCGCTCGCGTTGTTCGCGCCTTCGTCTCCCATGTCGCGGCGGACGCTATCCGTTATGGGGGAGCGCTCGCGTTCGAGCAAACGATAGAGACCGCCGCCGGATAGTCGCGCCGTCCCATTCTTGCCTTTTGCCCTTTTGACTTCTTACTTCTCATGGCCTTCGGGTATGCGGTTCCCTCACCTGCAGCGCCGGGCGGTTCACGCGAGGGCAACGCCTACCCTTGTCGGCGCACTCGCCACGCTGAAGCTCGGTGCAGGAGGCAAATTCGCTTGCCCGCGACGGGTTTCACCTGTGGCACCAAGCTTGGTTATGTGTGTTCCGGGCCTACGACTCGCTCACATCCTCGGAGACCTCATGTCGAGTGGAAACGACAACTCCTCGATGCTCGTGCACTGCAGCCTCCGTGGTCGCGATATGACCCGCCGCGGCGACCTGCGCGATGTCCTCGAGGCCCTGGCGGCCACACTCGCTCGCGATGCGGGCGATCGCGACTTGCTGACTACGTTCGAGCAGGAGCTGCAGCGAGCGTTGTGCATTCGCAGCGTGCGGCTGCGGGAGATCCCCCAGCGTTATCACGCCCGGCTGGTGACGCCCACGCGCACGGCGGATTCAATCGTGCTCGGCGTGTCGTCGCCCAATCCGCGCGTGCAGGCCGTGCTCGAGGCCTCATGCGAGGCGAGTCGCCCGCTCGGCGAGCGCGATCACGATGCGCTCACGACCGCGGCGTATCTGGCGTCGCTCGTTCTCGAGCTCGCACGGTTTCGGATCCGTGGACGAGCCCGGTTCGTCGATGGCGCCGCGCCATTGATTGGTTCGAGCATGGTGATGCAGACCTTACGCGATCGCATCGAACGAGCCGCGCTCACGGACTTTCCAATCCTCATCGAGGGCGAAAGTGGTACCGGCAAGGAGCTCGTCGCCCGTCAACTGCACGAGCTCAGTCATCGCCGAGGCGGTCCGTTCGTGGCCGTGAATTGCGCGGCGCTGGTCGAAACACTGCTCGAAGCGGAGCTCTTCGGCATCGAAGAACGCACCGCAACCGGTGTCCGTGGGCGGCGCGGCAAGTTCGAGCACGCCCACGGCGGTACGTTGTTTCTTGACGAGGTCTCCGACCTGTCGATTGCGGCACAGGCGAAGCTGCTCCGGACCATCCAGGAGCTCTCCGTCGAACGCGTGGGCGGCATTGCCGTTCGACGCGTCGACACCCGCATCATCGTCGCGACCAACCGGCCGCTGGCGGAGATGGTCGACCGCCGGTTGTTTCGGGCCGATCTCTTCTACCGCCTCTGCGGCGTGGAGATTCACGTGCCGCCGCTCCGCGAGCGTCGAGACGATGTGGTGGAGCTGGCGAACTATTTCCTGGCGCGCCACCGGCAGATGCGCGACTTGACGCTGTCGCCGACCGCGGCCGACGCACTGCGAGTGTATTCGTGGCCCGGCAACGTCCGCGAGCTGCAGCGTGTCATCGAGCGCACGGTCGCGCTCACGGAATCATCTTCGATCGAGCTCGACGACCTGCCCGCACACGTGCGCGGGGACTATACCGAGGCAGCCAGGCAGTCCGTTGCTGCCGACGTGTCGATGCGCGCGTGGGCGAGTCGTTACGCCAGGCTTGTTTACGAGCGGTGCCGCCGTAACAAGCGTCACGCGTGTCGGGTATTGAACATCAGCTATCACACCCTGGAGGCCTACCTGCGGCACACCGAGGTCGTCCAGGCGCCTTCGAAGCGGCGCTGGCCCGCCTGGGTGCGGTCGGCCACAGACGACGGACCGGGGGAGGCGGTTGCGTGTGAGGAGCCGCCGGGATCATGCGAGACCTGATTCGCTTCTTTCGCGCGGTTCCGCCGGTGCCCTCGCTCATGGTCGGCACGTTCGCAATCGTGACGGTCGTCTCGGTGGTTGCCGTCATGGTAGACGCATCGTTTGCCGCGGGCACGCTGAAGGCGGTGCTGGCGCTGCAGTTGTTCTCTGCCTCCTCGGGATTCATGACGCATGCACGCAGAGGACACTACGACCTGCTCCTGACGCGCGGGGACGATCGTGTGGCGATCGCACTTGTGCAATGGGCAGTCGCCGTGGCGCCCGGCGTTACGAGCTATTTGGCGATCGCCGCAGCCGAAGCGCTCGCCACATCCGGGCGAATCGTGACAGGTTTGACTTCAGGCTCCATCGCTGCGGTGGCTGTCGTCTCGACTGCGCCGTGGGCGTTCACGGTGCCGCTGCCTCGATTTGCCGCGGCGATTGGTTGGCTGGCGGCTTTCTCGCTCGGCGCCGCGGTGAGTCGCGCATTCGCCATCCCGTCAGCTGTCGTGAACCTCGTGTTTCCGCTGGCCATGGTCGGCCACCAATTGCACCTCGACACCCTCTGGCCTGCACTCGGCATCGCTCTGATCAGCATGTGCGCAGCATTGTTCTGGATTCGGCGTGTCAGCATTCCTCTCGAAGCGGCGCAATGATGCCTGTCGCCGTGTCCGTCCGCGCGCTCGGGGTCACCTGCGGCCGGCGACTCGTTTTCGACCAGCTGTCGTTCACTCTCGGCGCCGGCCAATGCCTTGGCGTCATTGGGCAGAATGGGGCCGGCAAGACTACGCTGCTGCGGACGATCGCCGGCTGTATCAGGCCGTCACACGGAGAGATTCGCATCAGCGGCCTCACCCCGCGGGACGCGCTCAGACGCGTGGGCGTTGCCTACTTTGCCGGCGAGTCCACGTTGCCGTCCTTCGTCCGGGCGTCTGCGTGGGGCACGCTCGGCACGGGCGAGGCCGTGACCCTCGACCGGCGGCGGCTGCGAGCGCTGTCGCGCGGAGGGCGCCAGCTCCTCGGACTGCGAACGGTTCTGGGGCGTCATCCGCTTGGGTTGATCCTCCTCGACGAGCCCTGGGAGGGTCTGGATCCCGATTCCGCCCGATGGTTATCCGCGACCCTCGAATCGAAGCGCGATCGCGGCGCCGCCGTCATCCTCTCCTCTCACCGTCTGCACGATCTGGCGGGATTGTGCGACGCCTATCTGTTCCTGCTGCCACACCGGTCCGAGCTGCTCAAAGCACACGAGATTGCACACGTTGGCCCGGTCACGCCGGCGCTCCTGGAGCACGTGTTCGAGACGTTGCGTGAGGGTTCATCCTTCGACACGACGCAGGCGGTGATCGTTCGCCGGTAAGCGTCAGCGCGTTCTTCCATCAGGCGCCCCGAACCCGAAGAATCGTGAGCGCCCCGGCCATCGGTGTCTGTATACTCGCGAACACAGGTACTACATATGAAGCAGATCCTCGGTGCCGCGTGGGCGGCCACGCTCGCGTTCGTGTTGTCGCTTGTTACGCCGATGCAGGCGCAGCGGGGCCCACAAATTCCGGGCTTTGTACCCGATCCCACCAATCCGGGGCGCGGGTTGATTCTCGCGCAACGATCGGAGTTCGGATCGGTGGTGACCTTTGCCCGCGCGCAGGGGAGAGGTATCGCGGCCGGCGCACAGACGCGAGCGGCGATACGCGCACAGAGCTTTCTGACTGCGCACGGGTCCGAATTCGGATTGCCCGAGGCTGCAACCGTTCGCTTGCTCGACGAATCGTCGCCGGACCAAGTCGGCGTTCAGCACGTCCGCTTCCAACAGCTCCATCGCGGCGTTCCCGTGACTGCCGGCCAGTTGCTGGTTCATCTCAATGATGACTTCGTCGTCGCGGCGAATTCCGAGGTGCTGGTTGATCCCCAGATCGACGTCACGCCCGATCTCCCGGCCGTGGAAGCGGTCGAAAAGGCACGCGCCCTGATCCAACGCCTGCACGATGCGACAACCGCCGCGGACGTGACGTACAGCGCCCCGCGACTCGAAGTCCTCAACCGCGGATTGCTGGAACCAGGCTCGTACCCGACGCGGCTGACCTGGTTCATCGAGGCGAAGGCCCTCGCGGTTCGGGAGTTCATCTGGGTGGATGCGCTGACCGGTGGCATCGCGCTCCATTTCAACCAGCTCACCACCGCAAAGAACCGGCGGATATACGACGCGCAAAACGACAGCACGCTGCCCGGGGTGCTCGTCAGAAGCGAAGGCGGACCGGCGACTGGGGATACCGATGCGGACGCGGCATACACCTACTCAGGCGATACATACGACTATTTCTTGACGCAGCACGGCCGCGACAGCTTCGACAACGCCGGCGGAACGCTCATTTCGACTGTTCATTACTGTGAGATCTTCTTCTGCTTCTTCGGCCCGTTCCAGAACGCCTTCTGGAACGGTACGCAAATGGTCTACGGTGAGGGCTTTGCCTCGGCCGACGACGTCGATGCGCATGAATTGACACACGCGGTCACGGAACGCACGGCCGGCCTCTTCTACTATCTGCAGTCCGGCGCGCTGAACGAGTCGTTTTCGGACATCTTCGGCGAGACGGTCGACCTCACCAACGGCCACGGCAACGACGCACCCTCCGTGCGATGGAAGCTCGGCGAGGAACTGCCGGCCAGCGTTGGCATCATCCGCGACATGATGACTCCAACGTTGTACGGCGACCCCGGAAAGATGAGCGATCCGCAGTTCTCCACCGCCTACGACTACAACGCCGATCAAGGTGGCGTGCACACCAACAGTGGAGTGCCCAATCACGGATATGCGCTGATGGTCGACGGCGGCACCTACAACGGCAAGACAATCACCGGTATTGGTCTGACGGCTGCCGCCAAGATTCAGTACCGCGCACTGACGGTGTATCTGACATCCGGCGCCAACTTTCTCGATGATTACAACGCGTTGCAGCAGGCCTGCACCGACCTTATCGGTGTGAGCGGGATCACCGCCACGACCTGCGTGCAGGTGAAGAACGCCCTCGACGCGGTGGAGCTCAATGGGATCTGGCCGGGCAACACGCAGCCGCCCGCATTCTGCTCGGCAGGCCAGACGCGAACCGACCTGTTCTTCGACAACTTCGAAACCGCCGTCAATCCCAACTGGTCGACAGCGGCACTGCAGGGTACCGGCACGTGGAATGTGCCGGACACCGGCTGGTCGAAGAGCGGCGTGCGCATGGCGTGGGGACCCGGTTTCGACACCAGAGTCGACACCGTGATGTCGATGAATAACGGCGTGGCCGTACCGGCGGGCGCGAAGATGCAGTTCAGCCACGCGTTCTCATTCGAGCAAGCCAACGGCATTCCGTACGACGGCGGTGTGCTCGAATACAGCACCAATGGCGGGGCCACGTGGATTGACGCGGGTTCGCTCATCGTCGCCGGCGCACCGTATTACACGACGCCAATCTCCCTCAACGACATGAACCCGCTGGCTGGACGCTACGCGTTCGCCCGAAACAGCTACGGGTATACAGCGACGCAACTCAACCTGTCGCCACTGGCCGGCAGCACCGTTCGGTTCCGGTTCCGCGTCGGTACCGATCCCGCCGTCGGAGACATCGGCTGGGTTGTCGACGACGTCCGCCTCTATACCTGTGGCTCGGGGTCGTGCACATACTCGATTTCGCCGACGAGCGGTTCCTTTACTGCCGCCGGCGGAAACGGGTCTGTCAACGTCACCGCATCGTCGGGAACGTGCGGTTGGACTGCCGAGTCGTCTGTCGAGTGGATCACGATCACTGGCGGCGCCAATGGCAGCGGGAATGGGACGGTGACGTACTCAGTCGCCGCGAACACGTTGTCGACGCCGCGCAGCGCTACGCTCACCATTGCCGGCCAGACGTTCACGGTCAATCAGGCGGCAGCGAATCTCGCCGTCACCGTGACGACGCCCAACGGCGGCGAGAGGCTCTATACGGGGACGCCTTACCTCGTGACATGGACGGCGGCGGGTGCGGCAAGCTTCGACGTCGCGTTTTCAACGGACGGAGTCACTTTCAACACGATCACTGGTTGTTCGAACCTGCCGGCGGCGGCGCGCAGCTGCACGTGGAGTGCGCCAGGTCCGGTGACCACGAACGGCAGGATTCGCGTGGTGGCTCACGATTCTGGAGCCGGGACCCTGTCGGATGTCTCAGATTCCAAATTTACTGTGTTGAGTGGCACGGCAAATATCACCGTCACCTACCCGAATTCGGCCGTGAACCTCGGCATCGGGTCGATGCAGCAGATCAAGTGGAGTCACAACCTCGGAACGCAGTCGTACGTCCGCATCGAGTTGAGCCGGGACAATGGCGCGACGTATCCGGAGGTGCTGGCCACGGCGTTCAAGAATACGACCGCGTCCGGGGGTACCTTCGACTGGCGCGTGACGGGACCCGCCACCGCCGGCGCGAGTGCGTTGATTCGAATTACGTGGACCAGCGCGGCGACCGCGGACGTGAGCAACGTGGCTTTCACGATCGCAACTGCCTTCATCAGCCTCACCGCTCCCGCAACGAATAGCAACTGGGGCTTCGGCACCACTCACAAGCAGGTGTGGACCACGAATCTGGGACCATTGGACCGGGTGAACGTGCAATTGAGTACGACCGGCATCGGCGGCGCCTACAGCACGATGTCCGGCGGCGCCAACATTGTCGCAACCACGAAGACCGCCAACGTGGTCACTCCGAGTACGGCGACGACCACGGCCCGAATCAAGATCGTGTGGGCAAATCCGCCAACCGGATCCTCGGCATCTGGCGACAATCCCGGCAACTTCACGCTGGCGCCGGCGTTCGTCACCATCACGGCGCCAACGGCGGGCACGCTGTGGTCACTCGGCAGTTCGAAGACGATCACCTGGAACAACAATCTCGGCACAGCGGAGCAAGTCGAAATTCGTCTGTCGAAGGACAACGGCAGCACGTATCCGACGGTGATTGTGGCAAGCACCCCGTCGGATGGGAAACACGGGGTGACGGTCGACCCGAGCTGGGGCTCGCAGGCGACGACACGCGTCAAGGTGACGTCAATCTCCAACCCGACCGTGAAGAGCGAGTCAGCGAGCTTCACGATTCAGTAATATCGGAAGCGCGTGATGCGCGGTCCTGAGCGGCAAAAGAGGCGTCATTCGACGGCGAGCACCAGCAGCATTCACCTTGTCGTCATCGCGGTGCTGCTGGTGGCCTGCGCGCGCGCCCCGCTCGCGGCCACGCAGAGCGTCACGGTCGATCAACCATTCGCGCTGAAGATGGGCCAATCCGTACGGCTGGCGGATGAAGGGCTCGAGCTCGGGTTCGAGACCGTCGTCTCCGATTCGCGGTGTCCGCGCGGCGTGCAGTGCATTCGGGCAGGGGAGGCGACAATCCGAATCGCCGCCGAGAAAGCCCCGAGCGCACGCGCAACCATCGAGCTTCGCACGACGGCTTCGGCGGGCGATGTGACGTACGGCATGTATTCAATCCGACTGCTCAGCCTCAATCCCTACCCGAACGCGAACCGGCGGATCCAGCCGGAGGAATACGAAGCCACGTTCGTGGTGACGCGACCGCAACCTTGACCCTCGCTCGACGCGCATAGTACCGTGCATCGTTCGCCGCTTCGCGATTGCGGAGCCTCTTCTCCGGTGACCGCACACGCTGATTTTCGAAGCGCCCGCCTTCTGACGCGTCCATGAGTGAAACCATTGCTGCCGAGCTGCGGAAGACTCCGCTGAACGCGCGACATCGTGCCTCGCAGGCGCGCATGGTCGCCTATGCCGGCTGGGACATGCCGGTCGAGTACTCCGGCATCACCAACGAACACCTCGCCGTCCGGACGCGAGCCGGCCTGTTCGACGTCAGCCACATGGGCCAGATCGAGATCGCCGGCACCGACGCGCTTGCCGCCGTGCAGCGGATCTCGTGCAACGACGCGTCGACCTTGACGGTAGGACAGGCACAGTACTCGGGCCTGCTGACGCCCGAAGGCACGTTCATCGACGACATGGTCGTCTATCGCATGGCGCCCGTGCACTTCATGCTCGTCGTCAATGCGTCCACGGCAGCGAAGGATTACGCCTGGATCGCCGAGCAGATCAAACCGGCGGGTCAAGTGGCGGCGGTCGACACGAGCAGCCGCTATGCACTGATCGCGGTTCAGGGCCCGGCGTCGGTGGAGGTGCTGCAGCCGCTGACGGGCGTCGATCTGCCACGTCTCGGCTACTACCACTTCGGGCACGGCGAAGTGGCAGGCGCCCGCGCGACCATTTCGCGCACCGGGTACACCGGCGAAGACGGCTTCGAGATCTTCGTTCCGCCGAACATGGCGGACCGGGTGTGGATGGCGTTGCTGGAGTCCGGCCGTTCGGCCGACGTCATCCCGTGCGGTCTGGGGGCACGCGACACGCTTCGCCTCGAGGCGGGTATGCGGCTGTACGGCAACGACATCGATGAAACGACGACGCCGATCGAAGCCGGGCTCAACTGGATCGTCGGCTGGAAGAAGGACGTCTTCATCGGTCACGAACGGCTGAGGGACCAGAAGACGAAGGGCGCCGAGCGGCGGCTGGCGGGCTTCGAGATGCTCGATCGAGGGATCGCACGACATGGTTACGCCGTTGTTGCGGGCGGCCGGCGGGTCGGCGTGGTGACCAGCGGAACTCAGACGCCCTTTCTCAAGAAGGCGATCGGCATGGCCTACGTCCCGGCCGACATGAACGCTCGGGACCAGGAGCTCGACATCGACATTCGCGGGCGCACGGCACGCGCGAAGATCGTTCCGCTGCCGTTCTACAAGCGCACGCAGTCGTGACGGTGAACCGCCCGGCGCATATGGAGACGACATGGCGTATCCGACCGATCTGAAATACACCAAGGACCACGAGTGGATTCGCATTTCCGGCGACACGGCGGAGGTCGGAATCACCGACTACGCACAGCAGCAGCTCGGAGACGTCGTCTACGTGGAAGTGCCGGACGTCGGACGTGAGATTTCAGCAGGCGAGTCGTTCGGGTCGATCGAATCGGTGAAGGCCGTCTCGGAATTGTTCGCGCCGATGAGCGGCTCGGTGGTCGAGGTCAATCCCGCCCTGAAGGATCATCCGGAAAAGGTCAACAGCGACCCGCACAGCACCTGGATGATTCGCCTCCGCCTGAGCGACCCGGCCGCGAGCCAGGGTCTTCTCGACAGCACTCAGTACGAGACTCTGCTCGTCTAGCCCATGCATCCACTCGAGGCCTCCGACTGGTTTGCACCGCGCCATATCGGACCATCGCCGGCACAACGCGATGAGATGCTGTCGGCCATCGGCGTCGAGTCATTCGATGCGCTGATCGACGAGGTCGTTCCCACAGCCATCCGCCTCGATCGCCCGCTCGATCTGCCGCCTGCCGAAAGCGAGCACCTCTTCCTCCGTCGTCTCACTGAACTGGCGCGCCGCAACAAGACGTTCCGTTCCTATATCGGCCTCGGCTATCACGACACGATCACACCGAGTGTGATCCTGCGCATGGTTCTGGAGAATCCGGGCTGGTACACGCCCTACACGCCGTATCAGGCGGAGATCGCACAGGGCCGGCTCGAATCGCTGCTCAACTTCCAGACGATGGTCGCCGATCTGACCGGGATGGAGATCGCCAACGCCTCGCTGCTCGACGAAGCGACCGCGGCAGCCGAGGCGATGACGCTGTTGCGCCGAGTCAACACGTCACGACCTGGAGCGGAGCAGCGCGGCCTGTTTCTGGTCGGCGATCGCTGTTTCCCGCAGACGATTGACGTCGTCCGCTCGCGCGCCGAGCCGCTGGATATCGACCTTCACGTCGGCCCGCCCGACCAGATGGCCTTCGACGATCCGCGCGTGTTCGGCGTGCTCCTGCAGAATCCGGATGACGGAGGCGAATTACGCGACCTGTCGGCGCTGATTGCGCGCGCACACAGCGCGGGCGTGCTGGTCGCCGTCGGTACCGATCTGCTCGCGTCGGTCCTGATCAAACCGGCGGGCGAGATGGGCGCCGATGTCGTGTTCGGCAACTCGCAGCGCTTCGGCGTGCCTCTCGGCTATGGCGGCCCTCACGCCGCCTTCTTCGCCACGCGTCAGGCGTTCGTGCGGCAGGCGCCCGGCCGGATCATCGGCGTTTCGGTCGACGCGGAAGGGCATGCCGCGTATCGCATGGCCCTCGCCACTCGTGAGCAGCACATCCGACGCGAAAAGGCGACGTCGAACATCTGCACGGCGCAGGCGCTGCTGGCGAACATCGCGGCGATGTACGCCGTGTATCACGGCCCCGACGGGTTGCAGGCGATTGCGTCGCGCGTGCACGCGCTCGCCCGAGTGCTGGATCGCGAGCTGACCGCACGTGGATTCGCGCAGTTGAATCGGCAGTACTTCGACACACTGCGACTCCGGGTGGCGGGTGGTGTCACAGCGCTCAGGGAACGCGCACTGTCGCGGGGCATCAATGTCCGTTACATCGACGACACCACGGTCGGCGTATCACTCGACGAGACCGTGACCGCGGACGATGTCCGCGACATCGTGGAGGTGTTCACCGGGGCGACGGCTCCGGTCCCCGAGCCGCCGACAGGCGCGCTACTCGACGCGGCGCTGCGCCGCACGACTCCGATACTCACGCATCCGGTGTTCAATACGCATCGGTCCGAGCTGGCGATGATGCGATACATCCGCCGCCTCGAGCGCAAGGACATCGGCCTCGACTATTCGATGATCCCGCTCGGCTCGTGCACGATGAAGCTGAATGCCGCCACCGAAATGCTCCCGGTGACGTGGGCGCACTTCAGTCGACTGCATCCATTCGCGCCGCTCGACCAGACGCAGGGCTACGCGCAGCTGTTCACCGAGCTCGAGTCCGCGTTGTGCACGATCACGGGCTTCGCCGCCGTCTCGCTGCAGCCGAACTCCGGCGCGCAGGGAGAGCTCACCGGCCTGATGGTGATACGCGCCTATCAACGCGATCGCGGGGAGCCGCATCGCGACGTCGTTCTCATTCCGGCCTCAGCGCACGGTACGAACCCCGCCAGCGCCGCGATGGCAGGTATGCGAGTGGTCGTGGTCGCCACAGCCAGGGACGGCAATGTCGATCTCGACGACTTGCGGCGAAAGGCGACGCAACATCGGGATCGCCTGTCGTGCCTGATGATCACGTATCCGTCCACACACGGGGTGTTCGAGGATCACATCAGGGACATCTGCGACCTCGTCCACGAGCATGGCGGTCAGGTCTACATGGACGGCGCGAACATGAACGCCCAGGTGGGCCTGACCAGTCCGGCGCTGATTGGCGCCGACGTCTGTCATTTGAATCTGCACAAGACGTTTGCGATCCCGCACGGTGGCGGCGGCCCCGGCATGGGACCGATCGGCGTGGGTCGTCATCTCGCGCCGTATCTGCCGGGACACCCGCTGACGCCGGTCGGAGGCGAGCGGGCCATCCATGCGGTTTCCGCGGCGCCGTGGGGAAGCGCCAGCATCCTGCTGATTTCGTACGCCTACATTCGCATGCTGGGCGCCGACGGACTGCGCGACGCCACGCGCAACGCAATCCTGAACGCCAACTACATCAAGGCGCGCCTCGAGGCGCACTATCCGGTGTTGTACGCAGGATCACGGAGACGGGTCGCGCACGAGATGATCTTCGACCTGCGCGGGTTCAAGGCGGCGGGCATCGACGAGATGGACGTGGCCAAGCGGCTGATCGATTACGGCTTCCATGCTCCCACGGTGTCGTTTCCGGTTGCAGGCACGCTGATGATCGAGCCGACCGAGAGCGAGGACAAAGGCGAGCTCGATCGGTTCTGCGACGCGATGATCGAGATTCGGACGGAGATCGAGGCTGTGGTGACGGGTCGCGCCGATCGGACGGACAACGTCCTGAAGAACGCGCCGCACACGGCGGCGGCGCTCACGGCGTCCGAGTGGCACCACCCCTACTCGCGGGAGCAGGCCGCGTTTCCGCTGCCGTTCGTGCGCGCGAACAAGTTCTGGCCCAGCGTCGCCCGGATCGACAACCCCTACGGCGACCGCAATCTGTTCTGCTCGTGTCCTCCGGTGGAGGCGTTTTCCTAGCGGGTCCGTCGACGCGGACCATAAAGGTCCGCGCCGCATCAGCGGATATCGCGCGCCGCATGCCGCAGACGTCGACTCGTATCAGTTCTTACTGGCGGCTTGCCGGAACGCTGCGAGTAACGCCGTCGTGACCGGGCCGGGTTTTCCGGCGCCGATGGTTCGGTCATCGACCGTTGTAATCGGAAGCACGCCTCGCGTCGTTCCGGTCAGGAACGCTTCATCGGCGAAGTAGAAGTCCTCGTCTCTGAGCGTCTGCTCCCGCATCGGGATGCCGACGTCCTGCGCGATCTCGAAGAGAAACTCGCGCGTGATGCCCGGCAGGAGGCCGGCGTCGAGCGGCGGCGTCAGCGCGGTTCCATTCTTGACGATGAACAGGTTCGACGTCGTGCACTCGGTGAGCTCTCCCCGGTAATTGCGCATCACGCCTTCGAACGCTCCACGCCGCAGCGCCTCCTGCATGGCCAGTGCGCTGTTCATCAGGTTGTTCGACTTGATCATCGGGTTCACCGACGCCGGGTGATTGCGGATGATCTCGACGATGGCCACACGGACTCCATCCGCATACGCGTCCGGCGGCGGATCCACCTGCGGCTTGACGATGACCACGACTGTCGGTGTCGGCGTAGCCCTGGGATCGTAGGTGAGGTCGCCGACACCGCGGGTGACCAGCACGCGGATGTACGCCTCGCTCGCCCCGAGGTTCGCAGCGGTCATCGTGTCGTGGATGCTTGCGGCCAGCTCCTCGTTGGAGAAGGGTACCGGCAGCGCAATCATGCCGGCGGATCGCCGCATCCTCCGCAAGTGGCGGTCGTACAGGAACGGCCGCGAGTTGTAGGTGCGAAGCGTCTCGTACACACCCTCGCCGTACAGGAATCCGTGATCGAACACCGATACGGTCGCGTCGCGTTCGCTGCTGATATGACCGTTGACACTGACTGTGGCTGCCATGGATGTTAGTAGGCAGTATGCAGTAGGCAGCGGGCAGAATCACGACGGAAAGTGACAACGGCCGGCTGCTTACCGCATACTGCCTACTGCTTACTGCATATTGCCTGCTGCCGAATGCGAATCCTCAACGCCGCGCAGATGCGCGAGGCCGACCGCTACACCAGCGAAGAAATCGGAATCCCATCGCTCGTCCTCATGGAAAATGCCGGCCGCCAGGTGGTGGCCGCCATCGAAGCGTCGTACGAGGCGGCGCTGCACGGCCGCGTCGCGGTGCTGTGCGGGCGCGGCAACAACGGCGGTGACGGCTTCGTCGTCGCGCGCACGCTGCTGCAGCGAGGGATCGATACCGCGGTCTTCGTGATTGGCGCGGTGGCCGAGGTGCGCGGCGACGCACGGATCAATCTCGACATCCTGGGCCGGCTCGGCGTGACCGTCGTCGAAATCAACGACGAACAGAGCTGGGAGCTCCACTTCTCCGAGATCTCGCAATGCTCGCTGATCGTCGATGCGATCTTCGGCACCGGCCTCAGGTCACCCCTGGGCGGCATGCTCGAAACCGTCGTCGCCGACGTGAACGCCGCCGACATCCCGATCGTGGCCATCGATCTGCCAAGTGGTGTCTCCGCCGACACCGCTCATCTGATCGGCGATTGCATCGACGCGTCGATGACCGTGACTCTCGCCGCGCCGAAGCTGCCCCTCATCCTGCCGCCCGGTGAAGCGCACGCCGGCGACGTGGTGATTGCCGACATCGGCATTCCCTATGAGGTGATTCAAGGCGTCGACGGCCCGCATATCGAGCTGCTGACGACGGAGCAGGTGCGTGAGCACGTGCAGCCCCGCACCGCGGACTCGCACAAGGGCGATTTCGGCCGCGTGACGATTGTGGCCGGGTCGCGCGGCAAGACCGGCGCCGCACAACTGGCGGCGATAGGCGCGCTGCGTTCCGGGGCTGGGCTCGTCACGGTCGCGACGCCGGCGTCGTGCCTGCCGATTGTGGCGTCGATCGCGCCTGATTTCATGACCGAGCCGCTGCCCGAGATCGATGGCGCGGCGGCCGGCAACGCAGTGGAGCGACTCCTCGAGCTGCGGCATGAAGTGATCGCATGCGGTCCGGGCCTGGGCCGCACCCCGGGTGTCGCGGAATTCGTGCGGACGCTTCTGGCCCGATCCACGGTTCCGCTCGTGCTCGACGCTGATGCGCTGACCGTGCTCGCCGACCAGCCGGGCGTCCTGATGGGCACCGAGGAACGGGACGTGATCATCACGCCGCATCCCGGCGAGATGGCGCGCCTGGTTGCCGCGTCGATCGAGGATGTTCAGGGCAATCGCATCCAGGTGGCGAGCGACTTCGCGACGACCCACCAGCTGTACGTCGTGCTGAAGGGGCATCGCACCGTCATCGCCACGCCGCAGGGAAAGGTCTTCATCAACCCGACCGGCAATCCGGGCATGGCGACGGGCGGGACAGGCGACGTCCTCACCGGCATGATTGCCGCGTGGCTCGCGCAATTGCTCGACGCCGAAGCTGCGTGCCGGCTTGCGGTGTTCCTGCACGGCGCGGCGGGCGACCTCGCCGAGGTCCAGCATGGCCAGGTCGCGATGACCGCCACGGATCTCCTGAGCAAGCTGGGCGAGGCGCTCGGACGTCTCACCGGCCGTATACAGGATGGTCAGTGATATCGCGGACCTGACAAGGTCCGCGCTACAGGGCGAGGTAGGCCGGGCCTTGTCAGGCCCGGCTGACAGACCGTGACGCATCTGACCCACTCGGAAGAGGAGACGGCCACCCTCGCACGACGTCTCGCACCGACCCTTCAGCCGGGCGACGTGGTGCTGCTGTCAGGCAATCTGGGAGCGGGGAAGACCGCGTTCGTGCGCGGCCTGGCGGAAGGTCTCGGCATCGATCCCGGAGAGGTGAGCAGTCCCACATTCACGCTCGTCCACGAATACCGCGGCGGGCGCCTCACGCTCTATCACGTCGATCTGTACCGTCTGGAACGGGCCGCCACCGAAGATCTCGGCCTGGATGAACTGGGCGCACGCGACGGGGTGCTGGCAATCGAATGGCCCGATCGGCTCACGCATTCGCTGTCCGCCGCGACGACCGTGCATCTGGAAATCGTCGACGATCAGACGCGGCGAATTACGCTTGTCGGTCAGGCTTTGGGCTTTGGACTTTAGGCTTTGGGCCCGTCCAAGTCCAAAGTCGAGAGCCTGAAGCCGAGAGACCTACTCCATCCGGTAATTGGGCGCTTCCTTCGTGATCGTCACATCGTGCACGTGACTCTCGCGCACACCGGCGGGCGTGATGCGAACGATCTTGGCCTTGCGTTGCAGTTCGGGAATGGTGGCAGCGCCGCAATAGCCCATACCTGCGCGCAGACCACCGACCAGTTGATGGATGACCGCCGCGGCGCTGCCCTTGTGCGCGACGCGACCCTCGATCCCTTCCGGAACGAGCTTGTCCGCGGAGCGCCCGCCCTGGAGATCGAATTCGTCCTGGAAATAGCGATCGCGGCTGCCACGGCGCATCGCGCCAATCGATCCCATGCCGCGATACTCCTTGAAGCTGCGACCCTGGAACAGGATCAGCTCGCCAGGGCTCTCATCCGTTCCAGCAAACAGGTTGCCCATCACCGTGCAGCTCGCCCCGACCGCCAGTGCCTTGACGATGTCGCCAGAGTAGCGGATGCCGCCGTCGGCGATGACCGGCACGCCCTGCGAAGCGGCGGCCTGCGCGCACTCCATGATTGATGTGATCATCGGCACGCCGATCCCGGCAACCACGCGCGTCGTGCAGATCGAACCCGCGCCGATGCCGACCTTGACCGCGTCGACACCGACGTCGATCAGCGCTTCGGTCGCCGCCGCCGTGGCGACGTTGCCCCCCACGAGCTCCGTGTTCGGGAACTCGCGCCGGATTCGGCTCACCATGTCGATCACGTTCTGCGAGTGGCCGTGCGCCGTATCGACGACGATGACATCCACGCCCGCGGCAACCAACGCCGCCGCGCGCTCGACCGTGTCCTTGGCGATGCCGACCGCCGCCGCGCAGCGCAGGCGGCCGAGCGCGTCCTTGCACGCGTTCGGGTATTTGATCGCTTTTTGAATGTCCTTGACCGTGATGAGGCCCTTGAGGCGGAAGTCCCTGTCGACGACCAGCAGCTTTTCGACCTTGTGGCGGTGCAGGAACTCGCGTGCTTCATCCAGGGTCGTACCGACCGGGACCGTGAACAACGGGTCCTTCGTCATCACCTCGTGGATGGGCCGGTTGACGTTGGTCTCGAACCGCAGGTCTCGATTCGTCAGGATCCCGACCAGCCGCCCTTCCTTGCTGCCGTCCTCGGTGATCGGCACGCCGGAAATCCGGTAGGTCTTCATCAGGTCGAGCGCTTCGTAGATCCGGTTCGACGGCGAGAGCGTGATCGGGTTCACGATCATCCCGCTCTCCGATCGCTTGACGCGATCGACTTCCGACGCCTGCTCCTCGATCGACAGGTTCTTGTGGATGATGCCGATCCCGCCCAGCTGCGCCATCGCAATCGCCAGCGACGACTCGGTGACCGTATCCATGGCCGCGCTCACCAGCGGGACGTTCAAGCGGATGTTGCGCGTCAGCCGGGTCGAGACGTCGACGCCGGTCGGCAGCACGGTCGAGTGCTGGGGCACGAGCAGGATGTCATCGAAGGTAAGCGCCGTGGCGACGCCGGCGTCAACAGGGGAGAGGGTGAGCGAACCGGTCTTCAGATCCATGAATCCTCATTGCGGGCCGCCTGCAGGCGGCCCTACGCTGCCGCGCCGTGACATTTCTTGTACTTCTTCCCGCTGCCGCAGGGACACGGATCGTTCCGGCCCACTTTGGGTTCTTCGCGCTTGAACGTCTTGACCACGTCGTCGCCACCCGTGCGCGCGGGGCGTGGCCCGGGGCCGCTCGGCATCGGCTCCGCCATCGCCGTCATCGGTGCACCTGACCGCGCAGCGGCAAACGCCGGCACCGTTTCCGCGCCGGGATTGTTCATCGTCACCGCAGCCGGACGACGTGGCGCCGGACGCGGCCTGGGTTGGCGGACGTTCGCCGTCTCGCCGCCTTCGGAGATCACTGGTCGCAGCCAGAACAGATACCTGACAATCTCTTCCTCGATCCGCGCCTTCATGTCCTGGAAGAGGGCGAAGCTCTCCTTCTTGTATTCGACGAGGGGATCGCGCTGGCCGTAGCCGCGCAGGCCGATGCCTTCCTTCAGATGGTCGAGCGAGTAGAGGTGGTCCTTCCACTGCGCGTCGACGATCTGCAGCATGATGTCGCGCTCGACGCGGCGAAGAAGGTCGACACCGACGACGGACTCCTTTTCGTTGTAACCCTTCTTCGCGAGGTCCCATATCGCGTCGGTCATTTCCTCCGGGCCCTGGTTTTCGAGGTCGAGCGTGTCGAGCTCCGCCGGATCGAGACCGAGGACGCGAGACACTTCCCGCTTGAGCGCCGGGATGTCCCATTCGTCCGGATCGATCTCCTTGCCCGCGAACCGCTCGACCTGCTCTTCGAGAATCTCCTCGGCCAGGGCGAACACGTAGTCCTTCGTGTCGACGATCTCCTCTTCGGTCAGATGAACCTTGCCCTCGAGGATCTCGCGGCGCAGCGTGTAGACGCTTTCACGCTGCTTGTTCATCACATCGTCGTACTCGAGCAGGTGTTTGCGGACGGAGAAGTTCTGCGCCTCGACCTGCTTCTGCGCGCGTTCGATGGCCCGCGTCACCATGCCGTGCTCGATCGGCACGCCCTCTTCCATCCCGAGCTTCTGCATCAGGCCGGAGATGCGGTCCGACCCGAAGATGCGCATCAGATCGTCTTCGAGCGACAGGTAGAAGCGTGACGAACCCGGGTCACCCTGGCGGCCGGCGCGGCCGCGCAACTGGTTGTCGATGCGGCGGGCCTCGTGCCGCTCGGTGCCGAGGATGTGCAGGCCGCCGAGCCGCACGACCTCTTCATGTTCCTCATCGGTCTCGCGTCTGAAATGGGCGAAGATCCGCTCCCAGTCCTTTCGCGGAACGCGATAGAAGCCGTCGATGTGGAAGAAGTAGACGAACTCTTCGTCGTCGACGAATTTCTCCTCGCCGCGTGGGAGCCGCTCGGCGACGCTTTCGGCGAGCGCCTGCTGCCGCGCCATGTGCTCGGCGTTGCCGCCGAGCAGAATGTCGGTGCCGCGGCCGGCCATGTTGGTGGCGATGGTGACGTTGGCCTTGCGACCGGCCTGCGCCACGATTTCCGCTTCCTGCGCGTGGTACTTCGCGTTGAGGACGACGTGCTTGATGCCGCGCTTGCGCAGCAGGGCAGAGAGCCGTTCCGATTTCTCGATCGACACCGTGCCGACCAGCGTCGGACGGCCCGACGACTGCTTGTCGAGAATGTCGGCAACGATCGAGTCGAACTTCTCGCGCTCGGTCCGGTAGACGAGGTCCGGCTCCTCGACGCGCTGGAGCGTGCGGTTCGTCGGGATGACGATCACGTCCAGGTTGTAGATCTTCGCGAACTCGGGCGCCTCGGTCTCGGCGGTGCCGGTCATGCCGGCAAGCTTCTTGTACTTGCGGAAGTAGTTCTGGAAGGTGATCGTCGCCAGCGTCTGGTTCTCGCGCTCGATCTTGACCTTCTCTTTCGCTTCCACCGCCTGGTGCAGGCCGTCGCTCCAGCGGCGTCCCGGCATCAGTCGCCCCGTGAACTCATCGACGATGACGACGCCACCGTCCTTGATCATGTAGTCGACGTCGAGCCGGAACAGCGTGTGCGCGCGCAGTGCCTGGTGAATGTGGTGGAGCAGCGGCATGTTGGCCGGGTCGTACAGCCCGTTGGACTCGGGCACCAGCCGATGCGACAGCATCTGTTCGGCCTTGGCCATGCCGGTCTCCGTCAGCGTCACCGTCTTGTGCTTCTCGTCGACGATGTAGTCGCCGGT
>Ga0081539_10003039_pt1 | contig 21722 bp, 16 predicted proteins | sample TabmetS4T2R2_FD_71023 | JGI IMG/M metagenome (GOLD analysis project Ga0081539, IMG submission 71023) | Tabebuia heterophylla rhizosphere microbial communities from the University of Puerto Rico - S4T2R2 | ecosystem: Host-associated > Plants > Roots > Rhizosphere ...
CGCAGCAGCTCGCGCGAGAGGGCGCCGGGCTTGCGCGCCATGCGGGTGCGGGCGCCGCGCAGGACCTCCTCGGCCTCCGGCGTGTGCGCGCGGGCGGCGGCGAGGAGCGCGGCGGACAGCCTGCGGTCCTGCTTGCGGGTCGCGTGGACGAGCCGCCGCGCGTTGCGCGCGTGCGCGCCGCCGGAGCTGTTGACCAGCAGCCCGAGCAGGCGCTTGGTCTCCGGCCACCGCTGCACCGCGTACTCCTCGTGCAGCTCGCTCGTGTAGGCGGCGATCCGCCAGATCCACGCGGTCGCCTGGTCGCGGCGCCCGATGCGCTTCTCCACGAGCGCCTGCAGCATCACCTTGGAGCCCTCGCGACGCTCGTCGCGCTGCCAGCCGCCGATGACGTCCAGCGCCTGGTCGAACGCCTCGGCGTCGCGCGAGGCGGCGATCTCCTGCAGCGCCTTGATCCGCAGCTGCGAGCTCTTGTTGCGCCGGACGGCGGTCAGCAGGAAGGCGCGCTTCAGCTCCCCGCCGCGATCGAAGTGCAGCATCGCCCGCGCCCGCCGCCAGCCCGACGGCGACACCCGCGCGCCGGCCAGCGCCGCCCACTGGACCTGCTCGCCGTAGTCGAGATGCTCGACCGCGATGCGCCACAGCTCGCGCTCGAAGACCTCGATCCGCCGGTTCTCGTCGTCGGTCACCGGCAGCACCCGGCGCTCCACCCGGACCCGGCGGCCGCGGCCGCGGCGCACCGGTCCGACGACGATCGCACCGCCGCGGTAGACGTCGCGATCCAGCAGCGAGTGCAGCGTCACGACGGGGTCGTCGTGCTTCGTCGCGGGATGCACGAAGTCGACGACGATGCCGGCCTCCTTGCCGAGATGGCGGCGCGTGACGCGGCCGACGCGCTGCTGGTAGATCCGCTTGGAGGCGGTCGGCGCGAGATGCATGCAGACCGTGGCGCGCGGCGAGTTCCAGCCCTCGGCCAGCAGCTGCGCGTTGACGAGGACGTCGATGTCGCCCCGCTCGTAGCGGGCGAGGATCGTGGCGAGCTCGCGCTTGGGCGTCTCGCCGGAGACGGCCTGTGCCTTGAGCCCCGCGTCCCGGAACGCCTCGGCGACGTTGTAGGCGTGGCGGACGCCCGCGGCGTAGACGACGCCGGGCACGCCGTTGAAGCGCGTCTTGTACAGGTCGGCGATCGCCATGTTGAACGGCAGCTGGTCCAGCAGCTCGGCCAGGAGCTCCTGGTCGAACTCGACGTCGACGTCGCCCCGGCGCAGGGGCACCTTCGCGATCGTGCGCACGCCCGGACCCGGCGGGATGCGGATGCAGCGCAGCGGCGCGATGACGCCGCGCCGAGCGGCCTGCGCGAGGTCGAAGCGCGAGGTCTGCGTGGGGAAGAGGTCGGTGACGTGGCGGGCGATCAGCGCGCCCGTCGCCGTCATGCCGATGAAGATCGGGCCGGTCCACGCGCGGATCGCTGCCGACGTCTTCTCGCCCAGCGCGGTATGCGCCTCGTCGCAGATGACGATCGTGTAGGCGTCGGAGATGCGCCCGGCGTTGCGGACGAACCACTGGTAGGTCTCGACGGTGACCGGCCCCTCGGCCAGGTCGGTCCCGGCGCCATCCAGCAGCGGGCCCGACTCGCGGCTGCCGTAGCCGCGGTCGTGCAGCTCGCCGAGGAACTGGTCGACGAGGTTGCGCCGGTGGGTGAGGATCAGGACGCCGCCGGTGCGCGAGGCCTCGACGAAGCCCATCGCGGCCACGGTCTTGCCGGAGCCGGTCGCGTGCTCGAACCAGAAGCGCTTGTAGGCGTTGGGGTCGTCGGCCGCGCCCTCCTCGACGTCCTCGTCGACCTCGGGCTCCTGCTCGTCGTCCCACGCTTCCTCGGGCGCCTCGTCCTCGGGCTCCTCGTCCTCCTCCTCGGGCTCGTCGTCCTCGTCCTCGTCGTCGGGCGCCGCGAGCTCGGGCTCCTCGTCGTCCTCGTCGTCGTCCTCCGGCTCCTCGGGCTCGGGCTCGGCCTCGGCGGTCGGCGGCGGCTCGGGCGCCGGCGCCTCCTCCTCGACCGCGAGCACCGGCTCGGCGGCGGGCGGCGCCGCGGCGTGCCCGTTCTGGGCGGCGGCGAGCAGGGCGGTCAGCGTGCCCGAGAGCGCGTCGACCTGGTGGGGGTTGAGAAGCGCGCCGTCGGCCAGGCGCGGCTCGTCCTCGCTGAGCAGGCGCTCGAGCCCGAGCAGCAGCGCGTAGCGCCGGCGCCAGCGCGTCGAGGGCACCTTCGCTCCCGCGTCGATCTCGCGCAGCGCGTCGTCGAGCGCATGCCGGCGAGCCGACCCAGGAGCAAGCGCGACGGCGGTGTCCTCGCCGTCGTGCACGAAGCGCTCGTGCGTGAACGCCTCGACCCGCGCAATGGCGGCCTGCTTGGGAATCGGTGCGGCCGCGGCGGCCGCCGACGTGGATTCAGCCATGGCCTGGCTATCGATCTGGAAACGGAGAGTCGCGACAGAGAACGACGTGCCTGGCGACTCGGAGCCCCCCGGTTCGTCCGGGGTACGAGGAGGGTCCTCCCTGAAGTCGTCGACCCTCGCCCGTGAACTACCAGCAGGATATCGCACTCGGCCCCCGGTGAGGCGGCCGCGCCGCCGCTTCTGACACCCTGTCGCCGATGCGGAGGTGGCTGCCATGGGTCCTGGGCGCGGTCGTCATCGGCGTGATCGTCGCCATTGGCATCAGCCAGTCGCAGGAGAGCAAGGCCCCCAGCCAGCCGAAGACCCAGACGATCAGCGGGCAGGAGCTGCGCGAGAAGCTCGGCGGCGCGCCGCCGGCGCTGGCCGCGCTGCACCAGCAGGCCAATCAACTGCTGCCGGGTGGGACCAGCCGCTTCGACGAGCGCCTCCGGCAGCTGCGCGGGCATCCCGTCGTCGTCAACGTCTGGGGCTCGTGGTGCGGGCCCTGCCGGGTGGAGCTGCCGATCATCCAGCGCGCCTCGCTTGACTGGGGCAAGCGGGTCGCCTTCCTCGGCGTCGACTCGAAGGACAACCGCACCGACGCGCGCAAGCTGCTGCGCCAGATCCCCGTCACCTATCCGTCCTACGAGGATCCGCACGCGAAGATCTTCACCCGCTACAAGCTGATCGGCGCCCCCAGCACGATCTACTACGACGCCTCGGGCAAGCAGACCTATCTGCACCAGGGTCAGTACCTTGACCGCGCGCAGCTCGACGCGGACATCAAGCGCTACGCCTTGCAGTGATCACGGTCCGGCCCACGCGAGATCAACGAGAAGTCGCCGCCGCACTCGCCTTGCGCGAGGACGTCTTCGTGGGCGAGCAGGGCGTCAGCCTCGAGGAGGAGCGCGACGGACGCGACGACGAGGCGCTGCACCTCGTCGTCCTCGACGACGGCGCCGTCGTCGGCACCTGCCGCCTGCTCTTCGAGGACGGCACGGCGAAGCTCGGCCGCATGGCGGTGTCGCGCTCGCGGCGCGGCCTCGGGCTGGCCCGCGCGCTGCTCGCCGAAGCCGAGGCGCAGGCTCGCGCGCAGGAGGCGCAGCGCATCGTCCTCGCCGCTCAGCTCAGCGCCCAGGCGCTCTACGACCGCGCCGGCTACGACGCCTACGGCGACGTCTTCCTCGACGCCGGCATCGAGCACGTGATGATGGCCAAGGCCCTGTCGTAGCTAGCCTGACGCAGCGATGCCCGAGGTCCGCATCGACCCGATCACCGGCCAGCGCACCATCGTCGCCTCCGACCGCGCGACGCGTCCCGGCGGCGGCCTGTCCGCCAGTCCCTCCGAGCCGATCGACGAGGAGAAGGACCCCTTCCTCGAGGGCCACGAGGACCGCACGCCACCCGAGACCTACGCGCTGCGCCAGAACGGATCGGCGCCCGACACCCCGGGGTGGTCGGTGCGCGTCGTGCCCAACCTCTATCCCGCGCTGGATCCGCAGAGCAGCGAGCCGGCGCCGTTCGCCAAGCCCGAGCTCTTCGCCGCGACGCCGGCGCGCGGCGCCCACGAGGTGGTCATCAACGCGCCGCAGCCGGTCACATCGCTCGCCCACCTGCAGGTCGACCAGGTCCGCGCCGCGGTCGACGTCTGGCGCCAGCGCATGCGCACGCACAGCGACGACGGCGCCGCCTACGTGCACGTCATCGTCAACGAGCGTCGCGAGGCCGGCGCCTCGCTACCCCACACCCACGCGCAGATCTACGCGCTGGGCTTCGTCCCCGCAGCCGTCGCCCGCGAGCGCGAGCGCTTCGGCGCCTACGCCCAGCGCACGATGGGCGCCAACCTCCTGCAGGACCTCGTCCAGGAGGAGGTCAAGCTCGGCGAGCGCATCGTCGCGATCGACGACGAGGCGGTGCTCATGGCGCCCTACGGCGCGCTGCTGCCCTTCCAGCTCATGCTCGCCCCGCGCGAGCCGCGCGCCCGCTTCGAGGACGATGGGCCGACCGGCGCCGCGCTCCTGCACGAGGCGCTCAGCCGCCTGGGCCGGCGCCTGGGCAACGTGCCGCCGCTGAACCTGTGGGTCCGCACCGCCCCGCGCGGCGCCGACCACTTCTGCTGGCGCATCGACATCGTCCCGCGCCTGACCCACATGGCCGGCCTCGAGCTCGGCGCCGGCGTGCACCTCAACATCGTCGCGCCCGAGCAGGCGGCGGCCGAGCTGCGCGAGGTGTAGGGCTGCGCGCGGTCGTGCAGCGGGTCAGCCGCGCTGCGGTGCGGGTCGATGGCGCCGTGGTCGGCGAGATCGGCGACGGGCTGCTCGTGCTGCTCGGGGTGACGCACGACGACGACGAGGCGGTCTGCGACAAGCTCGCTGACAAGATCCGCGCCCTGCGGATCTTCGCCGACGCCGAAGGGCGGATGAACGAGCCGCTCGGCGACCGGGGCGTGCTCGTGGTCAGCCAGTTCACGCTCTACGGCGACGCGCGCAAGGGCAACCGCCCGTCCTACGTGGGAGCCGCCCGGCCCGAGCAGGCCGAGCCGCTCTACGAGCGCTTCGCCGATCGGCTCGACGCCCAGCGCGGCGTCTTCGGAGCGATGATGGACGTCGAGCTGGTCAACGACGGCCCGGTGACGATCCTCCTCGACCTTCCGTAGTCTGCCGGCCCCATGCCACCGGAAGATCGCTTCGTCCCCCGCTTCGCCGCCGAGCCGCCGCAGGACCTGCTGCCCTACGGGCGCTGGGCGCAGACGCTGACCGAGGAGTTCCTCGCCGCCTGCCTGCGCATCGACAGCGAGGGCGAGGACCTCGGCGAGCCGGGCGACGTCACCTGGTACCCCGATCGCACGTGGCACGGGCGCACCTTCGTCCCCGGCACCGCGATGACCGGCGCCGGCTACGAGCTCTACGGCTACGTCAGCTACGCGCCCGGCGGCGACGGCGAGGAACCGACCGACTTCCACGCGGTCGCCGACTACACCGCCGAGACCGCCGAGCAGAACCCGGATTGGCAGATCGACCTGTGCGACGAGGTCATCGGCACCTGGCGCGGCGAGCAGGGCAAGGCGGCCGCGATGACGCTCGTCTGGGGCCGGCCGCTGGTCGACAACGGCGCGGTGGTCACCGCCGAGCTCGCCGACCTCAACGTCGACCAGTGCGTGCTCGTCGAGGGACGTTTCACGCTGATCGCGCCCGACGACTACCGCGGCGACACGCTCGACATCAAGCTCTTCGACCGCCGCGGCCAGCAGCTCGCGCTCGAGTCGCTCTACGCCGAAGAGGACGACGAGTAGTGGAGCTCGAGGAGGCGATCCGCGGCCGGCGCACGCACAAGGCCTACGGCGCCGAGCCGGTGGATCGCGCGACCCTCGACGAGCTGCTGGACCTCGCGCGCTGGGCACCGAACCACCACCTCACCAACCCATGGCGCTTCCGGGTCCTCGGGCCGCACGCGCTCGATCGCCTCAAGCAGGCCGCCGGCCCGGAAGCCGCCGGCAAGCTCGACCGGGCGCCGACGCTCGTCGCCGTCTCGGTCGTGCAGACCGGCGACCCCGTCGCCGACGAGGAGGACCTCTGCGCCGCCGCCTGCGCGGCCTACATCGTGCTCCTGGCCGCGCACGGCCGCGGGCTGGCCGGCTATTGGCGCACACCCGCGGTCCTGCGCACGCCCGAGGGCCGCGCCGCGCTCGGCATCGGCGACGACGAGCGCGCGATCGGCCTGCTGCACCTCGGCCCCGCGCGCCAGGAGCAGCGCCCGCCGGACCGAGCGCCGGCGGCCGAGGTCATCGACTACCTGGACTAGGCGGCCGCGGTCGGGACCCGCGCGGCGATCTCCTCGTCGGTCAGCGGGAAGTGGCAGGCCGCGAGGTTGCCGCCCTCCTTGACCTCGAGGAAGGGCTCGTCGACGTTGCACTTGCCGTCCTGCGCCTTCGGGCAGCGCGTGTGGAAGCGGCACGCCGGCGGCGGGTTGGTCGGCGAGGGGACGTCGCCGCCGAGGACCTGGCGGTGCTTCTCGCGCGCCAGGCGCGGATCGGGCACCGGCACCGCCGACAGCAGCGCGCCCGTGTACGGATGGCGCGGGTGATCGAAGAGCTGGTCGGCGTCGGCCATCTCGACGATCTTGCCCAGGTACATCACCGCGACCCGGTCGCAGACGTGGCGGACGACCGACAGGTCGTGGGCGATGAAGATGATCGTCAGGCCCAGCTCGCGCTGCAGCTGCGAGAGCAGGTTGATGATCTGCGCCTGGATCGAGACGTCCAGCGCGGAGACCGGCTCGTCGGCGACGACGAGCTTGGGCTTGAGCGCGATCGCCCGGGCCACGCCGATGCGCTGGCGCTGGCCGCCGGAGAACTCGTGCGGGAAGCGGTTGTAGTGCTCGGGGTTGAGCCCCACGAGGTCCATGAGCTCCTGCACGCGCTTCTTGCGCGCGCCCTCGTCCTTCTCGAGCCGGTGGATGATGAACGGCTCGCCGATGATCGAGCCCACCGTCTTGCGCGGGTTCAGCGACGAGTACGGGTCCTGGAAGATCATCTGCATGTCGCGGCGCAGCGGCTTGAGCTCGGCGCGCGAGGAGTGGGCGATGTCCTCGCCCTTGTAGACGATGGTGCCGTCGGTGGGCTCGAGCAGGCGCGTGACCAGCCGCGCGGTCGTCGACTTGCCGCAGCCGGACTCGCCGACCAGCCCGAGCGTCTCGCCCTCGAGCACGTCGAAGGAGATGCCGTCGACCGCGCGCACGGCGCCGACCTGTCGCTGCAGGATGATGCCCTGCTTGAGCGGGAAGTGCTTCTCGAGGTCGCGGACCTCGATGAGCGGCGACTTGCCGTTGGTGCTCACGGTGTTCACCTCCGCGGGGCGTCCGGCCCCGCGTCCTGAGACAGACCATCCGTTACGGCCGGGGGCGCCGGCTCCGTCGCCACCGGCTCGGCGGCCACGACGCCGTCGGCCACCTCGGTGCCGGCCGGCGCCAGCACCTCGCCGACCGCTTCGCGATCGATCGCCGTCTCGGGCACGTCGACGTTCTCGAGCACCTGGTCGGGCACTTGGCCGGTCCGCAGCGCCGCCCACAGCGCCCTGCGGGTCTGCCCCGGCAGCAGACAGGCGACCTCGTGGCGATGCCCGCCGCCGTTGCCGACGTCGGCGGCCGGCGCCAGCTGCGGATCGATCTTCGTGTGCGCCTCGCGCACGTACGGGCAGCGCGGGTGGAAGGCGCAGCCGGACGGCTTGAGGATCAGCGACGGCGGCCGGCCGGGGATCGGCACGAGCTCCTCGCCGCGCGGCGAGTCCAGGCGCGGGATCGACTTGAGCAGCCCCCAGGTGTAGGGGTGCTCGGGCGCCGCGAAGATCGCCTCCTTGTCGGCGTACTCGACGATCCGCCCCGCGTACATCACGCCGATGTCGTCGGTGACCTCGGCCACGACGCCGAGGTCGTGGGTGATCATCACGATCGCGGTGTCGAGCTCCTTCTGCAGGCGCTGGATCAGATCGAGGATCTGGGCCTGCACCGTCACGTCGAGCGCGGTCGTCGGCTCGTCGGCGATGAGCAGCTTGGGGTCGTTGATGAGCGCCATCGCGATCATCACGCGCTGGCGCATGCCGCCGGAGAACTCGTGCGGATAGGAGTCGATGCGCCGGCGCGGCTCGGGGATCCCGACCAGCCCGAGCATCTCGACCGAGCGATCGAGCGCCTGCGCCTTGGAGACGTCGCGGTGCGCCTGGATCGCCTCGACGAGCTGGTCGCCGATCTTGTAGAAGGGATGCAGCGATGACAGCGGGTCCTGGAAGATCATCGCGATGTCGTTGCCGCGCAGCGTGCGCATGTCCTCGTCGGAGGCCGCCAGCAGGTCCTTGCCGTCGAAGACGATCGAGCCCTCGATGATCGCGTTGCCCGCGAAGCGCGTCAGGCCCATGACGGTCAGCGACGAGACGCTCTTGCCCGAGCCCGACTCGCCGACGATCCCCAGCGCCTGGCCGCTCTCGACCGTGTAGGAGACGCCGTCGACCGCCTTGACGATGCCGTCGTCGGTCCTGAAGTGGACCTTCAGGTCGTTGACTTCAAGCAGGGCCAAGGCTCAGTACCTCACGCGGGGGTCGAGGAACGCGTAGACGATGTCCACGAGCAGGTTCAAGAAGATGATGGCGAACGCGCCGACGAGCACCGTTCCCTGCACGGTGGGCAGGTCGCTCTTCTGGATCGCGTCGAAGGCCAAGCGGCCGATCCCCGGGATGTTGAAGACGGTCTCGGTGAGGATCGCCTGGGTGAGCAGGATCCCGAGGTCGAGGCCGAGGATGGTGACGATCGGCGTGATCGCCGAGCGCACGCCGTGCTTGAAGACCACGCGCCGCTCGCGCAGGCCCTTGGACCGCGCGGTGCGGATGTAGTCCTCTGACATCACCTCGAGCAGGTTGCCGCGCAGGAAGCGCGCGTAGACCGCCGCGAACGAGGCGGCCAGCACGAACCACGGCATGATCAGCGCCGGGATGACCTCCTGGGGGTTGGTGAAGATGCTCCCGGTGCTCGGATAAGCGCCCTGTCCCTCGAAGATCGGGAACTTGCCGAGGTCCTTCGAGAAGAGGTACAGCGAGACGAGGCCCAGCCAGTAGACCGGCGCGGAGATCGCCACGAGCGCACCGCCCATCGCCACGCGGTCCATCCACGTGCCGCGGCGGATGGCGGAGATGATCCCGACGGGGATGCCGATCAGCAGCCAGACGACCGCCGCGCCGAACGCGAGCGTCGCGCTCACCGGCAGGCGGTCGAAGATCTGCTGCTTGACCGAGATGTTGTTCTGGTAGCTGTAGCCGAAGTCGAAGTGCAGGACGAGCCGCTTGAGGTACTTGAAGTACTGGATGTACCAGGGGTCGTCGAGGCCGAGCGTCTGGCGGATCGATGCCAACAGCTCCGGCGACGGCTGGCGCCCCGCTCGCAGCGCCGCTGGATCGGCCGCCGGCAGCGTGTAGAAGATGATGTAGGTCAGGAAGCTGATCACGAGGAGCAGCACGACCATCCAGAGCAGCCGGCGGATGATGAAGGGGATCATGGCCTTGGGTGAGCGGGGTCCGGGCCCGAGGTGCGTCCCGCCGGCCCGGGGGCCGGCGGGACTTCCCTCAGCTGTGGTCTAGACGACCGTCACGTCCTCCTACTTGATCGACGTGAAGCTCAGGTCGTGCGCGGTGTCGTAACCGTTGACGACCTGGTTGACGTTGGCCGAGCCGACCGATGCGGTCTTGTCCCAGATCCACGGGATCGCCGGGGCCTGCTCGGCGATCATGTGGTTGATCTTCGCCCAGGCCTGGTTGCGCTCCGCGCCGACGGGCACGGTGGACGCGGCCTTCATGGCGTCGTTGATGGCCGGGACGTCCAGCTGCGGCCAGTTGACGTTGCCCTGCTGCAGGATGTTCTTGCCGTTGAAGGTGGCGTCGAGCATCGACTGCGGGTCGGAGAAGTCCTTGAACCAACCCACGTTCGGGCAGATCGCCACGTCGGCCTTCGGCACGCCGCAGAACTTCGTGTACAGCGTGTCCTGGGGCACGATGCGGAAGTTCAGCTTGAAGCCGAGCTGCTCCATCTGGCCCTGGAAGACCTCAGCGGTCTTCTTGCCCGGATCGGCGTTCGTGGCGATGGTGAGCAGCTTCTCGCCGCCCGTCCACTTGCCGTTGGCGTCGATCGGCAGGCTCGGATCGTCCTGCTTGGCGGCCAGCATGTACTTCTTGGCGATCGCCGGATCGCCCTCGGGGTGAGCGAGGAAGTCCAGGTCGACGTTCTGCTTGAGGCCGCCGGCCTCCTCGAACCCGGGGATGCCCGGCGGGATCCAACCGGTGGCGATGTCGCCCAGCACCTTCCCGCCGCGGGTCAGGCGCAGCGCGTCGCGGTTGGACGCCGCGATGATCGCCTTGCGGATGTTGATGTCGTCGAACGGCTTGACCTTGGTGTCGAAGGCGATGTAGCGCGTCCCGCCCGACGGGACGAACTCGACCTGGTCGGACTGGCGCGCGAGCGCCTGCTTGAGGACCTGGGCCGGCGGCGAGCCCGCGTCGCAGCAGACCGTCGACTGGCCGTTGAGCGCGCGCCGCGAGGCGGTGGCCAGGTCGTCGTTGCCCTCCTCGATGTTGACCGCGTCGAGGTAGGCCGGGCGGAAGTCCGTCTTGGGATCCCAGTTCGGGTTGCGGACGATCGCGATCGACTTGCCCGGAACGCGGCCGGTGACCTTGCCCGTCGTCGGATCGTTCTTGACCATGTACGGGCCGGTGAACGACTGGTACTGATCGAACTTCGACGGCGTGCTCTTGTCCCACTTGGAGGCGTACTCCTCCGGGACGGGCACAGTGATCGGCATCACCAGCGCCTGCGTCACCAGCGGCGCACTCGCGTCCTTGAGCTTGAAGACGATCGTCTGGTCGTCCGGCGTCTCGATGCCCGAGATCGGCTTGATGTCACCGCTGTTGGGCTTGTCCGGCGTACCGACGATCGAGCTGAACCACGCGCCCGCGTACCCGCTCGGGACCTCCTTGGAGAACGAGCGCTCGAACGCGTACTTGATGTCCTTCGTCGTCACCTCGCGGTTCACGGGCGGCGCGTACTTCACGCCCTTCCTGATGTGAACCGTGATCGTCTTGTTGTCAGCCGAGACCTCCGGCGGACCCGTCGCGAGGTCCGGTACGGGGTGGACCGAGTCGTTGGGCTTGAACGAGTACAGCGTGCGATTGGTCGCGAACGCGACCATGTAGCCGAACGTGTAGTACGTCTGGCCGGTGTCGAGGTAGTCGACGTCGCTTGCGGCCAGGTAGGTCAGCGTGCCGCCCTTCTTGCCCGCCTTGATCTCCCCGCCCGCGGCCTTCTCGGCCTTCGAGCTTCCACCGCCTCCACCACCGTTGTCGCTGCTGCCGCAGGCCGCGGCGAACAGGGTCAGGGCCGCGGCGATCGCGAGCGCCAGCACGCGAACGGACATCTTCATGCGCCTTCCCTCCTTAGGTGCGTAGGTCTTCGACCCCTCCTCCCAGAGAGGCTTGACCGCACCGTAGGAAGCGGCCCATAACAGCCGCGTACATAACTTTCGGTTAAGGGCCGCTGAGCGGCCGCTCGCTAAGCGGGGCCGGCGAGATTCGGCGGCCCTTCGGGCCCCTCGTCGGCGTCGCCGCCACCGACCAGAACGGGCTCGCGATCGAGGCCCTCGAGGTAGCGATCGACCATCCGCGCGCACTGGCGGCCCTCGTTGATCGCCCACACGATGAGCGACTGGCCGCGCCGCGCGTCGCCGGCGGCGAAGACGCCGGGAACGCTGGTCTCGTAGGTCGGCGCCTTGGCGTTGCCGCGCGGGTCGCGCTCGAGCTGCAGCTGCTCGAGGACGGTCGGCTCGGGATGCAGGAAGCCCATGGCCAGCAGGACGAGGTCGGCGTCGAGCACGCCCTCGGTGCCCTCGACGGGGCCGAACGGCGGCGCGGGCTCGGCCTGCGCGTAGTGCAGCTGCTGAACGCGCCCGTTGCCGGCGAACGACGTCGTGACCACGGAGAAGTCCTGCTCGCCGCGCTCGACGGCGCGCGCCTCCTCCATCGCGTAGCTGAGGCGGAACTTCGCCGGCCACAGCGGCCACGGCGTGCGATCGTCGGGGCGCGTGGGCGGCGGCTCGGGCAGCAGCTCGAGCTGCACGACCGAGGTCGCGCCCTCGCGGATGGAGTTGCCGACGCAGTCGGCGCCGGTGTCGCCGCCGCCGATGACCACGACCTTCTTGTCCTTGGCGCTGATCGAGGTGTCGGCGGATCCCGCGACCCAGCGGTTGCGCACGTAGAGGTACTCCATCGCGAAGTGCACGCCGTCGAGCTCGCGGCCGGGCACCGGCAGGTCGCGCGGCACGCGCGAGCCGATGGCCAGCACGACGGCGTCGAACTGCTCGCGCAGCTCCTCGGCGGTCACGTCGACGCCGACGTCGACCCCGAGGCGCAGGTCGACGCCCTCGGCGACGAGCTGCTGCACGCGCCGCTCGACGACCGTCTTCTCGATCTTGAAGTCGGGGACCCCGAAGCGCACCAAGCCGCCGGCGGCCTCGTCGCGCTCGTAGAGCACCACGTGATGGCCGGCGCGGCGCAGCTGCTGGGCGGCGGCCATGCCCGCCGGGCCGGCGCCGACGACCGCCACGCTGCGCCCCGTCTCGCGGCGCGGCGCGATCGGCACCACCCAGCCCTCGTCCCACGCGCGGTTGATGATCGAGTTCTCGATCTGCTTGATCGTCACCGCGTCGCCCTCGCGGATCTCCAGCACGCACGACGCCTCGCAGGGCGCCGGACACAGGCGGCCGGTGAACTCGGGGAAGTTGTTGGTGGCGTGCAGCTGGCGGATGGCGTCCTGCCAGCGGCCTCGGTAGACGAGGTCGTTCCAGTCGGGGATGAGGTTGCCCAGCGGGCAGCCGTTGTGGCAGAACGGCACGCCGCACTCCATGCAGCGCGCGCCCTGCGCGGCGAGCTCCTCGTCGGGGCGCTGGACGACGAACTCGCGGTAGGTGCGATCGCCCTCGATGCGCTGCGTCGGGTCCTCGTATGGGATCCCGACGCGCTCGATCTTCAGGAAGCCGCCGAGCTCGCCCATCAGGCGGCGATCTCCTCGGCCGCAGCGGCGGCCTGCTCGGCCAGCACCCGCTTGTAGTCGGTCGGGAAGACCTTCACGAACCGCGGCAGCAGCTCGTCCCAGTGGTCGAGCACCCGCCGCGCGACCGGCGAATCGGTACGCCGCAGGTGCTCCTCGACGAGCGCGCGCACCTCCTCGGCGTCGTAGGGCGTGAGCTCCTCGAGCTGCTCGAGCATCGCGCTGTTGACCTTCGCGCGGAAGGCGCCGTGCTCGTCGAGCACGAAGGCCAGGCCGCCGCTCATGCCCGCGGCGAAGTTGCGCCCGGTCGGGCCGAGGACGACGACGCGCCCGCCGGTCATGTACTCGCAGCCGTGGTCGCCGACGCCCTCGACGACGGCGCAGGCGCCCGAGTTGCGCACCGCGAAGCGCTCGCCGGCCATGCCGCGGAAGAACGCACGGCCGCTCGTCGCCCCGTAGAGCACCGTGTTGCCGATGATGACGTTCTCCTCGGCGCGGTAGGTCACGCCGTCTGGCGGCATCACCGCGATCGTCCCGCCGGACAGGCCCTTGCCGGCGTAGTCGTTGGTGTCGCCGTGCAGGGTGAAGCTCACGCCGGGCGCCAGCCAGCCGCCGAACGACTGCCCCGCCGAGCCGCGCAGCTCGACCTGGATGGTGTCCTCGGGCAGCCCCTCCGCGCCGTGCAGCTGCGCGATCCGCGAGCTCAGCACGCCGCCGACGCAGCGGTTGACGTTGCGGATCTCGGTCTCGATGCGCACCGGCTGCTTGTGCTCGACGGCCAGCTTGGCCTGATCGAGCAGCTTCCAGTCGAGGTGGTCGTCGAGCACCGGCGGCGGAGGCTTGATGCGATGGCGCACCGCGCCCTCCGGCAGCGCCGGGAAGTGCAGGACGTGGGTGAGGTCGACGCCGCGCGCCTTCCAGTGGTCGATCGCGTCGTCGACCTCGAGCAGGTCGGTGCGCCCGATGAGCTCCTCGAGCTTTCGCACGCCGAGCGAGGCCATGATCGCGCGCAGCTCCTCGGCCACGAAGAAGAAGAAGTTGACGACGTGCTCGGGGGTGCCCTTGAAGCGCTTGCGTAGCTCGGGGTCCTGCGTGGCGATCCCGACCGGACACGTGTTGAGGTGGCAGGCGCGCATCATGATGCAGCCCGTCGCGATCAGCGGAGCGGTCGAGAAGCCGAACTCGTCGGCGCCCAGGCAGGCGGCGATCGCCACGTCGCGGCCGGTCTTCAGCTGGCCGTCGGTCTGGACGGTGATGCGCGAGCGCAGGTCGTTGCGCAGCAGCGTCTGCTGGGTCTCGGCCAGGCCGATCTCCCACGGCACGCCGGCGGCCTGGATCGAGCTCAGCGGCGAGGCGCCGGTGCCCCCGTCGTGGCCGGAGATGAGGACGTGGTCGGCGTTGGCCTTGGCCACGCCGGCGGCGACGGTGCCGACTCCGACCTCGCTCACCAGCTTGACCGACACGCTGCCGGTGGGGTTGGCGCAGCGCAGGTCGTAGATGAGCTGCTTGAGGTCCTCGATCGAGTAGATGTCGTGGTGCGGCGGCGGCGAGATGAGGCCGACGCCCGGCGTCGTGTGGCGCACCCAGCCGATGTACTTGTCGACCTTGTGGCCCGGCAGCTGGCCGCCTTCGCCGGGCTTGGCGCCCTGGGCCATCTTGATCTGCAGCTGATCGGAGTTGACCAGGTAGTGGATGGTCACGCCGAAGCGGCCGCTGGCCACCTGCTTGATCGCCGAGCGCCGCCAGTCGCCGTTGGGATCGGGCGTGAAGCGGCGCGGGTCCTCGCCGCCCTCGCCGGTGTTCGAGCGCCCGCCGAGGCGGTTCATCGCGATGGCCAGCGTCTCGTGGGCCTCGGTGGAGATCGACCCAAGCGACATGGCGCCGGTGGCGAAGCGCTTGACGATCTCCTTGGCCGGCTCGACCTCCTCGAGCGCGATCGGCTCGAGGTCGGTGCGGAAGTCCAGGAGGCCGCGCAGCGTGGCCTTGCGCGCCGCCTCGGAGTTGACCATCTCGGCGTACTCGTCGTACTTCTGCTGCGCGTTGCCATCCGAAGTGCGCACCGCGTGCTGCAGCAGCGCGATCGTCTCGGGGTTCCACATGTGGCGTTCGCCGTCGCGCCGCCACGCGTAGACGCCGCCGACCGGCAGCAGGTCCTCGTGCGAGCCCGGCCACGCGCGCGTGTGGCGATCGAGCGCCTCGCGCGCAAGCACGTCGAGGCCGACGCCGCCGATGCGCGAAGCGGTGCCGGTGAAGTGGCGGTTGATGAGCTGGCGCTCCAACCCGACCGCCTCGAAGATCTGGGCGCCGCAGTAGCTCTGGATCGTCGAGATCCCCATCTTGGAGATCGTCTTGAGCAGCCCCTTGCCCAGGCCCTTGACGATGCGCTTCTCGGCCTCGACCGGATCGGTCACGCCGGCGATGCGCCCGTCGAGCGCAAGCTCGTCGACGGTGTCGAGCATGAGGTAGGGGTTCACCGCGCTGGCGCCATAGCCGATGAGCACGGCGAAGTGGTGGACCTCGCGCGGCTCGCCCGACTCGAGCACGAGCCCGGCGCGCAGGCGCGTGCCCTCGCGCACGAGGTGGTGGTGGACGGCGCTGACCGCCAGCAGCGACGGGATCGGGGCGCGGTCCGGGCCGGTCGCCCGGTCGGACAGGATGAGGATGTTGATCCCGGCGGCGATGTGGTCGGTCGCCTCGTCGCAGACGTTGGCCAGGCGCTTCTGCATCCCCGCGGGGCCCTCGGCGATCGGCCAGGTGATGTCGATCGTGTGCGCGCGGAAGACGTCCGTGGACACCTCGCGCAGGGTCTCGAGCTCGTGGTTGCGCAGGATCGGCTGATCCATGACCAGCTGGTGGGCGTGCTGGGGCGTCTCGGTGAGCAGGTTGCCCTCGGCGCCCACCCCGGTGCCCAGCGACATGACGATCGACTCGCGGATCGGGTCGATCGGCGGGTTGGTGACCTGGGCGAAGAGCTGCTTGAAGTAGCTGAAGAGCGGCGGGCGCTGATCGGACAGGACGGCGAGCGCGGCGTCGTTGCCCATCGAGCCGACCGGCTCCTCGGCCGCCCGCGCCATCGGCGCGTGCAGGACGCGCAGGTCCTCCTGGGTGTAGCCGAAGGCGAGCTGGCCCTGGCGCAGCGGCAGCTCGGTGTAGGCGGGCTGCGTGTCGGCCGGCGGCAGGTCGTTGAAGTGCACGACGTGCTCGTCGAACCACGACGTGTACGGCTTCTGCGTCGAGATCGTGCGCTTGACCTCGGAGTCCTCGACGATCCGCCCCTGCTCGAGGTCGACGAGGAAGATCTTGCCCGGCTGCAGGCGCCCGAGGCGCTTGACGTTCTCCGGGCGCACGCTGAGCATGCCGGTCTCCGAGCCCAGGACGACGTACCCGTCCTTCGTCTCCACCCAGCGGCCGGGGCGCAGGCCGTTGCGGTCCAGGGTGGCGCCGACGACGCGGCCGTTGGTGAACGCCACCGCCGCCGGGCCGTCCCATGGCTCCATGAGGCAGGAATGGAAGGCGTAGAAGCCCTTGAGCTCGTCGGAGAGGTCGTCCCGGTCCTGATAGGCCTCCGGGATCATCATCATCACCGCGTGCGGCAGCGAGCGGCCCGCGAGCATGAGCAGCTCGAGCACGTTGTCGAAGGTCGCCGAGTCAGAGCCGCCGGGGCGCACCACCGGCAGCACCTTCTGCAGATCGATGCCGAAGAGCTCGGAGGCCAGCTGCGACTCGCGGGCGCGCATCCAGTTGACGTTGCCCATCAGCGTGTTGATCTCGCCGTTGTGGCAGATCACGCGGTAGGGATGGGCGAGCTCCCAGCTCGGGAAGGTGTTCGTCGAGAAGCGGCTGTGCACGAGGGCCAGCGCGCTGGCGAACCGCTCGTGCTGCAGGTCGGGGTAGAAGAAGCGCAGCTGCGGCGCCTTGAGCATCCCCTTGTAGACGACGGTGCGACTCGAGAACGAGGGGGCGTAGAAGTCGGGCCCGATGGCGAGCTCGACGATGCGCCGGACGACGTAGAGCTTGCGCTCGAAGGCGTCCTGGTCGTGCTCGAAGCCCGGACCCGCCTCGACGAAGAGCTGGCGGATGTAGGGGCGCGACTCGTTGGCGGTGTCGCCGACGTGGTCGTCGTCGACCGGGACGTCGCGCCAGCCCAGCACGCGCTGGCCCTCGACCCGGACGTTGAGCTCGAGGAGCTCCTCGATCTGGCGGCGGTGGGCCGCGTCGGTGGGCAGGAAGCACATCGCCACGCCGTAGCGCCCCGGCGCCGGCAGCTCGAAGTCCACGGCCCCACGGAAGAACGCGTGCGGCAGCTGGACGAGGATGCCCGCGCCGTCGCCGGTGCGGATGTCGGCGCCCTCGGCCCCGCGGTGCTCGAGGTTGTCGAGCGCCTCGAGCGCCTTGACGACCACATCGTGCCCGGGGACGTTGTCCAGGCGCGCGACCATCGCGACGCCGCAGGCATCGTGTTCGTACCTAGGGTCGTAGAGGCCGTCGGCCTGTGGCGGCATTCGATGGTTCATCTGTGAGTCCCCGTGGCGCGGCGGGCGAACCCGAGAATGGACCGAACATGATAGGCAGGCCCGTGATGGAACGCGAAGTCCTGCTCCTGGCCACCGGCGGCACGATCGCGATGCGCGGCGAGCGCGCCGTTCCCTCCGCCGGACCGGTCGAGCTGCTCGAAGCGGTGGGCCTCGACCGCGTGCAGTCGCGCGAGCTGCTCGGGCTGCCCGGCGCCCAGGTTTCCCTTGCCGATGCGCTTTCGGTGGCCCGCGCCGCGGTCGATGAGGCCGCGGCGGGCCGCGGCGTGGTCGTCACCCACGGGACGGACACGCTCGAGGAGACCGCCGTCCTGACCGACCTCATGTACGCCGGCGAGGCGCCGATCGTCTTCACCGGGGCTATACGTCCGGCCAGCGCTCCGGGCGCCGACGGGCCGGCGAACCTCGTCGACGCGGTCGCGGTGGCGGGCGCGGCCGCGGCAGCGGGCCTGGGCTGCGTGGTCGTCTTCGGCGGCGAGATCCACGCCGCGCGGGGCGCGCGCAAGGTCGACTCGGCCGGGCCGAGCGCGTTCGGGTCGCCCGGCGGCGGGCCGCTCGGTCGCGTGGTCGAAGGCCGCATGGCCCTGCGCGCGAGGCCGACGCGCCCGCAGCGGACGCTCGCGCCCGAGCGCCTGGACTTCCGCGTGCCGGTGATCGTCGCCGCGCTGGGCGACGATCTCGCCGCGCTCGACGCGCCGGCCGACGGCGCGGTCATCGCGGCGCTCGGCGGCGGTCACCTCTCCCCCGCCGCGCTCGAGCGCGTGCGCGCGGCGGCCGCGCGCATGCCGGTGGTGCTCGCCGTGCGGCCCGAGCGCGGCGCCATGCTCGCCTCGACCTACGGGTTCCACGGCGCCGAGGGCGATCTGCGCGCCACGGGGATCGTTCCCGCGGGAGCGCTCTCGCCCCAGGCGGCGCGGATGAAGCTGCTGGCCTGCCTCGGCTGCGGCCTGTCCGGCGACGACCTCGCGCTGGCGTTTAGCCAGGACGATCCGTGATGACACCGGTGTTCGTTGCCCAACGGAGCAGCGGTTGACATCGCGGAGGCGGGGGCACGCCCCATTGTGCGGGACGGATGACCCGCCACATAACCGCATCAAGGACTGTCGCCGGATCCCTGCCCCGGCGCGATGCGATGACCTCCCCCACATCACGTCGGGACGCCCAACAGGCGTCCCGACGTCGTTAATCGCAGGGCACGAAGGGGTAAGAGCACCGGTCTCGGGCGTATTCTCCTGGGCGGCGAAAAGGGAGCGCGGCGTCGGACGCGGCCAATTGGGGGCATCGATGACCAACACAACACTGGGCCAGGCAGCACGCGGGCGGCCGTCCGCGCCATGACCGAGGTCCAGGACCCCCAGCGCATCCAGACCGAGACGCCCGATCTCGAGATCACCCTGCCCGCTCGGGCGGAGAACGTCGCGGTGGTTCGCCATGCCGTCGGCGGCCTCGGCGAGGTGCTCGAGGTCGACGATCAGACGCTGTCCGACATCAAGCTCGCGGTCACCGAGGCGTGCACCAACGTCGTCGTCCACGCCTACCCCGGCGGCGAGGGGCCGATGGGGCTGCGCGCATCGATCGACGACCGCCGGCTGCTGCTCGTCGTGACCGACCGCGGGCGCGGGATCGTGCCGCGGCCCGACAGCCCGGGCCTCGGCCTCGGCCTGCCGCTCATCGCCACCCTGGCCGAGTCGCTGGAGCTCGGCACGGGGCGGCTCGAGGAGACCGAGGTGCGCATGACCTTCGACCTCGGCACGCCCGGCTCGACGGGAGGTTTCGTGTGAGCGACGCGGCCACCACCAACGAGGCGGTCGTCCACGTCCGCAGCGGGCCGCTGGTCGGCGCCGTCCTCGGGCGCGTGGTCGGCATGCTCGCCGCGCGCGCCCAGTGCCCGATCGACCGCCTCGACGACGCGATCCTCCTCACCGACGCGGTCGCCGCCCACGCGCCGGTGCACGCGCGCAACAGCCACGTCCACGTCGTCGTCGCCGCCGACGACGAGCGCCTCGAGCTGCGCGTCGGCCAGCTGCGCCCCGACGGCGCCCGCCGACTGCTCGCCGACGGCGACCTCCCGGGCGTGGGCAACGTCTTCGATCGCGTCGCAGACGACGTGCAGACAGGTACAGGGGCCGACGGCGAGACGGGCGAGCTCGTCCTACGGCTGAACTTCCGCAGTTGAGAGTGCAGCCCGACGTGCTGCCGCCAGATCCGTCAACCTAGAGGGGCCGATGCCACCCGAGTTCAACCTCACCAGCGAGCCGATCGACGACAACCGCCAAGTGGTGGCCGTCGCCGGCGAGATCGACCTGTTCACGGCGCCCGAGCTGAAGGCCGCCCTGGGCGAGGCACTCGAATCGGGGCGCACGCGGATCGTCGTCGACCTCACCGAGACGACGTTCCTGGACTCGACCGCCCTCGGCGTCCTCATCGGCGCGGTCAAGCGGCTGCGCTCGCGCGACGGCGTCCTGACGATCGTCAACACCGACGCCAACATCGCCAAGACCTTCGAGATCACCGGCCTGGATCAGATCTTCACGATCCGCCCGACGCGCGACGAGGCCGTCGAGGCGCTCGACGTCGACGAGGCCGAGGTCTAGCCCGGGCGCGCGGCGTCGCGCTCGGTGCGCGCCAGCCAGGTGCGCGCGCCGATGCGCCGATGGATGGCCAGCGCGTCGTCGAAATGGCGGCGCGCGTCCTCGCGGCGGCCGAGCAGGGCCGCGAGCACGCCGAGGTTGCGGGCGACGGCGCCGGTGCTGATCTCCGGATAGCTGATCGCGATGCGGTCGGCGTAGGGCTCGAGCAGCTCGTAGAGCACGGCGGCCGACTCGCCGTCGGCAAGGACGTCCGCGGCATCGGCGAGCAAGGTGGCGCTGACGAGCCACTCCTCGTCGAAGGGCAGCGCGGCGAAGCGATCGCGCGCGAGGACGGTCATCGCCTCGCGCGCCTCGTCGCCGTGCCCGGTCTCGGCGAGCACGTGGACAAGCACGCAGCGCCAGATCGGGTAGGTCGGGTACTCGGCCGCGGAGGCGCGCACGAGCTCCTCGATCTCGTCGAGCCGTCCCTGCTCGCGGCGCAGCACGTAGAGCTGCAGCCCGTACGTGACCGCCGCGTTCCAGCTCTGGGTGTCCTCGCCGAGGGCGCGCGCGGCGGCGACGAGGCGGTCGGCCTCGTCCAGCGATCCCGCCAGCAGCGCGAGCAACGCGCGGTAGACGACCGCCAGCCACGCCTGCGAGGGCTGGCGCAGCTCGCCGGCGACGCGCTCCATCGCGGCGACCTCGGCGTGGGCCGCCTCGATCTCGCCCAGCTCGACGAGCGCGCAGAGCCGCTCCTCGTGCCCGTCGAAGGCGCGCTCCTTGTCCCCCGCGCGGCCGGCCACCTCGATGAGCTCGGTCGCGAGCTCGAGCTGCGCGCGCGTGTGCTCGGGCGAGTGGTGGCCGAGGATGTAGCCGTGCAGCGCGAACGCAAGCGTCGCCGCATCGTCGAGGCGCCGCGCGATGTCCAGGGCTTCCTCGCTCAGCCTGGCCCTGCGCTGCGGCGGGAAGCTCGCATCGCGCAGCGGGCCGCCGGCGAGCCGCGCGAGCAGGCGGACGCGCAGCGGGCTGTCGGCGTCGCCCTGCGCCTCCAGCGCGCGCTCGAGCAGCGGGATCAGGCGCGGGTCGTCGCGCGAGACCTCCCAGATGATCCTGCCCCCGTAGCCCACGGCGGCGCGACCGAGGTGCTCGGCCAGGCCGAGGCGCTCGGCGAGCTGCGCGGCCTCGTACATCGCCTCCTTGCCCGCGCGCTGGTCGCCGGCGCGGGCGCGCGCCTCGCCGAGCGCCAGCAGCAGCTCGCAGCGCGTGACGCCGTCGCCGGCCAGCGACAGCGCGGTCTCGTAGTGGCGAACGGCCTCCTCGTAGGCCAGCTGCGAGACGGCCTGATCGCCGGCGCGGCGGGCGTACTCGACGGCCTTGTCGACCGCGCCGGCCGCGGCGGCCACGACGTAGTGCTGGGCGAGCACGGAGAGGTACGGCGAGAGGTCGGCGGCGTGCACGGACTCGAGCGCGGCGCCCGCCTGCTCGTGCAGCCGCAGCCGGCGCATCGGCGCGAGGTCGTCGTAGAGCACGTCCCTGATCAGCGCGTGGGCGAAGCGCAGGCGTCCGGGCGATCCGGGCACGTCGACGACGGCGCGCTCGGCCACCGCCTGGTCGAGCGC
>Ga0081539_10003040_pt1 | contig 21709 bp, 22 predicted proteins | sample TabmetS4T2R2_FD_71023 | JGI IMG/M metagenome (GOLD analysis project Ga0081539, IMG submission 71023) | Tabebuia heterophylla rhizosphere microbial communities from the University of Puerto Rico - S4T2R2 | ecosystem: Host-associated > Plants > Roots > Rhizosphere ...
CCGAAAGGACGGAGCAACATGGCGCGGAAAGCAAAGAAGGACAGCAGGAGTAGCGGCACGCGTCAGCGGCGCCGACAATTCGCCATCCGACCGCGCGCGATGAGAACGGATCACCACCAAGACACCAAGAAGGAATGCGAGAGAGCGAGCACGCACCGTAGGAAGCATTTCGTGCTCTTGGTGTCTTGGTGGTGACCCGTTCCCGCGGCAGAAACGCGCGCAATCCTAGCTCACATCTTCTGCCGACCCGCGATCGCGTCGGCGAGGATGTTACGGTTGGCGTACTCGATGTTGCTCCCGGCGGGGAGCCCGCGCGCGAGGCGCGTGATCTGGACCTGGGGGAAGCGCGTCTTCACTTCCTGTTGGATGTGCAGCGCGGTGCCGTCGCCTTCCATGTTGGGGTTGGTGCCCATGATCAATTCGCGGACCGTTCCGCCGGCCAGGCGCTCCATCAGCGGTTCGACGGTGACGTCCTGCGGGTCGATCCCTTCCAGCGGCGCGATGCGCCCGAGCAAGACGTGATACACGCCCTTGTACAAGCCGGTCGCTTCCAGCGCGAGCAGGTCCTTAGGCTGCTCGACGATGCAGACGACGCTCTGATCGCGCACGGGGCTCGCGCAGATGTCACACGGGTCGGACTCGGTCAGGTTGTAGCAGACGCTACAGTGCTTGATCCGCGTCTTCACGTCCTCGATCGCGCGGGCGAGCTTCATGGCCTCGTCGGTCGGCTGCTTCAACAGGTGAAACGCGATCCGCTCGGCCGACCGCATGCCGATGCCGGGGAGCGAGGCGAACTGGTTGATCAGGTTTTGAATGCTCTGGGTGTAGGTGCTCATCGCAAGGCCCCATTCTAGGCGAGCGGACGCAGGCGACGAAGGGAGCGGTGTCTGATACAATTACGACCATGCTGAGGGTTGCTCAAAAGAAAAAGATCCACGTCGGCCCGCAAGACAACGGCCAGCGGATGAGCCTTGACGACTTCGATCACGCGGTCGCACAAGAGGGCTACGTGTACGAGCTGGGGAAAGGGGTGATCGAAGTGTCGGAGGTCCCGAACCGCAGGCACTTGTTGCAGGTGCACGAACTCCGAAGGCAATTGACCTCATACGACCTCGCACACCCAAGCACGATCGACACGATCGCCGGTGCGACCGACGCAAAACTGCTCATCGGCCCGAGCGAATCGGAGCGTCATCCGGATATCGTGGTCTACCTGGACCCGCCGCTCGATGAGGAAGACGTTTGGTCCAAGTGGGTTCCGGAGATCGTGATCGAGGTCGTGTCACCGCGGTCGGCGAAACGTGACTACGAGGAGAAGCCGGACGAGTACCTCGAGTTCGGCGTCGACCTGTACCTCGTCGTTGACTCCTACAAGCAGCAGATGAAGGTTCACGACCGCTGGCGCGGCCAGTGGAAGACGCGAGTAGTCAGGCCCGGACAGAAGTTCTCGACGCCGCTGCTGCCGGGGTTCAGCCTGGACCTGAAGAAAGTCTTCGCCGCGGCGGCTCGCGCGAAGTGATCCGCGGCGATCACCGCGACATTCGTTCGGCCAGCGCTTCACGTACCCGCCGCGCTACACCTTCCCAATCACCCTGTTTCGTCTGCCGGACCAGCTTCATCGTCGGATACCACGGCGAGTCTTTGCGCTCGGTGAGCCACCGCCAATCGGCGTTGAAGCAGAGCGTCGTGATCGCCGGCTTGCCGAGCGCGCCGGCGACGTGGGCGACGCTCGTGCAGACGGTGACGACCACGTCCAGGTTCGCGATCGCGGCGGCGGTGTCCGAGTAATCGTCCAGATCTTCGGAAACGTCGACGACGTCGATCACATTCTGCACGCGCGCGAGTTGTTCGCGCCCCGCGCCCTTTTGAAGCGAGAAGAATCTCACGTTCGCTAAGCCTGCAAGCGACGGGGCGAGGCGTTCGAGATTCGCGGAGCGGTTGCGGTCGTTTGCTTGGACGGGATTACCTGCCCAGGCGAGCCCGACGCTTAGCTGCTTTCGCATCGGCGCGAGCTTCGCATGCCACCGCTCGACGCGCGCGGGATCGGGGAAGAGATATGGTATCTCCGCGGGGATCGTCTGAAGCGTCGTGCGGAAGATGCCGGGCAGGCTCATGATCGCGGCGTGCTCGTCGAAGGGCGGGATCGGATGGTCAAACGCGATGACTTCGTCGACGCCCGGCACGGTTGCGATCAGCGACACGAGTGCGAGCTGGCACGCGACGATGACGCGCGCGGGATTGCGCTCTCGCGCGACAAGCGTCGCGTAGCGCACGAATTGGATCGTGTCGCCCATGCCCTGTTCGGCATGCAGGAGGATCGTCTTGCCCGCGAGGTCCGACCCGTCCCACATCGGCCGGCCGAGCGTGACGGCGGGGGGTTCGGAGCCGACGCGTTTCCAGCGCCACTCGTGCTCGGGCCAGGCGAGGTCGTACTCGCCGCGGAGCAGGCGGATGAAGGACCGGTTGAAGTGCGCGCCGGCGTGGTCGGGCTTCAGTTCGATCGCGCGGGAAAACGCGTCGAACGCCTCGTCGATCCGCATCTGCTCGGCGAGCATCTCGCCGAGGTTGTTCCATGCCTCGGCATGATTGGGATCAAAGCGAATCGCGTCGCGGTACGCTTGCTCCGCGGCGGCGAAGTCCAGTTGCGTGCGCAGGGTGTTGGCGAGGTTGTAGTGCGCCTTGACGTAGTCAGGCTTGATGCCGACCGCCGCGCGGTACGCCGCGATTGCCTCGGCGAGCTTCTCCTGTGCGCGCAGCGCGATGCCGAGGTTGTAGTACGCCGTCGCGTAGTTCGGATCGAGTTCGATCGCCTTGCGATAGTCGGATACGGCGCGGTCGAAGGCGTTCGACGCGCGAAAGGCTTCGCCGCGGTTGAGGTAGAGCTTCGCGACGTCGGGCGCGATGTTGATCGCGCGCGAGAGGACTTCGATGGCGCGCGGGAGGTCGCCGCCACGTTGCGCGAGGATCCCCATCAGGTTCAGGGCGTCGACGTCATCGGGATTGGAGGAAAGGGCCGCGCGACACGCGGCCTCGGCTTCGCGGAGCTTCCCCTGCTGGAACAGCAGGATTGCCTGGGAAAGCTGCGACGATGCGGAGCTCATCCTGCCGACCGCGCGGCCTGCCGCGCCTTGGGCTCGATCACCTCACCCATCTGGCGGAACTTCTCGTAACGGCGTTCGAGCAGGTTCTCGATCTTCGCCCGCTTCAAGTCGCGCAGGCTCTTGGCGATGAACTGCTCGAGGCTGTGGGCGGCCGTGTGCGGGTCGCGGTGGGCGCCGCCGAGCGGCTCGTCGATGACGTTGTCGATCACGCCCAGCTTCATCAGGTCGCGGCTGGTCAGCTTGAGCGCTTCGGCTGCATCCGCGGCGTTCTCGTTCCCCTTCCACAGGATGCCACTGCACCCCTCGGGGCTAATGACCGAATACCAAGCGTATTCCATCATCGCGACCTTGTCGCCCACGCCCAGCCCGATCGCGCCGCCGGAACCGCCCTCGCCGGTGACGATTGAGACGATCGGCGTTCGGAGCCGGCTCATCTCCATCATGTTCAGCGCGATGGCTTCGGCGATGCCGCGCTCCTCGGCGCCGACGCCGGGATACGCGCCGGCCGTGTCGATCAGCGTGACGACCGGCAGCTTGAACTTCTCGGCCAGCTTCATCGCGCGGAGCGCTTTGCGGTAGCCCTCAGGGTGCGCCAAGCCGAAGTTGCAGGCGATCTTCTCTTTCGTGTCGCGGCCCTTATGGTGGCCGACGAGCATGACCTTGTGCCCGCCGAGCCGCGCCAGGCCACATTTGATGGCATTGTCATCGCCGAAGCGGCGGTCGCCGTGGATCTCCCGGAACTCCCGGCAGATCATCTCGACGTAATCCTTGAACAGCGGCCGCTGCGGGTGCCGGGCGACTTGCACCGTCTCCCAGGCGCTGAGCTTGTCGTAGGTCTTGCGGAGGAGGCTCGTGTAATTGGTGCGAAGCTGGCGAAGCTCTTTCGTGTAATCCACCTGCTTGGCGGATTGAAGAAGCTCCAGCTCATGGATCTGTTGCTCGAGCCGGGCAAGTGGCTTCTCGAACTCCAGGACGTGACGATTTTGAGCGGGCAAGCCGTTGAGCGGCTGGCCGTTGGTGCCGAGTGGGATTTGGCGCAACACCGCGGTCAAGCTGGGAGGCGCGGTCGTTGTCAGTTCTGACATGTTGGGATCAAGTCCTGCGGAAGCTCAGCGCGCGGCGAGCTGATCGGCCGTGGCGCAATGCCAACCCGTACAACGGACGGGAAGCAGGCGCCAGCAGGATCACCACACACGCGCGCGGGGCCGACGCGGGAATCGCCTTTCACTGTAGCCTCGCGAGAGAGGATCCGCCGTCCCTGACATCCGATTCCGGGGGGCTTAGCCTAGACACATCGCCCGTGAAATCAAGTTTCGCAGGCGGTCTGTTGACAGGCGGTACGCCCACCGGCAAGCTTCGGTTCGTCAGAGTACAGACACAGGGGAACCGCGGGTTCCCGCCACGGTCGCTCCCGGTCACAATTATCGGACCATGTCGCTGAGCCGCTTGAGCATTCTAGGAGTGGGCCTGCTGGGCGGCTCGATCGGCCTGGCGGCGCGATCGCGGATAAGCGGTTGTCAAGTCGTCGGTTATGGTCATCGAACGGAGACGCTTGACCGGGCGTTGCAGCTTGGTGCGATCGACGTGGCGACGCTCGATCCGGCAGAAGCCGTCAGCGGGACGGAGTTGGTCATCCTTGCTACACCGGTAGGACGATTCGAGCGCGTCCTAAATCAAATCGCGCCTCATTTGTCGTCCGCTGCGGTTGTGACGGACGTGGGGAGCACGAAGCGCTCGGTCGTCCAGTTGGCTGAGCAAGCCCTTCCGAACCCGGCCAGATTCGTGGGCAGCCATCCGATGGCCGGGGGAGAGCGAGCGGGTATCGACGCGGCCCGCGCCGATCTGTTCGATCGCGCGATGTGCATGACGACGCCCATGCCGCAAACCGATCCCACCGCGCTCGAACTCGTCGAGTCATTCTGGCGAATCTTGGGCATGCGGGTGATCCGACTGTCCCCGGAAGATCACGACCGTCACCTCGCGGACGCCAGCCACCTGCCGCACCTACTGGCGAGCATGCTCGTCGCGATGCAGTCGTCCGACTCGCTTGAACTCGCGGGCAAGGGCTTTGCCGACATGACCCGCATCGCCGCCGGTGACGGCGGGCTTTGGCGTGACATCCTGTTGGACAACGCCGACAACGTGCGAGACTCGATCGCGCGACTTCGCGCGCAGCTTGATTGCGTGGAAGCGCTGCTCCGTCCCGATCAGGCGGACGCGCTGCGAACCTACCTCGACACGGCCGCGGCGACGCGACGTGCGCTCTCCTCGCCGGGGCGCGAGTCATGAACGCGCGGCCTTGGCTCGGACGCTCGCTGCGGTTCGGGTTGATGCCGTTCGCGCTCTACCTTGTCTGCTTCGCCATCGTCACCTTCCCGATGATCGGTCGTTTCTCGTCAGAGTACTTCTGCGACGGTGGGGACGGCGCCCAAATGCTCTGGGACGTCTGGTGGGTCCGCGAGGCGCTGCTGGTCCGCCACCAACTGCCCTGGCACACGGACCTGCTCTATCACCCGATCGGCGCGTCGCTCTGGTTGCACTCGCTCACGCCGTTCAACGGGCTATTGGCGATCCCGCTTTCGTGCGCGCTCACCGACGTGCAGACGTACAACGTCTTGGTCCTGCTCGCATTCGTCGGTAGCGCGACGACCGCGTTCTGGCTCGCGCACGCCGTGACGCGCGCGTACGTGCCAAGCTTGATCGCGGGCTACGTGTTCGCGTTCTGTAGCTACCGCTTCGCACACGCGTCCGGGCACCTCACGACCATCTCGACCGAACTCGTGCCGCTATTCCTCATGCTCTGGCTGCGATTCCTCTCGCGGCCGAAGCCGTGGCTCGCGATCGTTTCGGCGTTCACGTTGTTCGCGATCCTGTTGTGCGATCATTACCTGTTCCTGTTTAGCGCGGTCGCCGCGGCGATCGCGTTCACGTTCGCGTGGTCGGGTTTCGCGAAGTGGAAGGAGAAGGGCAACGCGATCCCGCTGGCGGCGTTCGCGGTCACCGGCCTCGCGCTGATCGGGCCGCTGGTCGTCGCGATGCTGTACGCAGCATATCGAGATGCGCCGCTCTACGGCGCACACGCGTCTTGGAAGTACAGCGCCGACCTGCTGAGCCCGTTCGTGCCCGCGCGCACGTGGATCTACCGCACGCTCACGCGGCCGCTGTGGCTGCCGATCGGCAACTACGAGGAGACCAGCGTCTACGTCGGCCTGGCGCCGCTGGCCGCGGCCGTCGTCGGCGCGATGCGCGGCCGGCGCGTCGGTGTCGCCTCGATCCAGGTGTGGCTCACGATCGGGCTGGTCTTTCTCGTGATGTCGTTCGGCCCTCGGTTGACGGTGCGCGGCGAGGCCGTGTTCGAGTGGATGCCTTACCGGTTGCTGGAGATCGTTGTGCCGCCGCTGCGGCTGTCGGGGTGTCCGGCGCGGATGATGATCATGACGCAACTCGCCGTGGCCGTGCTCGCAGCCACGGGTTTGAAGTGGGCGTCCTCGCGATTGAAGACGCGCGCCGCAGTAGCGGCGACGGGGTCGCTGTTCGTGGCGGTGATGATCGTCGAATCCATGCCTGCGGTGCTGCCGACGTTTCGACCGGATGTGCCGGCATGGGTTACGGCGCTGCGCGACGCGCCCGATCCTGAAGCCGCCGTCTTCGACTCGATCGAAGCGGGTCACGGCCGCGGGATGTACTACCAGACGATCCACCGCCGACCGATGGCGGGCGGCGTCGTTGCGCGCGTCAACGAGAAGGTGTACTGGGACGCGGTCGCACGATTCGAGGCCGTGGGTGTTGGGCAGATCGATGAGCGGCTGCCGAAAGAGTTCGGTTACCTGGTCGTCGGCGCGAGCCAGTCGCCGCTGCCGTTCGAGGTTTACTACGCTGATCGCGCTGCGGTGATCTACCGGCTGGATCACCCGCGCCCGTGAGTCCCGAGATGCGCCAACCGAAGAAGAACATCGAGATCAAAGCAAAATGCGCTGACCTTCGCGCTGCCGCGCGCGCCGCAAAGGCGCTGGGCGCGCAACGCGTCGGTGTGCTGCATCAAACCGACACGTATTTCCACGTGCGGAGTGGTCGGCTCAAGCTTCGAGAGATCCGGGAGGGGCGGTCACGACGCGCCGAACTGATCGCGTACAGCCGCGCCGACCGAGCGATGGCGCGCGAAAGCACGTACCACGTCGTTCCGGCTACGGATTCCGGCACGATGAAGTCTGCGCTCGATTCAGCGCTGAGGATCCGCGCAGTCGTGCGCAAACGTCGCGAGTTGTGGATGTATCACAACGTGCGCGTACACCTGGATCGCGTGGAGGGGTTGGGGACGTTCATCGAGTTTGAGGCGGTGCTCGGAGCCGGATCGGATCGGTCGCTCAGCCGCAAGCGGTTGCGCGAGCTTTGCAAAGCCCTGCGCGTCGAACGGCGTGACCAACTCGCGCAGTCTTATGTCGACCTTCTGGCCCTTTGACCGTTTCGCGCCGAATCTACCGTGACGTGGCTTACCTCGAAGCGATCGGCGCGCAAAAAAATTCGGGCGTGTCTTTCGACACGCCCGAAGTGCATTTTCTACACCTTCCCCCGACGCGAGTGCGCCCCACATCGGTGAAGGCGATACTAAGTCCTCATTCCATCCTGTCAACCGCCGAAGTCGACAGGATCACAAAATTCTCATCCCATGTTCTTGATCATCTCGCTCGCGAACTCGCTGCATTTCACCTCTCTTGCCCCATCCATCAACCGCGCGAAGTCGTAGGTCACCGTCTTGTTACCGATCGTCTTCTCCAGGCTCTTAACGATCAGGTCGGCCGCCTCCTGCCAGCGGAGGTATTCGAACATCATCACGCCCGAGAGGATCACGCTGCCGGGATTGACCTTGTCCTGGTTCGCGTATTTCGGGGCGGTGCCGTGCGTCGCTTCGAAGACGGCGTGGCCGGTGATGTAGTTGATGTTCCCGCCGGGCGCGATGCCGATGCCGCCCACTTGGGCGGCCAGTGCGTCGCTCAAGTAGTCACCGTTGAGATTGGGAGTCGCGATCACGTCGAAGTCCTCGGGTCGCGTGAGCACCTGCTGAAGCGTGATGTCCGCGATCGCGTCCTTGATGATCATTCCCGCGCCGGGCTTGCCCTCCGGGATCTTGCACCACGGGCCGCCGTCGAGTTCGACGGCGCCGAAGAAGTTCTTGGCGACCTTGTAGCCCCAGTCACGGAAGCTGCCTTCCGTGAACTTCATGATGTTGCCCTTGTGCACGAACGTGACGCTCTTGCGCTTGTGCTGGATCGCGTACCCGATCGCGCTGTGCGCCAAGCGTTCGGTGCCGAGGTAACTGATGGGCTTGAAGCCGATGCCCACCTCGACGGGCACGTCGCGCTTCGGCGCGCCGATGCCCTCGAGCTGCTTCTGCCAACCGTTCACCGCGTCCTTCGTACCGAAGCGGACCTTCTTGAACTCCTTGGGGAAGTTCTGCTGGAGAAAATCGAGCACTTTCTGCGATTCCGGCGTCCCCCCGGCGTACTCGATGCCGGCGTAAATGTCCTCGGTGTTCTCGCGGAAGATGACCATGTCCACCTTCTCGGGGTGCTTCACGGGCGACGGCACGCCTGTGAACCACCTCACCGGGCGCAGGCAGACGAACAGGTCGAGCATCTGTCGCAGCGCGACGTTGAGCGAGCGGATGCCGCCACCCACTGGCGTCGTGAGCGGGCCCTTGATGCCGACGAGGAACTTGTTGAACGCCTCGACGGTTTCGTCCGGGAGCCATGTGTTGAGACTCTTGAAGCTTTTTTCGCCGGCGAGGACTTCCTTCCACGCGACCTGTTTCTTGCCGCCGTACGCCTTTTTCACGGCCTCGTCGAAGACGCGGACGCTGGCGCGCCAGATGTCCGGGCCGGTGCCGTCGCCCTCGATGAAGGGAATGATCGGGCGGTCCGGGACGTTCAGTCTTCCCTGGGAGATGGTGATCGGATCACCGTGTTCGATCGCGGTCGGGGTATTGGTTGCCATTGTTCGGCGGATTATGGTGATCGCGCGCGAAAAGCTCAATCGTCGCGTGCTCGATGTTCCTTCGTAGCCACGAACGCCAGTTCGTGGATCCTTCCGCGCCGTGGCGCGATGTTCTGGACATCGCGGCGCCGTTTGTTTAGCTTCCCGAACCGGGGCGTGATACGGGGCGTACCACGCGGGTCACACTTCAGAGTCCTTCGCGCAGTCCAACGTGTGCGAGCGAGCGAGCGAGCGAGCGAGATCTTTCAAATGAAGCGCTATCTTCCGGGCTATCGTGAGGTCATCCTGTTTGCCATCCTTGCCGTCATCTGCGGCTCCATCGCCGCGAACGTGCAGTCGCACGCGCAGGACACGGCGCTGTTCCTGATGGTTTTCCCGCTGTTCGTCTTCTGCGCCATCCTCGGCCTGTACAAGTCCGGTCGGCTCCGGCGGATCGACTGAGCTGCCGCGGTTCTCCCGCGTTCCGCCCGGAGACACGAAGGCCACGAAGGAACGAAGCAAACACGAAGATGCTCCTTTGGGCTGCCTTCGTGTTCCTCTTCGTCCCTTCGTGGCCTTCGTGTCTATGCCCGGCCCTGCAAAGGTGGGAAACGCACGGCTTGTATTGCGCCGTTCGTCGCCGCTACGATCGCGCGACCATGAGCCCACCCGTCTTCGCGACGCTGATCCTCCTCGGCCTGGTCGTCGGCGTCATCAGCGGCATGCTCGGGATCGGCGGCGCGATCATGATCATCCCCGCGCTGATCTTCTTCTACGGCCTGAAGCAGAAGGAGGCGAACGGCACGAGCCTGGCGATCCTGCTGCCGCCGATCGCGCTGTTCGCGGTCGTCGAGTACCACCGCGCGGGGCTCATCCGTTGGCCGATCGCGATCGCGGTCATCGTCGGGTTCATCGCGGGGGCGCCGCTCGGCGCGAAGCTGATCACGGCCGACTGGATCAGCGAGCGCACGCTGCGGTGGATGTTCGGGTTCTTCCTCGCGTACGTGTCGGCGCGGCTGCTGTTCCAGCCCGGCACCGTCGCGCGCGCCGGTCTCTACACCGCCGTGATGATTCTCGGGTTTGGCGGCACGTGGTTCTTCTCGCGCCTGCTCGGCAAGAAACTCGCGCGGGCGCCGTACTGGCCGCGCATCTACCGCGAGCAGGTGTCGCGCCCGCCCGATCACGATTACGAGATCTGATGGGGAAACCCGAATGACGAAACCAGAAACACGAATGACACAGTGGCGTGGGCGTCCAGCCCGCGCGCTCGCGGCTATAGCCGCTTGTGCGCGGGCGGGACGCCCACGCCACTGAAGCTCGCATCATTCGTCATTCGGGTTTGGTCATTGATTCGTCATTCTGGTTTCGTCATTCTGGTTTCGCGGCTTAATATGCCGCGCGTGAAGCCCCTGGGGTTGATCGCCGGCGAAGGCGTGTTCCCGATGCTGGTCGCGCGGGGCGCGAAACGCGCCGGACGCAGCGTCGTCTGCGCGGCGCTCCAGGGCAACGCCTGGCCCGAGCTGCGCGACGAGTGCGACGTGTTCAAATGGGTGGGCGTGGCGCGCCTCGGCCGATGGGTGCGCGTGCTCCGCTCGGCCGGCTGCGAAGAGGCGATCATGGTCGGCCGGGTGAGCAAGTCGAACATGTACGGCCGCTGGCGGTACGTGGAATACTTGCCGGACCTGCGCACTCTGAAGCTTTGGTTCACCGAGCTTCGCCGCGACAAGCGCCCGAACGCCGTGCTCGGCTCGATCGCGCGGGAACTCGAACGCGAGGGGATCCGATTGATCGACTCGACGACCTACACGCCCGAAGAACTCGCGACCGCCGGCGTGATGACGAAGCGCCAGCCGACCGAGCAGCAGCACGCCGACGCCCAGTTCGGCTGGGAACTTTGCCAGCACATCAGCCGCATGGACATCGGCCAGGCGATCGCGGTGCTGGAAAAGGACGTGCTGGCGGTCGAGGCGCTCGAGGGCACCAACGCGATGATCGAGCGCGCGGGAAAGCTCTGTAAAACGGGCGGCTGGACGCTGATCAAGGTCGCCAACCAGAAGCACGACATGCGGCTGGACGTCCCCGCGATCGGCACGACGACGATCGAAAAGCTCGCCGCCGCGCGAGCGGGCTGCGTCGTCGTGCAGGCCGGCAAGACGGTTATCCTCGAGAAGCAAAAGGTGTTGGAGCTGGCGGATCGTTACAAGATCGCGGTGATCGGGATCGACGGTTAGCCTTGGTCGCGTACAATCGCGCCCGACCATGCGCGTGACCGTCAAACTCTTCGCGATCCTCCGCGACCGCGCCGGCGTCTCCGGGCTGACGCTGGACCTCCCGCGCGGCGTGACCGCTTCAGCGGCCACGCAGGCCGTCGCCCAGCAACATCCCGCGATCCGAGACTTACTCCCGCGCATCGCATTGGCGGTCAACCAGGAGTACGTCTCCACAGACGTCGTCCTCAACGACGGCGACGAGCTTGCCCTCATCCCCCCGGTCAGCGGCGGTTCCGGCGTTGACGACGCCGCGCAGCTCGTCCTCGACTACGCGAGCAAGTCCACGGACGGGACCCCCGACTGGTACGCGCGCGCCGAAGAGCTCATCGAATCCGGCGCCGCGCCCGACAAGCTGCGCCCGCTGTTTAGGTCTGGAGCCGACGCCGCGAACTACTATGCCAAGTCACAGGCTCGGCGATTCGGCACCGACCGCGTCACGGGCAAGTGCATCGGCTGCGGCATCGCGACGCCGAACGTTGCGCTCGTACGCTGGGAAGTGATCATCTCGCTCCGAGCCATGGAACTGGCCGTTGCGAAGGATGGTCATCACGCGACGTTTACCACCGTCCACTCGACGTGCGAGAGTTGTCATGCGCGCTCGTTCGCCGCAACAAGTAAGTTTGCGTTGCTTCGCGTGCTGGCGACGTCTGGGATCGTCGGCCTTTTCGTCCTCTTTTCTTTCACTAGCCTTTTCAGTCGAGCCCGTAGTGCACGTGGGAGCGCGATATCATGGCCCGGCGTTCTGGCAGTCGCGTTTCTCGTGGCGTCGGTCGCGATCGATCGAACACTGGCCGCGCTCGCGCGTCGGTCGATCCCGAAGGCGGTTGCGAAGCTCATGCACGGCCGCGTGCAGATGCAGCAGTACGCGCCCGAACTGCTTCGTCGTAACCCCGACGGGGTGATGCAGTATTGACGGCGCGGCGAGATCCCCACTGTTCCGGTATAACTCGCGCCGCTTCATGCAATCGGACTTGATCCACATTTCCGACCACGCGCTGCGCGTGCACGACGCCGTCGCGTTCGTCACCGAATCGACGGCCGGCGGCATCGGCGTGTTCCTCGGCACGACCCGCGCAGAGACAAACGCCGACGGCCGCGAGTTGATCGCGCTCGACTACGAGGCTTACCGCGAAATGGCGCTCAAGCAGATGCACGACCTCGCGCGCCGCGCCCGCGAACGGTGGCCGATCATCAAGCTCGCGCTGCTGCACCGCGTCGGACGCGTCGGGCTCGGCGAGCCCTCCGTCATCATCGCCGTCTCCTGCCCGCACCGCGGCGAGGCGTTCGACGCGTGCCGCTTCCTCATCGACACGCTCAAGGCCGAGGTCGCCATCTGGAAGAAGGAAGTCTGGGCCGACGGATCGACGAGCTGGGTCGATCCGGGGAAAAAGCGTGAAGACTTGAAGACGTGAAACGTGAAGCGGCCACGAGCGGAGACAGTCGCTTCAAGTTTCACGTCCTCAAGTTTTCAACGATAGACTCTCGATGAACTTCGCACTCAACTACTCGCATCCCGCCGCCGAGCTGATCCGCGCGAACAAGATCGACGTCGACCTGTTCAAGTGCCCCGACTGGCCGAACGTCATCGCTGCCGCGCGCGAGCTCCGGCCCGTTTACGTGCACTTCCCGATCAACGCGGGCTCGCCGTCGTTCGCCGGCGTCGATTGGCACAAGGTCGAGTCGATGGCCGGCAACACGAACACGCCGTTCATCAACGTCCACATCTCGCCGCAACTGAAGGACTATCCCGGCCTGCGCGACAGCTCGGACGAGAGCGAAGTCCTTCGCGTGCGCGAGCGCGTGATCGGAGACGTCGGCGCGGTCGTTCGGCGCTTCGGCGCCGAACGCGTGATGATCGAGATGGTCCCGTACGGAAATCCGGCCGAGGGATTCTTCGGCCCGGCGACGTGCCCGGACATGATTTGCGACGTGTGCCGCGAAACCGGCTGCGGGCTGCTGCTGGACGTATCACACTGCCGCATCACCGCGCGCGTGCTCGGCCAAGACGCGCGCGCGTTCGTCGAACGCATGCCAGTCGATCGCTTGCGCGAGCTTCACGTCACCGGCCTCGGGTGGCAGGAGACGATCCTGAAGGACCACCGGCCGATGACGGCGGAGGACTGGGTCGAGTTCGACTGGATGATGGGGCGAATCCGCAGCGGCGCCTGGGCGAGGCCGTGGTGCGTCGCCTGCGAGTACGGCGGCGTCGGGCCGCAGATGGCGAAGATCAGCGACCCTGAGGTGATCGCGGAGCAGGTGCCGAGGATGTGCGAAGCGGTTCGCGCGAGCTGAGACTGATGGTGCGCGGAAGCTCCAAAACACAAATCGCAAAACCCAAAGAAGCTCCAAGCGACAAGCCCTCAATTGGTACTTGTTCGTTTGGAGTTTCTTTGGGTTTTGGGCTTTGTCGGTTGGAGCTTTCGCGCCTCGAGCGGCTCTCAGTTCATCGACGGCCGTCGCCGCGCGCGGGCGACGTGTTGGCGGCCGAGGCGCCAGTCGTCGCGGGGGATCGGCGGCATCTGGTGCTCGTCGAGCGTCATCGCTAACCCGCCGATCGACCGAGGCGCGGCCACGGCTGTCGCCGCGGCCATCGTCGCGTGCGGTTGCACGTCGTCGGCCGTGACGACCACGTAGGTCGGCGGGTGCGCCGGCCGCAGGTGCTTGGGCGGTTCGCACGTCGGGCTGTCGGGCGCCACGTCGATGAACAGGAACCCGTTCTCGCTCTTGGTGGGAAACTCTCCGCGACGGGCCTTTTCGAGAACTGCGCCGACCGGCACGCCCCACATCTCGGCCGCCACCATGGGCACGACCCAACAGGACATTCGATTTGCCTCCGACCAAGGATACGACAGGATGGAAGCATCATCGGACGGCGCAAGCCTTTGGCTTGAATCGATTACCGTGAAGCGGGTTTCGTCGCCGGCGGGCGCACCGACTCGAACCGCCCGCGGTTGCCCGGGGTCGCGACACCGTCACGTTTGCGCTGCTCCGCCAACAGGTCCAGCGCCACTTGCTCCCATCGCTGGCGCTGCGCGTCCGTCAGCAGCGCGCGAACGCGGTTGCGCACCTCGAGCGTCGCGGCGATGCGCTTTTCCTCGGCCGGGACCCCGGCGGTCAGATCGTCCTGCGCGTCCCTCGGCTCCGCGGCGGCCGCGCCGAGGATCTCCTGCGCCTTGGACGTCTGGTCGTCCGTGAGTTCTAGCGTCGCGAGATTGCCGAGCAGCGCGCCTTCCTGAATGAGCTGGATCTCGAACTGGACAACGGCCATCCGTTTTCCGAGCGCCTCGTTCATACCGGGGGCGGATCGGATGGCAATCGTCGCGTCGGAGAAAGCGCGAGCGACGTCCATGACGATCTGCTGACGTTGCTGCTGCGACGACGGCCGCTCGCGCTCCTGCATCAGCACGTCGTTCATCCGCTGCCGCGTTTGGTCGAACGCGCGATCGAGGTCGGCGCGCTGCTGCGGAGGGGACGGCACGTCCGCCGCCGCAGCGCGCAGGACTTCCAACCGCGCCACGCCCAGTTGCGTACGAAACGCGAGGTACGCCGCATCGACGGGCTGAGAAGCCGGCGGCGCCCCCAGCGCGAGCGCAGTGCAGGCACCGATGAAGAACAAAAAGGTGATCGCGCGCCACATGCCGCCAGATGTTACCGCGGCGGCGCGAGTGCGGCGAAGACATCCCCGCCCACGTCGTAATCGGCGATCACCCGGCCGAACTTGTCGCGGTGCTTCACGTCGGCGCCCGCCGCGAGCAGCAGTCGCGCGACCTCGGTGCGCTGACCCCAATACGCCGCGGGAAACAGCGGCGTCCAGCCGATCGCGTCGGTGGCGTGGACGTCGGCGCCCCAGCCGAGCAGCAGGACGACCGCACTCGCGTGGCCGTTCCGCGCGGCCCAATGGAGCGGCGTCCAGCCGAACGATGTGTGCGCGCCGACGGTGTCGCGACCGGTCAAGTCGCGCTCGTGAATCGTTCGCAGCAGATCGAGATCACCCATTGCCGCGGCCGAGATCGCGTCAACTTGCGCGCCGTGATGCAAGAGGATGGGGACCATCTCGCGATGGTCGATCGCGTTCGCGTCGTGCGTCGTCGCGACGAGCAGCGGTGATTCGCCCCATTCATCAGTTGCGTCGACCGCGCGTCCCGCATCAATGAGGAACTCGACCGCCGTACGCTGGTTGCCGGCGACCGCCCAGTGAAGCAATAGGTCGTCGAGATCTGAAGCGTCTGCGGCACGCAATCGGTCGAGATCACCGAGTGCAGCCGCAGACCGGAGGTCGTAGCGCGCACCCCGCGCGACGAGCGCTTCAGCAAACTCGCGCTTGCCCGAGCGCGCCGACAATTGGAGCGGGGTCAATCCTCCCAACCGAGCCTCGTTGCCCTGCACGAGCGGGGAGTCCAGGTGCTGCGCGCCGCCGTGCGCGAGCACGAGCTGGAGCATCTCGACGTCACCGCGATACGCGGCCTCGTGGACCAGGCTCTCGCGATGCGCGCGGTGGCTGTCGCGCACGATCGTCGCGTCGGCGCCACCTTCGAGCATCGCGCGCAGGCTCTCGATGTTCCGGCAGTCGAACATCGCCTGGCCGGCGCGAGCGTTAGGATCAGCGCCCCGCTCGAGCAGGAGCTTCACCGTCTCCGGTTTGCCCCAGCGCGCGGCGCAGTACAGCGGTGTCATCCCCCAGCCGACCATGCTTTCGACAAGGCTCGGCTCGTCGCCGAGCATCCTGCGGATCGCGTCCAGATCGTTGCGTTTGCACGCGTCGCAGATCTGTTGCGCGTCGTCGCGTTCCGCGTCGGCTTCGACGTATTGCTTGATCTTCGGCCAGCTCTCGAAGCCGTACTGACGGGCGAGCACGAGCATCGCGTCGGCGCGCGGTAGCGTTGTGCCACTCGCCGCGCGCGGCAAGTACTCGCGCACGACTTCCATCGTGCCCGACTCGCGGCGCTCGAACGCTTTGATCAGGTCATCGACCTGTGTCTTGAGATGACGAAGGCTCGGGTTGGGAGGAAGCAGCAGGGACATGGCGACGAACTCCTTCCATCGAATGTGCCTGGGTGTCCGCGGTCGTCAGGCCGGTGGAAAGAAGGTTCGTTCCAGCGTCGAGTTGTGCGAGGCGGCGCGAGGTGGACTTCGAGTCCTTTCCGCGGACGGGGATGCGTCCTCGTGCGAACGCGTAGCAAATCGTACTGATGACGATCCCCAGAGTCCAAAGAAAAGTGGAACCACAGATGAACACGGATGAACACAGATGGAACGCGCGCGCGCCTTTGTCCAATCTGTGTTTATCTGTGGTTACGAGAACCCGAGTACCGGATGCGGGACGTACGGTTCTTCGAGCGTCTTGACCTCGTCGTCGCTCAGCTTGAGCGACACCGCCGCGACCGCGTCTTCCAAGTGGTTCATCTTCGTCGCACCGACGATCGGCGCGGTGACGCCTGGCTTGGCCAGCATCCACGCGAGCGCGACCTGTGCCCGCGGCACGCCGCGCCTGGACGCGATCTCGCCGACGCGGTCGATGATTTTGCGGTCGGCCTCCTCGGTCTTCGCGTAGAGCCGCTTGCCGAACTCGTCGGTGGAGGCGCGTTCGGTCGCGTCCTTCTGGTCCCACGCGCGCGAGAGCCGGCCGCGCGCCAGCGGGCTCCACGGGATGACGCCGATGCCCTGATCGACGCACAGCGGGATCATCTCGCGCTCCTCCTCGCGGTAAATCAGGTTGTAATGGTCCTGCATCGAGACGAACCGCGCCCAGCCGTTCAGCTTCGACACGTGCAGCGCCTTGCAGAACTGCCACGCCCACATCGACGAGCCGCCGACGTACCGCGCCTTGCCGGCCTTCACGACGTCGTGCAGCGCTTCGAGCGTCTCCTCGATCGGCGTGTCCTTGTCCCAGCGGTGCGTTTGGTAGAGGTCGACGTAATCGGTTCCGAGGCGCTTCAAGCTCGCGTCGATCTCGTGCATCACTTCCTTCCGCGATAGGCCCGCGCCGTTCACGTCCGGCCGCATCCGGCCGTGAAGCTTCGTGGCGAGCACGACGGTCTCGCGCTTGGCGAAGTCCTTCAGCGCCCGGCCGACGATCTCCTCACTGGTGCCGTCGGAGTAGACGTTGGCCGTGTCGAAGAAGTTGATGCCCAGGTCCAGCGCCCGTTTGATGAACGGGCGGCTCTTCTCCTCGTCGAGCGACCACGGGTGCGCGCCGCGATCGGGCACGCCGTAGCTCATGCAGCCGAGGCAGATGCGGGAAACTTTCAGACCGGAGGTGCCGAGGTTGCGGTAGTCCATGCCGCGGATCGTACGTCGCGCGTGTCATGATGACGAGGGTCGCGCCGCTTGCGGCTTAGCGAACGAAGGTGGGTGGCTACTACATTCGCTAAGCCGCAAGCGGCGGTGGGCGCGATCGAGCGTTTAAGTCTTCACGGGTTTCAACCCCGCCTCGATCTGCTTCCGATGCGGCTCGAGGAACGGCGGCAGCGCGAGCTTTTCGCCGAGGTGTTCCATCGGTTCGTCCGAAGCGAACCCGGGGCCGTCGGTGGCGATCTCGAAGAGGATGCCGTTGGGCTCACGGAAGTACAAACTGCGGAAGTAGTACCGATCGACCGACCCGCTGTTCGGGACGCGCATCTCGTTCAGGCGCTCGGCCCACTTCGCGTACTCGTCGGCGTCGGGCGTGCGGAACGCGACGTGGTGCACGCCGCCCGCGCCGTTGCGCGCGACGGGTGCGGCCGGCTCGTGCATCACGTGCACCTCGGCCGCTGCACCGCCCGGGCCCATCTCGTAGACGTGAACGGGAATCTTGTCGGTGCCCATCGCGTACTCGCGCGACTTGCGCATGAACATCAGCTCGCGCAGCGTGCGATCGGTCGCCGCGAGGTCTGCGACGCTCAGCGTGATCGGGCCGAGGCCGCGGATCTGGTGCTGCGCCGGCACCGGGCTTTTCTCCCACGGGTGCGGCGGGTCGCCGCTCTTGTCGTCGCTGACAAGGGAGAGCCGTTGCCCTTCCTGATCCTCGAAGTCGAGCGTCGCGCGGCCGTCGCGATCGACGATCGCATCATGCTTCACGTTCAGCTCGTCGAACCGGTGGAGCCACCAGTTCAGCGTGTCGGCGTTGCTCACGCGAAACCCCGTGTGCGCGATCGATCGCGTGCCGCGGCGCTCGGGCAGGGCGTTCCAGTCGAAGAACGTGATGTCCGTCCCGGGCGACGCGAGCCCGTCGGCGTAGAAGAAGTGGTAAGCCGACGTGTCGTCCTGGTTGACCGTCTTCTTCACGAGCCGCAGGCCCAGCGTCTTGGTGTAGAACGCGACGTTGTCCGATGCCCGGGCTGTGATTGCGGTGAGATGGTGAATGCCAGTGAGTTGCATATGCGCCGATCATAGGCGCGGCAGAAGAACTAGACGGATACCAACTCGCGCCCGCGCCGACGCCGCCACCACGCGATCAACGCGATCGATCCGATCGCGACCAACAGGCTGATGATCATGTTGCGGATTTGGAACGCGTAGCCGGCTTGGCGCGCGAGGATGATCTCTAGGGCGACCGTGTACACGACGACCGCGACGGCTGCGGCGATGCGCTTCGTCCATCGCGAAAGGCCGCTTGTGATCAGCGCCGCGCCGAGCAGCACTGCGAACGGGATGAACACGAGCAGCCGGTACACCACTGCGTAGCTGCGGAAGCCGTAGTGCTCTAACCGCAGACGGAAGTTCGGCCGCGGGTACATCCGCCAGATGACCTTCGCTTCCGGCGTGATCTGGCAGCGGCCGCGCTCGGCGCCGTCGACGTACGTGACGATTACACCGTTGCTGACCTTCACCGCGAGCTGGTGCATGTCCGTGTTCGCGAACACATCGCGAACGTACAGGTCGGGCATCGTGTGGACCGCGGTACGCACGCGGAAGACGGCGTCGGATTCGTCTTGCCCGATCGTCAGGTTTCGCGGCCCGGTGCCGGCGGAGATGCTGACGATGCGCGCGGGGCCGCGCTGGACGAGCTTGTCCGTTCCAGCGGTGCAGGTCAGCGTGAACTCAGACGTGCGGCTGATGCGCTCGACTGCCGTCGAGACGGGCGCCGTCGATCGAAGCCACGCCGTGGGCGAGAAGGCAACGTTTGCGTCACTCGATTCGCTCGGCGTTGCAGGTGTCCACTCCAGCGGCGGCAGCGGGCCGGCGTCATCGTGGAACGGTGGCGGGCCGCGCAGCGCGTAGTGCGCGATCAGCGATTCGCCAAACACGTCTCGCGCGGACTTGCCGTCGTGCAGCGCTCGCACGTCGTCACCCGAAGCCGCGCGATCGGCCAGCGCCAGGTCGCCGACGCGTCCGTACCACCCGCGGTCGCCACTGGTCTCGTTGCCGACGAGCAGCGGCATGCCGCGGTCCCAAAACCCGAGGTCTGACGCGGGTCGCATCGCGATCGGCGCCCAAAGATGAAAGATCGCCCACAGCGCGAGTGACGAGGCGAAGAACCACGGCTTGGCGAGCGGTTGCAGAAGCGCAACCGCTCGCCCGGCAGCGCTCATCACCTTGTCCCCGACAACCACGTACGCGCCGGCCGCGATCGTCGCTCCAAGCGCGTTGCACCACACGTCCACCAGCGACGGGTCGCGGAAACCCACGAACGCCTGGAGGACTTCGATGGTGAGCGAGAGGGCACCTCCGACGAGAAGCCCCGCGATAACTTGCGTGACGGCTCGATTCTTTCGCGGGCGAACCACCGCAGCGGCGAAGAACCCGACCGGCATCAGGAAGAGCAGGTTTTCAACTCGATCCGAGTACCCGACCCCGCGCGGCAGCCACCGCGTGTCGAAGTTGCGACGAAATTGCTCGACCGCGCTCCCCGCCGGCGCCGCGAAGTCGAACGGGAACGTGCCGGCGAACAGCGAGACGAGGATGCTCGCGACGAGCAGGACGATGCCCAAGTCGCGTGCGAGCGCTTCGGAAGATCGTTCTGGTCGATCGTTCACCGGTAGTTTGTGAACTGCAACGGTATCCCCGGCGGGTTCGCTCGAAGCGCCGCGATCACCGCCTGAAGGTCGTCCTTCTTCGACCCGCTCACGCGGAGCGCTTCGCCTTGGATGCTCGCGTTCACCTTCAGCTTCAGGTCCTTGATCTGCTTCTGGATCGCCTTGGCCGTGTCCTTGTCGATGCCGCTCTTGAGCTTGACCTTCTGGCGGATCGTCTTGTGCGTGGCCTGCTCGAACTTCTGCGGGTCGAGCGCTTTCGGGTCGACGCCGCGCTTGACCATTCGTTCGACGAGCACCTTGCGGACCGATTCGAGCTGCGGCTCGCCGTCGGCGGTGAGCGTCAGCTCCTTGTCCTTGCGGTTGAACTCCAAGCCCGCGGCCGTGCCCTTGAAGTCGTAGCGCGTGCCGATCTCCTTCTGCGCCTGGTTGACGGCGTTGTCCATCTCCTGAAGGTTGATCTCGGAAACGATGTCGAACGAGCTGTCGGACGGCATGCGGCGGCTCCTTCCTCTGAATCCGCGGCGATTCTAGTGAATTGCGACCGAAACGCGACCGCATCGCGACCACGGTCTGGATGCGTTTGCGCGGTACCGCATTTTCAGGTGTCAGCCGAGGCCGACCAACACGATATGCCTGTCACAGGACGCCTGACGTGCGCGCGGGCGGGCGGGCGCGGGCAGCACGAGCGGGCGTCCCGCACACCCTCTATCCCAGGAGCGGCGAGACATGAGCATACAGATCCCGAACCTTCACACGTCCAACCCCACGTCGGCCGAGGTGGCGGGGACCGTCTTCGTGCGCCGCCGGAAGGACGCGAACCACGCCGGCACGTTCACGGTGGTCGGCAACCTCAGTTTCGATCCGACCGCCGACGCGTATCCGTCCGGCACGCTGAGGATCCGCATGGACATGTCCGACTCGGCTAAGGGGGTGTTCATCGTGAAGACGGTCGAGCAACTCGACACGACCGGCAAGCACACGCCGACCGTCTACGCGACCGGCCGGTGCAACGCCGACGTCGACGCCCGCGCCGTCGGCTGCCGCTACTGGCTGATGATGACCGACAACAAGCGGCAGGCGGAGGACGAGACGCACGACGTGATCAGCCTCCTGATCTTCGACCGCAACGGCAAACGCGTCGCCTACGGCACAGGGCCAGTCGTGAAGGGGGACGTGGTCGTGAAGCCGACCGCGGAATGAGCCGCGCTGCTCGCCCTTGCGAGCGTCGGCGGTTGCGACGATGCTCCTCCGGCGCGGCGACCGTTGGGTCGCGCGCTGGAGGCTTCGTATGTCCACCGATCGCGACGCGCTCTTCGAATTTCTCGACGGATTCCAGATCGAAACCCCGAGCTGGGGCTACGCCGACACGGGCACGCGGTTTGGCAAGTTCGTCCAGCCGGCGGCCGCGGGCTCG
>Ga0081539_10003041_pt1 | contig 21706 bp, 16 predicted proteins | sample TabmetS4T2R2_FD_71023 | JGI IMG/M metagenome (GOLD analysis project Ga0081539, IMG submission 71023) | Tabebuia heterophylla rhizosphere microbial communities from the University of Puerto Rico - S4T2R2 | ecosystem: Host-associated > Plants > Roots > Rhizosphere ...
GAGCTGCTCGTGCTCGGGCTTGCCCCAGGCGTAGCTCACGAACAGGCGCCTGGGCTTTCGCTCCCAGCTGCGAAGAAAGCTGCGAAGCTGCGCCAAGGCGGCCTCGTACTGGGTCCGGCGGGCGGTCGTGGCCGCCTGCTCGTCGACCGCATCGCCCGCCGGGCCGCGCCGGCCCAGGTCCTCGACCGGCGGAATTGCGATCTTGTGGCCGCAGTTGCTGCAGAAGAGGAAGCCCTTACCCTCAACGGTACGCCGTACTACCTGTGATCGTTCCTGGCGGTAGGAGCACTCCGGACAAACCAGGGGTGGTATCGAAGTAACGAGCAGGCGCCGGCCGAGGAGGATGCGCTCGAAGAGCCCTTGGAAGATCAGCCGGGTCGGCGTGGATGTCGTCGGTCCGTAGGACAGCACCAGGTCGAGCTCGCCCTCGCGCTCGCCGACCTGACGGAAGCCACAGACCTCGCCGTCGCCGACCTCGTACTGGGCCTGCGCTTGCCACTGCTCGGTCCGGGTGAAGGTGTTGGTGTAGCCGAGGAGCACGACCAGGGCGGCGTAGACGTTGGCCACCGCCCCCTGGACCGTGTAGGAGACGTCGTCTACCAGCGCCGTTCCCTCGGACGGCGGCCGCTTGCGGTTGATCAGCTCCGGGAAGATCAGCAGCGCTCGCGACCCTACCGACTCACGAAAACACAGGTTGTGCTCTAGGAACAGCACCACGGGGGCGTCCACCAGGACATCTTGGTCGTGGCCGGCCAGCCCGGCCAGCTCGGGGAACTGGTAGTGGCCTTCGCGCAGCAGCGCTTCGTCGACCGCCCCCAGGCCCTTGGCGCTGCGGCGGGCCTCCAGCACGATCGAGGAGGCTAGTCGGTTGAGCAGGTCGGGCCGGAGCAGGATGCGCCGCTCGCCAGCCGCCGTCCGCAGGGTCTGCACGTACCCGTGCTTGGCCAGGTGCCCGATAGCGGTGTCCAGCTCGTCGTCGCTGAACTGCCAGTGCGGGTCGGTGTCCTGGAGGCGCCGCTTAAGCGCCGCTGGGTCGACGATCACCTGGTCGCCTTCCTTAAGGCCGAGCACAAGCTCCTTGATGCGCTTGAAGGTAGTGGTGGTGACGGTGGTGGGCATTTGGTCCCACTGCACCTGGTCGCGCATGTGGGCCACCAAGTCGTCCAGGCCCTCGCCGGTAAGCGCGCTGGTAGCCAGATAGCTGCCGGAGAGGCCGCGCTCGTTACAGAAGGCGAGGATCTCCTCCGTGGTGAGGGTGGGTTGGCCCCGGTCGGTCCTGGCTGCCACCAGGATGGTCCGGCCCGGTCCACTGGGCCGGTTGGCGAGGGTCTTGAGCCAGTACTCGGCGCCCCGCAGCGGCTCGGCGTGGTCGGTGGGGTCGAACAGCACTAGGGCGAGTTCGGCGTCGTCCAGGAACAGCGCGTGCAGGAGCCGGTAGTCGGGTTGCCCGGCAAGGTCCCACAGCACCGCCTCGCACTCGGTGCCGTCCTGTCGGGTCGCTCGCAGGCTGTCCAGGACCCAGAACTGCTGTCCGTGGGTCGAGGAGTGCTCCCTGAACTCGCCGTGGGCAAGCCGCCACCCAAGTCCGGTCTTGCCGACCCCGGAATCGCCTACCAGCACGATCTTGGCCGTCGTGTACTGCACCGACTCTGTGACGGGCGGGGCTCTCAGGAGGAGGTCGACGTCCAAGGCCCAGATGTGGATGTCCGATTTGCTAGCGGCGGCCAGGAGCGGCAGCGTCGGGTGGAAGCGGATGTCTGCGAACCAACCTATCCTTGGCTCTGCGAGGTGGGCGATGGGCTGCCAGGTGTCGCAGCGCCAGAGCCGGATACCGTCCTCGCCGCCTCGTGAGGCAAGGACACGCCCACATGGGGAATACTCGACGGCCATTACCGGGCTGGTGTGACCCTCTAGAATCACTCGATCACTTGCTGCTGAGAGGTCGAGGACGTGCAACGTATTGTCATCTGAACCCCAAATTATTAGGTCACCATCGGGAGACCAGACCGCGCTGACGCAATCACTTCTCCCGTGGAGCGTAGTGACCTGAGTCGCCTGTGGCCAGGACCATAACTTGAGGCCATCACCCACAGTTACTAAGCCATGGCCGTCGGGACTCCAGGCAACTGCCAGATTGCTTCTTGCTTGTCGAGGGATCCTGGAGTTGCAATTGGATCTATCGAAATGTTTGAGACCAATGTAAGGGAGTCCAGCCCACCAGTCGCGAGTACGGGTTCGCGAGTGGACCAGCGTATGGAACTCGCTCTGAAAGTATTAGCGCTCACAGTATCGGCCAACGACCAGTACCGAACGTCCCAGAGCTTAATCTCACTGCCGGAATAGGAAGCAAGCATTGCACCGTCGGGCGACCACGCGACGAAAGCAAGATCTGGCGGTTCAGCCATGGAAACGATTTCTTTACGACTCCTGGCCAGGTCCCAGACGCAGACTGCGCCTGATATGGAGCCTGACGCCAGGAACTGGCCATCGGGCGACCAGTCAACGGAGACTGGCTCGTCTCCTCCCGGGTTTGCTTGCAAATCTACTGTCGACAAAATATGACGTAGCTCGAGACCCTGAACGTTGGCCGCCTCGGTCATCAGGTCAGTCCACTCCTTCGGCGCCTCTTCCGTCTTCTGGCCATATCTGACCATAGTCACCCGCCATGCGCCCGCTCTTCTTGAGAGCGGTACGGCCACCGCGGAGAAGCCTTGGCTGCAGTAGGCCAGTCTGGTTGCCTCGGGGTCGCAAGGCCAAGCGTATCGTGCCACCTAGACGGTTTGTGACTATTGGTATGGTCGATGACCGTTCGTCTCCTACGGCAATCACACAATTCCTTCGCTGAGGACCCGGAACTTATGGTGTTCCTGGATGTTGGCGTGGGCCACGTCAGAGCCACAGGTGACCGACACAAGCCTGCACCCGACGCCTGATCGGCCTTGCCGTGCCCGTAGGCACCGGCTACACCCATGGCCTTCGGTCAGCCGACGCCAGCACGCCTCCCGCTGCTACGCAGGTGCGACGATCGCTGTAGGCGGTCGACTGGGTATAGTCCGTCAACATGGCGAAGGACTAGAGATGTTGCACACGACCATGATCGTCCTGCATGCCGCGGCTGGGGTGGCGGCGTTCGTGGCTGGCTGCCTTGCGCTGTTTCCGCCCGGAGACAATCAGCGGATGCCACGGGTGTTCCAGGTGTACCTGGTGTCGCTCGGGTTGATGGTGGTGTTCCTGGTCGGAGCGATAGCGGCCCATTGGCAGCAGCTCAGCACCGCTGAGCAGGTGATCTTCAGCGGCTTGTTCCTGCTTGCGCTGTACATGGGCTGGCGTGCGCTTTCGGCGCGGGGACTGCTCGGGCGACGCAGTGGGCAGTGGCGGTTGCCCTATATGGAGCACCTTGGCTTTACGCTGATCGCGCTGTGGGACGGCTTTGTAATCGTGTTGGCCATCGACCTGGGGGCGCCTGGCTGGCTGGTCATCGTGCTTGCTGTGCTCGGCGTGGTGGTGGGGAACCGAGCCTTGCACTGGGCCGAGGCTCGGGCTGGCGTGATCGGATGAACGGCTAGGAAGCAGGAGGTCCTCGTAGCGATGGGCCTGGTCGTGCCCGGCCGGCCGTTCGGTCCTGTCGCGGAGGACCGGAGGGCCGGAGGCATCCGCGACCTGATAGGACCGGTGCCAGCGGTACACGCTGGGTACACCCGACCGGCAGTCGGGGGAGCGCAGCGAGCACCAGCGGTCACGACCGGTTCGGACGAACCGCAGGTCAGCGCCCCTCCACAGCCCCGACCTCGGGCGGAAGAACGGGGTGGATCAGAGTTCGAGTCTCCCGCCCACCTACCGGCTCACCCACCCGATGGCGGGGTTATTCACCAAGCCTACGGATGTATCCTCGCCCCTGGCCTTGCCCCCTCGGACCCGAGCCTACCCGTGCGGATAGGCCGACACCGCGGGCCGTGGCCGGGCGTGGCTTCGACGTGGGTCTCGACCAGTGAGTGGTTGCTGCCGCAGAGGTGACCTGGTCGGTGCCTGCATCCCGAGCAAGCCGACCTGGCATGTGATCGCCGCTGCTCGGCAACACGGTGCGCTGGGTGACGCCCCCACCTCCTGCTGCAGCGTAGGCGGTTCCCACGGTGGTAGCGGCGCGAAGCTGCGCCAGATCGCTCGGATTGATGTGGCAGGTGAGCAGCACCTTGCCGCTTGGCGTGATGACCGTGTGCGACTGGTCGGTCATGCCGGCTGGAGCGATGAAGCACGGAAGGTCCTCGATGATCACGGCGCTGGACAGCCCGGTGGGGATCTCGGCGTGGCAGACCAGGACCGCTCGCCCGCTCGGCGTGGCGACGATCCGCGCGTTGTCGGTGAAGACAGCGAAGGGCGGCACCCCGTTCAGGTCGATACCGCAGGGGATGTCCCGGAGCACCGTGGCGCCGGGCCTTGCGCTGGCCGTCCCGGCGGGTCCGGCGACGGTCAGCAACACCGCGGCAAGGATCATCGGCACCAGCAGCCTTCTCCCCATGGTCGCCTCCTTAAGGCGCTCGTCAAGCTTCCGCCTGGAGCAGCACTTTAGTCACCTTTTGCCTGGATAGTTCAATACGCCCGCACTACGCAGGATCCTGTGCGTGCGTCGTAGCCGTCCGACCACCTTGCGGCCGCCGTCACCACGTCGGGTCGTCCACTCCAACCTCATGGTGACGTCTGCCGGGGTACCACACCGCCATGACGACGCGGACGACAGCTTGAGCCACAGCCGTGGGCCGCGCTGGGGCTGCGGACGGCCGATAAGCGGCGGTCATCATCGGACACTGGCGGTCCATTGATCCGCAGGCGAGCGGTGGTCTGTTAGGGCTGGATAGGGGGGCCGGAGGGGCCGAAGTTCCCTCACAACGACGAGGCCAATCCTGAGCGGCTGTTCGCGCCTTGCCACAAGGCAGATGGTCGCTTTGGACGAGCCTCAACGCGCCCGCCAGGTGATGCCACAGCCGCGAGCATCGCGCACCGTTCGTCCTCGCCGACCAGGTAGCAGTAGCTGGACGGGGTCGCAGCATCCGACCGGCTTGGACGCCGGGAATGGTTCGTATTGCCGATGGCGCACGCTCCGTCGGCGATTCATCGTCCAAGCGTATGGGTTGCCTTGCATGGCCCGCGAGCGCGACGGCCCGGGCGCGAGGCAACGCCACCGTAAGAGGGGGCAGACGATGACCGACCGCTTCCGCCGGCCCACGCGCGCCGGCACCCGCCGCCGCCTAGCCAGCATCCTGCTCGGCACCCTGACGGTCGCCGCGCTCTTTGCCGCGCCGGCCGCCACCGCCGACCCCGCGCCGCCCGGGCAGTACATCGTGGTGCTCAAGGACACCACCACTGCGACTGCCGACCTGGCAGCCCGGCCCGGCGTCACGGCGCTGCAGGTGTACCGCCACGCCCTCAACGGCTACGCCGCGTCGCTCACGACCGCGCAGCTCGCCGCGGTCCGCGCCAGCGCCGACGTGGCCGGCGTCTTCCCCAACACGACCTGGAAGCTGGCGGAGGCGGACTGGTCCGGGCCGCGGGTGACGAGCACGTCGCCGTCGGCGAAGCCGCCGCCGCAGCCGGCGCAGGTGCCGACCTTCGGGATCCGCCGCGTCGGCGGGCTGCAGAGCCCGACCGCCCGCATCGACAACAAGAATGATCCGATGCCGGTCGACATCGCCGTCGTCGACAGCGGCATCGACACCGACCACCCCGACCTTCGGGTTGCCGGCGGCAAGAACTGCGGCGGTGGGGCGGGCGGCTTCAACGACGTCGGGTACCACGGCACCATGGTGGCGGGGGTCGCGGCCGCGATCGACAACGCGATCGGCCGGGTCGGGTCGGCGCCTGGCGCCCGCCTGTGGGCGGTCCGCGTCGACGACGCCCAGGGCATCGTCACCGAGGCCGACCTGTTGTGCGGCATCGACTGGGTCACCGAGCACGCCGACAGGATCGAGGTGGCGAACATCAGCCTGGGAGAGGAGGGGGCCGACACCGGCAGCTGCGGCCGGGACGCCAGCGGCCAGCTCGTTGACCCCCTGCATTGGGCCATCTGCCAATCGACCAACAGCGGCGTGACCTACGTGGTCTCGGCCGGGAACGATTCGGTTGATGCCGCCGGGAAGATCCCGGCCAGCTACGACGAGGTGATCACGGTGTCGGGGTTCGCCGACAACGACGGCCAGCCCGCCGGGCTGGGCGGTCGCCTCCAGTGCCTGCCGAGCGGGGTCGACCAGTTCGACGACCAGTTCGCGATCTTCTCCAACTTCGGCGCCGACGTCGACCTGGCCGCGCCCGCCGTGTGTGTGGGCTCGACCTACCCCGGCGGCCTGTACGCCGCCGCCAGTGGCACCAGCTTCGCGGCGCCCATGGTCGCCGGCGCCGCGGCGCTGTACCTGGTCAACCATCCCGGCGCCTCCCCGGCCCAGGTACGCGCCGGGCTGGTGTCGCTGGCGGAGCCGGGACCGATTCCCGGCGACCCCGACCAGGACCCGGAGGGCATCGTCAACCTGTCGCGCCTGTAGGTCGTTCGTCGTGGCCCGGTCAACCCGGGGAGGCCCCAATGCCCAGACGGCTGCTCGCCCTGTCCCTGTTCACCCTGCTCCTGCTCGCCCCGGCCGCCACCGCGTGGGCGCGCGGCGACGGCTGGGAGCCCGTCAACAGCCAACCCTTCACCCTGGAGGCCTGCGGCACCACCGTAGAGGTCACCTTCCCGGTCGACAGGGAGTACCAGCAGGTCACCACCGACGCCCAAGGCAACCAGCACATCCAGTTCACCGGCGCGCTGGTGGCAACCTTCACCGACACCGCCACCGGCCGGTCGGTCACCGCCAACATCTCCGGCCCGGGCAAGAACTCCATCGCCTACGCCAACGGCGACTTCCTGGTGGCGGCCACCGGCCGCAACCTTGGCATCCTGACGCCTGAGCAGGCGGCCACCCTCGAGCTCCCGGAGCTGTTCGTCACCTCCGGCCCGGTCCGGGTGCTGCTGCGCGCCGACGGCAGCGTGGAGGTCCAGCGGCAGGGCAACCACCTGCAGGACATCTGCGCGGCGCTCACCCGATAACGATCGGGTTGGCTTCAAGGCCAGTCTGCGGCCGCCGACGGCGGCCATCCTCGGCTGGATAAGCAACCGCCCTACCAGGACGGGCTCGACGTTTCCGCTGGTAAGACGCGTATGCCCAGCTAACGGTGGGTAGAATTACTTCGATGGAATTTGCGGTGATGAGTCTAGCCTCGGGCCAGGCGCGCCCGGGTGCCTGCCGTTCAGTGGTATCGCCGCAGGAGGCCATGGCGCACGCCGGCAAGCGTGGGAGGAGAGCATGCGGAACTCTCGGGCGCTGCTGCCAGGCTGATGTCGTTCAGGTACGTTGAGCAGGGTGGTTGTCCCTGGCGGCTGTGGGCCAGGGCGGTTCCCCGACGTGGTGGACACCCTGCTCGGCCGACACCTCCGCCAGGCCGTCGCCAGGCCGTCCGAGGTCGACGACTGGCGGCAGTCGATGGCAAACGCTGAGGCCTCAACCTGCAGGTCAGCGGCGGTTTCGCCGGCAGCGGTCCAGCTCGCGATCGGCGAGCATCACATCTACGACATCTAGGTCGTCGCACCCAGACCAGGGAGGCCGCACGCCAGGCCTCCCTGGTCCACGTCTGGGCTGCGGAGGGGTCCCCGCTCGGGTCAGCCGGCGTTGAAGGCGTTGCCGCCGAAGGAGTCGAAGTCTTCGGCGGTGCCGGGGACGCCGAGGCTGTTCTGGGTGAACAGGAGGGCGCCGGCGCTGACCGCACCGGCGTTGAAGATGCTGCCGACGTCTTCGGCGGGGGCGCCCGCGGCCAGGTCGGTGATGCCGTCGTTGTCGAAGTCACCGGTGCTGACCTCGGCGCCGAACTGGTCGTCGGCCTCGACGGTCCCGCCGACCTGGTTGATCCGGTGCCCACCGGCGGTGGTCAGCCCGCCGGCCGAGCCGCGGATCACGCTCAGGGTCCCGGCCAGGGGAACCGTGCCGACCCGCTCCCAGGGCGCCCCGGCGATCAGATCGTCGAACCCGTCGTCGTCGAGGTCGCCGCCGGCCAGGGCGAAGCCGAACAGGTCGAGCCGCTCGACCGTCCCGGCGACCTGGGTGAACAGGCGCCCGCCGGCGGTGGTCAGCCCACCGCCGGAGCCGTACAGGACGCTCACCGCCCCGGCCAGCTCGGCCGTTCCGACGTCCTCGAAGGGGGCGCCGGCGGCCAGGTCGGCCGCGCCGTCCTGGTTGAAGTCGCCGGTGGCGAGCGCGTCCCCGAAGATGTCGCCGTCCTCGACCGCCCCGCCGACCTGGGTGAACAGCTGGCCGCCGGCGGTGGTCAGCCCGCCGCCCGAGCCGTAGAGCACGCTGACCGCTCCGGCGCCGGGGGCGCCGGCCACGTTCTCGCCAGGCGCACCCACGGCCAGGTCGGCGAACCCGTCCTCGTCGAAGTCCCCGGCAGCGAGGGCCGCCCCGAACTCGTCGCCGGTCTCGACCGCGCCGCCGACCTGGGTGAACAACTGGCCGCCGGCATCCGTCAGGCCCGTCGGCGAGCCGTAGATGACGCTGACCGCGCCCGCGGCGGGCCGGGCGTTGGCGTTCTCGCCCGAGGCCCCGGCGGCCAGGTCGGCGAAGCCGTCGTTGTTGAAGTCGCCGGCGGCCAGGGCCGACCCGAACTGGTCGCTCTGCTCGTCGGCGCTGGCGACCTGGGTGAACAGCTGCCCGCGGGCGGTGGTCAGGCCGTCCGAGGAGCCGTAGAGGACGCCGACCGAGCCGGCCGCCTGGGCGCTGCCGACGGTCCGGAAGCGGGCACCCGCGGCGAGGTCGGCGAAGCCGTCGTTGTCGAAGTCGCCCGCGGCCACCGCCGAGCCGAACGACCCGACGATCGAGCCGGTGCCGACGCCGGTGAACACCTGGGCGCCGGTGCCGGTGATCCCGGCCCCGCTGCCGTAGAGGACGTTGACCGCCCCGGCGAAGTCGTTCTCCCCGGGGACGCCGACGGCGAGGTCGGCGAAGCCGTCGTTGTCGAAGTCGGCCCCGGCGGACGCGGCCGCGGTGGCCGCGGCCGCCCCACCGGGCTGGGCGGCGGCGCCGGCGGCGGGAACGCCTACAGCGGCGGGCAGCAGGAAGAGCAGGGCAAGAAGGCGGGCGGTCCGTCGCATCGTCATCGGTCCCCCTCGATCCTGGCGGTTGACGGAGCGGAAGCGACTTGCGAGCGTGTAATCCGCAGTTTGCCCGTTCCAGACGGCGGACTCCAGTTTCGGTAGTTCCGCCCAGATTGCGAGGGGTGACGACCCATGGCCGACCAGGGCTCCCGAGGTGACATCCAATTCAACCGGAACCTCCTCGTCGGCGGGGGGGTGCTGGTCGCCCTGGGCGGGCTGCTCGGCTTCGCCGGCATGGCGCTGGTGAGCTCGGCCCTCATCTCGGCCACCCGACAGTGGGTCGACCACCTGGAGCGGCCTCCGAGCGAGATCGCCCGCCGCCGCTGGGAGCAGACCAAGGCCGCCGCGTCGGCCGGCGCCGCCGCCTGGCGCGACAACCCCTCGAAGGGCTAGCTCCCGGATACCGCAGCTGGAGGAGGGCGAGGAAGGCCCCGCGGGCTAGGCTGAGGGATGCGCTCCCTCAGGCTGCTGGCCGCGGCCGCCCTGGCCGGAACCGCCCTGGTCACCGGGCCGGGCCCGGGGGCGGGGGCCGAGCAGACCGGACCGGTGCCGGCGGGCCAGGACGCCTACGTGATCTCGACCGCCGCCCGGACCACCTACGACACGACCGAGCTGCGGGTCCGCAACACCGCAGGCCAGAGGCTCCAGGCGTACCTGACCTTCGACCTGCGGAGCGTCCCCGCGGGGGCGACCGGCCTGCGGGCGACCCTGCGGCTGGCGGCCAGCCCGGCGTCGCAGTCCGGGCGGGTCGAGGTCCGCGCCAGCGGCGCCTTCGGCGAGCGGACCGTCACCTGGGCCAACCGCCCGGCCGCCTCGGCCGTGCGGGGGTCGGCGGCCGTCACCCGCGGCGCCACCGTGACCGTCGACGCCGGCCCGGTCAGCGGGGCCGGGGTCCGCCACTACGCCCTGACCGCCCCGACCGGGCAGGGGACGCAGCTGCGGTTCGCCTCCAGCGAGGACCCCGACCCGGCCCGGCGCCCGGCCCTGACCGTGACCTGGGACCCGCCCGCCCCGCCGGTGTCGGACCGGCTGGTCCCCCGCGAGGGCGCCTGGTGGGGCAGCTACCCCGGGCAGGCCCCGGGCGACGTCGAGGCCCGGGAGGCGGTCTACGGCCGCCGGGTGGACATCCTCCACCGCTACCACGACTGGGACGACGTCTGGCCGACCCCCGACGAGCAGGCGTACGCGGCCGGCGGGCGGATCCTGTTCGAAGGCTGGGAGAACCGGGTCTTCGGCGGGACCACCACCTGCTGGGCCGACATCGCCGCCGGCACCTTCGACACCGCCATCGACGCCCAGGCGCAGCGCCTGGCCGCCTTCGGCAGCCGGCTGTTCGTCGGCTTCATGCACGAGCCCGAGGACAACGCCGGCCCCTGCCAGCCCGGCGCGGTCAACGACGCCACGGCCGACATGGGCTCGGCCGAGGAGTTCCGGGCCGCCTTCCGCCACGTGGTGGAGCGGGTCCGGCCGGTCGCCCCCAACGTCGTCTGGGTGTTCTCGGTCATGGGCCACGACCCGGCCGCCTCCTGGGCCTTCTACCCGGGCGACGACGTGGTCGACTGGGTCGCCTGGGACCCCTACAACTGGGCCAACTGCGCCGGCCGGACCCGTGACACCTGGCGTGGCTTCCAGCAGGTCGCACAGGGCATGTACGACCACCTGGACGCCGTCGGCAACACCAAGCCGCGGATGCTGGGCGAGTACGGCTCCCACGACGACCCCGCCCTGGGCAGCAAGGCCCAGTGGCTGCGCGACATCCCGGCGGCCCTGCGCACAGCCCTGCCCAAGGTCAACGCGGTGGTGTACTTCGACCGGCTGGCCACCCCGGTCCCCGGCGACCCCTGCGCCTGGCTGGCCGACAGCTCGCCGGAGGCCCGGGCCGGCTTTGCGGCCGGAGTGTCAGATTCCTACCTGAACCAGCCCCACCACTAGCTTAGGCTGCTGGTGCCGTCCCGGGACGCCTCTTCCCGTGTCCGCGTCCCGGGACGGCTGCACGCCCCGGTCAGGCCAGGCCGCCCAGGCCGAGGTCGAGTTCCAGGTCGGCGATCGAGTCGACCACCCGCGAGGGGCAGTAGGCGAACCGCTGGGCGTCGGTCCGGGTCGAGATGCCCGTCAGGACCAGCACCGTCTCCATGCCCGCCTCCAGGCCGGCGACGATGTCGGTGTCCATGCGGTCGCCGATCATCACCGTGGTCTCGGAGTGGGCGGCGATGGCCCGCAGGGCCGACCGCATCATCAGCGGGTTCGGCTTGCCCACGTAGTAGGGCTGGACCCCGGTGGCCCGGGAGATGAGGGCGGCCACGGCCCCGGTCGCCGGCAGCGACCCCTCGAGGGACGGGCCGATCGGGTCGGGGTTGGTGGCGATGAAGCGGGCCCCGCGCTCGACCAGGCGGATGGCCTTGGTGATGAGCTCGAAGCTGTAGGTCCGGGTCTCGCCGAGCACGACGTAGTCGGGGTCGCGGTCGGTGAGGACATAGTCGATCTCGTGCAGGGCGGTGGTGAGCCCGGCCTCGCCGATGGCGAAGGCGCTGCCGCCGGGCCGCTGGCTGTCGAGGAACTGGGCGGTGGCCAGGGCCGAGGTCCAGATCCGCTCCGGGGGCAGGGCGATCCCGGTCCTGGCCAGCCGGGCCGACAGGTCGCGCGGGGTGTAGATGGAGTTGTTGGTCAGGACCAGGAACGGCAGCTCGGCCGCCTGGAGGGCCTTGATGAAGCTGTCGGCCCCGGGGATGGCGTGCTCCTCGTGGACCAGGACGCCGTCCATGTCCATGAGAAAGCTCGGCAGGGGGCCGCGGTCGTCGTCGGTCATGGAAGTATCCTGCCTCAACGGCAGGACTTATGCTCTAGCGGATGAGCACGCCAGTTCCCCCCGAACCCGGACAACCTGGCCCGGCCGAGCCTGGTCCGCCGCCCCCCGGCTCCCCGGCCCCACCCCCACGGGTGGTGCGGCGCAGCCGCGGCGACCGGGTGGTCGCCGGGGTCTGCAGCGGGCTCGGGCGCTACCTGGGGATCGACCCGGTGCTCCTGCGGGTCGCCTTCATCATCCTCTCCCTGGCCAACGGGCTGGGGCTGATCGCCTACGTGGTCGCCTGGGTGGCCATCCCCGAGGAGCGCCCGGACGAGCCGGCCAGCCCGGTGGCCGAGCCGCGGCGGGAGACGGGCCGGCTGGTGCTGGGCGGCTCCCTGGTCGTGCTCGGCCTGGTGCTGCTACTCGACCGCCTCGCCCCCGACCTCGACGAGCTCTTCTGGCCGGTCGCCGTGATCGCCGTCGGGGTCGCGATCATCCTGGTGGGGCTGCGCAGGTGAGCACCGGGCCGCCCCCGGCGCCGGGCCCGGAGCCGGTTCGGGAACCGACCCCGACGCCCGGGCCCGAGCCCGCCGCGCCCGTACCGGAGCCGGCCTTGCCGGCCGGCCGGCACGCCCCGGCGGCGGCCACCGTGCTGGTGGGCGCGCTGCTGGTGCTGGTCGGGATCGGCTGGCTGCTGGACGCGGCCGGGGTCGCGGTGCCGTGGCGCGCGATCCTGCCCGCGTCCCTGATCGCGGTCGGGCTGGCCTGTGTCGCCGGGGCCTTCCGGGGCCGCCAGCACGCCCTCATGGTCGTCGGGGTCGCCCTCATGGTGGTCCTGTCGGTGGCCGTGGCCGTCGACTGGGACCTCGATCTGCCGGTCACCGCCGGGGTCGGCGACCGCACCGAGCAGCCCCGCACCCCGGGCGACCTGACCACCTACGAGCTGGCCGTCGGCAACCTCCTGGTCGACCTGCGCCAGCTCCAGGTACCGCCCGGCACCACCGCCGTCGAGGCCCGGGTCGGGGTCGGCGAGCTGGTCGTCCACGTCCCCGCCGGGGTCTCGGTCGAGGTGGCCGCCCGCTCCGGGCTTGGCGAGGTCCAGGTCTTCGGCGAGCAGGAGGGCGGGTTCGGCAGCCGGGTCGACGGAACATTCGATGCCGCCGGCCCCGCCACCCTCCGGCTCGACCTGCGCGTCGGCCTCGGCCAGGTCCAGGTGGACCGGTGAGCGGCCGCTTCGGCGCCCCGGCGCGCCGCGACGGGCCCCGCCAGGTCGACCGGCTGTCGCTGATCGCCGGGGTCCTGTTCGTGCTCGCCGGGGTCGTGTTCCTGCTGGACGCGCTCGACGTGTGGCGGCTGCGCGGCGAGTACCTGGTGCCGCTGGGGCTGATCGTGCTGGGCCTGGCCGTGCTGGCCAGCGGCGTCCCAGTGGGGAAGCGGCGCTCCTAGCCCACTCAGCCGGCGGCCAGGCCGGCGGCGATCTCCCCGGCCAGCCCGGCGTTGGCCTCCAGCAGGGCCAGGTTGGCGACCAGGCTGCGCCCCCCGGTCCGGCGGTGCAGCCAGTCCAGCTCGAACGGGGTCCGGGCCTTGCCGAACACCCCGGCGTCGCGGGCCGCGGCCGCGCCCTCGGCGGCCAGGGTACCCAGCTCCTCGGCGTCCATGGCGGCCGCCTCGGGCGGGTCCTGGCACAGCACCAGGGCGCCCGGGGTCCCGAGGGCCTGGCGGACCCGGATCAGCTCCACCACCTGCTCGACATCGTCGGCGACCTGCTCGAGGGGCAGCCGGCCGGTGGCCAGGAACCCGGGCAGGCGGTCGGTGCGGTAGCCGACGATCTGGACCCCGTGGGTCTCCATCCACTCGAGGGTGGCGGCGGCGTCGGCGACGTGCTTGGGCCCCGAGCAGACGAGCGTGATCCGGGAACGCGCCAGCTGGGGCAGGTCGGCCGATACGTCGCCGCCGCCGAAGTGGATGCCGCCGATCCCGCCGGTGGCCATGACCCCGATCCCGGCCGCCTCGGCCGCGAACGAGGTCGCCGACACCGTGGTCGCCCCGTCCAGGCCCCGCGCGACCACGTACGGCAGGTCGCGCACGGTCACCTTCCACCGGACCGAGCCCGAGGCCAGCGTCTGCACCTCCTGGGGGTCGGCGCCGACGATCACCCGCCCGGCGATCACCCCGATGACGGCCGGCTCGGCGTCCGCCTTGGCGACCGCCGCCTGCTGGGCGTCGGCGGACTCGAGGTTCGCCGGCGACGGCAGCCCCTGAGCGAGCACGCTGGACTCGAGGGCGACGACAGCGCTGGCGTTGGCGATGCGGTCGGCGACGACGATGCGGCTGTCCATGAGCGGTGGGTTCTCCCGTCGCTGATCGGCTTGTTGACGGCAGCGGTCAAGGGTACCCCTGCCGGCCGGAAGGCGACAGGGGGTCCGGGCCGGCGGCGGACGGGTCCGGCGGGCTCACGCCCGGCCCGCCGGTGGCTGGGCCGGCCACGCACCCCGGGTGGCCACGGCCCGGGCGGCCAGGGCGGTCCCGGCGGCGGCGGCCTCGGCCGGGTCGGCCCCGCCGGCCCTGGCCAGCAGGTACCCGGCGGCGAAGGCGTCCCCGGCCCCGGTCACGTCGACGAGGTCGGCGGCCGGGGCCGAGACCCGCCGGAGCGGCCGATCGCCGGCACAGACCACCACCCCGTCGGCACCGCACTTCACCACCACCGTCCCCACCCGGCCGGCCAGCACCACCCCGGCCGACAACGGATCCGGCCGGCTCGCCAGGGCCGCCGCCTCCTCCCGGTTGGCCACCAGCGTCCCGGCCAGGGCGGCCGCCTCCAGCACCGGCTCGCCGGCCCCGCCGTCCAGCAGCGGCCACGAGGCGGCGTCGACCACCGCCGGGACCCCGGCCCGCGCGGCCGCCGCCGCCGCGGCCATCGCCGCCCGGCGGGTCGGGGCCCGCAACAGCGGATATCCGCTCACGAACACCGCCTCCGCCCCCTCCACCGCGCCGGCGACCTCCCCCTCCTCCAGCCCCAGGTTGGCCCCGGGGTCGGCCACGAAGGTCCGCTCCCCCGCCTCGGTCACCACCAGCATGGCCCCGGTGACCGGCCCCACCGGCCACTCCGGCCACAGCTCGATCCCCCGATCCCCCAGCGCGGCCGCCAGCAGCCGCCCCGACAGGTCGTCCCCCCGGCCCGCCACCAGCCGCGCCCGCCCTCCGCCAGCCAGCGCCCATGCGGCCACGTTCGCCGCCGACCCACCGGGCCCCAACCGCACCGACCCGGCCACGTCCCCACCCCTGGCCAGCGCCGGCGCGTCCACCGCCACGTCCACCATCAGGTCGCCGACGGCGACGACGAGGGGAGGGATCGCGCGGCTGGGAGGCTGTGGATGGTGCCGGGCACCCGTTTGCGCCGCTGGGTTAGCCTCCCCCACCGGGGGACCCGACATCGGTGGGTTCGGCTGGAAGCCGCCCCCGTTCACTTGGGGGCTTCCCAGAACCGTTTGTCGACGACCCGGCGGGCTCGGCGGGTGGCGCGGCGGTGGTCCTCCAGGAGGCGTTGGCGGCCGGGTTCGCCGAGGACACGGGCCAGGCGCTCCAGGGCGACCGGATCGGTGGGGAGGGTGTCCACCGGGCGGCCCGCGACCAGGTAGGCCAGGTTGCGGATGCGCAGGCAGAGGCGGTAGGCGTCGGCCAGCCAGCCGGCCTCGCCGGGGTCGAGGGCACCGGCCGAGGCCAGGGCGTCCAGGGCGGCGAGGGTGGGCTGGACCCGGACCTCGGGGCGGGCGCCGCCGAGGCGGAGCTGGAGGAGCTGGGCGGTCCACTCGACGTCGGCGAGGCCGCCCGGGCCGAGCTTGAGATGCAGCTTGGGGTCGGCGCCGGCGGGGAGGCGTTCGGACTCGACCCGGGCCTTCATGCGGCGGACCGCGGCCACGGTGGCCGGGTCGAGGGGGTCGGCATAGACCCGGGCGGCGGCCTCCTGGCAGAAGCGCTCGGCCAGCTCGGGGTCGCCGGCGACCGGGCGGACCTTGATGAGGGCCTGGAGCTCCCACGGCTGGGCCCACCGGTCCCAGTAGGCCTGGTAGCTGCCCAGGGTGCGCGACAGGGGCCCGTTGCGGCCCTCGGGACGCAGGTTGGCGTCGACCTCGAAGCAGGTCCCCTCCGGGGTGACCGCCGACAGCCCCCGCAGCAGCTCCTTGAGCACCCGGTCGGCGGCCCGGGCGGCCACCTCGGGGTCGGCCCCCGGGACCGGCTCGTGGCAGAAGAGCACGTCCAGGTCGGAGGTGTAGCTGAGCTCGGTCCCGCCCAGCTTGCCCATGGCCAGGACGGCCAGGCGCACCGGCCCCTCGCCGGCCTCGCGCATGGCGATCAGCAGCCCGGCGGCCAGGCACGCCTGGGCGAGGGCGGACAGCTCGGCCCCGACCTGCTGCACCGGTACCTGGCCGGTGAGGTCCCGGACGGCCACCCGGACCAGCTCGCGGCGCTTGAACCGGCGCAGCCCGTCCCAGGCCGCGGCGGCGTCGGTATGCCGGGCCACGATCGCGCCGGCCGAGGCGACCAGCTCGGACGGCTCACGGGCGGCGGCGAGCCGGTGTGGGTCGGCCATGGCCGTGAGCAGCTCGGGGTGGCGGGCCAGCAGGTCGCCGAGCAGCCGGGAGCTGCCGAGCACGGTGCAGAGCAGCTCGGCCCCGGCCGGGTTGTCGCGGACCATCCCGTAGAAGGCGGCCCGGTCGCCGAGGGCCTCGGCCAGCACCCGAAGGGCGGCCAACCCCCCGTCGGGATCGGGGGCCTCGGCCAGCCAGGGCAGCATCACCGGGAGCATGGCCCGCATCAGGGTGGCCCGCCGAGACAGCCCGGCGGTGAGGGCGCGCAACGACGCCATGGCCCGATCCGGGCTGGCGAACCCGAGGGCGGCCAGCCGCTCGGCCGCGCCTTCGGGGTCGAGCCCGGCCGGGACGGCCCCGAACGCCTCCAGCAGGGGCCGGTAGAACAGCTTCTCGTGGAGGCCGCGGACGGCCACCAGGTGGCGGCGGCGGTCGGCCTCGAACCGCTCCAGGGCGCTGGCCTCCGGGCTGTCCCGGTAGCCGAGCGCCCGGGCCAGCCAGCGCCGCGCCTCCTCCCCGGCCGGGATGGTGTGGGTGCGGCGCTCGCTGGCCAGCTGGAGGCGGTGCTCGACCAGGCGCAAGAACCGGTAGGCCTGGGCCAGCTGGGCGGCGTCGGCGCGGCCCACGAACCCGGCGGCGGTGAGCCGGTCAAGGGCGACCAGGGTCGACCCGGAGCGCAGCTCCGGGTCGTGGCGGCCGTGGACGAGCTGGAGGAGCTGGACGGCGAACTCGATGTCGCGCAGCCCGCCCGGGCCGAGCTTGACCTGCCGGTCGCCGTCCGCGCGGGCCTTGGCCGAGGTCTCGACCCGGGACTTCATGCGCCGCACGGCGCTGACCGTCTCCGGGTCGAGCCGCTCGGGGTACACCCGCGCCTGGGCCTCGTCGCGGAACCGTTCGGTCAGCTTCTGGTCGCCGGCGACCGGGCGGACCTTGATGAGGGCCTGGAGCTCCCACGGCTCGGCCCACCGGTCCCAGTAGGCCTGGTAGCTGCCCAGGGTGCGCGACAGGGGCCCGTTGCGGCCCTCGGGACGCAGGTTGGCGTCGACCTCGAAGCAGGTCCCGTCGGCGGTGACCGCCGACAGGCCACGGATGACCCCCCTGGCCACGCGCTCGGCGGCCCGGGCGGCGGCCTCGGCCTCGGCCCCGGCCCCGGCCCCGGCCAGCGGCTCATGGCAGAACAGCACATCGATGTCGGAGACGAAGTTGAGCTCGTGGCCACCGAGCTTGCCCATGCCGAGGATGGCCAGGCGCATCGGGGCCGGGTCGTAGCCGGACTCGGCGGCGGCCACGGCCAGGGCGGCCGCCAGGCAGGCGTCGGCCAGGTCGGACAGCTCGGCCGCGACCTGCTCGACCGGGACCTGGCCGGCCAGGTCCCGGACGGCCACCCGCAGCAGCTCGCGGCGCTTGAACCGGCGCAGGGCGTCCCAGGCCGAGGCCGTGGGGCTGTGCCCGGTCACGATCGCGCCGGCCGAGGCGACCAGCTCGTCGCGGGGGCGGGGAGCGGCGAACTCCCGGCCGTCGGCGAGGCGGTCCGCCTCCTCGGGGTGGATGACCATGAACGCCCCCAGCGACCGGCTGGCCGCCACCACCGGGATGAGGCGGCGGCGGAAGCCGAGCCGGCCCCGGAGCCGGGCCGCGAACGTGGCCGGGTCGGGATGGGCGGCGGCGATCGCGGCCAGGGCACGGGCGGCCAGCTGGGGGGCGGCGGAGGCGGCGATGTCGGACAGCAGCCGGTTCCCACCAGGGGCGGCGGCCGGCGGCCACGCCCCGAGGGGCTCCAGGGCGGCAGCGGCCGCCTCCGGCTCCTCGAAGCCGAGCCGGGCCAGGACAGACAGCGACACGGCGGCCGCCTAGAGCAGTGGCAGGTAGCGCTCGCGCTCGAACGGGGAGACGTAGCGCTGGTAGCTGTCCCAATCGCGGTGCTTGTTGCGCAGGAAGTACTCGAAGACGTGCTCGCCCAGGGCCTCGGCGACGAGCTCCGAGCCCTCCATGGCGGTGAGGGCCTCGTGGAGGTCGACCGGGAGCGAGCGGATCCCGGCCGCCCGCAGCTCGGTCTCGGTCATCTCCAAGAGGTTGTCGCCGGCCTCGGGGGGTAGCTCGTACTCCTCCTCGATCCCCTTCATGCCCGCGGCCAGCAGCACCGCGAAGGCCAGGTAGGGGTTGGCCGCCGAGTCGGGCGAGCGGACCTCGACGTCGACCCGGTCCGAGCGGTAGCCGCCAACCCGCACCATGGCCGAGCGGTTGCGCTGGGCCCAGCACACGTGGGTGGGGGCGTCGTAGCCGGGGACCAGCCGCTTGTAGGAGTTGATCCACTGGTTGGTCACGGCCGTGTACTCATGGGCGTGGACCAGCAGCCCGGCGATGAAGCTGCGGGCCGTCTTGGACAGGTTGGCCTCCTGCCCGGGGTCGTAGAAGGCGTTGCGGTCGCCCTCGTACAGCGACAGGTGGGTGTCCATGCCCGACCCGGCTGTGCCCTCGCTCGGCTTGGGCATGAAGGTGGCGTGCAGGCGCTGCTCCAGGGCGGCCTCCTTGACCACCAGGCGGGCGCTCATGACGTTGTCGGCCATGGTCAGGGCGTCGGCCTCGCGCAGGTCGATCTCGTGCTGGCTGGGAGCGATCTCGTGGTGGGACTGCATGACCGAGATGCCCATTCGCTCCAGCATGGCGATGGCGATGCGCCGGAAGTCCTGGGACAGGTCGAGGGCGGTCTGGTCGAAGTAGGAGCCGATGTCCAGGGGCCGGCCCGTCTCGGCGTCGTCGAACAGGAAGAACTCCAGCTCGGGGGCGACGTATACGGTGAAGCCGCGACCGGCGGCCCGTTCCAGGTTGCGCCGGAGGACCCAGCGGGGGTCGCCGTCGAACGGCTCGCCTTCGGGCGTGAGCACGTCGCAGAACATCCGGGCCACCCCGCCGTCGCCCCGGCCGCCCGGCAGCACCTGGAAGGTGGCGGGGTCGGGCTTGGCGACCATGTCGGCCTCCTGGACCCGGGCGTAGCCCTCGATGGCCGAGCCGTCGAACTCCATCCCCCGCTCGAAGGCGTCCTCCAGCTCGGCTGGGGTGATGGCGAACGACTTCAGGAACCCGAGCACGTCGGTGAACCAGAGCCTGATGAAGCGGACGTCGCGGTCCTCGACCGTCCGGAGCACGTATTCCTGCTGCTTGTCCATGGTCGGGCGATGCTAGCAGGCCGGGGACCATGTGGCGGCGATCCGGGCCGCCGGGTGACGCTGCTACCCTGAGGGCATGGAGCGGCTGCGGCTCGCGGGGGCGCAGATCAACCCGGTTGTCGGGGACCTCGACGGCAACGTCGAGCGGGTTCTGGCCGCCTACGAGGAGGCCGCCGCCCTCGGCGCCCACCTGGTGGTGTTCCCCGAGCTGGCCGTCACCGGCTACCCGCCCGAGGACCTGGTCTTCAAGCCGTCGTTCCTGGCCGCCAGCCGAGCCGCCGCCGAGCGGGTGGCGAAGCGGATCGGCGAGGCCGCGGCCGTGGTCGGGTTCGTCGAGCCGACCCCGGCCGGCCCGGCCAACGCCGCCGCCCTCTGCCACCGGGGCCGGGTCCTTGGCGTCTACCGCAAGGTGCTGCTGCCCAACTACGGGGTGTTCGACGAGGAGCGCTACTTCGTCCCCGGCACCGAGGTGCTGCTGGCCGGCTTCGGCCGGGTCGAGGTGGCGGTGACCATCTGCGAGGACCTGTGGTTCCCGTGGGGGCCGATGGCCACGGCCGTGGCCGCCGGGGCCGAGGTGGTGGTCAGCCTGAACGCCTCCCCCTACCGGCTGGGGAAGGCCGACCGGCTCCATCCGATGCTGGCCACCCGGGCGGCCGACCACGGCGCCCACCTGTTCTACCTGGCCCGGGTCGGCGGCCAGGACGAGCTCGTCTTCGACGGCCAGAGCGCCTACTTCGACCCCCAGGGCCGGATGCTGGCCCGGGCGGGTGCGTTCACCGAGGAGCTGCTGGTGGTCGACCTGACCCTGGAGGAGGGGGCGACGGCCCGGCTGTCGCAGCGGCCCCGGCGAGCCCCGGCCACCGACCCCCGGCCGGCCCTGGTCCCCCGCCGGGTCCGGGTCACCGAGCAGCTCCCCGACCCCGGCCCGCCGGTCGAGCGCCGCCTCACCCGCCCCCTCGGGGTCGAGGAGGAGGTGTACCGGGCGCTGGTCTGCGCCACCCGCGACTACGTGACCAAGAACGGCTTCGACACCGTCCACATCGGCCTGTCCGGCGGCATCGACTCCAGCCTGGTCGCGGCCGTGGCCGCCGACGCCCTGGGCCGCGAGCGGGTGATCGGGGTGGCTATGCCGTCGGCGTTCTCCTCCGAGCACAGCCTGGCCGACGCCCGCGCTCTGGCCGCCAACCTGGGCATCGGGCTGCTCATCCTGCCCATCGCCGAGCCCACCGAGGCGTTCCTGCGCGTGCTCAAGGAGCCCTTCGAGGGCACGGTGCCGGGCCTGGCCGAGGAGAACCTCCAGGCCCGGGTGCGGGGCACCCTGCTCATGAGCCTGTCCAACAAGACGGGCAGCCTGGTCCTGACCACCGGCAACAAGTCCGAGCTGGCGGTCGGCTACTGCACCCTGTACGGCGACATGGCGGGCGGGTTCGCGGTCATCCGGGACGTGCCCAAGACCCTCGTCTACGCCCTGGCCCGCTGGCGCAACGGCGCCGGGGTGGTCATCCCCCAGTCGGTCCTGGACAAGCCGCCCTCGGCCGAGCTGCGCCCCGGCCAGCTCGACACCGACTCGCTGCCTCCCTACGAGGTCCTCGACCCGATCCTGGAGGCCTACATCGAGGACGACGCCAGCGTGGACGAGCTGGTGGCCACGGGGTTCGACCGCGACACCGTGGCCGAGGTCGTCCGCCTGGTCGACGGGGCCGAGTACAAGCGCCGTCAGGCCCCGCCCGGCCCCAAGATCACCGGGCGCTCCTTCGGCAAGGACCGTCGCCTCCCCATCACCAACCGCTTCCAGGGGGCGACGCAGCCGGCCCGCTGATCCGGCACAATGTGGCTGTCCAGGAGACCCGCCCCGCGGGCTCCGAGGAGCTCTTGAGGAGGCCGCCATGCCGGTGACCCCTGCCGACCTCGCCGTCTGGAAGCAGCGGCGGGAACGGTTCGTCATGCTGACCGCCTACGACGCCCTGACCGCGCGCGTCCTCGACGAGGCGGGGAT
>Ga0081539_10003042_pt1 | contig 21704 bp, 14 predicted proteins | sample TabmetS4T2R2_FD_71023 | JGI IMG/M metagenome (GOLD analysis project Ga0081539, IMG submission 71023) | Tabebuia heterophylla rhizosphere microbial communities from the University of Puerto Rico - S4T2R2 | ecosystem: Host-associated > Plants > Roots > Rhizosphere ...
ATCCGGTGACCGCCGTCCTCGAGACGCGCGGCGAGCGCATCCATCCGCTCAGCGCTGAGCTCGCGTCGGAGTCGGCCCACATCGCCGCCGAATCGACCGGCCACGAGCTGAATGCCTTCCAGGCGATTCGGCGGATGGACGAGATCCTCGTGTCGAACTTCATGGTCTTCTACGACGCCGTGACTGAGGGCGAATACGACCTCGTGATTGGCGACGAGGCGTGGGACATCGACTACTACTTCCACGAGAACCCGGAGATCAAGCGCACGGCCTTCGCCTGGATGACCGACTTCGTCGGCTGGTTGCCGATGCCCGAGGCTGGAGATCGGGAGGCCTATCTGACGGCCGATTACAACGCCGAGATGATCGAGCAGGTCGAGCGCTTTCCGCGGATCCGCGACCGGGCGATCTTCGTCGGCGATCCGGAGGACATCGTGCCGGACGACTTCGGGCCGGGCCTGCCGTCGATCCGTGCCTGGACCGAGGCCCACTACGACTTCGCCGGTTACGTCACGGGCTTCGACCCTTCACCTCTGATCGAGCGGCGCGAGGAGCTGCGACGCGAGCTCGGGTACCGCGACGACGAACGAATCGTCATCGTGACAGTCGGTGGTTCGGGTGTCGGTGAGTCACTCCTGCGGAGGGTCATCGCCGCCTATCCCGAGGCGTCCCGGCGCATCAATGGGCTGCGGATGATCGCCGTCGCCGGTCCGCGGATCGATCCGGAGGGGTTGGAGGTGCCGCCCGGTGTCGAGGTTCGGGGTTTCGTGCCGGGGCTGTATGAGCATCTCGCCGCGTGCGACCTCGCCGTAGTTCAAGGCGGCTTGACGACGACGATGGAGCTCGTCGCCGCCCGGCGTCCCTTCCTGTACTTCCCTTTGCGCAATCACTTCGAGCAGAACCGGCACGTTCGTCACCGGCTGGAGCGATACGGGGCAGGGCGGTTCATGGAATTCGCTACGTCCGATCCGGACGCCATCGCAGCCGCGATCGTGGAGGAGATCGATCGACCCGTTGACTACGTGCCGGTGGCGACTGACGGTGCCGCGCGGGCGGCCGAGCTGATCGCGCCGCTCATCTGATCAGGGGACTGACGTCCCGATCTTGGACCTGACATCCGGGCGACAGTTCCTGGGCGGGCCGGGCGGTTAGGATCGGCGGATCCGCAATCCGTCGGGCGGTACCGGGAGGATTCGACCAGGCCATGTCCCTATCACCAGCTCGTGCGCTGCTGCTCGTCGTTACGATCGCCGCCGGCTGCGCATCGGGCGCGGCTAGCGATCCAGCCGGCGTGGTGCGCCAGGCCTTCACGCTCCTCGACCAGGGCAACATCGACGGTGTCATCGGTCTCACGTGCGACGCGCAGAAGGCCGCGATCCGGCAGCAGTTCGATCTGGCCGGGAGTCTCGGCGGGCGGGCCGCCGGTCTCGACGTCAACCAGATCATCCAGGCGATGAACATCGACGCGAGCCAGCTCGGGATCACCCAGACGAGCGCGAGCGGCGACAAGGGCACGGTACAGGTCGTCGGCCAGCTGAAGATCTCGTTCGATGGGCCGCGGCTTCGCGACGTCTTCAAGAAGATGGCCGAGCAGCGCGGTCAGCCCGCCGACGACGCGATGCTGGACGGCCTCGTCTCGACGGTCAGTGCGATGAGCCAGTCGGTGCCGATCAACCAGACGGTCGACGTCGTCCGGGAGGGCGGCGCCTGGAAGCTGTGCAGTCCCCTGACGCTTACAAATTGAGGAGGCGCTCCCTCGGTCAGCGACCATCTACGAGGCGATAGGCACCATCCACCTCTTGGGCCCATAGCAGCGCGGCGCCCGGCCAGCGCTCGTTGCCGGTCAACGATTCCAGCGCGTCCCCCGGATCAGCCGGAAACGCGAGGCGCAGCTGCCGCGCGAACTCACGCGCGACCGCCCGGTTGGTGCGCGTCCACCGAACGATCAACAAGCGGGAGACGGTCCACGATTCGTCCAGCGTCGGCCATTCGCTCGACGACGGAAGCGACTCAGCCTTCTCGGTCGACCAGCGGATGAGCTGCTCGAGTCGATGGATCGACGACTCGATCTCCGTCGCGACCGCAACACGCTCACGCGCCTCGAATAGCACCAGGTCGATCCAACCGCGTGCGGGTCTCCGAACCGCGACCTCCGTCGCCCTGCGCCAACGCGGGTGTGCGGCTTGGAGGACGGCCTCGAGAATCCGCGCCTGTTGTCGGTCGCGGATCCACGGACCTGTGTTCGGATAGATGCGACCGCTCAGATCGGCGCCAAGCGCCGTCGCCAGCTTCGCGTATGTCTCGATCGATGGCCGTGTACTTTTCGCAAAGGCTCGACCAACAAATGACGGCGGAACGCCGGCGGCCCGGGCGAGCGCCGCGTGGGAAATGCCCGCGTCCGAACAAAGCCGCTCTAGATCGTCGATGATGCGATTGCGGAAAGCTGCCGCTGTTCGCTCCGCCGCCAGTTGCTGTCGCGTTCTCGGCATACCCGATCTCAGCACACGGCGCTTATCTGCGACTTACCCGCGTCACTGTGACCCCTGGCAGGGGCGGATCTCGTCGTTCACAAGACGGCGCGTCCCCCGGGAGGGGTCACATTGACACCTGCCGGACCCATGGAATGCGCGTTGTGCCCCTGGCAGGGGTTGAGACGGCATGCAGCCGCCAATTTCGACCCCCGGTAGGGGACGGATGAACGTGGGTGGACGTTCCTGACAGGAACGGGCACGGGCCGGCCTAGAATCGGTCGTGAACACACGTTCTGTTTCGGTCGCAACGGCTACACTTGAGCAGACATGCCCCAGGACCAGCTCGTCGTACGCGGTGCGCGCGAACATAACCTCAAGGACGTCACCGTCGCGTTCCCGCGCGACCGGCTTGTCGTCATCACGGGACTCAGCGGCAGCGGCAAGTCCAGCCTCGCTTTCGACACGATTTATGCCGAGGGACAGCGGCGCTACGTCGAGAGCCTGAGCGCCTACGCGCGGCAGTTCCTGGGCCAGATGGAGAAGCCCGACGTCGACCAGATCGACGGCCTGAGCCCCGCCATCTCGATCGACCAGAAGGGCGCCTCGCGCAACCCCAGGTCGACCGTCGGCACCGTTACCGAGATCTACGACTATCTGCGCCTGCTCTTCGCGCGCGTGGGCCATCCGCACTGTCCCGACGGCCACCCAATCGAGCGGCAGACCGTCCAGCAGATCGTCGATCAGGTCCTGGCCCTGCCGGAGGGAACCCGGCTCCTCGTCCTCGGACCGCTCATCAAGGACCGCAAGACCGAGGGCGACACGGTCTACGACGCGGTTCGGCGGCAGGGCTTCGTCCGTGTTCGCGTCGACGGGGAGATGTACGACGTCGCCGAGGCGCCAAAGCTCGACAAGTACAAGCGCCACAGCATCGAAGCCGTCGTCGATCGCTTCGTCGTCCGTCACGCAGAGGCGCCCGAGGGCGCGAAGCGCGCTCCGGACGGCCGGCCGATCGACCCCGAAACGGGGCAGCCGATCCCCGATCCCGACGCGCCACGGCTTGCGGACTCGGTCGAGACCGCCCTCCGTCTTGGCGAAGGAGTCGTCCTCATCGCGCCCGCCCCGCGCGATGACGAGACGCCGGCCTTCGAGGAACGCCGCTACAGCGAGCGGTTCACGTGCGCCTACGACGGCTTCACGATGGACGAGCTCGAGCCACGGAACTTCTCCTTCAACTCACCTCATGGCGCATGTCCGGCGTGCACGGGTCTCGGTACGCGTCTCGAGATCGATCCGGCGCTCGTTATCCCGGACCGAAGCAAGAGCGTCGCCGAGGGTGCGGTCGCGCCGTGGTCCCGCCTCCCGAGCGACGCGTCCTGGCGCCAGAAGATCATCGAGGCGGTCTTCGAATCGCACGGCTGGGACGTTCGGGCGCCGGTCCGCAAGCTGCCGCAGGAGGCGCTGGACTACCTGCTCCACGCGGCCAAGGACGAGAAGGTCGTCATCCGCTATCGGCACGAGCGTGGCGAGAACTCCTACGTCGCCACGTTCGAGGGCGTCATCACCAACCTCGAGCGGCGCTACAAGGAAACCGATTCGGAGTACATCAAGACGGAGCTCGAAAAGTACATGGTCACCCGACCGTGTCCGACATGCGGCGGGAAGCGGCTGAAGCCGGAGGTCCTCGCAGTCACCGTCGACGACATCAACATCTGGCGTGTGTCGACGATGTCGATCACCGATGCGCTCGCCTGGACGGAGCGCCTGGCCGGACGTCTCACCGACCGCGAGCGCCAGATCGCGTACCAGGTCCTGAAGGAGATCCGCGCCCGTCTCGGCTTCCTCGTCGATGTCGGGCTCGACTACCTGACGCTCGATCGGACAAGCGTGACCCTATCCGGTGGTGAGGCGCAGCGGATCCGGCTCGCCACCCAGATCGGGACGACGCTCATGGGCGTCCTGTACATCCTCGATGAACCATCGATCGGACTCCATCAGCGCGACAACGCGAAGCTCATCGCGACGTTGACGAGGCTTCGCGACCTCGGCAACACGGTCCTCGTCGTCGAGCACGACGAGGAGACCATCCGGACCGCCGACTGGGTGATCGACATCGGGCCCGGGGCAGGGGAGCACGGCGGCGAGATCATCGCCAACGGGCCACTCGAGGCGGTCCTCGGCGAGAAGCGCTCGATCACGGGCGCCTACCTTCGTGGCGACCGCGCCGTGCCGGTGCCGCGCAAGCGACGTCGCCCGAACGGCAAGTCGCTCGTCGTCCGCGGCGCACGGGAGCACAACCTCCGATCGATCGACTTTGGCGTACCGCTGGGCATGTTCGTCGCGGTGACGGGTGTGTCGGGTAGTGGCAAGAGCACGCTCGTGACGGAGGTCCTGTATCGGGCGCTCGCCCGGGAGCTGAATGGCTCGCGCGCGAGCGTCGGCGCCCATGACGCCCTCGAAGGCGTCGAGCACGTCGACAAGATCATCGAGATCGACCAGAGCCCGATCGGCCGGACGCCGCGCTCGAACCCGGCGACCTACGTCGGCCTCTTCACGCCGATCCGCGAGCTGTTCGCGGGCGTGCCCGAGGCGCGTGTCCGCGGCTACTCCCCGGGTCGGTTCAGCTTCAACGTCAAGGGTGGCCGCTGCGAGAACTGCAAAGGCGACGGGATCCTGAAGATCGAGATGCAGTTCCTGCCCGACGTCTACGTGACGTGCGAGGTCTGCAAGGGCAAGCGCTACAACCGCGAAGCGCTGGAAATCCACTACAAGGGCAAGTCGATCGCAGACGTTCTCGAGATGACGATCGAGGAGGCGCTCGACTTCTTCTCGGCCGTCCCGAACGTCAAGGCCAAGCTCCAGACGCTGTTCGACGTCGGGCTGGGCTACGTCCACCTCGGTCAACCGGCGACGACGCTGTCCGGTGGCGAGGCCCAGCGCGTGAAGCTGTCGACCGAACTGTCGCGACGGGCGACCGGCAAGACGCTCTACCTGCTCGACGAGCCAACGACGGGTCTTCATTTCGCCGACGTCGAGAAGCTGCTCGAGGTACTCCACCGGCTCGTTGATGGCGGGAATACCGTGCTCGTCATCGAGCACAACCTCGACGTGATCAAGACGGCCGACTGGATTGTCGACCTCGGGCCCGAAGGCGGCGATCGCGGCGGCCGGATCGTGGCCCAGGGCACGCCGGAACATGTCGCCGCGGTCAAGGCCTCGGCGACTGGCGAGTACCTGGCCCGCGTGCTGCGCGGCGAGCCGCTCGTGCCGCTCAGCCACGTGACGTTCGCCGACGAAGCTGGTCGAGGGAACGGCAACGGGCAGCGGCCGGCCCGGGTCAAGCTGGCGTCGAGTCGAAAGCGAGCCGCCGCAGCTCGCTGACCTCCGAGCGGCCGCGCCGGGTGAGCGCCCCCGCCGCGTCCACCATCGTTGCCTGACAGGGAACGATTTCGACTGGAGCACGTCGCTTCGTTCCCCGACAGGGTCGACCGCGACGTCAAATCGATGCGAAATCACGCGTTTGTTCCCTGGCAGGGGATAAAGCGGCATCCAGATGTCGGAATCGATCCCTCCGAGGGAACTGCAGGCCCCGCCTCACGGGCCGACATCGGACGTGCGGCACGCCGCGCACTCCGATTGCAAACGCTCTCTTGACATGGGTGCTAGTCTGCCGTTGGTCGCTATGAGAGCGCTCTCACGGAGAGTGGTTCAGGGCACCGCCGAGGAGGCACGCGAGGGGCGTGAGCGAGCGGAGCGAGACCAACGGACGCGGTATCACCCTTGAGGAAGTCGCCAGGATTGCCGGCGTCTCGCGCGCGACCGTTTCTCGCGTCGTAAACGGCAATCCGCGGGTCAACCACGACACGCGCCGCGCCGTCGAGAAGGCGGTCGAGCGCCTCGGGTACATCCCCAACCCCGCCGCTCGGAGCCTCGTGACGAGACGCAGCGACTCGGTTGCCCTCGTCATCGCGGAGCCCACCGGCCGCCTCTTCGTCGACCCGTATTTCCCGCGTCTCCTCCGCGGAGTCGGCGCGGAGCTCTCGTCGCGCGGCCTCCAGCTCGTCCTGCTCATGCCCGAAGACGGTCGCGACGAACGGCGTGTGGAGCGCTACCTCGCCTCCGGCCACGTCGACGGCGCGCTCCTCGTCTCCCTCCACGGCGACGACCCGCTGCCGGAGCACCTCGCATCCAGGGGCGTGCCGGTGGTCGTCGGCGCGCGGCCGCCTCACGGAGCTGCTGTGAGCTACGTCGACGTCGACAATGTCCAGGGCGCTCGGAGCGCAGTCGAGCACCTCATCCAGACCGGCCGCAAGACCGTCGCCACGATCGCCGGCCCGTCCGACATGGCCCCCGGCATCGACCGTCTCGAGGGCTACCGTCAGGCCTTGCGCGCCGCCGGCCGGGCCCACGCCCCGGAGCTCGAGGCGATCGCCGACTTCAGCGACAGCGGTGGCGAGGCCGCCATGCGCCGGATCCTCGAGGCCCGGCCCGAGGTCGACGGTGTCTTTGCCGCCTCGGATCTGATGGCGATCGGCGCTATCCGCGCCCTGCGCGCGGCCGGACGCAGGATCCCCGACGACGTCGGGGTGGTCGGCTACGACGACTCGATCGCGCGGACCGTTGATCCGCCGCTGACGAGCGTCCGCCAGCCGGTCGAAGAGATGGGCCGGGAGATGACCCGGCTGTTGGTTCAGGCCATCGAGGAAGGGGGTTCTGTACCCAAGCGGGTTGTGCTGGGGACGGACCTGGTCGTCCGTCGATCGAGTGGGAGGACTGCCGGGGCTTGACGACGATCGGAAGCCGGCTCGCCCGGCACAAGGCTGTTGTTCCCTATCGCGACTGAGGAGGAAGAGGAATGCACCAACCCAGGTCACGAGGCAGCGCGGCCTTCGCCCTGATGGCCGTCATTGGCCTCATCGCGAGTGCCTGTGGCACGGCGACCTCGCCGAGCCCGACCCAAACAACGGCGGCTTCGCCGTCCGCACCCGCGCCCAGCGAAAGCAGCGTTCTCGTTACGCCCCTCCCGGGCGCGAACGGGATGACGTCGGATGGGCGGCCGCTCATCCGCTGGTTCGTCGGTCTGGGCACCGGCGAGCGACCGAACCACATCGGCGTCGAGCAAGCTGTCGTCGACAAGTTCAACGACGAGCACAATCCGAAGTCGCCGAACTACAAGGCCGGCAACAAGGACATCGTGCTGTCGCTCGAGATCTATCGGAACGCGGTCGCATACGACACACTCGCGACGCAGATCGCGACCGGCAACGCGCCGGACGTGATCGGCCCGATCGGCATCCGGGCCCTGCAGTCCTTCGGCGATCAGCTGCTCGGCCTCGACCAGTACATCGCGAGCTCCGGGGTGGATCTGACCCAGATTCCCCAAGACCTTCAGGACGTCTACAAGCTCGGAGACAAGCGCATCGGCATCCCGATGGCGGTCTACCCGTCCTTCATCTACTACAACAAGAAGCTGTTCAAGGAAGCAGGCGTTCCGGAGCCGCCCCACAAGATCGGTGAGAAGTACGACGGCAAGGACTGGACGTGGGACGCCGTCGCGGAACTGGCCAAGAAGCTGACCGTCGACAAGGCTGGCAACGACGCCACGAGCTCCAGCTTCGACGCGAAGAACATCACCCAGTACGGGCTTGACTCACAGTGGACCGAGAACGACGCGCGGGCGTGGTCGACGGTCTTCGGTGGCTCAGGATCGGCGGTCGCCGACGATGGCAAGACCGCGCAGTGGCCGGACAACTGGCGGGCCGGCCTGAAGTTCTACTACGACGGAATCTGGAAGAATCACTTCATCCCGGCGAAGCCCGCTGTGGATGGCATGGCCGGCGGCAACACCTTCCAGTCGGGCAACATCGCGATGGACGTCGTCCATCTCTGGTACACGTGCTGCGTCTATCCGGCCGAGGGCAAGGCGCCCGTCTCCGATTGGGACATTGCCGTGCTGCCGACCGGTCCTGACGGCAAGGTCACCGCGAAGCTCCATGCCGACACGATCGGCATCCTGTCCAGCACCAAGCATCCCGAAGAGGCGTTCGAGGTTCTCCAGTACCTGGCGACCAACGCCGATCTGACCCAGGTCTATGGCGCAATGCCGGCGGTCCAGAGCCAGCAGGATGCGTTCTTCAAGAGCCTGGACGACAAGTTCAAGCCGCTGAAGATCGACTGGGACGTCGCGAAGGAGATGCTGCTCCATCCTGACTATCCGAGCCACGAGGCCTACATGCCCAACTTCCTGAAGGCGGACAAGGCCAACAAGGATCTCGGGTCGAAGCTATGGACGACCGATGGCCTTGACGTCGACAAGGAGATCGACGCCAACGTCCAGACGTTGCAGGGGCTCTTCTCGGGCGGCTAAGCCCCCAGTTGGCCGCGCACAGGGGGCGGCCCTCGGCCGCCCCCTGTGGAACCTCGGGAGCATCGCAGAGCCGTGTTCGGCGGCGAGGATGAGATGGCAATCGGCGAGACGACAAGAGACACGACGCGAGCGCCGTCGACCTCCCGAGGGATGAGTCTGGCGACGCGCGAATCGCTGTCGGGCTATCTGTTCATCTCTCCGTGGATCATCGGCTTCATCGCATTCACAGCACTGCCGATGCTCGCGTCCCTCTACCTGTCGTTGACCGACTTCGATCCGCGTCGGCCCGAGGCGATCCACTTCATCGGTCTCGCCAACTACGCCAAGATGACGACCGACCCCAACCTGCTCAACTCGCTTGGCGTGACCCTGCGGTTCGGGATCATCGTCGTGCCGCTGACGATGGCCTTCGCCCTGGGCGTCGCGATGCTCGTGAATCATCCGCGGCTTCTCGGCCGGAATTTCTTCCGTTCGCTCTTCTACATGCCGATGCAGATCCCGATCGTCGCGAGCACGCTCGTCTGGATCGGGATGCTCAACGCATCGACGGGCTGGCTGGATCTGGGCCTTCGGGCGATGGGCCTGCCCGCGCCGGACTGGCTGAACAGTGCGATCTGGGTCACGCCGGCCCTCGCGCTGATGGGCATCTGGGGCATCGGCAACATGATGCTGATCTTCCTGGCCGGTCTCCAGGGCGTTCCGACCGAGCTCTACGAAGCCGCCCGCGTGGACGGAGCAGGGCGCTGGGCATCCTTCCGGCGCATCACCCTGCCGATGATCTCGCCGGTCATTTTCTACAACGCGATCATCGCCCTCATCGGCACGTTCCAGTACTTCACCCAGGCCTACATCGTGAGCAACGGTCGCGGCGATCCAGCCGGCGCGACGCTCTTCTACAACCTGAACCTTTATCTCGAGGGCTTTGGCTACTACCAGATGGGCTACGCCTCGGCGCTGGCGTGGCTCCTGTTCGTCATCGTCCTGACGATCACCGTCGTGCTGTTCCGTCTCGGCGGGAAGTGGGTCTACGAGGCTGGAGGCGTCCGATGACTGCTGCCGCCCCGCCCCTTGCTCGGGCCGTGACCGGCGGCGCTCCATTGCGCCGCCAGATCAATCGGTTCACCGCGATCGCCGGCATGACGAGCCTCGCTCTGGTCGTGGTCTCGGCGTTCCTGCTGCCGCTCCTGTTCATGGTCTCGACCGCGTTCAAGGAGCCCAGCCAGCTCACGACGCCAGGGGCGCCCCTGTACCCGGCGACACCCGAGCAGTTCGAATACCAGGGCGAGCAATACGCGGTCTACGACGTTCCCACGGACGACGGCTTAAAGGCGTGGGCGCTGGTCGAACCGGGCCGGGAGCAGAGCGGCTTTGTCGATCCGGCTCATCCGGAGAAAGGGATCGTCACCTGGCAGGGCCGCTGGCGGACGCTCAATCAGCACTGGTCGTTCGGGCTTTACACGAACAACCTTTCGAATGCCTGGCAACTGATCAATTTCCCACGCCTGCTCGGTAACACGGTCGCCATCGCGACGCTGAGCACGATTGGTGCGGTCCTATCCTCGATCTGCGTCGCCTACGGCTTCAGCCGATTCCGATTCCCCGGCCGGAACGGACTGTTCCTGCTGCTCCTCTCGACGATCATCCTGCCACTCCAGGTGACCCTCATCCCGACGTTCGCCGTGTTCTCCGCGTTCGGCTGGGTGGGCACCTGGCTACCCCTGATCATTCCGCACTTCTTTGCGAACGCCTACAACGTGTTCCTGCTGCGCCAGTACTTCCTGACGATCCCGCGCGAACTCGACGAGGCCGCAATGATCGACGGCGCCGGACCGTTCCGTATCCTTCGGTCTGTTGTCGTCCCACAGGCCAAGGCGGCGATCGTCGCGGTCTCCCTGTTCCATTTCTTCTGGGCGTGGAACGAGTACTTCCTGACGCTCATCTATCTGCGGGGCAACCAACAACTCGCCCCACTGTCCGTGGGCCTCGCCCAATTCCAGGGCGTGTACTCGACCGAGCCGACCCTCCTCCAGGCCGCTTCGATCATGGCCATGATCATCCCGGTTGCGGTCTTCTTCCTGGCCCAGCGCGCGTTCATGCGCGGGGTCGTCATCACCGGCGTCGAGAAGTAGACGCCCGTGGCCCAGACCAGCCCGCATGCGCCGAGTCAGGTTCCTGCGGTTCGACCCCGGCGTTTGAGGAGGCACGGTGCAGTACGGGCATTTCGATGACGAGCGACGGGAATACGTCATCACCCGGCCCGACACCCCGCTTCCGTGGATCAACTACCTTGGCAGCGAGGACTACTTCGGGATCATCTCGAACACCGCCGGCGGCTACTCCTTCTATCGGGATGCCCGTCTCCGACGGCTGACCCGCTACCGCTACAACAACGCGCCGCTCGATCTGGGCGGGCGATACCTCTACCTCCGCGACGAGGAATCGGGCGAGTACTGGAGCCCGAGCTGGCAGCCGGTCCAGCGTGATCTTGAGGATTACCGGTGCCGCCACGGGCTCGGGTACACCTCGATCGGTTCGACCTACCGCGACGTCGACGTCGAAACGCTCTACTTCGTGCCGCTCGGCGAGTCCCTCGAGGTCTGGCGCACGCGGCTCACGAATCGGCGCCGCCTGCCGGCCCGGCTTTCGCTCTTCAGCGCGGTCGAGTTCTGCCTCTGGGACGCGAACGACGACGCGACGAACTTCCAGCGCAACTACTCGATCGGCGAGGTCGAGGTCGAGGACGAGGTCGTCTTTCACAAGACCGAGTACCGCGAGCGACGCGACCACTTCGCGTGGTTCGCCTGCTCGGAGCCCGTGGCCGGATTCGACACCCAGCGCGACGCGTTCCTTGGCCCATATCGCGGCTGGGACCGGCCGATCGCGCTCGAGAGGGGCCTAGCGACCGATTCGATCGCTCACGGCTGGCAGCCGATCGCTGCGCACCACGTCCGCCTCGATCTCGCACCGGGCGAAACCCGGGAGGTCATCTTCAGCCTCGGCTATGCCGAGAATCCGCGTGACCGGAAGTTCGACCCATCCGGCTCGCAGACGATCGACAAGTCGCGGGTCCGGCCCGTCATCGACCGATACCGCGATCCCGCGGTCGTGGCTGATGCCTTCGATGCGCTTCGCGACCGGTGGGCGAGCCAACTCTCGACGCTCCAGGTCCAGACTGGCAACGAGCACGTCGACCGAATGGTCAACATCTGGAACCCCTACCAGTGCATGGTCACGTTCAACCTGTCGCGCTCGGCGTCCCTGTATGAATCCGGGATCGGCCGGGGGATGGGCTTCCGCGACTCGAACCAGGACCTGCTCGGGTTCGTCCACATGGTTCCCGCACGCGCGCGCGAGCGGCTCCTCGACACGGCGGCGACGCAGCTCCCGAGCGGCGGCGCCTATCACCAATACCAGCCTCTGACGAAGCGCGGCAACGATGCCGTCGGCTCCGGCTTCAACGACGACCCGGCGTGGCTCGTCATCGCCGTTGCCGCGTATCTCAAGGAAACCGGCGACGTGGCGATCCTCGACGAGAGCGTCCCGTATGACAACAAACCCGGCACGGAGCGACCGCTCTACCAGCACCTCCAGCGCTCGATTCGTTACACGGAGGAACGGCTCGGGCCCCACGGGCTGCCGCTCATCGGCCGCGCCGACTGGAACGACTGCCTGAACCTCAACGCGTTTTCGGAGGAGCCGGGCGAATCCTTCCAGACCGTCCAGAACCGCGACGGCGGTGCGGCTGAATCAATCGTCATCGCCTGCCTGGCGATCATCGCCGCGCAGGAACTCGCGGCGATCGCCGAGCGCTATGGCGACCAGGCGGAGGTCGACCGCTGCGGGCGGTTCGTTCAGCGGATGCGGACCGCAGTAGACGAGCATGGCTGGGACGGCGCCTGGTTTCGGCGTGCGTACGACTACTTTGGCGAAGTCGTCGGCTCGGCATCGAACGACGAAGGCCAGATCTTCATCGAGCCTCAGGGGCTGGCGATCATGGCCGGGATCGGCCTCGATGACGGGCGGGCGGTGGCGGCGCTCGACTCGGTCGACGAGCGGCTGGCGACGCCGCACGGCATCGTCCTCCAGCAGCCGGCCTACTCGCACTACTACCTGAACCTCGGCGAGATCTCGTCCTATCCGCCCGGGTACAAGGAGAACGCCGGGGTCTTCTGCCACACGAATCCGTGGCTGATGATCGCCGAGACGCTGGCCGGCAACGCCGAGCGAGCACTCGACTACTACCTGCGGATCAACCCTTCAGCACGCGAAACGATCTCCGAGATCCATCGCTGCGAGCCATATGTCTACCCGCAGATGATCGCGGGTCGCGACGCGCCGACGCATGGCGAGGCAAAGAACTCGTGGCTGACGGGAACCGCGGCCTGGAACCTGGTCGCGATCAGCCAGTGGATCCTCGGGATCCGGCCCGAGCACGATGGCCTGCGGGTCGCGCCTGTGCTGCCGGCGACCTGGCAGGGCTACCGCGGCTGCCGTGAGTTCCGCGGCGTGAGCTACGACATCACGGTCACGCGGGCCGGCGCGGGCTCGACGATCAGCCTCGTTGTCGACGGCCGTCCGATCGCGGGGACTCTCGTCCCGCTGCCGTCCCCAGGGACGACCACGGTCGCGGTCGAGGCCACGATCGCATGAGCGCGATCGGCGACTATCACGGGCGGCCGACCCGCCGTCTCGAGACGGATCACCTGTGGGTCGAAGCCCTTGCGACGGCGGGGCCGCGGATCGTCCGGCTGGGACGCGCCGGGTCGAACGAGAACGTCCTGGCGGAGACGCCGGACGACGGCTGGCAGACGCCGTGGGGTCGCTATGAGCTCCTCGGCGGCCATCGCCTGTGGTTCGCACCCGAGGACCCGGAGCGCGGTGCGGTCCCCGATGTCGACGGCCTCGTCCTCGAGGACGGACCGAGTAGCCTGCGCCTGACCGGTCGGCACGAGGCCCCAACCGGCCTCGTTCGTACGATCGTCATCGACGTTTCGCCGGACGGGGCGTCGCTCAGCGTCTGCCATGAGCTGTGTAACGCAGGCGACCGCGATATTGAGCTGGCGCCCTGGTCGATCACCCAACTGCCGCTCGGTGGGGCCGTCGTCCTGCCACAGCCCGCGGTTCGCTCCGCCCACGACGTCCGTCCGAACCGCAACTTCGTCCTGTGGCCGTACACCTCGTGGACCGACGAGCGGCTCGGTTTCCGGGACGGTGCGGTCGTGGTCGATGCCGTGCCCGGCGGCGACCTCAAGGTCGGCTACTTCAACGAGGCCGGCTGGGTCGCGTACGTTCATGGCGAGACGGCACTCGTCAGGCGTTTCGAGCCGGCGATCGGCCGGCCGCACCCCGATCTTGGCTGCAATGTCGAGACCTACAGCGGAGACCGTTATCTCGAGCTCGAGGTCCTCGGTCCGCTGGTCAGCCTCGGCCCGGGCGAAGCCACGACCCTCGTCGAAACCTGGGAACTTCTCGACGCACCTATCGGCGGGCTGATCGATCTGTCCGCCGCCATTGCGACGCTCGGAACTCCACGCGACTGATTGGACTCGGCCGCCGGAGAGGCCGGGCCAATCCAGGACGCGTAGGATGAGCCGGTGCCGGACATCGAGTACGCATTTCTCGCGGATGCCGCGCAGACGGCGCCAGGTCAGAAGTTCAACGTCCTTGGCGGTGGGATTAGTCGCATCGGCGGGCCGACGTTCCCGCTGCGCCACCCGCACCTTGCCCTCGTCGTCGGCGTCCGGGTGACGGCGCCCGAGACCGAGCGACCCCACGAGATCCGCTTCGTACTCCTCGATCCGGACGGTAACGAGGTCGCTGGCGCGACTGGCAACATCGTCGCCCACGGCCAGGAGGACGCCCGGGACACGGTCCTCACCCTCTCGATCGACCTGTGGAGCCTGACGTTCCCTCGGCCGGGTGACTACTCGTTTCGGCTGCTCGTCAACGGCTCCGAACGCCAACGGTTGCCACTCCAGATCGTCCAGGTCGCCCAGCCGCAGGAGCCTCCGCCGACGGAGGGACCGATGCAGCCACCGCCTCGCTACGATGCCTGACGGCGTCCAGGCACGCTACGCCCGGCGTGGGCCGGCGAGACACGAACGGCCGGCGATCGACGACGCAGCCCTCGCCGCCGCCCGCCACGCGGACCGTCTCGTCGCCGCCGCCCGGGAGCGAGGCCTGGAGCGCTGGCTGGCCTTCCTCGGGCCGCTGCCCGATCGCCTCCGCGACGAGGAGCTGCCGCGGTTGCGCCAGGTCGCGTTGCGGGCACGCGCGGCCTATGGCGCGAATGACTCCGTTCGCGACGTCCTGCCCGCCGAGCTGACCGAACCATTCCTCGAGTCTCTCGATCGGCTTCTCCGTGAGCTCGCCCGCCGGGAGGCGTCAGGCCGCGACTGATGTCGCTCGGTCGAGGCCGAGCTCCTCCGGCGTGAAGGCCTCGAGCAGGAATTGCGAGGGCGTGGCCGGGTCGTAGACGAGCGTTAGGCTGCGTCGAGCTCGGGTCCAGGCGACATAAGCGAGCCGCCGCTCCTCTTCGAGGGCGCGCGCCGGATCGGCTGCATCGTCGACCGAGCGCGCGCTCGGGAACCGGCCAGTCTCGAGACCGATGACGCCGACATGGTCCCACTCGAGGCCCTTCGTTCCGTGGACGGTCGCCAGGGTCAGCGTGGCATCGTCGCTGCGGAGGCGCTTGACCGCCCCCCGTGTTTCGTGGACCGCGGCCCGGAAAGCCGTGAGGCTCCGGAAGCGCGGCGCCCAGCCGAGGAGCGCGGCCGCGAGATCGGCGAGAGACGGTCCCGAGGACGTGGCAGCCTCCGGAGTCTCGCCATCATCGTCCGCCAGATGCTCGCCAAGGGCGGCGCGAAGACGACCGAGCCGGACCAGTAGCGGCGCGGCCGCCGGACCGTCCTCCTCCACGCGGTCGAGCAGGTCATCGACCTCCGGTGCCTCGGCCAGCAGGACCACACGAGGTGCACGGAAGGCGAGCCCGAGCTCGAGGCAGGCTGCGACTGCCGGCAACAACTCGCGGTTTGTCCGCGCAAGGACGGCGAGGCTCGACCCGTCGCGTGGCCAGCTCGCGAGCAGCCGACCGAGACGAACGGTTTCGTCGCTGCCGTCGGCGGCCAGGACGATGCGGCCCTCGGCGGCGGACCGCGCGACGATGGTCTTTCGGAACCGCTCGCGATTGTGCTCGACGAGCCGAACGGCCCGTTCGACGACCGTCGCAGGACAGCGGTAGTTCGTCACGAGATCGACGCGGCGCAGGCTGGGCAGCGCGGCGGCCAGGCCGAGCACGCGCCGCACGTCGGCGAGCCGCCAGCCATAGATCGACTGGTCGTCGTCACCAACGAGGAAGACCTGGTTCGCCGGTGCCGCGAGGAGCAGGGCAAGGTCGAGCTGACTCCGATCGAGGTCCTGGGCTTCGTCGACGAGCAGGTGGAGGCAGGCTGTTCTCCAGCGTCGGAGTTGATCGGGATGCGTTTCGAGGAGACGCAGCGCTTCCGCAACGAGGTCATCGAAGTCGAGGACCTCACGCTCCCGGAGCCCGGCCTGGTAGGCCAGGAAAGCCTTGGCGATTGGCCCGGCCGCAGGATCTCTGGCGACCGCCGCCGCGTCGGCACGGAGATCCAGCTTGAGCCGTGAGAAGGCCTCGTCAAGCCGGCGCCGATCCCTTGCCGAGGATGCCGGCCAGAGCTCAGCGCAGAGAGCATCCCGATCGACGAGCTCGACTGAGCGGCCGGCCGCCAGGAGAATCTCCCGGCCGAGAGCGTGGAATGTTCGGACACGAACAGGCGACCGACCCGCCACCGATGGGCCGAGGGCATCCACGAGCCGGCGCGCGAGCTCCTCCTGCGCACGCTTGTTGAAGGTGATCGCGGTGATCGTGCCCGGCTCCACGCCGTTCGCGGCGAGCCAGCAGATGCGCGCGACGAGCGTCGTGGTCTTTCCGCTGCCGGCCGGTGCGACGCACAGGATCGGTCCTGGCGGGGCCGTGGCGGCCGTGCGCTGGTCCGGCGCGAGACGTGCGAGTCTCTCGTCAAGGGCTGCCTGCAGCTCCATTCTCTGGAGTCTGTCAGGGAACCCTCACCTGGCCGTTATCACCGACTTGATGGTGCCAGCCGGCACCGCCCGATCGTGGGTGTCCGATTCGCCCGCCGTGCGACCGTTAACGCGTCGGATTCAGCGCGGTATCGTTGGCTCCTCATCGTCTCGACCCGCATGGTGTGGCGTGTCGTGTGAGCCCGATTCCCGCTCACGACGCACACCGCAGTCGACCGGCACCCCTATCGCGCCGGTCCAGTCGGAGGAGAACGAATGCGCGTTCCTGCCGCTGCTCGTTGGTTCCAGATTCTCCCGCAGCGAAGACCGACATTGAGACTCCGCCGGCTGGTGGCCGTCGTCGCGAGCGCATCCCTCCTCGCCGGCGTCATCGGCGTGGCGCCCGCGGCGCTCGCGAAAAGCGAGTCCGATGGAACCTGTCAGCTCCAGTCAGAGAAGGGCGACATCAAGCACGTCATCTATCTGCAGTTCGATAACACGCACTTCCTGCGTGACAATCCAAACGTCCCGTCGGACCTCGAGCAGATGCCGCATCTGCTCAATTTCCTGCGCGACAACGGAACGCTCTTCACGAACGACCACACGATGCTCATCTCGCACACCGGCGGTGGGATCCTGAGCACCCTGACCGGTCTCTATCCGGACCGCCATGGGCAGGCCGTGTCGAACTCCTACCGCTACTTCAAGGCCGACGGCAGCACGGCCTCGTCGTCGTCCTTCAAGTACTGGACCGACCTGGTCGACGACACCGGCAACCCGCCGGCCGACCCGCTGCCAAACATGGTCAACGGCGACACGGGCACGCCACGAAACGCGCCGGCGCCATGGGTCCCCTTCACCCGTGCGGGTTGTGACTTCGGTGCCGCGGCTGTCGCCAACGTCGTCCTCGAGAACACCGGCACCGGACCGAACGGCGACATGACCAAGGTCTTCGGCCAGGGCTCCGCTGAATGGAATGAGGCCGTGGCCTCGAACGCGGCCCCGGCCAACACCGCTGCGCGCACCCTGGCCCAGACCGACTTCGTCGGCATGGCGATCCACTGCGCCGCCGGCGGCGGCATTTGCAAGGACAACCCGAAGGCCCGCCCCGACCTGCTTCCTGATGAGGCCGGTGGTTACAGCGGTTACCTCGGGCTCTTTGGCGCGAAGTACGTCAACCCGGCGATCAACGGTGGCAATGCCACGATGAACGACCTCGCCGGACAACCGATCACCGATCCGTTCGGCCAGCCGGGCTTCCCCGGCTTCGACGGACTGTTTGCGAGCACGACCCTGTCCTACATCGCGACGATGCAGGAGGCCGGCATCCCGGTCACGTTCGGCTACATCTCGGACGCCCATGACGGTCATGGGGCTCACGGCGAGCAGCACATCGCCTACGGACCGGGCCAGCAGGCCTATGTCGATCAGCTCAAGGCCTACGACGACGCGTTCAAGGCCTTCTTCGACCGCCTCACGGCCGACGGGATCAACAAGGCGAACACGCTGTTCGTCGTCACCGTCGAGGAAGGCGATCACTTCGTTGGCGCCGCGCCGACGCCCTCCGGCTGCGACGGCGTGAACGTCGCCTGCAACTACAGCCTGCTGGGCGAGGTCAACGGCAACCTCCAGGGCCTGTTGAAGACCCAGAAGGGCGTCACGACGCCATTCACGGTCCACTCCGATATGGCGCCGACGATCTACCTGACCGGCAACCCGAGCCGGACGGCAGCTGTGACCCGCGACTTTGGCAGAGCCTTGGCGGGTCTGCGGACCACCAACCCGTACACCGGCAACGTCGACGACCTGACGGCGGCGCTGGCCGATCCGGTCGAGATGGATGCGCTGCACATGATCACCGCCGATCCACAGCGGACGCCGACGTTGACGATGTTTGCCCACCCCGACTACTTCCTCTTCGCGAGCGGGGCGGCCTGTGACGTGCCTGGGGCTCCGTCGTGCATCACCGTTCCGACCAACCTGCCGACGTTCGCCTGGAACCACGGTGGGATCGTTCCGGAGATCGCCACGACGTGGGTTGGCTATGTCGGGCCTGGCATCCGCCAGCGTGGCCAGGATGACACGACCTGGACAGACCACACCGACGTCCGGCCCACGATGCTCGGCCTGCTGGGGCTGAGTGACACCTATGACAGTGACGGCCGGCTCGTCATCGAGACACTCGAGCCATGGGCGATCCCGAACGACGTACAGGCCCACAACCAGGCGTGGCGCAAGCTCGCGACGACCTACAAGTCGATCACCGCACCGTTCGGCGAGTTCGGCCAACGAACACTGGCGATCTCGACCACCGCGATCAGGAGCGGTTCGTCAGCGGACGACTCGACCTACACGGAGCTCCAAGGAAAGCTCGCTGACTGGACGGCGCGGCGTGACACCCTCGCCGAGAGGATGCGGACGTTGTTGAACGCGAGCGTGTTCGATGGTCAGGCGATCAACGAGCAGGAGGCCAGGCACCTCGTCTCGGACGCGAACGCCCTCCTCGGGGAGGTTCGAAGCATCGGATCCTGAGCCGACATCGGCGGCTCATCCTGCGGACGCGGCGGCAGCAAGCCGCCGCGTCCGTTCGATTTCGGTGACGGCTCACACCGGTACTCATAGGGGGCGCGCAGCGTCACCGAACGACCCGAATCGGTCATCGACGGCCAGGACCGTGCTCTCGACGATCCCCCCACGCGCAGCCAGGCTGGTTGCACGCAATGTGGTGGGAGAACCGAACGCATGTCTGTCCGCGCGTTCACTCGAGCCGTCGCCCTCGGGGCGGCCGCCTCCCTGCTGGCATCCGGGATCGCATTCGCCGACACGGTCACACCGACCGGTGACGCTCTCGATCCCGATGTCCCGGGTACGGTCAACCTTGGAAACGTCAGCGCCGGCGCCGTCTTCAACTTCGACATCGGGTTCACGCTCGCGTGCAGCGGCACCAAGCACGTGAACTCGAACCAGTTCGTCATCCTCAACTTCAGCGCGATCGCCCCAGCCGGCGGCGACGCGCAGGGGACGGGCTCGGTCATCGCGCCGCCGGGTGGCGGCTGGCCGGTGGACGGCACTGACTGTCAGAACGCACCGCCACCGATCACGGCCGACCCGAGCCACGTGACGATCACGGCGCCCACAGCCGCCGGCACATACAGCTATCTGTTGATGTGGACGCGTCAGCTCAACCCGACGGCGGTGGGGGACAGCGGAACCTTCACGAACGCGACGTCGGTGACCGTCAACCTCGAGGTTGGCGGCAATGTCGCGCCGACCGTCACGGTCCCGTCGGATATGACAGTCGAGGGCAATATCGTCGGCGGCGCGACCGTGACCTTTGTGGCCACGGCCAGCGATCCCGAGGACGATCCCGATCCGACAGTGACGTGCACGCCCGCATCGGGCTCGGCCTTCTCGTTGGGAACGACGCAGGTCACGTGCGAGGCGACCGACAGTGGCGGCGAAATCGGCAGCGCGAGCTTCTCGGTGACAGTGGTTGACACGACCGGCCCTTCGCTGACCGTTCCGGCCGATATCAGCGTCCAGACAACCGATCCATCCGGTTCCATGGTGACCTACGCGACGCCGACCGCGACCGACGTCGTCGACACCGCGCCGACCGTCTCGTGTGCCCCTCCATCGGGATCGACGTTCCCGGTCGGCGATACCTCGGTGAATTGCACGGCGGTCGACTCTGCCGGGAACCAGACCACTCGATCGTTCACCGTCCATGTCTCGCTGGTCCAGTCCCACAGCTGGTCGGCCATCTTCGATGAACCAGTCGGTGATGGCGGACGCCTGTCGACCGGTGGCGGTCGGACGATCCCCGTCAAGGTGAGCGTCTTCCTCGATGGCGTCGCGGTCACGTCCGGTTCGCCGTTCCTCGCGGTGACGCGGTGCAGCGGCGGTGGGCCGGTCGCGACCGAGCCGCTGACGTGGGGTAATGGCAATCAGCGCTGGTCGGGCCACCTCGACACGTCGGGGCTGACCAGTGGCTGCTATCGAGTGACCGTGATGGTCGGCGGCGACGCCGCCGGTTCCTTCGCGCTCGATATCGGTCCATCAACGGCGGCAGCACCGAAGAAGGCGCCGCTTGTCACGTCCAGCGTCTCGCCTTCGAAGAAGGGCGCGAACACCCGGCACTAAGCCCGGGGTTTCGGCTGAGAGTCGGGTGGCCACGCGGCGGCGGCCACCCGACCCTCCGCTTTACGGAGCGCTCGTTATGCGGCCTGTCTGCATCGTTGGCTGGTCCGCCGGTCGCTCACGCACAAAGAGTGCGCTCGCTCCCTTGCTCCCAGCCGCCTTGCATCCATGCCGCCTTTCGAGCGCTCCTGGTCCTCGCTCACGCACACGGAGTGCGCTCGCTCGCGTGCTCGCGGCCTCCTTGCCTCCGGACCACCTTCCGACCGGTCCTGTTCCAACCCCTGAGTCGCCGTGCGGCCCGCCTGCGGCGTCGTCCGCTGGCAGCTCCGGTTCTCGACCGCCCCGCTCCCGAACCCTGTAGGACCGTGCCTTGAGGACCTGCCATCCCTTCCGTGTTGTCGTTCGTGATCGCCAGGTGGTCAAAATGGCCCGAACGATGTGTGTAAGGCCGTGGTTCCGAGGTCGTCGCTCGGAAATCATTGCCCCCAACGCACGAATCGGGCGCGGTAGTGGTCTAAGCGGCTGGGCGGGAACGTCGTTATCGCGTCCAAGCCGGATGTATGACCACCTGATGGTCGTCGACGGGATCACGGGTCGATCGGACAGGGTCACGGGTCATCGACAGGGTCACGGGTCATCGACGGCGTAACGACGTCGAGAAGCAGAGCGTAACGCCTGCGACGGGCAGC
>Ga0081539_10003043_pt1 | contig 21704 bp, 19 predicted proteins | sample TabmetS4T2R2_FD_71023 | JGI IMG/M metagenome (GOLD analysis project Ga0081539, IMG submission 71023) | Tabebuia heterophylla rhizosphere microbial communities from the University of Puerto Rico - S4T2R2 | ecosystem: Host-associated > Plants > Roots > Rhizosphere ...
AAGGGGATCGGGCGGTTTCCGTGCGTGTCCGTGTGGATCGGACTCCGGCCGTTGTCCAGGAAATGTGCAGGTTGATTATTTTGTAGTCAATTGCTGCAGCGTGCGAGGCAGGCGCACGGCCTCGGCATGGTTTTTCAGCTGCGGCGAGCCGCAATTGCTGAGGTTCTTTGCAGCCCGTCGTCACGTATGGTTTTCAGCCCGCGTGCTGCGCCTTAAGGTCGAAGCGATGTATGAGGTTCTCACTCCTGACGAAATGGCGGCGTGTGACCGCCTCACGATCGCCGGCGGGGTCGCGGGGATCACGCTCATGGAGCGCGCCGGGCGCGCGGTCGCGGACGCGGCGGCACGCCACCCGCTCGGCACCCGCATCCTCGTCGTGGCGGGGTCCGGCAACAATGGCGGCGACGGCTTCGTAGCGGCGCGCGTGCTCGCCGAGCGCGGCTATCCGGTGCGGCTCATGCTGCTCGGTGATCGCGGCGCACTCAAAGGCGATGCGGCGCAAGCCGCCGCGAAGTGGACTGGCGCCGTCGAAGCCGCAAACGCCGCGAAAGTCGCGGGCGCCGGCATCATCATCGATGCGCTGTTCGGCGCGGGCCTCAATCGCGCCATCGACGGCGAAACGCGCACGCTGATCGAGGCGATGAACGCAAGCGGCGCGCCGATCATCGCGGTTGATCTGCCGAGCGGCATCAATGGCGCAACCGGTGCCGTGATGGGCGTCGCGATCAACGCGCGCGAAAGCGTGACGTTCTTTCGGCGCAAGCTCGGTCATCTGCTGCTGCCCGGCCGCGTCCACTGCGGGAAGGTCCGCGTCGTCGATATCGGCATTCGCGATGATGTGCTTGACGAAGTGAGACCGCAGGCTTTCGCGAACGGCACCGCGCTCTGGGCCGAGGCCTTCCCGATGCCGCGGCTCGATGGGCACAAATACGCGCGCGGCCATGCGGTGGTCGTGTCCGGCGACATGTCGTTCACCGGTGCGGCACGGCTTGCGGCGCGCGGCGCATTGCGGGCAGGGGCGGGGCTCGTCACGCTCGCGAGCCCGCGCGCGGCGCTCGCCGTGAATGCCGCCGCGAGCCTTGCCGTGATGGTGCGCGCGGTCGACGGCGCCGACGAGCTGCGCAACCTGCTCGCCGACAAACGCCTCAACGCGGTGGTGCTCGGACCAGGGCTTGGCGTCGGCGCCGCAACGCGCGACCTTGTGCGCGCAGCGCTCGACGGCGAGCGCGCGGTCGTGCTCGACGCCGACGCGCTCACGAGCTTTGCCGATGATGCGGATCCCTTGTTTGCCGCGATTGCGGCGCGCGCGCGTCCCGTGGTGCTGACCCCGCATCAAGGCGAGTTCGCGCGCCTATTCAAGATGATTTCGCAACATGCTGGCAAGACATCGAAACTTGACGCGAGCCGTGCTGCCGCGAAAGCCTCCGGCGCAGTGCTGTTGCTGAAGGGCTCCGACACAGTCGTCGCAGCCCCTGACGGCCGCGCCGCGATCAACGCCAATGCGCCGCCTTATCTCGCGACCGCCGGCGCGGGTGACGTCCTCGCCGGCGTTGTGGGCGGTCTGCTGGCGCAGGGCATGGCGGGCTTCGAGGCGGCCTGCGCGGGGGCGTGGCTGCATGGCGAAGCCGGCAACGAGGCAGGGCCCGGATTGATCGCCGAGGACCTGCCCGACGCACTGCCGCCAGTCTATCGGCGGCTGTTCGAAGACCTGGTCTAGGTCGCGTCAACCACGCCGTAGTCCGTAGGGTGGGCAAAGGCGCGCGAGCGCGCCGTGCCCACGCGGCTTCACGGCGCTTCAGAACGCGTGGGCTTCGCTTTCGCTCAGCCCACCCTACGATCGACTGGTCTAGGTCACGTCGAACCACGCGATTGATTGCGCATCACGACCAATCGAGCGCGCGTGCAGCAGCCATTTACCTGGATTGTCCGCCACGAATGCGACGCGCGTCGTCTGGCGCGGGACACAGGCGATCGTATCGAGCCAGAACGGCTTCCAGCCATCGTCGAGATTATCGAGCAGGCGCACATGGTGGCCGTGAATGTGCAGCACGGTCACGTGTTCGGCGCTGTTCTTGATCGCGAGCTGTACGGTGCGGCCGCGCTTCACCGCGAACAAGGGCTTGGGCGGCACGCCGGCGTCGTCCGTGTTGGGATTCAACTCGACGCGCAGCGCGCCGCGAAAGTCCATTTTCTCCGGCAGCGGATTGGGCTCGACCGGCTTGATCGGCTCGCCGGCGTAGCCGGGCGGCATGGTGGCGCCCGGCGGGACGACGCCATCACCGTAGACAAGCCGCGCCAGCGGCGCCTCGCCGGCATCCGTCTGCACCAGGATCGGTGCGGCGCTGCTCGGCTTCATCGTGGCGTCGATCACGACGTCTGCGCGATTGCCCGGCGCGAGCGTGATGCGGCCGCCACGCGCAACGAATGGCTCGGCTGGCTGGCCATCGATCGCGATGACAGTCGCGACGTGGCTATCGATGCGCAGCACGACGACCTCGTCGGCGGCATTGACGAGACGCAGCCGATAGCGGTGGTGCGGCCAAACCCCAATGTCAGGCGCAGTCGCTCCGTTGACGCGGAGTTTGTCTTCCGCGCGGTCGATCAGCATCACGATGCTCTCGTCGAAGCGCGGCGGCACGGCCTCCTGCACGATCAGGAGACCGTAGAGGCCGCGCGTCTGCGGCGTTCGCATCGACGCGCGATACCAGAACGTTCCGGCGTCGGGCGGCATGAAGCGGTAGTTAAAGCTTGCGCCCGGCGCGATCGGCGCCTGCGCGAGCGGGGTCCCGTCCATCGCGTTCGGGACGCGCACGCCGTGCCAATGGACCGCGGTGCCGGTTGAAAGCGCGTTGACGAGGCGGACCTTCAGCTCTTCGCCGCGCCGCACATACAGCACCGGGCCGGGCACGGCCCCGTCGTAGCCTTTGTCGGTGGCGCGGAGCACGCGGAAACCGTCGTTCTGGCTGCGCGCCGGCCCGCCCGCCAGCGGCATCGTGGCGGCCAGAGCGGTGCCGGCGAGGAAGGCGCGGCGGGTCAACGGGTTGAGCGGGCGCATCTGCCGTCCTACCTATCTTCTCGGCGCCGCCGCGGCACCCCATTTTTGTTGCTGCGCGGCCGCAGCAGCATGCTATAAGCCGCGCCGCCCGGGGATGCCGACTTTGGCGCAATGCGCTTGAGCCCGATATCCTTGGCGGGCGTGGCGGAACTGGCAGACGCACTGGATTTAGGTTCCAGCGCCGCAAGGCTTGTGGGTTCAAATCCCTCCGCCCGCACCAAGCTGTCAGTTTTGACCGCGGCAGAGATTTCAAGAAGCGCAGACGACCCATAGAGACGAGATCGATTCGACCATGCAGGTGACCGAGACACTTTCCCAAGGCCTGAAACGCGAATACCGCGTGGTGGTCACGGCCCATGACCTCGACGACAAGGTCAACGCGCGGCTCGACGAGATCAAGGGCACGGTCCGCATCAACGGCTTCCGTCCCGGCAAAGTGCCGGTTGGACACCTCAAGCGTATCTACGGCAAGTCTGTCATGGCCGAGACCATCGAGGCCGCGGTGCGCGACGCCAACGCCAAGATCGTCTCCGACCATAATCTGCGCCTCGCGATGGAGCCGCAGGTCAAGCTCCCGACCGAAGAGGAGGCGATCAAGGCCGTCGTCGAAGGCAAGGCCGATCTCGACTACTCGGTCGCGATGGAAGTCCTGCCCAAGATCGAACTCGCCGACTTCAAGGACATCAAGCTCGATCGGCTGGTCGCGGACGTCGAAGAGGACGAGATCGACCAGGCCGTGAAGGCGATTGCGGACAACAACAAGCCATTCATTCCGAAAGGCGAGGGCGCCGAGGCCAAGCTCGGCGACCGCGTCACCATCTCGTTCAAGGGCTCGATCGACGGCCAGCTGTTCGAAGGCGGCTCTGGCGAAGACGTGCCGGTCGTGATCGGCTCGAAGGGATTCATTCCGGGCTTCGAGGAGCAACTCGCCGGCATCAAGGCCGGCGAGACGCGCACGATCGAGGTGCCGTTCCCCGACAACTATGCCAAGGCCGAGCTCGCCGGAAAGCCGGCCTCCTTCGAGGTGACCGCGAAGTCCGTCGATGCGCCGGGCGAGGTCACCATCGACGACGCCTTCGCCAAGCAGCTCGGCGTCGAGTCGCTGGCGAAGCTGCGCGAGGCGTTGAAGGGGCGCATCACGCAGGAGCATGCGGGCGCGACACGCGCGAAGATCAAGCGCCAGCTGCTCGATGGGCTGGACGAGCGTCACAAGTTCGAGCTGCCGCCGACGCTGGTCGATCAGGAATTCGAGAACGTCTGGCAGACGGTCGAGAACGATCTGAAGAGCCAGGGCCGCACGTTCCAGGATGAGGGCACCACCGAGGAAGCCGCCAAGGCCGAGTACCGCAAGATCGCGGAGCGGCGGGTGCGGCTCGGCCTGGTGATTGCGGAGATCGGCGACAAGAACCAGATCAAGGTCGGGGAGGAAGAGGTTCAGCGCGCCGTGGTCGAGCGCGCGCGCCAATTCCCCGGGCAGGAGCAGCAGGTCTGGGACTTCTACCGCAACAACCCGCAGGCGCTTGCGAGCCTGCGCGCACCGATCTACGAGGAAAAGGTCGTCGACTTCCTGATCGAGCTTGCCAAGGTGACCGAGAAGAAGGTCAGCAAGGAGGAGCTCTACAAGCAGGACGACGAGGGGCTGCCTGGCGAGAAGCCCGCGGCGTGATGAGCCGCCTCGCCGGGGTGCTTCCGCCGCGGCGAATCGGCTAAGCCCGTGACTGACTGAAGCGGGCCCTTCTCTTGTGGCACGTCCATTCCTAGATGAGAGACCCGGTCCGGTACATGCCGGGCGCGGCCGAACAACCAAGGTCATTCCATGCGCGATCCCGCCGAATACTACATGCAGAACCTCGTTCCGATGGTGGTCGAGCAGACCAACCGCGGCGAGCGCGCCTATGACATCTTCTCGCGTCTGCTCAAGGAGCGGATCATCTTCATCACCGGCGGCATCGACGACGGCGTCTCCACGTTGGTGGTCGCGCAGTTGCTCTTTCTCGAGGCGGACAACCCGAAGAAAGAGATCAACATGTACATCAACTCCCCGGGCGGCGTGGTGACGTCGGGGATGGCGATCTACGACACGATGCAGTTCATCCGTCCGGCGGTCGCGACGCTATGCGTCGGGCAGGCCGCTTCGATGGGCTCGCTGTTGCTCGCTGCTGGTGCAAAGGACCAGCGGTTCGCGTTGCCGAACGCGCGCATCATGGTGCACCAGCCGTCCGGCGGGTTCCAGGGGCAGGCGACCGACATCATGCTGCATGCCCAGGAAATCCTGAACCTGAAGAAGCGGTTGAACGAGATCTACGTCAAACATACGGGCCAGCAGCTCAAGAAGATCGAGGACGCGCTCGAGCGCGATACCTTCCTGACGGCGGAAGCCGCCAAGGACTTCGGGCTGATCGACAAGGTCATCGACAAGCGGCCGGAGGAGCTGCCGGTGACGCCGGCCAAGAGCTAGCGGATCCGGCGCCGGCGCGACTTTCGGAACGCCGGCGCAAAGGTGGTACGCCAGCAGGCATGCGGCTTGCTACTTATGCCCAGGAGGAGGGCTGGCCCTTTCGGTGCCGCAATCGGCGTGGTAACTCGCAAATTGCGTGCGTCGGGCTCGGAATGGTCCGGGATCGCCCTGATCGGTCAAGGATTTTATCGTTAATGAATTCTTGATTGTCTGGTCCCTACCATGCTTCGCTAATGCCGAAACGGAATTGTCAGGTGTGTCCGAAAGGGGATGTTAGTTCCGGGCCGGATATGACAGGTTGGTAACGCGCCTGAACCGTTGGGCGCCAGGAGACGAGAATGAGCAAAGTCGGCGGTGGCGATTCAAAGAATACGCTCTACTGCTCGTTTTGCGGCAAGAGCCAGCACGAAGTGCGCAAGCTCATTGCCGGGCCGACTGTTTTCATTTGCGACGAGTGCGTCGAGCTGTGCATGGACATCATCCGCGAGGAGAACAAGTCCTCGCTGGTGAAGTCGCGCGACGGCATCCCGACGCCGAAGGAAATCTGCAAAGTCCTCGACGACTACGTGATCGGTCAGCAGCATGCGAAGCGCGTGCTCTCGGTCGCCGTGCACAATCACTACAAGCGGCTCAATCACCAGACCAAGCACAATGACGTCGAGCTCGCGAAGTCGAACATCCTGCTGATCGGTCCGACCGGCTCGGGCAAGACGCTGCTGGCGCAGACGCTCGCGCGCATCCTCGACGTGCCGTTCACGATGGCGGATGCCACGACGCTGACCGAGGCCGGCTATGTCGGTGAGGACGTCGAGAACATCATCCTCAAGCTGCTGCAGTCGGCCGACTACAATGTCGAGCGCGCGCAGCGCGGCATCGTCTACATCGACGAGATCGACAAGATCTCGCGCAAGTCCGACAACCCCTCGATCACCCGCGACGTTTCGGGCGAGGGCGTGCAGCAGGCGCTGTTGAAGATCATGGAAGGCACGATCGCCTCCGTGCCGCCGCAGGGCGGGCGCAAGCATCCGCAGCAGGAATTCCTGCAGGTCGACACGACGAACATCCTGTTCGTGTGCGGCGGCGCGTTCTCCGGCCTCGACAAGATCATTTCGGCACGCGGTCGCTCCACCTCGATCGGCTTCGGCGCCAAGGTCGCCTCGGTGGAAGACCGCCGGCAGGGCGAGATCTTCCGCGAGGTCGAGCCGGAGGACCTGTTGCGCTACGGCCTGATCCCGGAATTCGTCGGCCGCCTGCCGGTGGTGGCGACGCTCGAGGACCTGGACGAGCCGGCGCTCAAGAAGATCCTCACCGAGCCGAAGAATGCCCTGGTAAAACAATACCAGCGGCTGTTCGAGATGGAGAACATCGACCTGACCTTGGCCGAAGAGGCGCTCGGCGCGATTGCACGCAAGGCGATCGAGCGCAAGACCGGCGCGCGCGGGTTGCGGTCGATCATGGAAGGCATCCTGCTCGATACGATGTTCGACCTGCCGAGCCTCGAGGGCGTCGAGGAGGTCGTGATCTCGAAAGAAGTGGTCGAGGGGACCGCGCGGCCGCTCTACATCTATGCGGATCGCTCGGATCGCAGCGAAACCTCCGCCTCGGCCTGACGTCGCCCCGGTGCGGGGTCGCGAAACAGCGCTTGACGTTACAGCACGGCGCCAGTTGTGCCGCCCCGGCCACACCGGGGCGGATTTCTGCCAATCTGGCATGTGTGCTGTCCGCGCCACGCCCGGGCCATCCCCGTAGGGTGCTGCGATGCTTGACGAACTTCGAAAGCGCAGCAGGAGTGTGGATTTTTACCCCTTGTCGGGGGTTTCCTTGACAGGCCCCGGTGGCGGGACCACCTATTGCATTGCAAACTCTGCGCAATTGATTCCGGCTCGGGATTGTCCGAATTGCGCGTCCCCCTTGGCGCGTGAGACCCTCACCCCCGGTCCGGATTGCTGTGTGGAAAGCACCCCTAGCACTTCGCTGCGGCTGCACCCTGCGTGGGTCGCGATGAAGGGGCACAACAACAAGGACATCAGATCATGACAAGTTCGAAGCCACGACCCGCCCCGTCTCCTGGCGAAACGCGCGCCTACCCGGTTCTGCCGCTGCGCGACATCGTGGTCTTCCCGCACATGATCGTGCCGCTCTTCGTCGGCCGTGAAAAGTCGATCAGGGCGCTCGAAGAAGTGATGCGGAACGATACGTTCATCCTGCTCGCGACGCAGAAGAACGCCTCGGACGACGATCCGGCGACGGACGCGATCTACGAGATCGGCACGCTCGCGAGCGTGCTGCAGCTCCTCAAGCTGCCCGACGGCACCGTGAAGGTGCTGGTCGAGGGCGCCGAGCGCGCGAAAATCCTCAAGTACAATGAGCGCGCCGATTTCTATGAGGCGAGCGCGCAGGTGCTGGCCGACGAGATGGGCGACCGCGTCGAGGCGGAAGCGCTCGCGCGCTCGGTCGTGACCGAGTTCGAAGGCTATGTGAAGCTCAACAAGAAGGTCTCGCCCGAGGTCATCGGCGTGATCCAGCAGATCGAGGACTACGGCAAGCTCGGCGACCAGGTCGCCTCGCACCTCGCCGTGAAGATCCCGGACAAGCAGGCGGTGCTGGAAACCACCGTCGTCGCCGACCGGCTCGAGAAGGTGCTCGGCCTGATGGAGAGCGAAATCTCCGTGCTGCAGGTCGAGAAGCGGATCCGCACCCGCGTGAAGCGTCAGATGGAGAAGACGCAGCGCGAGTACTACCTCAATGAGCAGATGAAGGCGATCCAGAAGGAGCTGGGCGACGAGGAAGGTCGCGACGAGCTCGCCGAGATCGAAGAGAAGATCAAGAAGACCAAGCTCTCGAAGGAAGCCCGCGAGAAGGCGACGCACGAGCTGAAGAAGCTGCGTCAGATGTCGCCGATGTCCGCGGAAGCGACCGTCGTGCGCAACTATCTCGACTGGCTGCTCTCGATCCCGTGGAACAAGAAGTCGAAGGTCAAGAAGGACCTGCCGCACGCGCAGGAAATCCTCGACCACGACCACTACGGCCTCGAGAAGGTCAAGGAGCGCATCATCGAGTATCTTGCGGTGCAGAGCCGCGCCAACAAGCTGACCGGCCCGATCCTGTGTCTGGTCGGCCCGCCCGGCGTCGGCAAGACCTCGCTCGGCAAGTCGATCGCGAAGGCGACCGGGCGCGAGTTCGTGCGCGTCTCGCTCGGCGGCGTGCGCGACGAGGCCGAGATCCGCGGCCACCGGCGCACCTATATCGGCTCGATGCCCGGCAAGATCATCCAGTCGATGCGCAAGGCGAAGACGTCGAACCCGTTGTTCCTGCTCGACGAGATCGACAAGATGGGCGCCGACTTCCGCGGCGATCCGTCCTCGGCGCTGCTCGAGGTGCTCGATCCGGAGCAGAACGGCACCTTCGCGGATCACTATCTGGAGGTGGAGTACGACCTCTCGAACGTGATGTTCATCACCACGGCGAATACGCTCAACATCCCGGCGCCGTTGATGGACCGCATGGAGATCATCCGCATCGCCGGCTACACCGAGAACGAGAAGGTGGAGATCGCGCGCAAGCACCTGATCCCGAACGCGATCACCAAGCACGGGCTCGACCCGAAGGAATGGTCGATCGACGAGGATGGGCTGAAGCTCCTGATCCGCCGTTACACGCGGGAAGCGGGCGTGCGCAATCTCGAACGCGAGCTCTCGACACTGGCCCGCAAGGCCGTGAAGGAGCTGATGCTCAACAAGAAGACCAAGGTGGTGAAGATCACCGAGGCGAACCTGCCCGACTATCTCGGCGTGCCGAAATATCGTTACGGCGAGATCGAGGAGAAGGATCAGGTCGGCGTGGTCACGGGTCTCGCCTGGACCGATGTCGGCGGTGAGTTGCTCACGATTGAAGGCGCCATGATGCCCGGCAAGGGCCGCATGACGGTGACCGGCAATCTGCGCGATGTGATGAAGGAGTCGATCTCGGCGGCGGCCTCTTACGTCCGCTCGCGCGCGGTCGCCTTCGGCATCGAGCCGCCCTCGTTCGACAAGCGCGACATCCACGTGCACGTGCCGGAAGGCGCGACGCCGAAGGACGGTCCGTCCGCGGGTGTCGCCATGGTCACCTCGATCGTGTCGACCATGACCGGCATCCCGGTGCGGCGCGACGTCGCCATGACCGGCGAAATCACGCTGCGCGGGCGGGTGCTGCCGATCGGTGGCCTGAAGGAGAAGCTGCTCGCCGCACACCGCGGCGGCATCAAGACGGTGCTGATCCCGGAGGAGAACGCCAAGGACCTGGTCGAGATCTCCGACCAGATCAAGGGCGGTCTCGAGATCATTCCGGTCTCGCGTATGGACGAGGTCCTGGCCAAGGCGCTGACGCGCACGCCGGAGCCGATCGAATGGGATGAGGCGACCGCCAAGCCCGTCGACGTCCCGTCGGTGGAGGATGAGCCTCCGGCCGTGATCGCGCACTGACCGGTCGAAACCGAAACGCAGGCGGCGCCAGCGATGGCGCCGCTTTGCATTTGCGGCGCGACGGCGCTACATCACGCCCAGCCAAGGTTACGGGCGATTAGCTCAGTTGGTAGAGCGCCTGCTTTACACGCAGGATGTCGGCGGTTCGAGTCCGTCATCGCCCACCAGCCTTCTCGCTTCGCGAGCTACGGCTCGGCAAGCCGCGCACCTGACCCTCGGCTCGTCATGCCCCGCGAAGGCGGGGCACTTAGTAAACGCCAGCCGGCGCGTTTGCGAGAAGTAGCGTTTACTGGGTCGCCCGCTTTCGCGGGCGATGACGACGGGAGAGGTCTGACCTACCGCGCCTTCACGGGCCGGTTCGCATAGCTCTGCTGCGGCACGCCGCGATTGAGCGACATGTGCGAATGCGTGCACAGCCACGCGCCATTCTGGCGGTTGAACACCATCGAGGCGCGGCCGGGGCGGTCGAAGGTCGCGCCGTCTTCGGCGTAGCCGGTGCTGGTCCAGGGCACGACGACCACGGCCATCGAGTTGTCGGCCGAGACGAGAACGTGCGCCGCGTCGGTGTCGAAACGGAAATCCGAGGTCTTCGGCCAGACATTGTCCCATTGCGTCTGCTGCCAGGCCTCGAGCCCCGGAATGACGTCGCGGTGCGTCCCGAAGGCGAGCACGTCGGGATGAAACAGCGGCCGCGCCGACGCGTAGTCGACCTCGCGCACATAGCCTGCGAAGCGCTCGAGCCACTCGACGAAGGTGCGGCGCGTCGCGCTGTCGGCTTCGGGCAGGCTCATGCGTGCTCTTCCCAGATCATGGCGAGGTGAACGATCGTCTCGACCGCCTTCTGCATGTCCTGCACGCTCACCCATTCGAGCCGAGAATGAAACGCGTGCTCGCCGGCGAAAATGTTGGGGCAGGGGAGGCCCATGAAGGAGAGCCGCGAGCCGTCGGTACCGCCACGGATGCTCGAGCGCCGCGGCGTCAGCCCGGCGCGGCGGATCGCCTCGAGGGCGTGCGCGATGACTTGCGGGTGCTGGTCCAGCACCACCTTCATGTTGCGATATTGCGGCTCGATCGTGAGCTCGTGGCTCGATCCGGGAAAATCCCGCATCACGCGCTCCACGATGGCGCGCAGCAGCGCTTCCTTCTCGCGCAGGCCTTCTTCGCCGAAGTCGCGCACGATCAGGCCGAGCGTCGCACCCTCGAGCGTCGCCTGCAGGTCGGTCGGATGCAGAAAGCCTTCGCGCCCTTCGGTCGTCTCGGGCGCGCAGTCGGCGGGAAGCTGATCGACGATGCGCGAGGCGATCTTGATCGCGCTTTCCATCTTGCCCTTGGCAAAGCCCGGATGGACGCTCACGCCGCGTATGTTGAGCGTCGCCTTGTCGGCCGAGAAGGTTTCGTCTTCCAGGCTTCCTGCGGTCTCGCCATCGATGGTGTAGCCGAACTGCGCGCCGAGTTTCTTCATGTCGACATGGTCGACGCCGTGTCCGACCTCTTCGTCGGGCGTGAACAGGATCTTCACCGTGCCGTGCCGGATCTGTGGATTGCGGACGAGAATGTTCACCGCATCCATGATCTCGGCGACGCCGGCCTTGTTGTCGGCGCCGAGCAGCGTCGTGCCGTCGGTCGTGATGATGTCGTTGCCGATCTGATCCTGCAGCGCCGGATGGTCCGCGACGCGGATCACTTGAGTGCGATCGCCCGGCAGCACGATGTCGCCGCCCTGATAGTTGCGTACGATCTGCGGCTTCACGTCCTTGCCGGTGACATCCGGCGAGGTGTCCATGTGGGCGCAAAAGCAGATCACCGGCACCTGCTTGTCGGTATTCGCCGGCACGGTCGCGTAGACATAGCCGTAGTCGTCGAGATGCGCGTCCGCGATGCCGATCTCGCGCAGCTCCTGCACCAGCAGGCGACCGAGGTCCATCTGCTTCTCGGTCGACGGGTAGGTGGTCGAGGTCGGAGACGACTGGGTGTCGATTTTAACGTAGCGGAGGAAACGTTCGGTGACGGTGTGCGTAAGGCTGATCTGAGAGAACGTCACATCACGCTCCGACTGACGCCGGAAAATACAATATCCGAAAAAATTTTCCCGGGCCGCCGACGCGCGGCGGCCCGGAAGAGAATGAAGCCAGTCGTACTTAGACGGCTTCCTTCAGCTCCTTGGCGGCGCGGAAGGCAACCTTCTTGCTCGCCTTGATCTTGATCGGCTCGCCGGTCGCCGGATTGCGGCCCATGCGGGCGGCGCGCTTGCGCACCTGCAGGATGCCGAGGCCGCCGATGCGGATGCGATCACCTTTCTTGAGATGCTTCACGACGAGCTCGACCATGTTGCCGAGGATCGCCTCGGCCTGTTTCTTCGCCAGCTCATGCTCTTCGGCGATGTTCGCCGCGAGGTGCTTGAGCGTCACGGTGGGGGAAGATGTCTTGGCCGCCATAGAGCGTATCTCCTGATTTGTAGAGGTAGGGAATCAACTTATGCCCGTCCCATAGGCGATTCTCGCACATGTGACCATGTGGAAATAGGCCCTGGGAGAATTCGTACATACGATTTGTTACGAATCGACGGGCAGTTCTAGCTGGTCTTGACTTGGCCGGATACGGGTCGTATCTCAGCGCTCCCGCACGAAAGCCCGCAAATAAAGGCTTTTTCGCGTTCGCGGGGGCGTAGCTCAGTTGGTTAGAGCGTCGGCCTGTCACGCCGAAGGTCGCGGGTTCGAGCCCCGTCGCTCCCGCCATCCATCCCCAGCTTAACGAGGGATGGATGGCGAAGATGAACCGAAACCCTTGGAAATAGCGGAAAAACCTAGCGATCTGGCCGACCGGTGGTCGCGCCCGGCGCGGCATTACGGCGCGGCCGGGGCGTGTCCTTGTTCGGCGCTGGCCTGCGCGGTGGCGTCCGGGCAGCGCCTGAACACCATGAGCGCGTCGCTTTCCATCACGTAGGATTTCCAGATCAGACCGCCGGGAAAGTGGGCCGGCTTGCAGTACCCGGCCGCCTGCGCGACGGCGAGGAAGCGCGTCATGTGCTCCGGCGTCATCTGGTGGATCGAGAGCAAGAGCGCGTCGTAGCGGGCATCTTTCGCGGCCCGCCGCCAGCCGTCAAAGGCGACATCCGGCAGGAACTCCTCGCTCAGCTTCCAGGCATAGTAGGCGGCATCAGGCGCTCCGTCGTGGTAGTTGCGGAAGGCATTGGCCGTGAACCATGGCTGCACCGCGAAGGTCTTGAACCCCATGGCGGCGACACGCGCGTCATTGGCGGCGAGGACTTGTGCCACGGCCGGCGCCGCCGAGTAGGGTTCGCGCAGGTCGCGGATCGACGCGGTCACGGTGTAGTAGACGTTAACGAAGACGATCGCCGTGATGCTCGCGACGGCGGCGCGGCGGTACGCCGCGCTGAGTTCGGGCAGCGCCTGCCAGGCGATCCAGAGGGCGAAGATCCAGCAAAGATACAAAATGCCGGCGTGCCACGCGTTCGCGTAGGTCACGATCGAGAAGCCGATCAGAATGGCGAAGAGGGCCGTGGCGAGGAGGACGATCCGTGCGTGCCGAAACAGAAGGAACGAAGGGGCGATCAGCAGCGCCGTCAGCAGGACGCCTGAGCGGGCTGACAGGTCGCCTGGCGCCGCCGTGTTCCAGACGTCCAGCCGGTCGATGAACGCCTCGATCATCATCTGAACGCCGCGGTCGAGCGCGGTGGTCGCCTTCAACGTGAAACTTCCGTCGGGTGGCGGCCAAGTCTGCAGCACGGCCGCCCCGGCAAGCCCGAGATAGATCGCGCCGCCGATGAGCCGGGCACGCGGCCAATGCCAAGCCCCCCACGTGCCCTCCCGCCAGCTCGTGAACAGGAATTCGGCGAACAGGACGCCGCTCACGAGAAAGCTGTGCGCGTTGGCGTTTGCCAGCAGGCCAAGCAGCGTTCCGTACAGGATCGGTCGGCGCAGCCGGTCCGCAAAGCTTGCTGCAATCAGCGGAATGAGCGCGAGATCAAGCGCGTAGCTGCGCGCGACGATCGCGTATTGATAGGCGACGAAATAGGAAAATACCGTCCCGACGCGCAGCCAATAAGGGAAGGGCGCGCGGGTCAGGATGACCCAGGCGCCGACGCAGGCGAGCGCGCCGCTGATCAGCCAGAGCGATGCGTATGGTAGTCCGGCATGCGACGCGAGCCACAACAGCGCATGCCAGAGGCCCGGCGTGCCTTCATAACGGACGCGGTGTGCCAACAACTCCCACAGCGTCGTGTCGCGGCCGATGAGCCAGGCCTGCGCCTCGTCGAACCAGGGCTCGTGCCGCGGCCCCACAATGGCAAGCAGGGTCGCGAACAAGGCGAGCACAAGCGCGGCGCGCCAAGGCAGTGCGGATTGGGGCGACGCGGACATCTCAGACTTGGGCATCTCTGACCTGGGCATCTCTGACCTGGGCATCTCAACCGTCATGGCACCGATTGCCGCGCCTATCGCGCGCCCCGCCCGTTTCGCTGGTTCGTGCTGGCCTCCGCGATGCCCGCTGGGCAGCGCCGGAACACCATGAGCGCGTCGCTTTCCATCACGTAGGATTTCCAGATCAGGCCGCCCGGCAGTTCGGTGGGGCCGCAATAGCCGCCGCCTTGCGCCGCGGTGACGAAGTGCGGCAGATATTCGGTTTTCATCGCATGGGTCGACAGCAACAGCACATTGTAGCGGCTGTCGTTTGCGGCTTGCTGCCAGCGGTCAAACGCCACGATGGCGAGGAAGTCCTCGCCGCGCTTCGACGCGTAGTAGACATCGTGCGGTGCGCCGTCGTGATAGTTACGGAACGCATTCGCCGGAAACCATGGCTGCACCGCGAAGGTCTTGAAGCCGATCGCCGCAATGCGCGCGTTCTCCTCGCGCGCGAGGACTTCTGCCGCGGCGGGGGCTGCCGAGTAGGGGTCACGGATGTCACGCAGCGCCGCGGCCGCGGTGTAGTAGACATTGACGAGCACGATGGTTGCGACGCTCGCGACCGTGACCCGGCGGCGCACCGCGCTCAAGCGCGCCAGCGCGCTCCAGCCGATCCAAAGCGCGAAGATCCAGGCCAGATAGACGATGCCGGCGTGCCAGGCGTGCGCGAACTGCAGGATCGAGAAGGCGGCTAGGGCGACGAAAAGCGCCAGCACGAGCAGGCCGATGCGCGCGCGCTGGAACAGGACCAGCGACGGCGCGAGCAGGATCGATGTCGCGATAATGCCCGCGCGCACCGACAACTCGTGCGGCTCCGCGCCGCTCCAGATGTCCAGCCGATCGATGAAGGCCTCGAACATCATCTGAATGCCGCGCGCGGCTGTGGCATGGCCGGCGGACAAGTAGCTCGCATCGGAGGGAGGCCAGGCCTGGAGCACGGCGGCGACCGCGAATGCCGTGTAGACCGCAAGGCCGGCGAGCTGCGCGCGCGGCCAGCGCCAAAATTGCCAACGCCAGTCACGCCAGCGCCAAGGCTCGCCGGCTCCCTCATGCAAGATTGCCAGCAGGAACTCGGCAGCCAAAACGGCGGCGACAACGAAGCTGTGGGCGTTGGCGTTCGCCGTCAGTCCCAGCAGCAGCCCATAAAACACCGGCCGGCGCAGCCGATCCGCGAACGTCGCGGCAATCAGCGGGATCAGCGCGAGGTCGAGCGCATAGCTGCGCGCGACGATCGCGTACTGATAGGCCAGGAAGTAGGAAAACACAGCGCCGACACGCAGCCAGTAGGGGAAGGGCGCGCGCGTCAGGATGATCCACGCGCCGACGCTAGCGAGCGTGCCGCTGATCACCCAGAGATACGCGTACGGCAGACCCACGTGTGACGCGAGCCATAACAGCGCGTGCCAAAGACCCGGCGTGCCCTCGTAGCGCACCCGATGCGCCAGCAATTCCCACAGCGTGGTGTCGCGGCCGATGAGCCAGGCTTGCGCCTCGTCGAACCAGGGCTCGTGCCGCGGCCCGACAATCGCGAGCAGCGTTACGAAGAGGGCGAGCACGAGCGCCGATCGCCAGCGCTCGCACAGTGCAGACTGGCGTGGTGGAGACGTCTCAGCCGTCACGACACCCACTTCAGCGCCCGGATGATGCCCATGCGCGCCGCCTGACGGTGCGCCGACACCTCGCTGCGGTCCGCGATCGCGGCGCGGTTCGCCTGGTAATAGAGATAGGCGCGCAGCATCATGTGGCGATTGGCAAGCGTCGGGCGCCAGCCGAGGTCAGCCTTGATGCGCGTCGTGTCGAACACGAAATCCGACGCGATCATGCGGTAGTGATAGGGCCCGAGCGGCGAGACGCGCAGCAGGTGCGCGGCCTTCATGGCGAGGATCGTCGGCGCTTTCGGCAGACATCCGACGCGGGACGCGCTGCCGCTCTGGTCGATCACATATTGGTAGGTCTCGCGCATCGAGCCGACATCGTCCGAGCCGATGCCGAACACGCGCGAGCGGTTCGCCTTCGCGGCGAGCAGCATCGCGTTGATCAGGTCCTGCGCGTAGATGAATTGATAGCGGTTGGAGCCGTCGCCCACGACCCAGACGCGCCGTCCCTCGGCGATGAACTCGAACAGGATCGCGAGCAGGCCGAGGCGGCCTTCATCCATGATCGTCGGGCAGCGCAGGGTGGTCGTCGTGAACTGATCCGCGTAGCGCTCCAGGACCTTCTCGCCGTCGAGCTTGCTTTGGCCGTAAAGCTCGACCGGCGCGGGCGTGTCGTCTTCGCGCACCGGCCGCTCGAAGCCATGGCCCCAGAGGCAATTGCTCGAGATGTAGACGAGGTTGCGGACGCCGGCGGCCGCGACCGCGTCGGCGAGCACGCGCGTGCCGTCGACGTTCGACGCATAGACCTCGCGAGGCGAAATCGCGCCGTGCGCCAGCAGGGCCGCGCAATGGAACACGACCTCATGTGGGGCTGCGGCGAGCGCGCTGTCGAGCAGCGCGCGGTTACGAATATCGCCGACGAACGATGTGAGCCGCGGGTGCTGCAGCGCGCAGGGGAGGAGGTCGATATTGGTGACCTGGTGGCCCTCGTCGAGCAGGCGCCGCAGCAGCAACAGGCCGAGGAACCCCGACCCTCCGGTTACGAAAACCGCCGACATCGACCCCGCCCCTCAACCTGAAAGCTGGCTCGCAGAGCGGTGCCACGGAAACCTTACTATCCGGTGTTCCGGGAGCCGAAATCTGCATGTTTCAGCCGCTATAGACGGGCGCCGGCTGCGAAAAGAAGCTTAACAGGATGTGATAGACCAGCCGGTAGTTCTTCTGCTGGAAGCTTGCGTGCGAAATGCCGGGCATCACGGCGAAATGCTTGTCCGGATTGGGCAGTCGCTTGAAGAACTCGATCAGGTCATCGACGCCCGCGATCCCGTCCCATTGGCCGCGCATGATCAGAGTCGCGGCCCTGATCCTGGTCGGGTCGCACACCGGCAGCTTTGAGCACATGTCGACATAGGTGCCGGTCGGCACTGAATCATCGAGCTTCAGCACCTCGTCGGCAAAGACATCGACCACATGCTTCTCGGCTGCGCCCGGATGGTCGCGGTCGAAGATCGAATGCATGAAGGCGCGGTCCATCGGCCGGCGGTTCTTCGAGAGGAATTCCGGCAGCTTCTTGCGCCGCTCGGCGAGCGTCGGCGAGCCTTCGCCGGTCCACACCATGGCGTCGAGCGCAAGACGATCGACCATCTCGGGATGGCGCTCGGCGAACAGCGCGGCGCGGAGCGCGCCCGACGAAATGCCGTAGACGAGCAGCGGGCGCGGCCCGCGCAGGCTCTGAATGTAGCTCGCAGCCGCGTGGCAGTCGTCGGCGCCCTGGGCGATCGGGGCGTTGTTGTCGCGGTCCTTGGTGGAGCGGCCGTACCCCTCCATGTCGACGCACCAGCAGTCGTAGCCGGCGCGGGCGAAGTACTCCATTACCGAAGAGTCCGGCCGTCCCGGAACGTCGAGATCGAAGGTCGGCTGCGACGCCATCGAGGAGCCGTGCACGAACAGGATCGTGCCTTTGGTCCGGGCGGGATCCTCGGCGCACTTGTTCCAGAGGAAGAGCTTCACGTCGCCCTTGTGGGCCCAGTGCTCGGTACCCGGAAGTCGGACCTGGATGTTCATGCTTACTCCGCCAGTCGAACGGGCGCCGCCGCGCGTGCGCACTTGTTCCCGATGAACAGCTTCACGTCGCACGTGTCCGCCCAGTGCTCGGTGCCGGGGAGGCGGACCTGGATGTTCATGCTCAGACCGCCATCCGGATCGGGGCCGCCGCATAGGCGCCGAGCCCGAGCATCTCGCGCGCCTCGTTCGGCGTCGCGGCGGCGCAGCCGAGCAGTTCGATGATCTTGACCGCCTTCGCGACCAGCGCCGCATTGCTCGGCGCAAGCTTGCCGCGCTCGAGGTAGAGATTGTCCTCAAGCCCGACGCGCACGTGCCCGCCGAGCAGCACCGCCTGCGCGGCCATCGGGAATTGATGCAGCGAGATGCCGAATGCGAACCAGGGCGCGCCGGCAGGCAGGAGATTGCGCATGTAGCTCATCGCCTCCGGTGTCGCCGGCTGGGCCCAGGCGATGCCGAGGCAGATCTGGAACATGCCGGGCGGCTTGATGTGGCCAGTCTCGATCATGCGCTTCGCCAGCAGGAGATGGCCGGTCTCGAACACTTCGAGCTCGGGCGTCACGCCGGCCTCGCGGATGTCGGTCGCCATGGCTTCGAGGATCGGCGGGGTGTTCACGAACACGGTCTGGCCCATGTTCATGCTGCCCATGTCGAGCGAGCAGATTTCCGGGCGCAGGTCGAGCACGTGCTGCACGCGCTGCCGCGGCGGGCGCAGCGTGGTCCCGGCGGCGGGCTTCATCGGGTCGGTCATGTCGGGCGCGAAGCGCCCGCCCGGGCCGGTCGTCAGGTTGATCACGACGTCAGTGCCGCTCTGGCGGATGCGGTCCACGACCTCGGCATAGAGGGCGCCGTCCATGCTCGGCAGCGTGGTCTTCGGATCGCGCACATGGATGTGGACGATCGCGGCGCCGGCCTTCGCCGCATCGATTGCCGAGGCTGCGATCTGCTCCGGCGTCACCGGCACGGCCGGGTTCTTAGCCACCGAATCCGCCGACCCCGTCAGCGCGCAGGAAATTATGACCTTGCGTTGCACCGCCGCCTCCCGTTTTTCGCTTTCGTTGTCATGAGCGTAGCGCGCCGCAGGGCAGCCGGATACGGGTGGCGGCGCATATCGTTGTTGCAGCATGATCTTTTCTGAAAACCGCGGGATCACACTCGCTGCGCACCTTGCACCCCTTTGTGCGCTGCGCTAAGGCTCCTCGCACCCGCCCTGGAACGAATCCGAACTGCCAAAAAGGGGCGATATCGTGCGGCCTTAGCCGTGCCCGACGCTTCGGACACGCGTGACGGTCGGGGCGGGAGTTCCGGGGCGTCGTTGGGGCATTGTCGGGGGCACGAGGATCGCCGATGAGCGAGCTACTGCAGGATTATTTGCCGCTCGTCATCTTTATCGCGGTCGCGATCGGCATCGGCCTCGCGCTGCTGGTGGCGCCGTTCCTGCTTGCCTATCAGAGCCCGGATCCGGAGAAGCTCTCGGCCTACGAATGCGGCTTCAACGCCTTCGACGACGCGCGCATGAAGTTCGACGTGCGCTTCTATCTGGTCGCGATCCTGTTCATCATCTTCGATCTCGAAGTGTCGTTTCTGTTCCCGTGGGCGGTCGCGTTCGGCCAGCTCGGCGCGTTCGGCTTCTGGTCGATGATGCTGTTCCTTGGCGTGCTGACGGTCGGCTTCATATATGAGTGGAAGAAGGGGGCGCTCGAATGGGATTGAGCGCATGACACTCGTTGCTCCTGCACCCACCGGGGTTCTCGATCCGCGCACCGGCAGGCCGATCGGCGCGGACGACGCCTATTTCGTCGGGCTGAACAACGAGCTTGCCGACAAAGGCTTTCTTGTCACCGCGACCGACGAGCTGATCACCTGGGCGCGCACCGGCTCGCTGATGTGGATGACGTTCGGTCTTGCCTGCTGCGCGGTCGAGATGATGCAGCTCTCGATGCCGCGCTATGACGTCGAGCGCTTCGGCTTCGCGCCGCGCGCGAGCCCGCGCCAGTCCGACGTGATGATCGTCGCCGGCACGCTCACCAACAAGATGGCGCCGGCGCTGCGCAAGGTCTACGACCAGATGCCGGAGCCGCGCTACGTCATCTCGATGGGCTCCTGCGCCAATGGCGGCGGCTACTATCACTACAGCTACAGCGTGGTGCGCGGCTGCGACCGCATCGTGCCGGTCGACATCTATGTGCCGGGCTGCCCGCCGACCGCCGAGGCGCTGCTCTATGGCGTGCTGCTGCTGCAGAAGAAGATCCGCCGCACCGGGACGATCGAACGGTAATGCAGATCAGCAACATTCCTTTCGGCACCACCGACTGGTCCGGCGTCGAAGCGACGACGCATAGCGGAGACAGCGGCGTTGCGACCTGGCGCACGCGTCAGTTCGGCGACATTCGGGTGCGCCTGGTCGAGTATTCGCCCGGCTATGTGGCGAACCACTGGTGCCAGAAGGGGCACATCATCTTCTGCGTCGAGGGCGAGATGGACACCGACCTCGCCGACGGCCGCTCGTTCAAGCTTTCGCAGGGCATGAGCTACCAGGTCGCCGACGGCGCCGAACCGCATCGCTCGCGCACCGAGAAGGGTGCGCGGCTGTTCATCGTGGATTGACGCATGAGCGAAGACCTCGAGGTTTGGTGCGCGACGCTCCTGCAGGCGTTGCCGGGCGTCGTCACAGGCAAGCACGCCTACGGCGAATTCACTATTACGGTGCAGGCCGAGAATATCGTCGAGGTCGTGAGAATCCTGCGTGACGATCCGCGTTACCAATTCATCAGCATCATCGATGTGACGGCCGTCGATTATCCGGCGCGCGAGAAGCGCTTTGACGTCGTCTACCACCTCCTGTCGCCGCGCCAGAACAAGCGCATCCGGATCAAGTTGGAGACCGATGAGGCGACGCCGGTGTCGTCGATCTGCTCAGTCTTCCCTGGCGCCGAGTGGTTCGAGCGCGAGACCTGGGACCTCTATGGCGTGATGTTCACCGATCACCCGGACATGCGCCGCCTGCTCACCGACTACGGCTTCGAAGGCCATCCGCTGCGCAAGGACTTCCCGCTCACCGGCTTCGTCGAGGTGCGCTGGGATGACGAGCAGAAGCGGGTGGTGAACGAGCCGGTGCGGCTCGCGCAGGAATTCCGCAATTTCGATTTTCTCTCGCCCTGGGAGGGGACGGATTACGTCCTGCCTGGGGACGAGAAGGCGAAGCAGTAACATGGGCGCGGACGCGACATCCAACGTGCTCACCGGCGGCTGCCTGTGCGGCGCGGTGCGCTTTACCGCGGCGCCGCGCAATCGCCACATCGATGCCTGCCACTGCGGCATGTGCCGCCGCTGGACCGCGGGGCCGATGTTCACGCTTGATTGCAGCGGCACGCTCGAGATCGAGGACGCGACGCACCTTGGCGTCTACCGGTCTTCCGAATGGGCCGAGCGCTGCTTCTGCAAGCAGTGCGGTACCTCCCTCTATTACCGCCTCGTCGACGGGAGTCTCTATTCGGTCTCGGCCGAGGCCATCGACGACAGGAGCGGCTTTTCGTTCACGACGCAGATCTTCGTCGACGACAAGCCGCCATACTACGAGTTTGCCAAGAAGACCAAGATGATGACCGGGCCGGAAGTGTTCGCGGCGTTTGCCAAGGCGAGTGACCCCGC
>Ga0081539_10003044_pt1 | contig 21682 bp, 21 predicted proteins | sample TabmetS4T2R2_FD_71023 | JGI IMG/M metagenome (GOLD analysis project Ga0081539, IMG submission 71023) | Tabebuia heterophylla rhizosphere microbial communities from the University of Puerto Rico - S4T2R2 | ecosystem: Host-associated > Plants > Roots > Rhizosphere ...
GTCGGCGCCGCTCAGCCCGACCGATGCGACTTCCGCGACCGCGCCGCCGACGTTCGTCACCGTGAACTGCTGGACGCCGCTTTTGGTCCCGACCAGGTGCGAGCCGTAGTCGAGCGGGTTGGGCTCGACCAGAAGTTCGGGGGCGACACCGGTGCCGAAGAGGCCGACGGTGCCGGGATCGTCGCCGGGGAAGGCGAGGGCGGCGCTGTAGCCGCGGGTCTGGGACGGGTCGAAGGTGACTTCGACTTCGCAGGCTTCATCGGGGCCGAGGGTGGCGCCGCTGCACGAGTCCCCGGCCGGGACCTTGGCGAAGGCACCCGGGTCGGCCCCTTCGATCGTCACCGTTTCGATCTCCATCGGCGCCGTGCCCTGGTTGGTCACGGTCACCGATTCGGCCGGGCTGGCACCGCCGTCGATGCTGACCGGGCCGAAGTCGAGCTGGGTTGGCGCGGCGGAGAATTCCGGCAGGCCGAAGGCGGTGCCGATCAGCTGCGCCGCCGCGGTGGGGGCGGCGCCGGAGACTTCGAGCGAAGCCAGCGCTTCGCCGACCACGGTCGGGGCGAAGGAAGCGTCGACGGTGCATTCCTCGCTGGGCTCGAGGATCTCGTCGGTGCAGGTGTCGGTCGGGCCGAGCTCGAACTGGTCGGGGTTGGCGCCCCCCAGTTCGACCAGGTCGATCTGGGCGGGGGCGCTGCCGACGTTGGTGACGACGTAGGCCTGGACGCCGCTTTTGGTCCCGACCAGGTGCGAGCCGTAGTTGAGCGGCGAGGGCGAGACGGTCAGGGCCGGCGCGACCCCGGTCCCGCTCAGCGGCACCGTAGCGTTGAGATCGCCGTTGAAGGCGATGCTGGCGCTGCGGCCGCCGACGGCGCTCGGGGTGAAGGTGACGTCGACCGTGCATTCGCCGCCCGGTTCGATCGTGCTTTCGCTGCAGTCCTCCGCGCCGAGTTCGAAGTCGGCCGCGTCGGTGCCGGCGACCGTGACTTCGTCGAGCTCCATCGGCGCGTCGCCGAGGTTGCTGACCACCAGCGTTTCGGTCTCCGAGGTGGTTTCGAGCAGCTGCTCGCCGAAGGCGATGGTGGAGGGGTTCGCGGCGAAGCTGAAGTCGGTCGCTTTCCCGCTCAGTTCGGCGACCGGGTTGCCCGCGGTGGTTTCAGCGATCACGAAGGAGCCCTGCTGCCCCGGCGCGCCCGGTTCGAAGCTGGCTTCGATTCCGCAGGTCTCTTCGGCCGCGAGCACGACCCCGGTGCAGTCGCCGGCGTCGATCGGGAATTCGTCGTTGGTCGTGATCGCGCCGGTGACTTCGAGGTCGGCCCCACCGACGTTTTCGACGAACAGCGCCTGCGGGGCACTCGGGCCGGTCCCGACCCGGCGCGAGCCGAAGTCGAGCTCGGTCGGGGCGATCACGGCGACCCCGGCCTGCAGCTGCACCGGAGACGTTTCGGCGCTGGCGGCGAGGGCGCCGTTGTCGACTTCGACTTCGCAGACGATCGGCTCGCCGGCGTCGGCGTTGCTCAACACGTAGGTGTCGCCGGTTCCGGCCGGTTCGCCGCCGACCCGCCAGGCGAAGGAGTAGTCGGGGTCGGTCACCGTGTCGGTGTCCCAGGTGCCCGCGTCGCAGGTCAGGGTTTCGCCCGTCTTCAGGTCGCTGTCGGGGCTGATCGCCGGCGGGTCGGCGACTTCGAGCGCCGGCGCCTGAACCTCGACCGAGCCGATGTCGGTGTCCGCGGCGACCCCCGGGACCGGGCGGGTGCGGCCCCGCTGATCGGTCGCCTGCGGGTTCTCGCCGGCGTTGATCACCGGGCTTTCGCGGCTGACCGGCGGCATCGTCGCGGTCGCGCCGCCGTAGTCGCCGAGCGGGCCGAGGTCGGGATCGACCCCGAAGAGGTCCCCGCCCGCTCCGACCCAGCCGCACCCCGTGGTCGAGCCGACGAGGTTGTTGCCCTGGCTGAAGATCGTGCCGGTGCAGTCGGCGGCCGCGGATTTCTGCTCGTTGCCGGTCAGGATCGTCGACTGGACCACCGCTTGGTCGGCTTCGATCCCGGCGCCGGGGCTGGTGTCGCTGGTGTTCGCGACGATCGTCGAGTTGCGGACCGTCAGTTCGACCCCCACGGCGTAGATCGCGCCGCCGCTGTTGTTGGCCACCGTCGAGTTGCGGAGCAGCAGCGGGTCGGCGTCGGTCAGCGCGATCGCGCCGCCGCCGCCAAGTTCCGCTTCTTCGTCGGGAACGCTGTTGGCGTTGAGCGTGGTGCGTTCAATCGTCGTCGGCGCTTCCGCGTTGATCGCGCCGCCGTATTCGCCGGCGCTGTTTTCGCTCAGGGTGGTGTCTTCGATGTCGAGCGTGCCGGCGGCGAGGAAAATCGCGCCGCCGTTCCCTTCGGAGGAGTTGTCCTCGAGCTGGGAGTCGACGATCTCGACCGACCCCTGTTCGATCGCGATCGCGCCGCCGGACCGTTCGCTTTCGATCCGGTTCCCGGCCAGCCTGACCCCTTCGAGACGAACCCCCGCCGATTCTTCGACGAAGATTCCGGCGCCGCCGTCGCCTTCGAGCGCGAAGCTGGTGACGGCGCCGTCGGCGATCGTCAGGTCGGCGAAGAGGAAGGTGGCATCGGAGCTGACCCGGAACACGCGCGATTCGCCGTCGCCGCTGATCGTCAGCTGCTCGCTGCCCGGCCCGACGATTTCCACGTCTTCGACCGCTGGGGGGAAGTCGAGATCGAGTTCCCCCCTGGCGCCGGCGGCGATCACGCCCGTAGCGACGATTTCGATCTTGACGCTGGCTTCGGTTCCGCCTGCTTCGATCAGTTCCAGCGCTTCGCGCAGCGTGCAGGTACCGCTGGTCGGGGTGCAGGAGCCGCCGGTGGTGTCGGCCGTGGTGCTGACGACGATCGTCTCGGCGCCGGCCGCGGGGGCGGCGACCGCGAGGGCCGCGAAGGCGAGGACGGTGGCGATCGCGGCCAGGGCCGCGCGGGCGGGGGCGAACTCGGTCACCAGAGCTTGATCGACCGCGGGCGCGAGAACCTTAGGAATGGGCACATCGCTCGCTTCAACCCTTGAGGGTCGATTTCGTCTCGATCGCCTTGTTCTGGCGGCGCTGCTCGCGCCGGTGACGAAGCAGGATCGGGGCCGCGTAGCCAAGCCCGGCGCCGACTCCGACCGCGATCAGGAGGACGACGATCAGCGGCGCGTTGAAGCTGGCGAAGAGCACCTCGACGCTGACCTCCTGCGAGTTCTGCAGGATGACGACCAGGACCAGGACGACGACCGTGCCGAGAATCCAGGCGCGCCAGTTGACCGGCTTCTGCTGCTGCGGCGGCACCCGCTCATCCTACGGCGGTGAGCGCCTGCGGCAACTCACGGCGCGAGGCGGATGCCGCCGGCAGGTAGACAGCGCTGAGATCATTTCGCATCCCCCCAAAGCTTCACGAGGAAGGCGAGCGAATGGCGATCACCGAGCAGGAGCAGCAGCAGATCGAGAAGGCGAACGCGAGCGGCAAGGTTCCGATCGTCTTCATCCACGGGCTTTGGCTGCTCCCGAGTAGCTGGGACAACTGGGTCGGCGCCGCCGAGGAGGCAGGCTACGCGGGGGTGACGCCGGTCTGGCCCGACGACCCGCTGAGCGTCGAGGAGGCGCGCGCCAACCCGGAAGTGATGGCGAAGAAGTCCCTAAAGCAGATCACCGACCACACCGCCGAGGTGATCGCGGCGCTCGACAAGAAGCCGGCGGTGATGGGTCACTCGACCGGCGGCCTGATGGCGCAGATGATCGCCGACCGCGGAATCTCGGCGGCCACCGTGGCGATCGACCCGGGGCCCTTCCGCGGCGTTCTCCCGGTGCCGTTCTCCTCGCTGAAGTCGGCCTTCCCGGTGCTCTCGAACCCGCTGAACCGGAGCAAGGCGGTGACCCTTACCCTCGACCAGTTCAAGTACGGCTGGGCCAACGCGCTCTCCGACGAGGAGGCGAAGGAGCTCTACGACCGCTACCACGTGGCGGCGCCGGCCCTGCCGCTGATGCAGATGGTCAACGCCAACGTCAATCCGAAGACCGAGGCGAGGATCGACCCGAAGAACCCCGAGCGCGGGCCGCTCTTGATCATCGACGGCGAGAAGGACCACACGGTGCCGTGGGCGATCGCCAGCGCCTCCTACAAGAAACAGAAGGCGAACGAGGCGGTGACCGAGATCAAATCGATCCCGAACCGGGGCCACTCGCTGACGATCGACAGCGGCTGGCGCGAGGTCTGCGACACCGCCTTGGAGTTCGTCAAACGGTTCACCTGATGGAGCGAGGCGAGATCCCGATCCGGCGCGGTGTCGCGGCCGATGCCGCCGCCGCGGCGCAGCTGCTGCACGACTTCAACGCCGAGTACGAGGAACCGACCCCGGAGGTCGGCGAGCTGACCGAGATCCTGCGGCCGCTGATCGCCAGCGCCGAGGCGATCGTCCTGTTCGGCGGCGCCGGGCCGGACGGGATCGCGGTGATGCGGCTGCGGCCGGCCCTCTGGGCCCGCGGCCAGGAAGCGTACTTGCAGGAGCTGTATGTGGTCCCGGAGCTGCGCGGCCAGGGAATCGGCCGGGCGCTGCTGGAGGCGACGATGGCCGAGGCCCGCCGGGCGGGCGCGGTCGGCATCGACCTCAACACCGGCGAAACCGACACCGAAGCCCGCGGCCTCTACGAGAGCGCCGGCTTCACCAACGAAGAAGGCCCCGGCGGGCCGGCGATGCTCTTCTACGAGCGCGAGCTTTAGCTCGAGCTCGCCGGACGGAGGACGACCAGGCAGAGGTCGTCGCCGAGCGGCGAGTCGGTCCACTCGAGCACGGCGCGGTGGATCTCGCGGGCCAGGTGGCTTGCCGGGAGGTCGGCGACCGGAGCGACCAGGCCGAGCAGCCCCTCGCGGCCGAGCAGGGTGCGGCCACGGCGCACGTCGGTGGCGCCGTCGGTGTAGACGAGCACGCCTTCGGCCGGGCCGAGGGCGATTGAGCTGGAGCTGAGGGTGAGACCGGGCTGGATGCCGAGCAGCAGCGTCGGCCCCTGCGCTCGCAGCTCGTCGAGCTCGGGCAGGCGCAGCGGCGGCGGGTGGCCGGCGATCGCCCAGGAGAGCCGCGAGCCGGAGGGCTCGTAGCGCAGGCAGACCGCGCTGACGATCCGGTCCTCGCGGTCGGGCCGCTCGAGCAGGGCGGTGTTGGCGAGCTCGAGGATCTGGGCCGGGTCGCTGGTGTTGGCGGCGAAGGCGGCGAGCCGAGCGCGGATGAAGGTGGCGACGCGGGCGGCGCGCGGTCCGTGGCCGACGACGTCGCCGACCACGGCGACGGTCGAGCCGTCGGGCCCGTTGGTCAGCAGGTAGAAGTCGCCGGAGACGCCGTGGTCGGAGGGGGCGAAGGCGGCGCCCGCGTCGACGTCGGGCATGTCGGGCAGGCTGACCGGCGTCAGCGCGGCGCGAATGTCCTCCAGTTCCTCGGCCGAGCCCTCGAGCGCGATCAGCCGCTCACGCAGGATCGAGATGATGATCACCACCGCGGTGAAGGCGACCGCGCGGATCGCCAGCGCCACCCCGACGTTGTCGACCGGTTCGATCAGGGCGCCGATCACGTAGAGCGCGCAGCAGGCGAGCGCGGCGACGAAGCCGGCGCGCATCCCGAACCACCAGGTCGCGAGCCCGATCGGGGCCGCGTAGAAGAAGCCGATGCCGCCGCCGCCCGACTGGTTCAGGAGCAGCCAAACGATGAATACCGCCAACGATCCGGCGGTTATCCAAGCGATGCGAGCTGCGCTGGATCGACCTGCTCCCGGCACAGGATCACCATATACGGGGATCGGTCAAAAATCCCGCACTTGACCCCGGCCGCCCTGTGCCGGCCGGGGTCGAAGCGGGTCTCTATATAGAGAGCGCCCCCTAGAGGGCAGCGATCAGCGTGTTGGCGCCGCCCTGCATCCCGGCTTTGTTGGGATGGATCGGGGCCGCGGCGGTGCCCGGAATCAGCGGTTCGACCCAGCGGTTCGAGGTCGATTTGCAGGCGTCGTGGCCGATGCTGGCGGTGTACCAGTCGACCAGTTTCGCCCCGTTGGCCGCCGCCTGGCCGGCCAGCATCGCGTTCAGCGATTTCTCCGTCTGGCGCAGGTAGGAGACGTCGCCGAACCCGATCGGCATCTGCGGCCAGCAGCCGATCCCGGTCTCCGGAAAGATCGCCGGGTAGTTGACGACGTAGATTTTCGCCAGCGGCGAACGGGCTTTGATCCCGTCGAGGACCGCGTCGACTTTCGGCGCCGTCGCGTTGATCCGTTCCTGCAGCTGGTCTTTGCCCCCGGCGGTGTATTTGTCTCTGCACGGGGTGCTGAACGGGTTGATCGTGATGCAGCTCTGGGCGACTTCGGAGAAGCCGATGTCGTTGCCGCCGATCGTGATCGTGACCACCGTCGTTTCCGCGTTCAGCGAGTTGAACTGCGGCGGGTTGGGGCCCGGTTCGACGTTCTGCGTTTCGGTCATGTGGTTCGTCCTGGCGCCGCTGCAGCTCGGGTCTTTGTGCGTCAGACCGATCGTCGGCGCCGCCAGGTGCGCGTAGTTGTTGCTCGAGCGCAGGCAGCCGAGCGGGCTCAGCGACTGGTTCGGGATCAACGGCCCGGCGGCGTAGGAATCGCCGAGCGAGACGTAGTTCGCCGCCCGCGCGGCCCCTGCCGCGAAGACGAGGAAGAGGGATAGCGCGAGTGCGAGGGCAAGGGCCCAGGGCAGTCGCAGCCTGGTGGACTGGTGCATTTTGTGACGCCTCCTTGTAGTTGGAACTCCCCCGCCTCCCTAATGCTCAATTTTTACACCCCCAAACCCGCTGGTCCACGCAAATCGGCGGAAGTTCGTATTCGGCACACTTAGAGCCGTGGGCACCGCGCAGATTCCCGATCCGACCGAGTCGGTCCGCCACCAGCTGCGGCCGCTGTTCGACCAGATCGTGATCAAGGAGCTCGACCAGGACCGGGTCCGGCGCTCCGGCCTCGTCGTTCCCCCGGGCACCCACGAGCCGCCCCCGGAGCAGGGAATCGTCCTCGCCGTCGGCCCCGGGCTCGACTGGTGGGCCAGCGCCGGGGTCGAGATGCCGGTCGCGATCGGCGACCACGTCGTCTTCCCGGCCGCCGCCGGAGTCTGGGTCGAGATCGACGAGGAGCGCCTGCTGGTCTGCCGGGTGACGCAGCTGCTCGGCGTGCTCGAATCGGCTTCGATCGAGCGTTAGCCCGCTAGCGGGAATCCGGAGATTCGATCAGCCGCCGGGCCGGAGCGCCCGGTCGCAGCTTCGTCGCGCCCGCGGGGCGCAGCCCGTCGAGCAGCAGTCCGAGGTAGCGCTTCCAGAGGTCCTCGCGCAGGTCCGGGAAGGGCAGCTTGCCGAGCGAGCCCGCGGCGGCGGTGAGGAAGACGAGGTCCTGGCCGTTGACGTCCTCGCGGACCAGGCCGGCGCGCTGGCCGCGCCGCACCAGGTCGGCGCAGATGTCGAGCATGCGCTTGCGCAGCGGGGTCAGCTCGGGAGCGGCGACGCAGCGCTCCTTGGCCGAGTCGGAGACGCCCTGGTCGGCGTTGGCCCGCTCGCCCATCTCGTAGAGGAAGCGCTCGAGGCCGCGCCAGGGATCGGGCTCCCGCAGGCACTCCTCGGCGAGCTCCAGCATCTCTTCCATGTGGGTCGCGATGATCGCCGTGATCAGGTCGTCCTTGGTCGGGAAGCGGCGGTAGACGGTCGCCTCCCCGACCCCGGCCCGGTCGGCGATCTCCGCGGTCGAGGCGTCGAGACCGCGCTCGGCGAAGACCTCGGCCGCGGCGGCGACGATCCGGGCCCGGTTGCGCGCCGCGTCGGCCCGCAGCGCCAGCACGCCCAGGGCCCTGTCCTCGGTCGCCGTCATCGCGGCAATCGTACCCGATGCGGAGGCCTCACTCCGTTTTAACGGAGCGTCTACTCCGTTTTTGCTAGGGTGCCCTGCTTCCCCCCGGGTCTACGTCCCTACGACCAGGAGTTTCGCCCATGAGTTCCCCCCAAGCTTCGACCGACAACCGCTGGCTCGCGCTCTACGTGCTCTGCGCCGGCATGCTGATGATCGTCCTCGACGCGACGATCGTCAACGTCGCCCTGCCCTCGATCCAGGACGACCTCGACTTCTCCCAGAGCAATCTCGCCTGGGTCGTCAACGCTTACATGATCCCGTTCGGGGGGCTGTTGCTGCTCGCCGGCCGGCTCGGCGACCTCGCCGGCCAGCGCCGCATCTTCCTCCTCGGGCTGACGATCTTCACCGCCGCCTCGCTGCTCTGCGCGGTCTCGGTCAGCCAGGAGATGCTGATCGGCGCCCGCTTCATCCAGGGAATCGGCGGGGCGCTCGCCTCGGCGGTGATCCTGGGGATGATCGTGACGATGTTCCCGGAGCCCGCCAACCAGGCGAAAGCGCTCGGGGTCTACGGCTTCGTCGCCTCCGCCGGCGGTTCGATCGGGCTGCTGCTGGGCGGCGTCCTCACCGACGCGATCAGCTGGCACTGGATCTTCATGATCAACCTGCCGATCGGGATCGCCGTCGGCTACCTGGCGCTGCGCCTGGTCGCCGACCGCGAGGGGCTCGGGCTCAGCCAGGGCGCCGACTACCCCGGCGCCGCCCTGGCCACGGTCTCGCTGATGCTCGGCGTGTTCACGATCCTGCAGATCACCGAGTGGGGCTGGGTCGACACCCGCACGCTCGCCGGCCTGGCGGTCGCCGCGATCCTGTTCGCGATCTTCATCCACCGCCAGGCGACGATCAAGAATCCGCTGATGCCGTTGCGCCTCTTCCACTCGCGAAACGTGGTCGGCGCCAACGCGCTGCAGGCGCTGCTGGTCGCGGGGATGTTCGGGATGTTCTTCCTCGGCGCCCTCTACCTCGGCCGCGTGCTCGAGTACTCGCCGCTCGAGGTCGGCCTCGCCTTCCTGCCGACGACCCTGGTGATGGGCACGCTTTCGCTCGGGTTCTCCGAAAAACTGATCATGCGCTTCGGGCCGAAGACGACCCTGATCCCCGGCGTCTCCGCGGTCGTGATTGCGCTGCTGCTGTTCGCCCGCACCCCGGTCGACGGCAATTACCTGGTCGACCTGCTGCCGCCGTTCCTGCTGATCGGCGCCGGCGTCGGCACCTCGTTCCCGGCGATCATGACCCTGGCGATGTCGGGGGCGACCCCGCAGGACTCCGGGCTCGCCTCGGGCCTGGTCAACACCAGCATGCAGGTCGGCGGCGCGGTCGGGCTGGCGGTGCTGGCGACGCTCTCGACCGAGCGCACCGACGGGCTGCTCGACGAAGGGGTCGCCGAAGCGGCGGCGCTCAACTCCGGCTACCACCTCGCCTACCTGATCGGCGCCGGCCTCGCCGCGATCGCCGTGCTGATCGCGATCTTCGTCCTGCGCCAGCCGCAGATGCCGCAGATGCACGGCGCGCCGGACGAGGAGAGCGGCGAGCAAGAGCCAGAGCCGGCCTTCATAGAGGCCGGCTGACCAAGCGGGGGTAGGACGCAGGGAGGCCGAATAGCAGCGCTATTCGGCCGACTGAGGACAACGCCCCGCGCCGCGTCAGACGGCCTCTACGACGGTGGCGACACCCTGGCCGACGCCGACGCATAGCGCGGCGATCCCGTAGCGGGCGCCGCGCCGGCGCAGCTCGTTGGCCAGGGCGCCGGCGAGGCGGGCGCCGGAGCAGCCGAGCGGGTGGCCGATCGCGATCGCGCCGCCGTTGACGTTGAGGCGCTCGCGCTCGATCCCGAGCTCGCGCTCACAGGCGATCACCTGCGAGGCGAAGGCCTCGTTGATCTCGACCAGATCGATCTCCTCGATCGTCAGCCCGGCGCGCTGGAGCGCGCCGCGGATCGCCGGGATCGGTCCCAGCCCCATCAGCCGCGGCTCGACCGCGGCGACGCCGACCGAGACGACGCGGGCGAGCGGCTCCAGGCCGAGCTCCGTGGCGGCGGCCTCGTTGCCGACCACCAGGCAGGCGGCGCCGTCGTTCAGCGAGGAGGAGTTGCCGGCGGTGACGGTGCCGCCCTGGCGGAAGGCAGGGGGCAATTTCGCCAGCGCCTCCAGGGTCGTGTCGGCGCGCGGGTTCTCGTCGCGCTCGACCAGGCCCGGCTCGGCCCCGCGCTTGGCCGGCGGCGCCGGCACCGGGACGATCTGCCCCTCGAAGTAGCCCTCCTCCCAGGCGGCGACCGCGCGCTGGTGGCTGCGCAGGGCGAACTCGTCCTGGTCGGAGCGGCTGATACCGCGCTCTTCGGCGACGTTCTCGCCGGTCTCCCCCATCGCCTCGGTGTAGTCGCCGACGCTGAACTTGGGGTTGATCATCCGCCAGCCGAGGGTCGTGTCGTGCAGCGTCTGCTCGCCACGGGGGAAGCCCGCCGGCTGCTTCTGCAGGACCCAGGGCGAGCGGGTCATCGACTCGACGCCGCCGGCCAGGCAGAGATCGGCGTCGCCGGCGCGAATCGCCCGCGCGGCCTGGTTGAAGGCCTCGAGGCCAGAGGCGCAAAGCCGGTTGACGGTGGTGCCGGGGACGCTCACCGGCAAACCGGCCAACAGGTTGGCCATCCGGGCGACGTTGCGGTTGTCCTCGCCGGCCTGGTTGGCGCAGCCGAAGAAGACGTCGTCGATCCGCTCCGGGTCGATCCCGTTGCGTTCGACGATCGTGCCGATCACCAGCGCCGCGAGGTCGTCGGGCCGAACCGCGGAGAGAGCGCCGCGGTAGCGGCCGATCGGGGTGCGCAGGGCGTCGAGGATGAAGGCGTCGTTCGCGGGCACGGTCTCAGGTAGTTTGGCGGCCGATGACCGGACCGGCGCATGCTGTCGTGGTGGGGGGAGGCACGATGGGTGCGGGGATCGCCTCTGTCCTGGCGCGAGCTGGGCTCGAGGTCGAGCTGGTGGAGCCTAGCGAGGCGCTGGCCGCGGCCGGGGTCGAGCGGGCGCGGGCGGCGATCTCCGACGGGGTCTCGCGCGGCAAGCTCTCGGCCGAGGAGGGCGCCGCGGCGAGCGCGAGGCTGCGTCCGGTTCCCGGCCTCGACCCGGCAAGCCCGCGGCCGCAGGTCCTGATCGAGGCGGTGCCGGAGCGGCTGGAGCTGAAGCGGGAGATCCTGGGCGCGGCCGAGCGGCTGGAACCTGACCTGCTGGCGACCAACACCAGCGGGATCTCGATCGACTCCCTGGCCGCGGCGCTCGCCGATCCGGCGCGGTTCCTCGGGCTGCACTTCTTCAACCCGGTGCCGGCGATGGCGCTGGTCGAGGTGGTGATCGGGGCCCGCACCTCCGAGTCGTCCCGCGAGGCCGCCACCGCCCTGGTCGCCGAGCTCGGCAAGGAGGCGATCGTGGTCGCCGACTCGCCCGGCTTCGCCTCCAGCCGGCTCGGTCTGGCGCTCGGCCTGGAGGCGATCCGGATGGTCGAAGCCGGCGTCGCCTCCGCCGCCGACATCGACCGGGCGATGGTGCTCGGCTACCGCCACCCGGTCGGGCCGCTGCGGCTGACCGACCTGGTCGGCCTCGACGTCCGCCTCGACATCGCCCGCAACCTGCGCCAGAGCTACGGCGAGCGGTTCACGCCGCCACCGCTGCTGGAAACGATGGTCGGCGAGGGCCGACTGGGCAAAAAGAGCGGTCGGGGTTTCTTCGACTGGTGAGTCAGACAACGAAGTAGCCGCCTCTTCCCTAAAGCCCCGGGCGCAGCGGCCGATGGGTCTCTGATGCCGATGCGGCCCGTCCACCTTCCCCCCGCGGCGACCAACTTCGCCGAATCCCCCGAGGAGCTCGGGCGCATGGGCCGAATCTCCGGGGTCCTCTGGACGGCCTCGGCGATCGTCGCGATCGTCGCCACCTTCCTACCCGGCGCCGAGCACGTCGAGATCGGCTGGATCCTGATCCTGGCGGCCTTCATCTTCCTCTACGGGGTCGCCAGCGTCACCGGCTTGATCCCCTGGGAACGGACCTCGCTGAACACGCTGGCGATCGGGATGGCGGCGACGATCCCGATCGTCGGGGTGGCGCTCTACCTGAGCGGCGGCTCGATCAGCTACGTCGAGCCGCTGCTGGTCTGCTCCCTGCTCTACGCCGCCTTCTTCTTCCCCTCCCGCTGGGCCTGGCCGCTCTCGATCGAGCTCGTGCTCGTCGCCGGGACGCCGTTGATCTACGACGCCAACGCGATCGAGAACGCGTTCCTGCCGCGCTACCTGACCTTCGTGGTCGGCTACCTCGCCGCGACCTGGGTGATGGTCGGCCTCAAACAGCGGCTGGTCGAGGCCGAGCTGCGCCAGCGCGACATCGCCAACCGCGATGCCCTCACCGGGGTCGGCAACCGCCGTGAGTTCGACGAGACCCTCCAGCGCGAGCTCGCCGCCCGGGTCGACCCCCGGGGCCGGCGCGACGCCGACGACAGCCCGCTGGCCGTGCTGATCTTCGACCTCGACGATTTCAAGGGGATCAACGACCGCTACGGCCACCAGGTCGGTGACTCCGTCCTGCGCGAGGCGACCGCCCGGGCCCGCTCGATGCTGCGCTCGACCGACTCGCTGGCGCGGATCGGCGGCGACGAGTTCGCCGTGATCGCGCCCGGCGCCCAGGGCGAGAACGCGCAGCGGATGGCCGAATCGATCCGCACCGCGGTCAGCGCCCACGAGCCCGGCAAGGGACCGACCCCGACCGCCTCGATCGGCTGGGCGGTCTTCCCCGAGGACGGCGAGGACTTCGAGACGCTGATGCACTGCGCCGACCAGCGGATGATGAAGCTGAAGGCCGGGCGCCAGACCGAAGTGATCTCGCTGCTCGACAGCCCCGTCTAGTTAGGCCGAGCCCTGACCGCCCTCGGCGGCCGGCGTCTCGCCGTCGTAGTACTCGGCTCCGGGCTCGCCCTTGAAGATTTCCTCGGTGGTCGAGTCCCCGGTCCAGATCCCGACCTTGCCGCTATCCGGGTAGACCGTCGCGGTCGGTGTGCTGACGGTCGAGAACATCAGCACGCGGGCGTTCTCGGAGCCCTCGTTGGCGATCTTGTGAGCCCCCTCGGGCCCCCGCGGGAAGCAGATCACGTCCCAGGGAGAGAGCCGATCGGAGCCCTCGGCGTGCCGCAACGTCGGGGTGCCGGCGAGGACCAGCAGCCACTCCTCCTCGGCGATCTCGTAGTGGTAGGGACAGACCGCCTGGCCCGGCGCCAGCTCATAGACCGTGGCCCCGGAGTCCTTGGCCCCGAGTGTCTCGCCGAGCCGTGCCATCCCCGCCCGGTAACCGTCGGGGTCCTCGGGGTCGAAGTCGAACTCGGGGTTGGCGATGTTGATCGGCTTCACGCCGCCGACGCTACCAAGCTCGTCCGGCTCGATCCCTCCGCTCGGATAGCTTTGTACGGTGGAGCGGCCGGGTGAACTCGAGCTGAGGCGGTACCTGCGCAGCCAGCGGCAGCTGGCGGCGCGGCTGCTGGAGGCGGAGACGATCGACGAGGTCGCCTCCGACTTCCTCTTCACCGTCGCCAACCTGCTGCGCTGGGACGCGGGGGCGCTCTGGGAAGCGGGCGAGCGGGAGCCGCTGTTGCGCTTCGTCTCCGGCTGGAGCGTCAGCGGCCTCGACGCCGAGCCGCTCTGGCGCCACAGCCGCGAGCTGATCGTGCAGCGCGGCAAAGGGCTGCCGGGGCGGGCCTGGGAAACGGGCGAGATCGCCTGGGCGCCGGACTTCGCCAGGAGCCCGCTCTATCCGCGCGGCGCGACCGCGGGCGAGCTCGGGCTGACCGCGGCGCTGGCGATCCCGATCCCGGTCGGCCGGCCCGAGGGGGTGCTGGCGGTCGCCGAGTTCCACGCCCGCTCCTTCAGCGCCCCCTCGGAGGAACTGCTGGCGCTGCTCAGCGGCTTCGGCGACCAGCTCGCGACCTTCGTCTCGCGGCGCCGCGAGCAGGCGCGGGCGGAGCTGGCCCGCAACCACCTCGCCCAGGTCGTCAGCGGCACCCAGGACGCGGTGCTCAGCAAGGACACCGAAGGCGTGATCACCTCCTGGAACCCGGCCGCCGAACGGCTCTACGGCTACACCGCCGAGGAGACGATCGGCCGGCACGTCTCGATCCTGATGCCGGACGAGCTCAAACACGAGGAGCGCGACATCCTCGACCGGGTGGTGCGCCGCGGCGAACCGCTGAACACCTACGAGACCGAGCGGATCCGCAAGGACGGGACCCGGATCAACGTCTCCCTCACCGTCTCCCGGATCGAGGATCCGGTGCTCGGGGTGGTCGGCGCCTCGGTCGTCGCCCGCGACATCACCGCGGAGATGCGCCGCCGCCGCGCCCAGGCCTTCCTCGCCGGGGCCAGCCGCGACTTCGACTCCTCCCTGGACCCGAACGAAACCGCGCGCAACATCGTCCACGCGGCGATCCCGGACCTGGCCGAGGTCTGCGTGATCGACTTCCTCCGCCCCGACGGGCGGATCGGCGAGAGCGTCGTCGCCGCGACCCGGCCGCGGGTGGCGGCGACACTGGAGGAGATCCGCCGCAAATCGCCGCTGGACCCGAACGGCGAGCACCCGGTGGCGAGGGTTCTGCGCGAGGGACGGGCGATGATTTGGCGCGACCTCAAGGCGCCCGACGTGATCGACCAGGTCGTGCAGAGCGAGGAGCACCGCCAGCTGATGGACGAGGCCGGCTACAGCTCGGCGTCCGTGGTGCCGCTGATCGCCCGCGGCCGGATGCTCGGCGCGCTCTCCTTTTTGCACGCGACCGGCGACCTGCGCTACGACGACACCGACCTGCAGTTCCTCGCCGAGCTCGGCAGCCGGGCGGCGATGGCGCTCGACAACGCGCGCCTGTTCCGCGAGCGCGACTCGATCGCCCGCAACCTGCAGCGCGGGATGCGGCCGCCGCGGCCGGCCGAGGTCCCGGGCCTCGAGATCTCGGTCTTCTTCGAGGCCGCCGGCGAGGGGATCGAGATCGGCGGCGACCTCTACGACGTGCTGCCGACCGATGACGGCTGCTGGCTTCTGATCGGCGACGTCGCCGGCAAGGGTTCGGCCGCGGCCGGCGTCTCGGTCGCGGTCCGCCACGCGGTCCGCGGCCTGACCCGCGAGGTCGGCGAGCCGGAGGAGGTCCTGAACCGGGTCAACGAGATGCTGCTCGAGGGTCAGGGGCTGAACGACTTCGCGACCGCGCTGCTGATCCGGATGCGCGAGACCGAGAATGGCTGGCGAGCCGAGCTGGCCAGCGCCGGGCACCCGCCGGCGGTTCACCTGAGCGGGGTTGGGGCGAAGGAGTTCGGCGGCGGCTCGGTGCTCGGCGCCTGGTTGGACGCGCCGCCAGAGAGCCACGAAGCGACGATCGGGCCGGGCGAGACGCTGATCCTCTGCACCGACGGCTGGCACGAGGCCGGGCCCGTCGCCCGCCATCGCGACACCGACGCGCTGGCCGAGCTGGCCGGCGAGTACCGCGGCGCCGAGCTGTCCGAGCTGACCACGGCCCTGCTCGAGGACGCGCTGGCCCGCGGCGAGGGCTCACTGCGCGACGACGTCGTCGTGCTCGCGGTGCGGCCGACCGGCGAGGGTCAATCGACGTCGACGCGCAGCCGCACGACGGTGCCGGCCTCCGACGAGCGGATCTGAACCAGGTCACAGAGCTGGTTGGCCATCCAGAGGCCGCGGCCTTTGGCCTGGGTCGCGGTCGGCCGCACCCGGCCGACCAGGGGCTCGGTGATGCGGCCGCTGTCGCGGCTTTCGAACTGCAGCGCGTCGCGCTCGGTCCAGGCGTAGGCCCGCCCCTTGCCGCCGCCGTGGACGATGCTGTTGGCGGCGACCTCGCTGGCCGCGAGGATCACGTCTTCGGCGCGCTCGTCGGAGATTCCAGAGGTGGCCGCGGCGCGGGCGACGAAGCCGCGTAGCTCGTGCAGGGAGTCGAGCCCGAAACGGAATTCGGGCGCGTCGGCGGGACGGGCGCGGAGCTCTCCCTCGAGCGGACTCGACCCGGCCCCGTCGTTCTCCCAGCTCGGGCTCGGCAGGCCGGCGCCGTTGCGACCGGCGACCTCCGGATGGATGCGCAGCGCCTCCTGGAGGACGTGGTCGGGGAGGGCGCGACTGTCGTAGGGGCAGAGCAGGGAGACCCCGCCGCGGTCGCCGAACACCTGGTTGATCAGCGCCTCGTGCCGGTGGCACTCGTCGATCTCGGCCGCGTCGCGTCCCGGCCAGACCGGTTCGCCGAGGCCGCGAAGCGCGGTCCCGTTCGGCTGCTCGGCGGCGAACTCACGCCATGCCGGCAGCAGCCGCGCCGGGTTGCGGCCGAGCTCCTCGATATCGACGAAGCGGATCTCACCCGCCTCGGGACCGAGGGCGCCCCGGACCAGCTCGGTCTTCTCCGAGCCGAGGGCGACCATCGTCGGCTCCCCCGCCTCGAGGCCCCGGCGCAGGAAGGGAACAGCCATATCGAGGTAGCCGTCGACGTCGTCGTAGAAAGCGACCTCGTGGCTGAAGGTGTCGGCGCAGGGCATAAACACGGCTCGGGGATACCCATTGAAGCGGGAATCTGAACCAATAACGACCGGACTTTTGGCCAGCGACAGAGGATTTTCAGTCGGGCCTTTTGTCACCTACCCAATATCGGGGACCGGAACCCGAGCGTCCAGCCCGATCGTCGGGATTCGCGAGCTTGCAACGGTCGAGCGAAAGACACCCGCAACCTATGCACTCGGTGAGCCCTCCTTGCAGTCGTTCGAGCTCCGCGATGCGGGCATCGATGCGCTCGCTCCAGCCTTTTGAGAGCCGCGACCAGTCGCGCCGCCGCGGCACACCCTGTGCGGGAAGTTTGTCCAACTCGGCAGCGATCTCGTCGAGGCTGAGGCCGACGCGCTGGGCGAAGACGATGAAGGCGATCCGCCGCAGTACCGGGCGCGGATAGCGGCGGTGGCCGGAGCCTGCCCGCTCGGAGGAGATCAAGCCGCGCTCTTCGTAGAAGCGCAGCGCCGAGGCAGCGACCCCGCTGCGCTTCGATACCTCGCCGATCGTCAGGGATTCCGCCACGGGCTTGACTTCAAGCTTACTTGAACTTGTAGTTTCCCCCCGACCCCGAAGACGAGGAGGAACGATGAGCACCACGACCGCGAGAGCGAGCGAGCGGATCACCGCCGAGGTCACGTCCTGGCCGGGAGTCGAGGCCGGTCCGGGCAGCCGCGGCGAGTTCGCCTTCAAGCTGAACGGGCGCGAGATCGGCCACCTGCACGGTGACCACGCCGCCCACTTCTTCTTCCCCAAGGAGACCTGGCGGGTCCTGCACGCGGCCGGCCGGATCGACCACCACCCGGTCTTCCCCGAGCGCCAGGGGCCGGCGGCGCGGCGGATCGAGGACGAGGGCGACGTCGCCGACGTGATCGAGCTGCTGCGGCTGAACTATGGGGAGGCACAGCGGCGCACCAGAACCCGCACCTGAGCCCGCCCCCGACCGGTTAGGTTGGGGGTGGATGAAGGCGGTGCTCCTGCACGAGTTCGGTGACCCGGAGGTGATGGTCGTCGAGGACGTGCCCGCGCCCGAGCCGATCCCGACCGAGATCCAGGTGCGGGTCCACGCGGCCGGGGTCAACCCAATCGACTTCAAGACCCGGCAGGGCCGCGGCATGGCTCCGCTGCTCGGCGACCCGCCGGTCCAGATCGGCTGGGACGTCGCCGGCGTCGTCAGCGCGGTCGGTAAAGGCGTGACCCGATTCCAGGTCGGCGACGAGGCTTTCGGGATGCCCTGGTTCCCGCGCCAGGCCGGCGCCTACGCCGAGTACGTGGCCGCGCCCTCGCGCCACTTCGCGGCCAAGCCGGCGGTGCTCTCGCACGAGCAGGCGGCGGCGCTGCCGCTGGCCGGGCTGACCGCCTGGCAGGCGCTGGTCGACACGATCCGCCTGCAGGCCGGCGACGACGTCCTCGTCCACGGCGGCGCCGGCGGGGTCGGCCACCTCGCCGTGCAGATCGCCCGCGCCCGCGGCGCCAACGTCTTCGCCACCGCTCGGGCCGAGCAGGCGGGCGAGCTCGCCAAGCTCGGGGTCGAGCGCACTTTCGACTATCGGGAGGAGCGCTTCGAGGACGAGCTCTCCGAACTCGACGCCGTCGTCGACACCAGCGGCCAGCACGGCGCCGCCTCGCTGGCGGCGCTGCGGCCCGGCGGCATCCTCGTCACCGTGCCGAGCGCGACCGAAGGCATGGACGCGCTCCAAACCCGCGCGGCGGAGCGCAGCCAGCGCGTCACCGGCATCCTCGTCGAGCCCGACCTCGTCGGCCTCACCGGCCTCTGCCACCTGATCGAGGACGGCCACCTCCAGGTCAACGTCGGCCAGGTCTTCGACCTCGATCAGGCCGCCGAGGCCCACCGCCTCGCCGAAGGCTCTCACGGCGGCGGCAAGATCGTCTTGCGCGTCCGTAGGTAGAGCTTTTAAGCGGAATCGCGGATGTCGCGGACACCCTGCTTGCGCAGGTAGTCGGTGACCTGCTCGAGGGCCACGTAGCTCCCGGACTTGATCCGATTGGGAACTTCGGCACGCTCCAAGACCTCGTTCGCCTTAGTTGCAGCGACGAATCCACTCGCCGCCTCCTTGCCAACGTGGTGAAGGCGCCAATCTAGGCTCGGTATCTCGGCCAACTCCTGGAGGCCGCGGGAGCGGCTACGCACCGCGTGAGGACGGCCCTTGGAGCCCATCATGCTTTCGACTCCCTGCGGACAGCAGCGGGGCGAGTCACAGAGCAGCCGCCCGCGCAGCGCGCGATCATCGAACAAGACCCTGGCGACCTTGCGGGGCACGCTCCGACCGAGGGCACCGATGTAGACGCCTTCGGAGGAGAAGCCGCCCCCTTTCTTCTTCCGCGGCTTGCGGCTACCCATGAATGCTTTCGCCTTAGCCTGCTCACCTATGCCCATGCCACACTCATAGCCATCTAGGCCAGCGGCAACAACGGCGGGCCCGAACACTCCCTGGCGCCAAGCGATAGTCGGAATGCCAGCGCTACGAAGGTGCCGCATGCCAAGGATCAAGTCGAGAACCTTGCCGTAGCTCTCCGATCCTTCGCCCATCGGCGAAAACTGCACGGCAATAGCCTGAGGACCAACCTCAGCCGCCGCAAGAGTGAAGCGGTCGAGCGCAGATTGCCAATCCGGCCGATGCAGAAACCCCCGCAGTTGCGCGCTCAGCACCGGCATAATCGGGAGCGCGACACCGTCAGCGCGGAGACGCCGGGCCGTGCGTCCGATCGCGGACAGGCTCGCCTCAAACTCGACCGACTCAGGCCGTTCGGCATAGAAGTAGGGCGGGATGACCACAGTCGCCCCGCCTTCGACCTGGAACTCGACGATCTCGGCGACGAGCTTGTCGAGCGTGAATGGGTTCGCCAGTAGTTCCGGCTCAAGCGAACGGGCACGGCCGAAGTCGACCTCTTGGACCCAGGGGTCTCGGGGATCGACCTCGCACTGCAGCAGCGTCGTAAGGGGATCCACGATCAAAGGGGTCCCGGATTTCGCGGCTAGCTCGCCGAACGTGGGCCGCCGAGCAATATCGGGAGCAGCGATGACGAGACGAGAGATTGGCCGGGGCCCGAGCGCCGGGCTTGGAGCCAGGAGATCTTCGATCACTTTGTGGTCGTTCAGCGAGGGTCGGATTAGGAGCTCCGCCCGGGTCGAAATCGAGGGATTCAGATTCATGGCCTGCTAATCTTAGCGGAAGAAATAACGGAAGTTCAACAGGAATTTCCTAAGGAACTTAATAGGAAGTTAGGAGGAAGAGTTGGCACCAGGGAGTCTCGCACCCAATCCCGACGGCGGCGAGCAGTCCGGCGAACTGCTGTACGCCCGAATCGTCGATGAGGTCAGGGACGGCGGGCTCAACACCGCAGAGATGGCGGAGGTGATTGGGGTCGCCGAGAGGCAGGTTAGAAATTGGTCTGGGGGGACCAATTCGCCCACCGGGCGAAACCGCGATCGGTTGCTTGAGCTGCACTACTTAGTGCGGCTGCTGCGCGATGTGTATACGCGTGAGGGCGCAGAAATTTGGTTGCACGGACGCAAGCGGAGTCTCAATGGAAGGCGTCCGATCGACCTTTTGGAGGGTGATGAATCCCAGGCCGTGCTCGAGGCGATCGAGCGATTGCGCGCGGGAGCGATGTGAATCACCGCCGGCTGCTGGAAGCGCTCGCCGACCTCGAGCCAACCCGCGTCAGCGGCGAGTTCGAGCGTCACAGTTCGCTCGGCTGGGAGGAGCTGCGGCCGAGTAGCTCCGGCGGCCGCTGGGGAGCCCCGGGGGCTTACGAGGTTATCTACCTAGGCCGGCCGGAAGCGAGCGTGCTGGCCGAGGCCTATCGCCACCTGGTCGATGACGAGCTCGACAATCCTGACCTGGCTGCCAAGGTGCTGGAGCGGAGGGTGATTCGGTGCGAAATCGACGTCCCCGAGATCCTCGACCTGCGGCCGATCGCGGTGCGAGAACGCCTCGGCCTGAGCGACGAGGTCTTGACTTCGGAAGTCGGCGACTACGAGCACTGTCAGCGGATCGGCGCGGCCGCGCACCAGCTGCGCGCCGATGGCCTAATCGTGCCCTCCGCCAGCAGGCTTGGAGAAACTCTTGCTCTGTTCACGCTGAATCTTCCGGCCGAGCACTGGCCACAGGTGAAGGCTCGATCCATCTGGCATGGACTCCCGCCTGACCCCCGCCGGCTCCGGTTGGCGGACGACGGGAGCCTCTGACGAGGGTGCAGGAAGACGCTCCCCCTTCAGGAAGGCTTTTGGGCGGTGCGGGCTGGGCCCTCACCGCCCCCGTCTCCCGAAGCTGTGCCCCGCCGGGGCGACGGCGCGGAGCTCGGCGACGGCGTGCTGGCGCTTGCGGCGGCTCTGGGTGGGGTCGTGGGAGGAGCCGGCCGGGGGTTCGCGCCGCTCGGGGCGGGCCGGGGAGGGCGGCGGCTCGGTCCGCTCCAGCTCCCAGACCTCGTCGACGATCACGTTGATCACGCCCTCGCGGCGCTCGAGGCGGCCGCGGGCGCCGAGCAGCGGGGCGCTGCGGACGAGGGCGCGGAAGCGCTCGTAGACCTGCTTGAGGACGATCAGGTTGACGACGCCGGACTCGTCCTCGAAGAGCATGAAGACGATCCCCTTCGCGGTCTCCGGGCGCTGGCGGGCGACGACCATCCCGGCGACCTCGACCGTCGCCCCGTCCTCGACCTTGGGCAGCTCGGCGGCGCGGCGGATCGAGGCGGGAAGGCGCGGGCGCAGCAGCTCCAGCGGGTGCTTGCCGAGCACCATCCCGGTCGAGCGGTAGTCGGCGATCAGCTCGGCCCACTCGCCCAGCGGCTCCAGCGGCGGCGGCGCGGGCGGCTCCAGCGGCAGCCCCCGCTGGCCCCCCCCGCCCCCGCCGTTGCCGTCTCCGCCGCCGTGGCCGCGGCCGCACTCACGCACGCCACCAGGGCCAAGCCGGTGCCCGTCGCGCTTGCGACCATCCACCTGACCACAACCGCCGTCGATACCACGACGCTGGAACTGCACACCACGGAGCCGGACCCGGTGCTGCTGCAGCGCCTGGCCGCCCCGCAGTTGGCCATCCTGGCCGCGAAGGCGTACGCGCGCGACCCGGCCGTCCCGGACCCGGTCGACGCGGGAACGGGCCCGTACCGGCTGGCGAAGGTGCAGGGCACCTCCGCCGTCACCTTGCACCGTTTCGACGCCTACTGGGGCGGGCGACCGAACCTGGCCGGCGTCGAC
>Ga0081539_10003045_pt1 | contig 21677 bp, 15 predicted proteins | sample TabmetS4T2R2_FD_71023 | JGI IMG/M metagenome (GOLD analysis project Ga0081539, IMG submission 71023) | Tabebuia heterophylla rhizosphere microbial communities from the University of Puerto Rico - S4T2R2 | ecosystem: Host-associated > Plants > Roots > Rhizosphere ...
TGGGAGGGGAGTTGAATAAGCTGGCTGCCAATGTCGCTTTCGGGCGCAACTTCGGTGGCGTCCACTGGCGCTCGGACGCGGTCGAGTCTTTAAAACTTGGCGAAGCCGTCGCCATCGGTGTAATGACTGATCTGAAGGCATGCTATAATGAGCGCTTCGACGGATTCACGTTAACCAAATTTGACGGGATGCGAATCAAGGTCTGAATGACCCTCAGATAGAATCGCAAAGGCAAAGGGCGAGAAGATGCCGATTTCGCTTTTTGCCTTTTGCTTTTCAGTTTTCTCAAATTAATAATTTTCAAGCGGTGTTGTTCATAGCTGCTCTAAGGCAATCCAGACCGGGGAAAGCTGCGGAATGCGAAAAACACGGATCGGCGTCATCGCGCCCATTTATTTATTAACGATTCAGATCGTTTTCGCCCAAAGTGGGGTGAATCCATTTCAGAATCCAGGTGCTCCACAACCGCTTACCACCGTTGCTCCTTCAGGAGTGGGCATGTCGCCCACTCAATTGACTCACATCGATGAGATCATCGAAGCCGAAATAGCAAAGAAGCAATTACCGGGGGCCGTCGTCATCGTCGGGCGTCAAGGCAAGATCGTGTGGCGGCGCGCTTACGGTAACCGCGCCATCGAACCGAAACCGGAACCGATGACAGTCGATACCATCTTCGATCTGGCATCACTGACGAAAGTCGTCGCGACGGCGACGTCGATCATGATCCTGGTCGAACGCGGGTTGGTGCGATTGGGCGATCCGGTCACTCACTACATCCCGGAGTTCGCCGAGATGGGGAAGAAGAATATCACGGTCGAACAGCTACTTATTCATCGTTCAGGATTGATTCCTGACAACGAGGTCAAGGATTACGAGCAAGGGCCTGAGAAAGCGATGGAGAACATCTGGCGTCTGGCTCCGGTGGCCGAGGCGGGAGCCAAGTTCATCTATTCGGACGTGAACTACATCGTGCTCGCCGAGATCGTAAAACGTGTCGGCGGAAAGCCCATCGACGAGTTTGCCGCCGAGAACATCTTTCGTCCGCTTGGAATGAAAGAGACTGGTTATAAGCCCTTGGAGCGGTTCGGCGCCAAGATCCGGCCGCGCATTGCGCCGACAGAGAAGCGCAAGGGCGGAGAGGGAGCTGATGGACCGAGCGAGAAACCTGCCGTCGATGAGAGACAAGAGAAACAAGAGAAACAAGAGAGATGGATGCGTGGTGAGGTCCACGACCCACGGGCTTTTTGGCTCGGCGGAGTAGCGGGGCATGCCGGGTTATTCTCGACCGCCGAGGATCTGGCCATCTATTGTCAAATGATCTTGAACCGTGGCGAGTACCAGGGCGCGCGGATTCTCAGTCCACTCGGCGTTGCGCGCATGACCGAGGCGAGGATGTCAGGCGGGAACGGTGGGGATGGGATGGCGCGCGGCATCGGCTGGGACATCTTCACGGGATTTTCGACCAATCGCGGTGATCTGTTTCCGGTCGGCAGTTTCGGACATACGGGATTCACGGGCACATCGCTGTGGATCGATCCGTCGAGCGAGACGTTCGTCGTCTTTCTGAGCAATCGCGTTCATCCGAAACTGGATCCGAAAAAGCCCGCAGACGTCAGCTCATTGCGAGGACGAGTGGCATCGATTGTGGCCTCGTCGATCGTCGCGCCACCTTATGCTGAAAGTGGAAGGCCGGGCGAGCGTGAGACCGGACGGCAGCCGCAACCTCCGGCGCTCGTGCATTCTTCCTCTCCTTTGTCCTCCGCCACGCTCAACGGAATAGACGTCCTCGCTCGCGACGGTTTCAAATTGCTCAAGGGCAAACGCACGGGTTTGATCACCAACCAGACCGGCCGTGACCGCAATGCCAACAGCAGTATCGATCTGTTATTTAAAGCCCCGGACGTTAAATTGGTTGCCCTCTTCTCTCCGGAACACGGCATCCGCGGAGCGGTCGATCAGGAGAAGATCGCCAATTCTACTGATGAAAAGACCGGGTTGCCGATCTACAGCCTCTATGGCGAAACACGGCGACCGACGCCTGAAATGCTCAAAGAGATCGATACGCTCGTGTTTGACATCCAGGACGTCGGCGCCAGGTTCTATACCTACATCTCGACGATGGGCATGGCGATGGAGGAAGCGGCGAAGCACGGAATTACTTTTGTCGTCCTCGATCGCGTCAATCCGATCAATGGCAGCAATGTTGAAGGACCAATCGCCGATTCCGACAAACTCTCTTTCACTGCTTATCACCAGATTCCGGTCAGACATGGCATGACGGTCGGTGAACTCGCTCAACTTTTCAACAAGGAGCGCGGGATCGATGCCGATTTGCAGATCGTGAGAGTTGAGGATTGGAAGCGGGCGCAATGGTTCGATGAGACCGGGCTGACCTGGACCAATCCTTCGCCGAATATGCGCAGCCTGACAGAGGCGACGCTCTATCCGGGCATTTGCCTGCTCGAACCGACCAATGTCTCCGTGGGACGTGGGACGGACACCCCCTTTGAGTTGATCGGCGCCCCATGGATTGACGAGCGTAAACTCGCTGAAGCCCTCAATAAGTCGGACTTGCCCGGAGTACGTTTTGTGCCAGTCCGTTTCACCCCGAAGGCGAGCGTCCACAAGGACCTTGAATGTGGTGGGGTCAATATCCTCATCACCGATCGCAAAATTTTCGAGCCTGTTTTGACCGGGGTCGAGATCGCCGCTCAATTGCTCAAACTCTTCCCGAGAGATTTTTTGGTTGATCGATTCACTCGTCTGATCGCGAGCCAAAAGGTCTTTGATGCTTTCAGACAGGGTTCTGATGCGCGCGCGCTGCGCCAAATCTGGGAGAGCGATCTCGATAGTTTTCGGGCAATTCGAAGGAAGTATCTGCTTTACTGATTGGTCGCCTGCCGATCGTGGATGGGCTTCATGATCGGCTCGGCGATCGACGATCAACTGTTTTATGAAACGTGTCGTATCAATTATCTTTTGTTATTTGATCTTGTTGTTGAGTGCACTGCTGCCGGCGCAGCAAACCGCGGCGCCAAGCCAAATTTTCCCGTCGCCCCTCGTGAAAATGTCGGCCACACCGGCACCCGCTCAACCGGCGCATTCCGAGGCGCGCGCCCTCTGGGTAGTGCGATCGACGCTCTCTTCGCCCGAAGCGGTGAGGGAGTTGGTGAGACGCGCCAAAGAGAATAAATTCACCGATCTGGTGGTGCAGGTCCGCGGTCGCGGTGATGCTTACTATGCCTCGCGTCTTGAGCCGCGCGCCGAAGATTTGATCAACCAGCCCACCAGTTTTGACCCGCTCGCGTTGACCATCGATGAGGCACACCGCGTCGGGATCAAGGTGCATGCGTGGATCAATATCTACCTCGTCGCGAATGTCGAAATACTTCCGAAGAGCAAAGACCATTTGATCTATAAGCATCCCGATTGGCTCATGGTGCCGCGCGCGTTGGCCGCCGACCTTTATAAAATCAATCCGCAGTCGTCCGATTATCTCAGACGGATCATCGAGTACGTTCGCGCCAATCGCACCGAGCTCGAAGGGCTCTTCGTTTCGCCTGCCAATCCGGAGGTTAAAGAGAACATCTACAACATCTGGATGGATGTCGCCGAGAAATATGAAGTGGACGGATTGCACTTCGATTATGTGCGGTATCCGAATGCACGCTACGATTACAGTCGTGCTTCACTCGATCGCTTCCGCACCGAGATCGAGAAAGGATCGGAGGGCGATGCGCACGAATTTCCCGAGGATCAGGTCCAGACTGACCCGTTGGTCTATGCGACGACATTCCCCGATCGATTCGCCCAATTCCAGCGCGATCAGGTGACGGAATTGGTCTCCCGCATTTACAAGGGCGTCAAGAAAGCCAAACCTCACCTGGTCATCTCGGCCGCCGTCTTTGCCAACGATGAAGATGCCGCCAGGTCGCGGTTTCAGGATTGGAAGCTCTGGTTGGAGCGCGGATGGCTCGACGTCGTCTGTCCGATGGCCTACACCGCCAGTACCGAAACCTTCCGCAAGCAGATGACCGCTGCGATTCAGCACTCGGCGGGCAAAGAGGTCTGGGGCGGGATCGGCGCTTTCAAACAGCCCGTCGAAAGCTCGCTTGAAAAGATCCAGGTCACGCGCGAACTTGGGGCAGATGGCTTCATCTTGTTCTCCTACGATAGTTCGATCAAGGTCTCCGATACCAATCCGCGCGGAGACTACTTAGAGAAGGTGCGTGACGTCCTCAACCAACCGGCGAGAGCCGAAGAGCAACGATAGAAGGCTATAATTTGGCGTGAGATCCTTTTTCCCCCGGAATCAGTTATAATCGAGTTCCCCCTCTATACAATGAAATTAAACTTTTCTCGTAGGGAGGCTCATGCGGTCAGTCATTAAAATCGTCGGTGTCGTGTTATTCGTTTCGACCTCCGTCGTGGCACAGGGCCAGTCGCCGAAATCACCGAGTGAGATCGCGCGCGAATCATTACGGTCCGTCGTGGTCATCGAATCTCTGGATGATCGCGGCAGCGTGATCGGGCAGGGAAGCGGTTTTATTGTGAGCCCCAACGGCGCCATCGTCAGCAACATGCATGTCGTTAAAGGCGCATCATTAGCTCGCATCAAATTGGCCAACGGGAGCACCTACAATACCTCCGAGGTCATTGATGCGGATGATAAGAAGGATATTGTCGTCCTGAAAATTAAGGCCTCCCAACTCCCGGCGGTGAAACTTGGCGATTCGGATCGCACCGAGATTGGCGAATCGATCGTCGCGATCAGCAGTCCGGAAGGCTTGGCCAACACGATCTCGACGGGGATCGTCAGTGGGGTGCGGCGATTGGACACTCACCGCGTTTTCCAAATCACCGCGCCGATCAGCCACGGCAGCAGTGGAGGCGCCCTTTTCGATTCAGCAGGAGATGTGGTCGGGATCATCACCTATGTTTTCAAGAGCGGGCAGAACATTAATTTCGCCGTGCCGATCAACTACGCGCGTGGAATGATCACCGATGAGATCAAGACCTCTCTGGCGTTGTTGCAACCTCCGTCGGCGCCGGTTGAGAGTCCCGCTCCTGCGCCCAGTGCGGTGGAGAGTCGTGAATCTGACGAGCGAATCGATGATCAAGTCGCATATGCCACGCGGGGACGCCTGGGCCGCACTCAGCAGGAACCGATGTTCGTTCGTCCATACGAGGCGCTCTCATATTTCTACCGTCTGGTCGATGGGATCGGCCATTTCACCATTCAAGATGTCGCGGATTCAGCCCGCACAGCGGCTCTCGTCAAAAACAAAGATACGGAATTTGCAGAAGAATATACGATTAAATATCTCAGCTCTAATAGCGGCGTCACCGTGAGCTTTAGCAAACCGGACCGCGTTTTGGCGAGCGTGGAATTGCTGGTTAACTGGTCGCTCAAGGACCTCGAAAATACCTTCGGCAATAAGTACCGCAAACATACCGAAGGTAACCTGCAGGTCTTTGAGTATTTCCGTACCAATAACAGGAAGGCCCTGGTCGCGATTATGGATGGAAATGGTAATATCCGCTCGGTGAAGTTCTCGAGGGGAAGATCATAAAATATCAAGCTTGCAGCATTTTCACTCTACATTGAGGATTGAAATGACTCTGCCCCCTGATCTCTGATCCCTGATATTGTTTGATCAATATCAGGGATCAGAGATCAGGGGGCAGGGGCAGAACATTGTCCGGTCCCTTAAGGTTGAGCGAGCAGATAGATCACCTGGGATCGCGGTCCGCCGAAACCGAACCAAGCCCGATCCAGGATGTAGCCATTGAGAACGAAAGATTGAGAATGTAGCCGTCGATATCCGCTTTCCGTGAAGTCGCCGGCCTTCAACCCAAACCATTTCGGCCCGACCTTTTCATCCCAAACTGCAATGGAGCCCGCTGGTAAGCTCCGGAGCAGCCCGAGATCATTGGCATGGTCGCGGGTGAACGCGGGATTTTCCCATGGATCGCGGTTGAATAAGATGCACGAGTATGGTTCGCTCCAGATCAGGCGCGTGATTGGAATTTCGTGCTGTCGAAACCAGGTATGAACCGCGGCGATGGCGCGCGCATCGCGTGACCATTCAGCTCCGTCCGCGTAAAGAAAGTTGAGATAGCCCGAGAGCGCAATGATCAACGTCGCGCAAGTCACTCTGAAGAGACGGGAGGTATGGGCGAACAACTTCGCCGTCTCATTCCATCCCACCAGCGTGATAATTGCTATTGCAGGCGAAACGGCAATGAGATAGCGCGGATATCCCGCCGAACCGAGCAAGCCATAGGCTCGCAAGATCGTATGCAGGATGAAGAGAAGTAAGAACGATGAGGTGAGCGTGTACAGTTCGCGGTTTTTGAGCAGTAAGAAGAGTCCATAGAGAAATGGAATGAGTAAAAATGGGCCGACGATCTCGGGCAGCCTGATCGGGTAAGCATAGAGTCCGGCCGTCCCGTAAATCGTCCCGGTGACGGGCCAGTTCGATGGCCAGTTATGTTTGATAAAGAGCGGGTCGCCGGTGATGATCAGAGCGGCAAGCCACCAGATGAAGGAGCCCACGGCGAGCAACCAGAGGTGCCGGAGATAATGGATGGCCGTCGAGGATCGGCCGATCAACACCCAAACGCCCCATAACAGGCACAAAAAGAGACCTTCGGGGCGCGCCAGGATCATCAAAGAGGCGGTCAACATTCCGGTCTTGATCCATCCGCGATGATGAAGGCGGAGCGCGATGACGAATGTCAGCGCAAAGATCGGCTCCGTCATGGTATCGGCGCAAAAGAGAAAGAATGACGGCTGCAACCAGAGCAATGCAAAGGCAAAAGGCGTATTTTTCAGCCCCCCCTGACGCTCGTCAGACAATTCATCGGCCAATCGACAGGTTTGCCATCCGATCGCCAAACAGATTAAGACCGTTAGGAACCTCGCGGCCCGATAACTGATCAGCGCCGGAAATGCATAGACGAAGGTGAAGAGCGGGCGGGACCAGACCCCGACGAACAATTCATGATGCTTCCAGGCCCATTTTGCAAAGAGAAAGTGCTGTCCGGCATCTTGCTGGCAACTGTCATCGAAGAGCATCAGCATGAGAGCGCCCGCGGCAGCGCAAACGATCAGCCAGAGATACGCTCGTGAACGGCTTGAAACCTCATCCATCGTCCTGGTCATCGTCTATTCCAAAATAACGTAGCCACTCATCCATTTCTTCATCTTTGACGGGCTCTTCGTCTCTTACAGAAGGAGTATTCTCTGCGAAAGCGGCTGTGCCGGTTTCATCGAGCAGGCGGCGAAACTGGCCCGAGCGCATGACTTGAACGCCACAAACACGGACGCGTGCTGCCAGCTTGCGGTCTGAGGTGACAACGGTGAGGCCCTTGCGATCTCTCGCTGCTTCGGCCATTTCGACGATCCGAGTATCGGCATCCGAACCTTGTTTTGAATAGAAGATTTTTATGCCGCGATAACTTGATCCATCCGGCAAGTCTTTGTCCGGAGCCCCATCGAAGGCGACGGTGATTCGAACCTTCTTAACATGTGAGAACCGAGTGAGGTCTGCGAGAAACCGGCGGCGGGAACCCGGTTTGTCGCGATGCCAGCCGACGCGTTGTCCGATCACATTGTTGCCGTCGATCAGATACATGGAGTGTCTGAGATCACGGATTCTGTCGTATCGGAAAAAAGAAGAGAGCGACGAAGAAGGCGAAACAAACGATAGGCCGAAATTTTTCACTCGTTTCGTCCGCCACAGTTGTCAGAGTGACCGCTTATTGAATGCCAAGGGCGTTGGCCACGCCGCGCCGCATATTGTCCAGTCCCGCCGCTTTGTTAATGAAAGACGTTTTGTCATCAACCGGGATCCCGGTCAGGCTCCGGGTTGTGCGATCGGCAGTCGAGATAATGACCGGGGTGTTTTTGAGCCGGTCGTCCTCGCGGATATATCTGAGGACTTCATATCCGTCTACATAGGGCATCATGACATCAAGGATGATCAGCGCAAAATCCGCATCATCCTTTAAAATTTCGATGGCTCGCCGGCCGTCTTCCACTTCGACGACAGAGAGGCTCTCCGCTTCCGAGACGGCCTTCCAGAGCACTCGCGCATCGTGGTCATCATCTGCAATCAATACTTTTGCTGGCATCCTGACTCTCCTCAAACAAGATGGCGCAGACTCGCGGCCCGCGCTTGAGTTTTACCGGCCCTCTCCAAATCTATTGCAACCTAACAGTCTGCGGCCTCGGCGCGACTTCAATGATGATCCAAAGATGGTCATTATACCTCCCGGATGATCCATGTCCGGTGTAACTTGAGCAATCTATCACGGCTTAACGTTCACACCAAGAGTGGCAATTAATGGCAATTTGAAAGGGTTAATGCTAATGTGAACTGCTGGCGAGCCGTTTGAGACTGCCGGCAGGGACTGGAAGATTGGTGTAAAGCCCGTTACTATCAGGGAGCGGTTGCGAGTTATCATCGACCGCTGAAGCTCTGCTCGCATCATTTGTCTGCGACATTCAAGATGAGAAAACTATCAGCAAGACAGCGGCGGCTGCAGTTTAATTAAATCCGAGTCTTGAGTCATAAGTTCGTCCTGCGGATTCAGGCAGACTCAAGATTCACGAGGTGGGATCCAGGGTTTCGACCCTTTATTGATTGGATTGTTGTCGTATGGTTTTAAAAGAAGTTTTGAGGTCGTTCTTTGTTTTCATGACGGTTTTGGGGATGATCGGGTTCTATTATCTGGCGATTCCCTCGGCGGCAAATGCACAGGATGATCCGAATGCGCAATACATTACGCTGCTCAACGGCGGTCTTTCATCTGAACCGCGGGAGATCGAAGTGCCGGTTGAAGTCGGCGTTTTGCGTTTGCAGTTCTCCGTCCAATTCACCGACAAGATCAATCTCGCGATCCTCACGCCTCTCGGCGAGACGCTTGCGCTCAATGAACCGATCGTCACTGTCAATGAAACAAAAGAGAGACGGACTATTGCGATGTGGGACCCAAGACCCGGCGTCTGGAAGGTCCGGCTTTCGGGATCGGGCAGGTTCACGGTTGCAGTCACAGCGCAAGGGGATCTTTACATCTGCTGTATGCAATTCTTCGGTCGCAATGGGGTCTATATGATGGACCGTTTTCAACCGGCGCGCGGAACGAAGCAGCAGGCGCAGGTCTATGCTTCGGGTTTCAATCTGGAGACGATCGAATTCGATCTGATCAACGAACAGGGGGATCTGGTCTCGCGTCTTAAATTTCGTCAGAGCGATTATTCCAATCCGTCCGGGTTCACGCTGCTCATCGAAATACCGGAGCAACCATTCCGAGTCCTCGCGCGCGGCCGGGATACGAGCGGCAAGCTTTATCAGCGAGTCTTTCACTGGCTGATCCGGCCGATGAATACCGAAGCTTCAGACGCACCGTCCGAAAATTCTCCGGTCATGACCTACAACAACCAGTCGTTGCCGGAAGCGGGGAAGGACCTGGTTCAGGGTGAGCAGAAGATCATTCGCGCTGAGATCATCAAGTGGTCGGATGAGCAGTTGGTTTCAGAGAAGGGGAACCCGATCGGGATCCGGTTGAAGTATTCCATGCGATTTCCGGTCGAGGGCTCTTATTCGCCTTATCCCCAACTCTATCCGGAACGAGTCGGAAGCGGACCTGCGGGAGCATTGTCGATGCGCGTTCACAAGGGCGCTGTCGAACCGATGCCTGAAAGCGCGCAGACACCAGGCCAACTGGTCTTCGGCGGGCGCGCGACCTTCAAGCCCGATGTGATCTATCATTTCACCGTCGATCTGGTCCCGAACTATACTTTCTATAATGAGAAGATGAAGAGCTTCTGCCTGCAAACAAAGCCATATACTCAGCAAGGAGCTCGCGAACGTTTTGAGCGAGAGGTGGCGAATGAGCTGAAGTTGCGGTTCAGATTGACCGTTTCAGGAACCGATCTCGACAACCGTTCCACCACCCTCACCGAGAATACGTATCTGCCGAGTGTCTGGTATCGAGGATATCAGAAAGAGGGGGCGACAGAGTGCCCTTAAGCGACTGAGGGCTTGGGACTTAGAATTAGATCAGTCGATAGACGCGTTCAGCGTTCTTCTGGAATAGCTTTCGCTGATTCTCTTCGCCCGCATTTTTCGTTAAGAAGACCAGCGCGTCCACCCACTGGTTGAAGGTGGCCGCCAGGGTACAGACCGGCCAATCGCTGCCGAACATGACGCGATCCCATCCGAAACACGAAATAACGTGCTCGACCGCAGGACGCAGATCTTCGACCTGCCAGTGATCCAGATCCGTGTTGACGACGATCCCGGATACTTTGCAAACGACGTTCGGGAAGCCCGCCATCTCCCGCATCCGGACACGCCATTGATCATCATCGCCCGACTTGATGTCGGGATTTCCGCAATGATCGAGGATGAAGCTGACATTCGGGCATTTCTCGACCAGATTGATCGCCTGGGGCAGTTGTCGGGCGAGGACGCAAATATCGAATGAGAGGTTGTAATCCGCGAGCGAGCGCACGCCATCGATGAAGGCCGGGATTGTCGATGTCTCATCGGGTTCAATATGCAGAATGCGGCGGATGCCTTTGAGCTGCGGATGTCCCGCAATTTCCCGAAGATATTGATGAAAATCATCAGCTCCGGGACGGGCGGGGGCGACGACTCCCGAGATCGGGTTATCGTCGCGTTCGGCCAGCGAGAGAATCATTCGCGTCTCGCCGAGCATCGCTGGTTCATCAACATCCGCTTCGACATGGACCGATTTAACGACTTCGAATTGCCGCGTCGCTTCCAAGTAATCGCCGATTCGAAAGCTACGGTTGAACTTCGGATGCTTCGATGTCCAGGAGTAAGGCAGCTGATCCAGATCCCAAAGGTGCTGGTGAGTATCGACGATTTTCATAGACAGTTTCGGCAGGCGGTTAACAGTCTTCGGCTCCAGCTCTATCACAGAAAACAGAAGACAGTTAACGGTTTTCAGTCTCAGGGCTGAAAACCGTTAACTGTCTATTGAAAGCTTTCTAATGAAATTTGTTGATTACTGCCGGCTCATTGACGTTGTGGAACGCCGCCAGGACCGCGTCGCCAGATCGGCGGCCTTGGGCATTTCGGTGATGGCGCGTTGCAATTGCACGTCCAAATCAGCCAGTCCTTGTTGCGCTTTGTCGCCGCCATAAGCAGCCAGTAAAATTTCTTGACGAATCGTTTTGCGCGCCCAGACGAGGTTCTCCTCAATCATTGCGGGCGTGACGCTGTAATCCGGATTGCTTTTATAGAACTTGGCCGCGTAATCCCGATAGGCTTTCAAGACGTCATCGGAGATCACGTACTCATTACCTTTAATCTTGTAGTTGTAGGTAATGCCGTTGACCTTATATTGCTGAAGATTGGGAAACTGACCCGAGGCGAGTTCACGCGCGAAGAGGCAGACCCCTTGATACAAGCGATTTTGCGCGGGCGTGAAGATGTCGGCGCTATCGATTTTGACGTCGGGTTCAATTCCGCCGCCGCCATAGACAATCCGGCCAAGGTCGGTCTTCTTTTCATCGGTGCGCGGTTTCGGCGCGTTATAAGCGTCCCCATCGGAGTTACGACGATAATAATATTCGAAGAGCGAACCATTCGAGTAATCGCGCTGAATTAACCGGCCGCTCGGCGTGTAGTAATGGGCGATCGTCAAGGTCAGCGCTCCGCCGTTCGTGAGTTGGAAAATGCGCTGAACGAGGCCCTTACCAAAGCTCGCTTCGCCCACGATCAAGCCTCGATCGTGATCTTGAATCGCTCCCGCGACAATTTCCGAGGCGGAAGCCGTCGATCGATCGATCAGGACGACGAGCGGGAAATTCTCGTTGACGCCATTCTCGGCAATGTAATTCTGGCCGTTATTGCTGCCGGGGCGGCCACGCACCGCCACGACCGTCTGACCCCGCTGCAGGAACTGGTCGCAGACGCGAATTGCCTGATCCAGATAGCCGCCGCCATTCTGGCGCAGGTCGAGGACGAAACTTTCTGCGCCTTGTTCGCGCAGCTCGGCCATGGCGTTCTGCAACTCTTTGCTCGTTGTCGTTTGGAAGTTGCGCGTCAGGCCGATATAGCCAATATTGGGTTTGACGAGGTAGTAGTTCGGAATCGAAGGCAGCCAGATGCCGTCACGCGTGATCGTGACTGTGATCGGGTCGGAGACTCCAAGCCGCTTGACCGTGACATTGACCTGGGTCCCGCGCTCTCCGAGCAGCAGCGTGCGCACGCGGTCAGAGGTCCAGGCGGCCGTGTCTTTGCCGTCAACCGCGACAATCTGATCTCCGTACCGCAATCCCGCCCGCGATGCAGGGCTATCCTTAAAAGGTTCAATGATATATGTCGCACGGTTGAGAGTCCGGATGTGTGAACCGATGCCGTAATACTGGCTGTGTTGTTTCTCGTTGAATTCCTGGAAAGCCTTGCGGTCGAGATAATCCGAGTGCGGATCAAGTGATTTGAGCATCCCCTGAATCGCGGTCTTGGTCAGCGCTTCGTGGTCCAGCTCAACAACATAGTTTTCCCGGATAATGTCGATCGCTTTTTGATATTGACTAGTTAATTTCTGCCTGATTGCCTCGTCCTGGGCCTTGACCAGGGGCGGGAGCGTCATTGCTGCGCATACGAGCAAAACAAGGAAATTGAAGATCAAAAGTTTCTTTCCGCCGTTTTTCACTGGTTACTCCTCGTCAAAAAAACTTTTTATCGGCCCATCACCGGGTTGCATCTTAGATCATCCTGAAGATAGACGCACGCTTTTTAGTCCTTATATATCCATAGTATCTACCGAGAGCTGATAGTCAAGCGGGCAATTGGGAAATTACAAGTTTTTATTGGCTTTGGCCCGCAATCACTGCGGACAATTATTGCAATTGCTACAACTTTTCCAAAGAAATTTTTAATTTTCAAATTCATCGATAAGATCTTGGTAGGAACAGGTCCGAGGAGAGAAAGAGGAGAGTCTGGAGACCGCACCGGCTTTTAAAAAGCCGGGTTTTTAAAGCCGGCTTTTTAAAGAATGATATTCTTAACTCGACTTTGTCCATGCTGAGATCGGCGCTACGCCGATCTCAGCATGGACAAAGTCCCGTTTAACTGTTAACCGTGTGGCAAATGACCTCTCTGCATCATGCTCAAGCTTTAAATCTCTCGTTAAGTGAGCGATTAATTATCGGTTAAGCGCCCATGTTTGGCGGTCGAGATTTTTCAACGTCATGACATGATTGGTTGATGAGGTCGAAAAATGGTGCTGACTTTGTCCTTTTAGTGGGGCAAGCGCTAGCGCCTGCCCCACTAAAAGGACAAGTCGAGCTGAGCAAATGGGCGCAAAAAGGCAGATCAATTCAACGGAGGAGGTTTCGCCAATCGAATTGGACGGACGTGGCGTCGCCTGGGTCAGAGGCAAACCGGTCAAAGTGATTGAAGTTGTGCTCGACAAACTCGCGCACGGCGGAAGCGCGAAAGAGATTAGGGCGCGATTTCCAAAGCTCACGCAAAAAGAGGTGAGTGCCGCCCTTGATTACTTCCGCGAGCATCAGGACGAATTTCATACCGAGATTCAGCGGCGTTGGCGGCAGATCAGCCAGCTGGGCGTGCGCGAGGCCGATTCGCCTTTTCAGCGTCGGCTCCATCAATTGAGCAGGCAAAAAAGAGAGAGGGCGAAGAAGGTGAAATAGGCGAAAATCGCGAGATTGTTCGGATTTCTCGCGATTTTCGGGTTCATTTAGTTCGGCTATCTGAGCCGTTCGTCCTTTGAGATCTGGCCGTCGAGGATCGAGATCACGCGATGCGCGTGAGCAGCGATATCGGGTTCGTGAGTGACGAGGATGATCGTATTGCCGCGTTGGTGAAGAACATTGAGGAGCTGCATAATCTCCTCTGAGGTCTTCGAATCAAGGTTGCCGGTCGGTTCGTCCGCGAGAATGATCGAGGGATTGTTGACCAGCGCGCGCGCAATCGCCACGCGCTGGCGTTGACCGCCCGACAGCTCGTTCGGCTTGTGGCTCATGCGATGGCCCAGATCGACCGATTCGAGCGCGTGTTTGGCCATCTCGATGCGTTTGGTCGACGGAGTTCCGTTGTAGATCAGCGGTAATTCGACATTGTGCAATGCCGATGCGCGGGGCAGCAGGTTGAAAGTCTGAAAGACGAAACCGATCTCTTTGTTGCGAATATGAGCGAGTTCGTCATCATCCATTTGAGAGACGAGTTTACCGTTGAGCCAGTATTCGCCCTTCGAAGGAGTGTCGAGACAACCGATGAGGTTCATGAGCGTCGATTTGCCCGAACCTGATGGGCCGATGATGGCGACGTATTCATTACGTTGGATCTCAAACGAGACCCCGCGCAGCGCGTGAATCTCCTCCTCTCCCATGACGTAAGTTTTCCATAGATCATCTGTGTGGATCATGGCCTCACGCCGTTTTGTTTGCGATGTTTCGCCCAAGATTGCAGTCTGTGCTTCCTTCTCTGCCATTGTAACTACCATTAGTGTGATCCTCAGATTTAGGATTTGCTCGAGAAAACCTTGGGCCGGAGCGAGATTCGAGACTGCTCGTCCTCGCTGCGGCCCATCTCAATTACTGAGTTTTGTTCTCTCCGCCGCTGGGTTTTTTATTCTTATCCTCTCGTTTGATCTTCTGGTCGTTCTTCAATGTCCGGAGCTGGCGGTAAGGTCCGGTGACGATCTCCTGGCCCTCTTTCAGACCACTCTTGATCTCGATATCGTTTTCGCCGGTGATCCCGGTCTCGACCTGCGTGAAGACCGTCGTATCATTTTGAATGGTAAAAACGCCCTTGATCGATTTCTTGTCTTTCGGATTGGTCTGCGCCGAATTCGGAGTGGGAGTGCTGGCCGGAGTGCCGGCCGGACCGCTCTTGACCTGCTGCGGGTCACGTTCGACCAGGGCCTGCAGCGGAACAGCGACCACATTTTCGCGGCGATCCGTGGTAATGACCGCGGTCGCGGACATACCCGGGCGCAGTCGGTTCCGCACTTCATCATTCAGATTGATGAGATGAATGACGACCTTGAAATCTTTCGCCTCCTGCGAGCCCGCCACCGTCGTCTGCGCAATCGTCTGTCCGGTCCGAGTCACTGCCGAGGCGGCCTTCTCGACCACTTCGCCCTCGATCTCCTTATCGCCCAACGCATCGACTTTAACTTTGGCCTTCTGGCCGACGGCGACATTGGCGATATCCGTCTCATCGACCCTCACCTCGACGTTGATCACCGACATATCGGCAATAATCAACAACGGGGTGGACTGGAAATTGGCGATCGCGAAGGTGCCCGCCTGTACGATCGGACCGACGACGACGCCATTGATCGTCGCGTACTGCGTCGTTCTGCGGAGCTGGTCAGATGCCTGTTCCAAACTGGCCTGTTGCTGCCCGACTCGCGCCTTGAACGAATTGAGACTGGCTTCAGCTTGTTTGATGCGAATCTCGGCGTCGTGGACCTGGACCTCTGCCTGATCGACGCGGGATTTGGCCGCGTTGACCGATGCCACCGCCGAGTCGTAGCGCATCTTGGCCGTGTCGTAAGTCGAACGGGAGGTGATCCCGGATTCAACGAGATCTGTATTTCGTTTGAGCTCGATCTCGGCGTTCTTACGTTCGACCTGCGCTCGTTCGAGATCGGCCTGAAAAGTCGTGAGCGACGCGCGCGCTGTATTGACGGAATTTTCCGCCGCCGATAAGGCTGCGACCTGATTCTGGACGTCGGCCTGCGAAGCGCGCAGAGCAGCTTCTTGAATCGAGGTGGAGGAAGCCAGTTGCGTCGGGTCAACACGCAAAAGCGGTTTCCCTTTTTTCACCTGGTCACCTTCTTTGACGAAGATGTCGGTGACGCGGCCGGATACTTCAGCCGTCAGGTTGATGAATTGGATCGGCCGGACTTCACCATTCGCTGTCACCTTCGATTCGAGGACGGCGCGACGTTCCACCTTGGCTGCCTGAATCTCGACCTGGTCATTACGGCGCGCATAGACGCTCGCCACGATAATGCCCGCCAAGACCAGCAGAACTATTGACCCGATGATGATCTTCTTTTTTCTTGATACTGCCATGAACGTAGATGCCTCCAGAGAATATAACTTTTAATTATACATCATTTTATCTTTAGAAACTGCTCTAGAAACTGCCTTGAACGTCACCCTATACGACCATATGTCCGATCGTGTTTCAAGAGAGTGACAAAATATTAAATATCATTGGAAACGACCTAATTATCCGTAAATTATATCAACGATCGAACGGTATATTTATTAACTTCAATAAAATCTCAAGCACCGCCCGTGACATGAAATTCATTTCGCGGGCTTCATAACTTGTTAAATCTGTTGAATCGGCCGAGTCACCTGTGTATAATCCGCGACGCTTGACGAACGTCGTAAGCGGTTTTGCCTCACCATTACTTTGAATTGATTATTAAATGGGTACCGCATCGCGATCTGGACTGCTCAAAGTTACAGATTATTGCTGGAATTGACATCAGGGAAAAGCGAGCGGTTAGCTTGACTTTATTTTGCTCTCTTCCTGATCCCCTCGCGACACTCCGAGTCGATTTGTAGTTGTCGGACATCAAAATAACTTTTGTTGCTTGAACAAACTAGTGAATATTGAGTCGAAGTTCGTCTCTCCGGATGAATTTAAAAGAGTAGTGTCGTTGGTGCCATTAATGTTTAGCAGTGCCTCTTAATCGTTCTATTCTTATGCTGAGATCGTGAGTTGATTGAATGGCGGCGCTGGTCATTTGATTATTGCAATAATCGGGTGCCGGTAATCCCATCAGCCGCAGATCCTGTCGACCTGAGCCTACCCTTGGCCCCCCTTTGGTTTCGGCAGAAATTATCTCCGGTTTCGGACATTCTCAATAGAAATCAGCAGGTAGCTCGGACGTGGCACCGTTCTGCATGCGGCGGTGTTGCGGCTCTCCGCCTCACAATTTCGGAGAGTGTTAAAGGAGGAAACATTGAAACCCAGATTCAGAATCTTACTTATCATTGGGCTGATCGTGGCGGGGCTTGCCTTTGTCAGTTGGCGAGCCAGTCGCTCATCGTTCGGCCAGGATGCGCCCGATCGAACCTATGACAGTCCGGTCGGCCAATTCACCTTGCCGACGGTCGATGGTACGGCCGGGACGCTCGGCACAGATTACAAACTGGCAAAATTTGCCTTTGGCGTCAGAACCAATGTTCCGCAGGTTGGCAATCTGGCAGGCGATACCGGCAACGGATTCAGCGACCGCTATGATTTTGAAAATTTAGACGCCTTCACGACTCTTGATCAGCCCGCGAACAACATTGGTGATCTCGACAGTATGGATCCGAATAACCGGATCATGGTCGGCGGGATGTTTATCAACCCCGGATTTCGTTTCGTTCACGTTGGCAGGAATGCCTTTGTCTGGCGCGTTGGCGAGAACACGGACGACGTCTTCACGGATGAAGTCACTGTCTTTCCCTCGATCGATCACCTTTTTGATCCCGAGATTCCGGGTTACGGTCCGAGGAAGGCCAATCCGCCGCCGAACGGGATAGGAAATGTGGTGCTCGAGGCTTGCGAATTTACGGTCTTCGGGACCAACGATCCGGCCGAGGCTCAGCGGGCTGCCGAGACGCCGGAGTACTTCGGACGGGGCGGAACCGGCGTGTTGCCGAACGACAAGTGGTTCCGCGCCAGTCTGACCAAGGTCTTTGCCGAAGGTTTCAAGGACTACAACGGCAAGAGCCCCTTTGCGGCCGCCGCGGAGGGGACTGATCCGTCGCCGCAGGAAGGCGATGATTTCGCTTCGCGGTGGCAATTCCGCCGCGCCGACGGGAGCTCGATCCCGGTCAAATTCGTCGCGGTCTATGCCAATCGCACCCGTGATGAGAAGTTCTTCCGCGCCGATGGGCAAGGGAGAATTCCCGGCAATCTCGCGCAGAGCAATGAAGCGGAGATCGATGCCGTCGGCTTCAAAGAGATCACCGTTCGCCAGGCTTCACTTTCAGGCCGTGTGATCAATGATGCCAACGCCAACGGCCGCATCGATCCGAATGAAGCGCCGATTCCGGGCGTGACGATCACGCTGACCAGCAGCAGTGGAGCTTCAAGGACGACGACGACCGACGGCAACGGCAGTTACCGCTTCGATCAACTCGATCCCGGATCTTATCAAGTGGTCGAGACCAATTTGCCCGGATACCTCGACACCGGAGTCATCCCGGGGCAGGGCAATACGGCAATCAATCTCAATACGATTGCCGCCGCACTCGAAGCCGGCGAAGACAGTGTCGAGAACGATTTCCTGGACGCTCTCCCGCCGCAACCGCCGGCTCCGGAATGCTCGCCGGCATGTTTCAACAATACGGATATCTGGTTGTTGTACGATGTCACTCGCCGGGCGACTTACGATAAGATCGGTGGCGTCGGCGGCATCTTCATCCTCTCGCTCAATCGCGGAGCGCTCAGTGACGATGAGGTCGTCACGGCGTTGATGGGGATGGATACACCCCAACAGCGCCTCAACGCGCAATATGTCGCCGCGCAACTCAATACGGCGACCTATCCGCAATCGATCTTCAATCGCGCGTCGTGCTTCTTCAACGGACCCAATTCGAATGTCAGAATTCCGGGCGATCCACGGTTGCTCGAACTGCTCGGTCAGGCGCGGACCGTCTATGCCAGCAATGATCCCCTCCAGATCGACCAGTTGGCGGTATATCTCGAATTGATCAATAACGTCACGGCGACGAGAGGTATCATCTGTCCCTTCGCAGATCCATGATGCATTGAGGGATGCATTGAGGGATGCATTGAGGGATGCATTGAGGGATGCATTGAGGGATGCATTGAGGGATGCATTGAGGGATGCATTAAAGATGCACGGAAATGCGAGATAAAGTCTATTGCAGAAATTCGCTGCAACTCGGCCGCTGATCGAACAATCAGCGGCCATTTTTCTTTGACTGATCCGGAGCTTGATGCTATCACTGGAGACCTCGAAACCAGATCCAGATCAATTTCGGAGTTACCATGACAGATTATCAAGAGATTATCTCGACCGATTCGCTGGCCGAAGTGTTGAAATCGAGCGCGCAGCAACCGGTCCTGTTTTTCAAGCACAGTAATTCGTGCGGCGTCAGCAGCCGCGCCTTGGCAGAATTTGAGAAGTATTTGCAGTCACCGGAGAGCCGCCAGGTCCATAATTATCTGATCGTCATCCAAAAGTCGCGCGCGGTCAGTGATGAACTGGCCAGATCTGTCGGGGTCCAGCACGAATCGCCGCAAGCGATCATCGTCCGGGAAGGCCGGGCAATCTGGAACGACTCGCACCTCGCTCTCAAAAGCATGGCCCTCATCGAAGCAGTCAAGAAGGTGGAAGGATGAACTTTTTCTTTGTCATCCTTCATTCCCTACCTTCTTGGTTGATTAGTTTGGCCACCAGCCCGGTCCATCCGGTTTGATGGCTGGCGCCGAGGCCGGCTCCGGTCTCGCCGTGAAAATATTCATAAAATAGAATGCAGTCCTTCCAGTGTTTGTCGGATTGAAACTTTTCGCTCGCGCCAAAGACGGGTCTCCGGCCGCTGCCGTCGGGCATAAAGATCTTGATCAATCTGTTTGATAATTCGGCCGCCACTTCCCAGAGATTCAGCATTTTCCCCGAGCCTGTCGGACATTCGACTCTGAAGTCATCGCCTAAGAAATAGTGAAATTTTTGCAACGACTCGATGATCAAGAAGTTAAGAGGGAACCAGATCGGTCCGCGCCAGTTCGAATTTCCGCCAAACAAACCGGTCTGAGACTCCGCCGGCTCATAATCTACCTGGTACGCCGTCTCACCTGACATCAACCGGTAAGGGTTTTTGAGGTGGAAACGAGAGACCGAGCGGATGCCGTATGGTGAGAGGAATTCGGCTTCATCGAGCATAAATCTCAAGACCGCTCTCAATCTGTCCCGGTTGATGAGCGAAAGAAAGCGGCGGACATCGGTCGGCGTCGTCACGGTTTCGATGTAATCGGAGAACTCAGAAGAATTGTCGATGAACCATTGCATCCTTCGTTTGAATCCGGAGAGGCTGTCGATGACCTCGGATTGGAGCGTTTCAACGGCGAAGAGTGGAATGAGTCCGACCATTGAGCGGATGCGCATCGGGAAACTCGCTCCATTGGGGAGGTGCAAGACGTCATAATAAAAACCGTCGCGCCGATCCCATAACTCGATGCCCTTGCCTCCGATATCATTCATCGCGTGTGAGATGTAGACGAAGTGTTCGAAGAATTTCGACGCCACGTCTTCATAAGCCGAATCCTCCTTTGCCAATTCGAGGGCAATGACCATCATGTTGAGGCAATACATTCCCATCCAGCTGGTCGCGTCGGATTGTTCAAGATAACCGCCCGTCGGCAACTTCGCGCTCCGATCAAAGACGCCGATATTGTCCAGGCCGAGAAATCCGCCTTCGAAGACGTTGTTACCCTGAGTGTCTTTGCGATTGACCCACCAGGTAAAGTTGAGCAGCAGCTTATGGAAGACTCGTTCGAGAAATCGACGATCCGCTCGGCCGTGGTGTTTCTGTTCGATCTTATAGACCCGCCACGCTGCCCAGGCATGAACCGGCGGATTGACGTCGCCGAGCGCCCATTCGTAGGCCGGCAGTTGGCCGTTCGGGTGCATATACCACTCGCGCAGGAGCAGGATCAGTTGCTCCTTGGCGAAATCCGGGTCAACAAGTGAGAGGGGGATCGAATGAAACGCCAGATCCCAGGCCGCGTACCACGGGTACTCCCATTTATCGGGCATCGAAATGATGTCTTCGTTGTAAAGATGCCTCCATTCGTTGTTGCGCCCCTTGAGCCGCGAACGCGGCGGGTCCGGTTGAGAAGGATCGCCGCGGAGCCAGCGCTTCTGATCGTAGTGGTAATACTGTTTGCTCCATAACATGCCGGCGAAAGCCTGACGCTGGATGTTTTTGAGCTCCTCATCCGCCTGCTGCGGAGTGAGCTTGAGATAGAACTCGTCAGCCTCGCGCCGGCGGAGGTCGAAGATTTCATCGGCCTCCTGACTGAGCGCGGAGGCGCGAGGTTCGTCAATCGTCAGGCGCAACTTGATCGACACGGTTTGACCCGCGCCGAGCTCCAATTGATAACGGGCCGACGCCTTGGTGCCGACTTGTAAGGGATTGACCCGGTCTCGCGCGCCATTGACGACATAATCATTGATTCCGTCTTTGACGTAGGGAGATCCGTAGGCCGCGAGATTGTCGCCGCCATAGAGCCTCTGCAGATTGGTCTCATTTTCGGTAAAGAGCAGTTCCGGCGTTCCTTCACAGATCAACCACCGGGGCTGCATCTCGAAATGGCGGACTCTGATGACCGCGGCCTCCGGCAGCGGCTGGTCGCGGCGTAATCGCGGCCGGCGCTCATCGGTGCCCCAGGCCCAGGTGTTGCGAAACCAGATGGTCGGCAAGAGGTCCAGCCGCGCCGGTTGAGGTCCCCGGTTGATGGCGGAGATCCGGATGAGAATATCTTCGACATCGGCCTTGGCATATTCGACGAAGATGTCAAAGTATCGGTCGTCGTCAAAGACCCCGGTGTCGAGCAGCTCATATTCCGGATCCTGGCGCCCGCGGCGCTGGTTTCCTTCGATGATTTCTTGATAAGGAAACG